>Ga0209598_10004492_pt1 | contig 10242 bp, 8 predicted proteins | sample M_140807_EF_Meta_FD_187317 | JGI IMG/M metagenome (GOLD analysis project Ga0209598, IMG submission 187317) | Freshwater microbial communities from Lake Montjoie, Canada to study carbon cycling - M_140807_EF_MetaG (SPAdes) (version 2) | ecosystem: Environmental > Aquatic > Freshwater > Lake... | reverse complement strand
AAGCTGCAAAGCATGAAGATTTAACAGCCGACGACCAGCTGCATCCCAGTGACAAAATGTACACACTTTGGATGGATGTCATTTTGCCCGTCGCTCGGAATATTCTGAAAAATCAAGAAGCCTGATTTTTCTTAAATAAGTTGTTGACATCGCATAGGTGCATGCAAGCATCCAATTCATACTTTCACCTCGAAAAAAGAAATCATGAAAGTTATCATTTTCGGAAGCACAGGCCGCACCGGCAGGCAACTTGTACAATCTGCCTTGGAAGAAGGATATGAAGTGACAGCTTTTGCCCGGATTCCAGATTCGATTACGATTCACCACCCCAGATTAAAGGTTTTTCAGGGAGATGCCACCCGCGAAAAAGATGTAGACGCAGCCATGGCCACCGGCCAGGATGCAGTTTTGTTTGCAGTTGGTACCGATTTGGGACAAACTAATTTGCGTCAAACTTCGATGAAAAACATCATTGCTGCCATGCAGAAATACCAAATCCGCAGATTGGTGGGCATCGGTGGAATGGGCATCCTGCAGGCAGATGAAAACCAGATGATCTTTGAAACAAAAGATTTTCCGGCAGATTATATTCCGGTAAGTCAAGACCATTATGCCGCTTGGCAGGCATTGCTTCAGTCAGGTCTGGATTTCACATTTGTATGTCCGCCCAATATTCTGGATGGCCCTTTCACCGGAAAATATGAAGCGCAGGAAACCTATCCACCCGATGGAAAATTGCTCATAGATACAGCGGATTTGGCCCACTTTATGGTAAAAGAACTGGCAAATCCCCAGTTCATTGGCAAAAGGGTTGGCATTACGGCCATCTAAGCCAGACCGCTTCAAACAAAATGTGCAGGGCGTGGTTTCATCTTTAAACTGGCGCAGGGAATGAAAGTTCATTTCCTACCTTTACGCCAGCAAAGCGAAACCTTTGGAAAAAAGACAATTTCTAAAATACGGACTGAGTGTAGCCGGTCTGAGCGTACTAAATCCCGCCTGGCCTATGCCCTCAAATTCATCCAAAGCAATTTTCACATCCAATCCACTCCTAAAAACCCAGGCTCCTGAAGGTTGGATGGGTACACCCCAATCCGATAAAGACCGGTTTCGCAACATTAACCATCCCTTCATTCCATCTTTTTCTTCGGTATTAAAATGGAAATCCGGGGGAAATCCTCAGGAACATGAAAAAAAAATGGACACCTGGAAAGCTGATTTTCAGGCGGATGGAGATTTTTTAAGTCGCAAAGACGATTGCTTGGTTTGGCTTGGACACGCCTCTTTTTTCATCCGAATGGAAGGCGTAAACATCTTGATTGATCCTGTTTTTGGAAAAGCTACGGTTGTAAAAAGAAAACAATCAAGTCCTTATCCACCAGAAGTTTGGACCGGCATCGACATTCTCCTCATTTCACATGACCACCGCGACCATTGTGATTTTCCCAGTTTACAAAAGCTGGCCAGAATAAATCCAAACATGAAAGTCCTCACCGGGCTGGGAATGAAAAAACTATTGTCCAGAATTTTCCCTGCTGATTCCATTGAAGAAGCTGGCTGGTATCAGAAATACACCAAAAGCAGTTTTCCGGAAATCTGGTTTATGCCATCCCGTCATTGGAGCAGACGAGGTCTCACAGACACCAACCAAAGACTTTGGGGTGGATTTTATATTTCGGGTAGCAAGCGAATTTATTTCATGGGCGACAGTGGCTACGACACACACTTTGCAAATATTCCCGGGTTACATGAATCTCCAGATTTGGCGCTCATGGGAATTGGTGCTTATAGTCCGGAATGGTTTATGCATCCGAGTCACATGAGTCCTGAAGACAGCTGGAAATCCTTCCTTGAACTTAAGGCAGATCGCATGATTCCAATGCATTATGCTACATTCGACCTTTCAGATGAGCCGGCGGGAGAACCCCTCAAACGGCTTCAATCTGTTGCAAATTCCACAAACTTGCTTATCCCGGCCATCGGAAAAACCAATTGGATTTGAAATCCCTGCAAATCAATCAAGAGCCAAAAATATTAAGGCAAATCCTTCACTGGTTGTCCATTCAACCGCATGCGGCAATTCTGACCGGTAATTCATACACTTATCCAAACCAGCCATTTCGAAACCTGATGGCTGCAGGCAAAAAATCAATTGAACTAGATTCTGATTGGCCACAAACCATCCGGCAGAAAAACCCGGATTCCTGGTGGTTCGGCTATCTTGGTTATGATGTAAAAGGAACTTCGGCCAATGAACAAAGACCTGTTTTCCTTCAATTTCCGGAATGGAAATTCTTCGAAGCCGATGTGGTGTTTGAAACAAACAAAAACACCCTGATTATTCATGCCGATCATCCAGAAAAAGTGAGTGAAGAAATTCAGCGTCTGCCGGAATACACAGCAAAGTCATTTCCAAAGAACCCGGGTTTTTCGGCGGCCCTGAGCAAAACAGAATATCTGAAAAATGTAGAACGCGTAAAGCAGCTTATCCGGGAAGGTGAAGTTTATGAACTCAATCTTTGCCAGTATTTTCAAGCAAATTGGACTCCGGACGGCTTGTCCTTTTTCGAGGCCTTAAACAAAAAATACCCGATGCCCTTTTCGGGCTGGATTCGATCTGGTTCAGAAGAAATTGCCTCTGCTTCTCCCGAGCGTTTTCTGAAAAGAGACGGCGCAGAGCTGATTTCTCAGCCAATCAAAGGGACAGCCAGACGCGGTCAAACCGTGGAAGAAGACGAACAAAACAGATTGGCATTGCTTAATTCTGAAAAAGAAAGGGCAGAAAACATGATGATTGTGGACCTGGTGCGCAACGATTTGGCAAAAGTATCTAAAACCGGAAGCACCACTGTGGAGGAAATGTTTGGCATTTATGCCTTTCCAAAGGTTTTTCAGATGATTTCCACGGTGCGATCGGTTTTGCAAAACGGACTCGACACAGCAGATGCACTGGATTCAACCTTCCCGATGGGCAGCATGACCGGGGCTCCAAAACAGGAAGTAATGAAAAGAATTTCGGCCCTGGAGCCATTCCGAAGAGGGGCATATTCCGGTGCTTTGGGTTATTTCGGACCCGGAACAAATTTTGATTTCAATGTGCTGATCCGAAGTCTTTTCATCAACCACAAAATCGGAGAATCCGGGTTCGCCGTTGGATCGGCGATCACCATTGATTCCGAACCTGAAGAAGAATGGGAAGAATGCCGGAATAAGGCTGCGGCTTTGTTAGATGTGTGTGGCAGCAGTGCGGGTTTTTGAAGTCAAATTATTCGAAAAGAAACATATCTACTTGACCTTAGAATTGATGGAGGCGCGCAATGGGCCGATCTATTTGGAAAAATGGTCTCAATCCCTTTAAACCTATAAAGTCTACAAGACCTCAATAGGTTTTTTCTCACTGCCTTTTACTCAACGAAATAAGGCAATGTCATTGTCTGGTTTTTGACAACATCAACAAGGGTGTAGAGACTTGATTTTGTTATTGAATCCGGGGACAGAGTCCGGGTGTATTTGTCCTCCCTAGTCCGCTTCGCGAGAATATAAACAGATGACCAATTTATTTTGACCCTATGGACATTATTTTTTAGTTTTGATACAAACAGATTAAAGCCATGAACCTGCAATACATTACAAACAGCCAAGGGGTACCAAGTGGTGTATTCATTCCCATTGAAGATTGGGAATTGATAAAAAAGGAACTGGATTCGAAATTAGATATTCCCGAATGGCATAAAGAAATTCTTGCTGACCGCCTTAATAAATACCAGACCGGAAATGTTGGCCTGAAGGATACGGATTCCATTTTGAAAGAAATTGAAACTGGGTTGTGAACCTGAAAGCCGTTCTTACTGAAGAAGCCCAATCGGATATCCAGAAAGCCACTTTTTGGTACGAAGCACAATCACTCGGGCTTGGCAAACAATACATCAAATCTGTGCGATTGGCGATAAAATCAATTAAAAATACTCCATACGGATTTGCCAAAAGGTTTGGAGATTTTCGAGCCATTCCATTGAACAAATTCCCCTACCTGCTTTACTATCAGATTGACGAAAAAGACCATTTAATTATCGTATTTGCTGTTTTGAATACCCAAAGCGACCCAGCAAATTTTCAGAAGCGGGTAAATGTGGATTGAAATCAAGGAACAATTTTCGAATAAAAATCAAAGATTCCGCGGGAGCGAGTCTAAACCCAAAAATCAGAGAAATCCCTCCATCCGATAAATCCGTGATGCAGACAACATCAACAAGGGCGGATAGATTTCTATTTGATTATATTAAGTCATTGAGGGACTGAGTCCCAGGCCTATTAGTCGTCCAAAGTCTGATTCGCAAGACAAAAGACAGATGGGACTTCAGGCGGAAATACCTGAGGCCACGGTTGCCACTCTTGGTCATAAAAGAAAAAAGGCTTCTCAATAAAGAGAAGCCCTGATTTCTGAATATTAAAATCGTTTTTTAATCTTCAAGCAGACCACCAAGTCCACCCAGATTTCCAAAAACACCACCACTCTCTTTGTGCGCATTTGCGCCACCTGGATTAAGTGCGCCAATGAGCTTTCCAATCGGCATAGACTGAAGCCAAACCTTTCCAGTGCCCCGAAGTGTAGCCAGGAAAAGTCCTTCTCCTCCAAAAAGCATAGACTTAAGTCCACCAGCCCGCTGAATATCAAAGTCGATTGTATTTTCAAAACCCACTACGCAACCGGTATCCACACGCAGGGTTTCGTTGTTGAGCGTCCGTTCAATCAGCGTACCACCCGCATGGATAAATGCCTTACCATCTCCGGAAAGCTTTTGGAGAATAAATCCCTCACCACCAAAAAGGCCTGCCCCGAATTTTTTATTGAAATGCATTGAAAGTTTGGTTCCAAGAGCCGCACATAGAAAGGCATCTTTTTGTACAATCAATTCATTGCTGCGCATGGTTGCCAGGTCAATCGGAATAATGGTACCCGGATAAGGCGCAGAAAATGCCACATGTCCCTTGCCATGTCCCTGGTGGGTAAAATGTGTCATAAACAGCGACTCACCTGTAAAAATACGGCTTCCAGCAGCCAGCATCTTGTCGAAAAAACCTGAGTTCGGCTTTGAGCCATCGCCCATCTTGGTTTCAAACTGAATGCCTTCTTCCATATACAACATGGCGCCAGCCTCGGCAATGACGGTTTCACCCGGATCGAGTTCTATCTCTACAATCTGAATGTCGTCGCCAATTATCTTATAATCTACTTCGTGTGAGGTCATCGTTGATTTATCGCTTTGTTTTATTGCAAATGTAAAAGTGTGCAGAAAATAGATGGATGTTTTTTCGAGACTTATTCTCCCAAGGCTGCCACTCCGGGAAGCACTTTTCCTTCCATATATTCAAGCAAAGCACCGCCACCGGTGGAAACATAAGAAACCTGATCGCCGAAGCCCAGCTGATTTATCGCAGCGGCAGAATCTCCCCCACCAATGAGGGAATATGCGCCATTTGCGGTAGCTTCTACTACGGCATGGGCGATGGTTTTAGTTCCTTCTGCAAATGCCGGCATTTCGAATACGCCCATAGGACCGTTCCAAAGAATGGTTTTGCACTTCAGGACAACTTCGCGAAAATCCTGCATGGCTTTTTGCCCAATGTCAAGGCCCATCCAGCCTGCAGGAATTTCCTTGCTTTCGCAATTGGTTTTCTGTGCTTCGTTGGAAAATGCGTCTGCAATGGTAGAATCCATCGGAAGGTGGACTTCAACGCCCTTTTCTTTTGCCAGTTCAAGAATTCTCAGACAGGTTTCAAGGCGGTCTTCCTCAAGCAGGGAATTGCCAATTACGCCACCTTTGGCTTTCCAAAAGGTATAAGCCATGCCTCCACCGATGATAAGGTGATCAATCCTGTCGAGGAGATTTTCGATGATGAGAATTTTATCTGAAACCTTGGCTCCGCCCATAATGGCCACATAGGGTTTTTGGGCTGAATCCAGCACTTTTTTGGCATTTTCAATTTCCGCAGCCATTACAAATCCAGCAGCCTTTTCGGTAAAAAATTGCGCCATTACCGCCGTTGAAGCATGGGCACGGTGGGCTGTACCAAAGGCATCATTCACATATACATTTCCGAGCTTGGATAGTTTTTCAGCAAAACCGATATCGCCTTTTTCCTCTTCCTTGTAGAAACGCAGGTTTTCCAAAAGGAGAATTTCACCGGGCTGCAGGGCCGCTGCCTTTTCGCTGGCTTCAGCACCAATGCAATCGTTCGCAAACTGTACTGGCTTACCAATCAACTTTTCAAGCGCAGAAACGATGTGCCTGAGAGAATATTTATCCGTTGGGCCATCTTTGGGGCGACCAAGATGCGACATCAAAACAAATGAAGCACCTGCTTCCAGAATGTGGTGAATGGTTGGCAAGGTTGCGCGAAGGCGGGTATCGTCGCTTACCTGAAAATCAGCCGTAAGGGGCACATTAAAGTCAACCCGAACAAGCACTTTTTTCCCAGCCAGGGAAAGAGAAGAAATGGATTTCATGGAGATTGAATTGAGAATCGCAAACTTAGACATTCCCATTTAAAAGTGGCAGAACATCCAAGCAAAGAATGGTCAGAAATTACTTGCCGGAATTGAGTTTTGCCGGAATCCAGCGAAGGTTACGCAAGACCTTTTCTCCGATACCAGCAGCCGATTCGGGATACAATTCCAGAAGACAATCACGTTGTGGCAACTCAAGAGAAATTTCCCCATCATTCCCTTTTGGAACAAACTCAGAAAGCGGGTTTCCATCCACAAAAATCCGGATTTTCTGGACTGGTTTACTTCCTGGCTCCATAGAAAACTGAAGCACCATTTTACTGCTTGAAAATTGCTGCTCTGGCTCAGGAAATTCTAAGTCGATTTTTGGCGGCAGATTTGATAAAATAAGTTTTTTAGCAGCGGGTCCAATTAGGGAAATCGACTTAGGTTCAGTGTAATTTTGGATGACAGAATCTAAAACTGCTGGGTTTCTAAAGTATTTACTGAAGCTGGAAAAAGGATAAAGCCTGGGATTTTTATCGGGCTCGGATGGAATCAACCAGGCCGCCAGTTTTTCGCCGGAAGCTGAGCAATCATAATATCCGGAAGGTGTCCACATGATCCAGTCCTGACTACTGGTATCAAAAAGCAAGGACAAATATTTTTGACCGGTTTTGGCATTCCAGAAATCCACGATGCCCTTGTCGGACCAAGTCCGAATCGACTTGCCCGATTGGTCAACCTTCAATGCTTTCAAGGGAAATTCATTGTCTGTTTCCCAAATTCGATTTCCCTCGGCATTCATGACAATCAATTTTGGCTGCTTGTAATTCAGACAAATGAAATTCTGAGAAGGGGAAATATCGAGGTTGATAAAATCCCGGTAGCTGCGGCCATAGAAACTGCCAATCCGCTTTCCATTCATAAAAACACCAGGAGAGAATTCTCCTTCCTTGCTGCTGCGAACAGAATCCACCGTACCACTGAACCGGGTGGTTCGAATTCTGAATTTCGGTGATTCATTCACCGGGAACGCTAGTCCGGCTGAATCGACCTGATGAAATGAATCAAATTTGAAACTCCTTTTTGCCGGGTCAAGCCAAAGAATTTTTCCTGATTCTGAATAAACAAGCGCGAAACTTCCTGTTGGGTTTCCATTTGCCATCGTTGGAGGAATTTTACCTGGTGCCGCCGGGAGATTTACGGCTGCGCTACGGACAATTTTTCCGGTGGAAATATTGCAAAGTGTAAAAACACCCCGATTCAATCCTACCAGAACATGGCCGTTCATCAGGCACATTTGGTGGTTGATTTTGCCGGAAAGCCTTGGAAGTGTTTCTGCCCTGGCACTCCGTGGATTGATTAAAAAATACGCCTCTTGCGGGTGTATTGCCATAATATGAAAATCCCGGAAACGAAAAATCTCCAAGTCAGAAGAATCGCGAATGCCTACTTTTTGAGAAATCTGTCCGTCTTTTTCAAGCACCACAGCTTCAGACCCAAGCTGGAAAATGAGATTATTAATTCCGTCTATAACCGAATAGAAATCCCCTTTGGAAAACCCTTCGGTGCTGGCGGCTATGTGTCGGCCCAAATGGCTGAAACCAAATTCTGTTGCACCTTTAACAGAAATCCTTCTGAATATTCTTTTCGCCTTTGAATCTCCATCGAAGGCAAAAATCCTTTCTTCTCCACCCTTGAAATCCGAAAACCGCAATGTCTCTCCAAAAAATCCAGAAGAAAATCTGGCATCAGAACGGTAGGAATGTCTGAAGGAAATGGTTTCAGAAGGCAAATCAAAAAGACAAATTTGGGTGAGGGCCGTTGCAAGTTCTTTGCTTCCATCGGGTGCTATTGTTTTCACTTTGCGGGTGCTGATGGCGAGTGCCAAATTTTTTCCATCGGCTGAAGAAGAAGAAAACTCTACATGAACCTGCGTTTTAGCATTACCCAGCCAAGAATTAAAATCAATTAGCTTTACAATGCTTGCCGAAATTTTAAGGCTGTCTGCTTCTGTCAAGGAATCGAATCGAATCAGTGCCAAACGGTTTTCATCATCGAGTGCATACACATGACCAGCCGGACCACTTTCAAGCCGCTTTACCTTCCGCAGGTCGAACGGCCTGCCGGGATTGGGCACGATTTCCTGGGCAAAAAGCCGAAAACCTGCTAAGGCCAAAAAGAGAAAAATGAATAAAAACCTCGACATGCCGGCGTCATCGGAAAATGAAACGGCAAGGTAATCGGAATTCAGGTTATGGCATTCGGCCAAGGTCAAAAAATCCATTGAAATGAAAATCCGCCGAAAGACTGAGCATCGTTTGGAAAAATGAAGCCGGGATAGGATAGGTTTCCAATTCTATGAAACCATCTCAAAAACCTTCTTCCTTGATGGAAACCCGCTTTCTTTTTTTCACTGGAAAAGGAGGCGTAGGAAAAACTTCCCTCGCCTGTGCCACGGCCATTCGCCTCGCAGATGAAGGCAAAAAGGTATTGTTAATCAGCACAGATCCAGCCTCCAACCTGCATGATGTGCTGGAAACAGAATTGGGTCCCGATATCAGGAAGATTAAAAACCTACCGCAGCTCTCAGCGGTGAACATCAACCCCGCAGCAGCGGCATCGGCGTATCGGGAACGAGTAATCAATCCACTAAAAGGTTTGGTGGATGAAGCCGAGTTTAAAAAAACCACCGAAGAACTTTCAGGCGCCTGCACCACTGAGATTGCTTCCTTTGATGCATTTGCCCGATTTGTGGATGAAGACATAAAAGAAACTGGCTTTGAACATATCATCTTCGATACCGCCCCAAGTGGCCATACGCTCCGACTCCTGGAACTTCCTGCAGCCTGGTCTGAATTTGCCTTAAAAAACCCTTCCGGAGCTACTTGTTTGGGTCCATCCAATGCACTGAACAACAGCCGCGAACGCTACCAAAGGGTTTTAAAAGCCCTTCCGGATCCGGAGAAAACCTGCTTTTACCTCGTTTCCCGTGCCGATGAACATTCGCTGGCAGAAGCAGCCCGAAGTGGCATTGAAATGCTTGCACTCGGATTTTCACATCAGTTTTTGCAAATAAACGGGGTCTTCAAAACAAGCCGTTCAGACGACAAGCTGGCAATGGAATTGGAAAAGCAAATGCAGAAGCGCCTGAAATCAATTCCCGAATCACTTCAAAAACTACCCAGACAGGAATTTCCTTTGCTGCCCTACAATCTTCTTGGTTTGGAAAAACTTCGAAGTTTGTTTGATCAAAACCTGCAGAAAAAACTGATTTCTTTGGAAGAAACCAAATTGGAGGTTCACCAATCGCTGCCAGATTTGGATGAATTGATGGAAGAAATCTGCGCTGGCGGCAACAGCAATGGTCTTATTCTGACTATGGGAAAGGGCGGAGTGGGAAAAACACTTGCCGCTTCTGCCATTGCCGTGAAGCTGGCAGAAAGAGGCCACAATGTTTTGCTCACCACAACCGACCCTGCAGGCCACATTGGAGATTTCCTTGGAGATTTGGACTCACTGCCGGCCGGCTTGGAAACTGCAAGCATCCAACCAAAAGAAGAAACCCAGAAATACATTGCCAAAATTATGGCCCGCAAAGGACCGGCATTGGATGAAGAGGGAAGGAAATTGCTCTTGGAAGATTTGCAATCGCCCTGTACCGAAGAAGTGGCTGTCTTTCATGCCTTTTCAAATGCCATCAGTCAGTCGCACCGGAAATTTGTGGTGATCGATACAGCACCGACGGGCCA
>Ga0209598_10004491_pt1 | contig 10243 bp, 6 predicted proteins | sample M_140807_EF_Meta_FD_187317 | JGI IMG/M metagenome (GOLD analysis project Ga0209598, IMG submission 187317) | Freshwater microbial communities from Lake Montjoie, Canada to study carbon cycling - M_140807_EF_MetaG (SPAdes) (version 2) | ecosystem: Environmental > Aquatic > Freshwater > Lake... | reverse complement strand
GCGTTGTACTCCTTCTTGTCCTCGAAGCGGTCGTAGTGCGCCTGCACTGCAACAGGGTCATCCACGTTAACCTTGTAACGGCTTTGCATCCAGCGCCGCGTGTTCATGAGGCTGCACGCCTGCGCCTCGGCGTTCCGCCTCTGTTCATTGTGGCTGCGCACCGTCTGCGCCTGCTTGTACTGCGGAGTCGCTTCGTTGAAAGCCAGATTAATCCCGTGCGCCAATTCGGTCGCCGTGTGTCGTCCAACAGCGCTGCCGTCGATGCGTACCTCGTAGCTTCCAGCCGCAAGGCCCGTGACCGTCAACATTTCCTGCGCAAGGTCGCTCTCAACCGGCGCAATCTCCAGCAACGACTTCGCCGCGGCGTCGATCGGAAACGGCAGTGCATTCTCCCTCGCCGTGAACACCACGCCTCCCTCTTTCGTCTCCACGCGGCTCACCTCCACGTTGACGCTCTCCGCGGCACGAGCGCTCGCTGCATCAATCCTGATTGCGGACACAAGCGCAGGAGCTCCTTGGGCTTTCAGGAACAACCAAGCCATCATCAAATGCCCCGGCGCGCCCGGATGCACCCGATCCCCTCCGATGATGCTCCACGTCGGATCCTTTTTCTGTCGCTCGAGATTGAGCGCCGTCATGGGGGCGTGGAAGTCGACTAAGCTGGAATGGTTCGTCGCAGCCATCTGACGGACGATCTCAGCGCAGAGGCCGAGTCCGTCGTTGCATCCGGGTTGATTATTTTCCTTCTCCAGCACCACGGTCTGATCGAACGGCGATGGGGTGATAAAATACAGTTTGGGGTCACCCGCCTCAGCGCGGATGCGAGCGACCACTTTCTCCATGTTCGCCTTGTATCCCTCCAGAGCCTGTCGCTGCTGGTTCTTTTTGGCATCGTCAGGATTCGCAACATAAGCACCCCGATTGACGTCGTTCATCCCGAACATAATCGACACCGACGTCGGCCTCTTTCCAATCACGTCCTCCGCTAACCTTCCAAGCGATCCTGCGGAAGTGTCTCCGGAGCGACCCGCGTTGACGAAGCGGACGGTGCGGTCCGGAAAGCGAGTCAAATAGTAGTCGGAAATGATGGTCTGGGTGGCGCCCCGGGCCGTGATGCTGTCTCCAAGCAGGCATACCGTTTCGCCATCTTTGAAAAGCTCGCCGCATACGACGTCGCTCGACAAGAGGAAGCCCAGCAGCGCGATCGTGGACGGAATAATTTTTTTCATGTGGGTTGTTCTTAAAAGGAGGGGCGTCTTCTTCGGGGAATTTCTACGCTTAACATACCGGTCCGCTGGGAGCCAAGAGAACCGCGTGCCGAGGCTGGAGAAGCTGACCGGAGTTACGTCCAAGATTGCCCAGAGTAACGCTTCAACAAACGAGAGGAAACCGAACGGAATATCCCTTGGTGGTCATACTCCCTGCAATTCCGACCCCTTGCCGAGTGAGTCTTACCCTCAATGCAAAAAATTTGAACGTTCTTGCCGCCAACGGTGTCCCAGCGAAAAGAAACCCTGTAAGGGCGTTTTCGTCCAAAATTCCATGATCCAAGTTAGAAATCTTAAAAAAACGTTCGGCCCCAAGGTTGCCGTCGGTGGCGTTACCTTCAAAGTCGAAAAAGGAGAGGTGCTTGGCTTCCTCGGGCCAAACGGCGCGGGTAAAAGTACCACAATGCGAATGATTACCGGCTTCATCCTGCCCACTGCGGGCGAAGCCATCATCGGCGGCTTCAACATTGTGGAGCATCCCATCGAGGCCAAGCGACTCATGGGTTACCTTCCCGAAAACGCCCCCTCCTACGCGGACATGACCGTGGCCGGGTTCCTGGGTTTCGCCGCAGAATTGCGAGGCCTCAGCGGTAGCGCAAAAAAGAAGGCCGTCGATCGTGCGGTGGAAATGTGTTTTCTCGAAAACGTTCTGCACCAGAGCGTCGAGACTCTCTCCAAAGGATACCGACACAGAACCTGTTTCGCTCAGTCCATCATTCACGATCCCGAAGTACTCATTCTGGACGAACCCACCGATGGTTTGGATCCCAATCAAAAGCACGAAGTCCGCACCCTGATCAGAAAGATGGGACAGAGTAAGGCGATCATTTTTTCCACCCACATTCTGGAGGAGGTGGAGGCGGTTTGTTCGAGGGCGATCATTATCGACCGCGGGGTCATCGTAGCCAATGGCACGCCCGCAGAACTTAAGGCGCGCTCACCTCAAGCGGGAGCCATCACCTTGCGCTTGAGCGGAGGCGAACCCGCGGGTGGCACGAAAGCCGTCCGCTCGAAGATCGAAAACCTTAGCGCTGTAGAGCAAGTCACCGTCATCAGCGATTCGCCGCTCACGCTCCGAGTTTTCGCCCGCAAAAACAACGCCTCTTCGGAACTCGCAGCCGCCCTCTCGGATCTCGCGTCCAAAGAACGCTGGCAGCTCACTGAACTGCACGCCGAGGAAGGTCGCCTCGACGAAGTTTTCCGTAACATCACCCTTCCTGACACCAAATCCGCTGGAAAGGAGAACCAATGAAACCCATCCTCACGATCACCAAACGCGAGCTCACCGGTTACTTTGCGTCGCCGGTAGCCTTTGTCTTCATCGTTATCTTCCTGATGCTCTCTGGCTTCTTCACTTTCATGGTGGGCGGCTTTTTTGAACGCGGACAGGCAAGTCTGGAATCCTTTTTCGCATGGCACCCGTGGCTTTACCTGTTTTTGGTTCCGGCCGTAGGCATGCGAATGTGGAGCGAGGAACGCCGTCTGGGCACCCTCGAACTTCTGCTCACCATGCCGGTGACGCCCTGGCAGGCCATTCTCGGCAAGTTCTTCGCGGCTTGGCTCGTTGTAGCACTGGCTCTGGGACTCACTTTCCCAATCTGGTTGACCGTCAATTATCTCGGGAACCCTGACAACGGAATCATCCTCGCGGGATACTTGGGTTCCTTCCTCATGGGAGGCGCCTACCTTTCCATTACGGCGATGACTTCCGCCATGACCCGCAATCAAGTCGTGGCGTTCATCGTTTCGGTGGTGCTCTCGCTTTTCCTGATCCTCGCGGGCTACCCACCGGTGACCAACCTGCTCACAGCCTGGGCCAGTCCGCTGCTCGTGGACGCCATCGCCGCATTCAGCGTAATGACGCACTTTGAGAGCATCCAAAAAGGAGTGATCGACTCGCGCGACATCCTCTACTTCCTATCGGTCATTGTGTTCTCACTCTTCACCACGGGCGTTATTGTGCGCACGCACCGCGCTGGTTAAACCCTCCTTACTTTTTGATTATGAAGAACAAAGGTCTAGAAACCTGGCTCTACTCCTCGCTTGGCGTAGCGGCGATGTTTGGAATCATCGTCCTCATTTACGCACTCGCCTCAAGCGTCAACAAGCGCATCGACCTCACCGCAGAGCGCGCCTACACCCTCTCGGCGGGCACTCGCGCCATCCTCTCAAAACTGGATACACCCGTGCAGATCCGTTTCTACTGCACCCGCGGTGACAACAGAATGCCCGTGATGCTGAAGACCTACGCACAGCGCGTGGAAGATCTTCTAGGCGAATTCCGTCAGGCCTCCAAGGGTCAGATTGAAATCCAAAAGTTAGATCCGGCGCCGGACTCCGACGCAGAAGATTCCGCCCGACTCGACGGCATCGAAGGTCAGGCGCGGATGGAAGGCGAACCCTTCTACCTCGGCGTGAGCGTAAGTATGCTCGATCAGAAGCAGGCCCTGCCCTTCCTTTCGCCAGATCGCGAACGCCTGCTGGAGTACGATCTTGCCCGCGCGCTCTCCCGGGTGATCTCCACCACAAAGCCAGTCATCGGGGTGATGAGTCCCCTGCCCTACGGCGGACAACCGATGAACCCAATGATGATGCGCATGGGCCAACAGGGCCAGCAGCCTTGGGTGCTCATCAGCGAACTCAAACGCGACTTCACCGTGAAGGACGTCCCCCTCGCGGCGGAGGAAATCCCGGCAGACGTCAAGGTCCTGGTGCTCATTCATCCGAAAGGAATCACGGACGCCGCCCAATACGCGATCGACCAGTTTGTGCTTCGCGGGGGAAAACTCGTTGCCTTCCTTGATCCGTTGAGTGTGCTCGACCGCAGTGCTGCGGGCAATCCGATGGGAATGAATATGGGCAGCCAATCTTCCCTAGATAAGCTGCTCTCGGCTTGGGGCATCGCGTTCGATGGGTCGAAAGTCGTTGCAGATCTTGATTTTGTGGGGCGCACCCGCGAAGGTCGGCAGCCTGCGGTTTTGGCGCTCAACGAAAAAGCGACCAACCGTGAGGACATCGTCAGCGCAGAATCCAACAACCTGATCTTTGCCTTTGCGGGCGCTTTCTCCGGGACTCCAGCGGAAGGCCTCAAGCAAACGATCCTCGTACACTCTTCCAAAAACTCGCAGTTGGTTGAACCAATGAGCGCGCAGTTTGGCGGCGAGAAACTCGTGAAAGATTTCGTCTCATCGAACACGGAACACACCCTGGCACTCCGCCTGACCGGAAAGTTCAAGACCGCTTTTCCCGACGGTAAACCCAAAGCGGCGGCACCCACAGCGGAGGCAACCCCGGAAAAGAAAGCGGGCGAAGCCGGGCTCAAGGAATCGAAAGAAGATGGGGCCGTTGTACTTATCGGTGACTCCGATTTCATTCAGGATCAACTCACCGTACAGGAAATGGTGAACCCCTTCGGCGGTCAGCGCATGGTGACGCCCGTGAACTCCAATCTCGCCTTCGCCCAAAGCGCGATTGAACAGGTCGCGGGAGACAGCAATCTGGTGGCCGTCCGCAGTCGGGCTTCGCGCGAACGCCAGTTCATCGTGGTGAGACAAATGCAGGCGAAAGCAGAATCTGCGTTCCAGGCGAAAATCAAATCTCTGGAAGGAAGTCTCGCCGAGACCCAGAACAAGCTCAACGAACTGCAACGCACCAAAGCCGACAAAGGCGGACAGCGATTTATCCTATCCCCCGAACAACAGCTTGAAATCAACAACTTCCGAAACAAAGAGCGAGACATGAAGATCCAATTAAAAGAGGAGCGCAAAAAGCTTCGCACCGGAATCGACTCTCTCGAAAATTCCATCAAGTGGATCAACATCGCACTGATGCCCGCGCTCGTCGCTGCGGCTGGCATCGCGCTCGCATTACTGCGGCTACAACGCCGTGCGGCCCGCTAACTCTCACAAGTCATGAAAGGAAAACATCTCGCACTTCTTTTGGCTGCGGTCCTCGCTTTGGGTGCCGCTTGGTTCAACCTATCCAACTCCAAACAAAACAAATGGTCGGCTGCCTCGCGCAGCGACACAAAGGTTTTGGATTTTCCGATCAACGAGGTCTCCCGCGTCACTATCAAGAACGTTGCTAGTGAAATCAGTCTGGTCAAAAAAGACGAGCAATGGACGGTTCAAGAGCGCAGCAATTATCCTGCAAACTTTGAACAGGTCAGCTCCCTGTTACGAAAGCTATGGGAGATTAAACCCGTGCAGGAAATCAAAATTGGGGCCTCCCAACTCGCGCGACTGGAGCTCATCGAACCAGGTAAAGGCGAGAACTCGGGCACCGTCGTCCAGTTCCTTGCAGCCGATGGCAAGGAGCTCGCCGCGCTGCTCGTGGGCAAAAAGCACATGCGCAAAACTGAAGGTGCCATGGACTTTGGCGGCGGCTCCGAGGGTTTCCCAGCCGGTCGCTATCTGAAGTCCACCCACGCCGATAAAGTGGTGCTGGTGTCCGAAACGCTTGATGAAATTGATACCGCGCCTACCCGCTGGATTTCGACGGAATTCATTAATGTTGAGGGCCCAAAGAGTGTGTCCCTCGCTGGCGCGAATACGTGGTCTCTCTCGCGAGAATCCACCACTGCCGACTGGCAACTAGCCGACGCGAAACCTGAGGAAAAATTGGATTCAACAAAGACGTCCCGCTTGGGAACTCTACTGTCCGCATCAACGATTTTTGATGTACTCGCGCCAGACGCGAAACTCGAGCCGATCCAAACGGCCACCGTGGAAACCTTTGACGGCTTTCGTTACGTTCTAAAAATCGGTAAGGAAGAGGGCGATAACGTGCCTCTCGCAGTCGAAGTCTCGGCGAACCTCCCCAAAGAACGGACCGCGCCGCCCGATGAAAAGCCCGAGGACAAAACACGGATCGATGCAGAGTTCACGGCCAAGCAAGCGCAACTTAACGAGAAGCTGACCCGAGAAAAAGCCTTCGGAAGCCGCTCCGTCTTCGTCAACAAGAACAGACTCGAGCCGCTACTGAAGGCCCGAAAAGAGTTGGTGGTGGAGCCTCCTGCGGAACAAGCAAAACCAGCCGAGCCCAAGCCAGTCGACGAGCCCAAACCTGCGCCTCCGGTTCCTGCCGAACCAAAAGCAGAGCAATAACGCTTACCTTCACTCGGAGCGATCTCCGAGGTTAATCCTTAAAAGAGGTCATCACACGGAGTCGCGGAAGCGCAAAGGTTTGAAATGGAATATCCTTTATTACAGGATTTTGTGTTTCTCCGTCCTTCCGCGGCTCCGCGTGCACTCTTCTTTTCAGGTTCATTCGGCCGAATCAGTTCCAAGTGTTCAGACTTTGGGCATCGGAAGTCGGCGTAGGCTGAACACCCGTCAGAGAACCCGCCGAACTTTCTGCGACGCACCTCGATCCGCATCTTCGTAATTGGCACGCCGCCCCATTATTGAAGTTTCACCCCGAGACGTACTGTGTTCGAGTTTTTATCCACCACGTAGATCTTGTTATTTAATCCGATGGCAATGGCTGTGGGGTTTGCGAAGCGGGCACCTGTCGATACGCCGTCGCTCTCGCCAAACGAGTCAAATACCGAGCCCGACAATCCCCCGATCTTGCTGACAATCCCTACTGGGGTGATTTTGCGAATCAAATTTGAGCCCCCGTCCGTGACGAAAAGGTTTCCTGAAACATCAATTGCAATTCCTGAGCCAGAAAAACCTATCGCCAGTGTCGTCACGACACCTGCTGAAGTAACTTTCCGGATCTTTCCAGTGTTAGTGTCAGCGACATATAAATTTCCGTCTGAGGCAGCTACCAAAGCGTTCGGACTAAAAAAACGGGCGGAGTTCCTCGTCCCATCACTACTCCCCGGGAAACCACACGAGCCCGCGAGGGTCGTGACACCCCCATCCGAACTAATTTTGCGAATCGCGTGATTGCCAGTGTCCGCGACAAACACATTACCCGAAGCGTCAGCTGCCACACCGTACGGCGAATTAAACGATGCTGCGGTTCCGACTCCGTCAGCTTTACCAACCGTGCCACTTGATCCCGCAAGCGTAGTAACCACACCTCCCTGCGTTATTTTGCGAATCAAATGGTTGCCAGTGTCCGCCACATAGATATTTCCAAGCGAATCTAGTGCGAGATTTCTGGGTTTGAAGAAGCGGGCATTTGAGCCGCTGCCATCTGCTGTTCCGCTCGCTAATGCGGAACCAGACAAGGTTGAAACAACACCGTCGTAGGAAATTTTTCGGATGGTGTGGTTAAAATAATCGGCAATAAAGACGTTCCCGTTCTGATCTGCGACTACGCCGGAGGGTTGAGAGAAACGTGCCATGGTCGCCGAACCGTCGTTACTTCCGGGATTAACCCCCGCAAACTCACCAACGTCGCCACTCGGAGAGATCTTCCGAATTCTTTGGTTCTCTGATACAATTACGCTCCCCGAGGCGGTCACAGCAACACCCCAAAGGTTGTTCGCAAACCGCGCACCACCTCCATTGCCGCTTTGGTAGCCAGAAAAACCGAGCGAACCAGCTACGGTCGTTACACTCCCACTTCCGTCAATCTTCCGTATGGCGTAATTAGAAAGATCCGCAACGAAGACATTGCCTAGTTCGTCCACTGCAATGCCCCTCGGATTATTAAAACGGGCGGCCGTGCCGACTCCATCCACGCTGCCTGTTGAAAGCGCCCGTCCCGCCAACGTAGTCACTACACCGGAAGATGTGACGCGACGTATCGTGTGATTATAGCTATCGCTCACAAAGACATCTCCCGAACCATTCACTGCAATGCCGTAGGGACTGTTGAATCTCGCGGCTACACCTACGCCATCACTGCTTCCCGTAACTCGAACGGAGCCTGCCATGGTAGTCACTTGTCCTGATGCAGAAATTTTCCGAATTAAGTGGTTGGAGCTTTCCGCCACATAAACATTTCCAAACGGGTCCACAGCAACACTGGAGGGGTAATAAAAAGAGGCGTCAGCCCCTGAACCGTCTGTGGCGCCTGCATTTCCGCTCCCAGCAAATGTTGAAACGTTGCCATCAGAACTGATTTTCCGAATCCTTTGGTTGTTCGCGTCTGCGACGAAAACATTCCCCGTTCCATCCGCAGCGATACCGATCGGACCATAGAACCGAGCATCTGCCCCGACGCCATCAACAAACCCGCTGCTGCCAGCCAGACCAGCCACCGTAGATACCGTGCCGTCAGGGGCCACTTTCCGGATCGTATGACTGTAGTAATCTGCCACGAAAGTGTTCCCAGCAGGATCCACTGCGACGCTCCTCGGAGAAGAGAAAAGTGCAACCTGACCGATGCCGTCTCTGGAACCAACAGAACTCACTCCCGCGAGCGTGGACCAGGAATAAGACTCAGTTTGTGCGTCCAAAGAGACCGTCTGACTTGAAACCGGAAAAGTTCCATTATTCACAACTACGCTGTAGGAGCCATCGTAAGACGAACTCAAGGGAAGACTTGCCGAAGTTCCCCCTACCACCAGCGTGCCGTTCTTGATCCATTGGTAGGAGAGGGTGCCTAAATCAGTGGTGGCGCCAACAGACAGGAAAGGCGAATTACCAGAGATCACAATGGACGGCTGCGAGGCGATGGCGGGACTCATAAAGCCAAAGATCGAGGTCTTAATGGACCTTAAAAACTCCGTGCTCATTGAGCTCTTGAGCACTTTGTTAAAGTCATCGATGTTCGCGATCAGCGGCACTTGGCTTGAGGAGGAATCCGGCTCCAACTCAATCTCGAGTTGAGCAGGCAAACCGCTCGCAGGGCCATCTTTCGCTGAAATGGTTAAGACCGCCGTCGAATTAGCGGTTCCCGAAGTCACAGGAAGAATGGCAAATCCTTCATTCACAGAAGATGGCGAACTGATCCAGTCTTGAACCGTGCTCGTCACGTCAAGGGTCACGAACCGCCGACTTCCCAGTCTGGCAGCCTCGACTACACCCACGGGCGTCTGCGCTATAGCCGGTTCCACATTCGCTGCGGATTCATTCCACTCGCCTATGACCCTATAAATAGCTACGCCGTTTCCCCTGGCCCTGACACTCGGCGTGTAAAGCCTCAATCTAGCAAACCTGACGACTGCATTAGATGGAACCTCTTCCAGCGAAAAGTAGACAAACGCCTTTCTGTTAATATCCACAGGAAGAGATCCTGCGTTGTTAGCTGACAACGTGATACGGCCTCCCTGACTGTACGTATCCTCATTCGCTGGAATCGTCAGCGCAGATGCGACCATACAGCCGCACAATGCAATTGCAGCAAATACAAGTGTGAAGAGGTGCTTTTTCATTCCCTACAATTGCTCTTAAAGCATACGCAGGGTTGGAGCAAAGTCTATTTTCCCGCTGACATTTCCGCTCTCCAGCCAACTGGGTCGCTACTTGAAAAGTTTACTGATCCTTTCGGTCACCTTTTTTCGCAAATTAGAGTCCGAACTCAGACCGTACAAGGCGAGGATCTGCGAACCTGTAACGCTGCTTCCCTTCGGTAAAATTGCAACCAAGGGTAGCGGCTCGGTTCCGTCGTAGGAAAACTGTCTTGAGAGTGCTCGCGAAAAATCCAGAGCGAGTCCCATATCCTTTGCGTCTCTACGGAAACCCGAGCGAAAAAGGCCTCTAAAAATAGAGGGAACCTCGGGAAGAGTTGCGATCGCGATTACTTTAATTTTTTCTTCCGGAGCAAGAGTTTGAACGTGTTGCGGCGAGGGATGAAAATCCGAATTAAAAGTTTTCTGCAGAAAGATTCCCCAGTCTTTTGCGGCAGCGGCCGCGTCTTTCCCGGCAAACAAGAGAACCCTCGGTCTCGACTCAAACAGCTTCCAGTCCACATCGTTACCAAACTGATCTGAAAGTGGAACGGCAACGAACTCTGCAAAGGCCGTTTCAACCATCCAGTCTTGGGGAACTTTCATAGAAGGCTAGCCTATCTAGTTTTCACGACCGTGCCAATGGGTTGGACTCCTCAATACCGTGTTCAAAAACTCCAGCCGA
>Ga0209598_10004489_pt1 | contig 10244 bp, 6 predicted proteins | sample M_140807_EF_Meta_FD_187317 | JGI IMG/M metagenome (GOLD analysis project Ga0209598, IMG submission 187317) | Freshwater microbial communities from Lake Montjoie, Canada to study carbon cycling - M_140807_EF_MetaG (SPAdes) (version 2) | ecosystem: Environmental > Aquatic > Freshwater > Lake... | reverse complement strand
GACCCCCGCTTTGTTCCAGCTGCTGAGGCCCTTCGAGAGGCCAATGCCCGGCTTGGGGTTTCTCCTTCTGCCTCCAGTTGGAAGGCTCGCTGGGCTGAAAAAGTGCCCTCTGATCCGACTATGCTCCTTGGGGCTGTCGTCTTTTGGTTCGGAGCCTTTCTTCTGCTCGCTGCTTTTGTTCTTTCAAAAAAACGCACTCTACTTTTTTCCCTCGCCTCCTTGCTACTCGTTGCCGGCCTCGCATCCTGCATCCTCGCTGCATTCACCGATCCCCGCATTCTAGAAGCCCGGCAGGCTATGGTCATGAACCTTGCGGGAACATCCCTCTTCAAAGTGCCGTCCGAGGATGCCGCTGAAAAAATCACCACACTCAACCAAGGCTCCACTGTCAAAATTCTCTCTGCCCGTGGCCGCTGGTTTCATGTCGAACTCCCAGGCGGTCAGCGTGGATGGTTTCTTCAGAAAGGCATCACTCCGGTGGTCCCGTCAGCTTGAGCGATCGAGAAGGTGAGTTGGCAGCTTGCTGTATTTTTTTAAAAAAAGCTTTGACGAGCCTCCAAACTCACCGTAGAAGAATCCTCCACGCTGCGGGTGTAACTCAGTTGGTAGAGTGCAACCTTGCCAAGGTTGATGTCGAGGGTTCGAATCCCTTCACCCGCTCCACTTCATGCTTTTATTTTTTGAAGTGCCTGCCCCTTGCACCTTGGTTCAATTGGCACTTTTTGTCGTTTGACAAATCTACCTCAGGTGTTAACAAGCGACTCCGTGAAACCCTGCGGAACGCTTTCTTTCGCAAAACAGAACTTAGGAAATCCTCACCCAGGCTCCTATGGGATTGTTATTATTTGTTTGGTGGTCTTCGCTGTATTTTTGTCAGCCTCTCCCACCTTGGCCCAGCAGAGCGTTCTTACCCTTCGCGAGGCCGAGTTCCGGAATCGTTGGGCAGGACCGCAGGAGGATCGGGTTGCCACTCCCCAGTATTTCGAACCGGGCGGGGGCTTGGACGATGAATCGGCCAAGCCTAAAAAAGATGAAGCAGCGGAAGCAGAGCCCGGATTCGAGGAATCCCTCGACAAAATGGCGGAAAACATCCAGCGCGGACTTCGCTTTGGTCCCTTGGATTTCAATCTAGGTCTTTCAAACGGCTGGGAATACTCGTCGCAAAATTCGTTTGGCGGTGACACGGGGTTCAATAACTCAAACAGTTTCTTCTCCGCGCCCACGGTTGGCATTCTTTATGAACGCGAGGTCGGTGTTTGGAATGTCTCCGCCCGCTACGGGTCCGGTTACCGCTATTACTACAACCCGGATTACACCGCTGCGGGAACCGGCAACCAAAGGAATCCGCTGTCAATGACTGGAGGCGTTGATGTCGGCTACAACACGAGTCGGCTCTCTGTGAATCTGAATGCCAGTGCATCCTCTGGAACCGGCTACGACCCTGTGGCGGGTGCGAACAACTGGCAGACCACATCCTCCGGTGGATTGTCCATTCGCTACATCATCAGTGAAGAGTTCAGCACGGGCGGCGCGATTTCCGGGACCTATTCGAACACTGCTGATGCGCAGGTGGCGCCAGGCGAGACGGCCCAACCGAACAGCAATAGTCTCAATGCAGGGGCAAGTTTTTTCACCGACTACATGGTGACTCCAAAAACCAACCTGCGTTTTGTATTAAGCGCGGGTGAGGATTTGCAGGATTTTCAGGGAGGCGTTTCTGAGGGACGCCGTTATTTCGACGCGATGCTTATGCTGACTTATCAAATCGCTCCGAAATTATCGGTCGATGCCGGTGGAGGCGCCGGCTATGTGTTGGATCAAAATATTCCTGACCCCGAATACACTGGCCTGCGTCCGGTTTACAACTTGGGAATCAACTACACCCCGACCGAGAAGACCTATTTCAAAGCCAAATTTGGAATGCAGGGTGCTGATGTGAAACCAAATTTCAGTCTTGTGGCTGGCTGGGACGCGAGGGAGAAGACAAGGCTTTCTCTTTCCGTTTATCAGAACCAAGGTTTCTCAAGCCTATCGCCCGACCAGTATAATATCACAAAAGGTATTTTAGGGACGGTCGCTCAGCGTTTGATCAAAGGAATCAACCTCTCTTTCTCGGCTGGTTATGAGCAATCTGAATACGTAAGCCTTACGAGCGAAAAACTGAACAATCCGGTCGAGGGGCCGGCTTCATACTGGCTGGCCAACGCCTCTCTTTATTGGCGTTTTCGTGAGTGGCTCGGCTGGCAAAATACATTCCAACTTTCCACCGGGCAGGGGGACAGTGACCAGTTGCAGACGACATTCAACACCAGCTTGAATTTGACCTTCTGATCTCTCTCGTTTAGGCTCTCGATCGAATGTTAGCATTTTTTTCCCTTCGGCCGCGTTCTTTGATTTTTTCCGCAATAGCGGTATTAACGATGAGTCAGGTTGTCTTGGCAGCTCCGCCTGTTCTTCCGGCTCCTCAAACCCAATCCGATCCGACCTCGGCCACTCCCGCTGCGTTCCGGCAGGAATCTCCCGGAGCCCCTCCCAGAGCGGTTGCCTCCGATCGCACGATGGGCGTGGATACACCTATCCCCTCTCTGATGGCGGGTGAGGGTGACTACATCTTAGCTTCTGGCGACACTCTGGATCTCATGGTGTATCGCGAACCGGATCTGGGAATGAGGTCGAAAATCGCCCGCGACGGCCGGGTTCAGTTACCGCTCTTGGGCGAGGTAAAAGTCGCAGGAATGAGTGTGCGCGATGCACAGGAGCATATCCGAAAACTTTATGATGCCGATTATCTCGTTGATCCGCAGATTTATTTAAATATCGCCTCATATACCCAGCGCAAGATCACCGTGATCGGCCAAGTCTCGCGACCTGGCAGTTACGAACTACAAGGTAATGAGTCGCTTGGCATCTTGGAGGCCATCGGCATGGCGGGAGGCTTCACTCGAATCGCCGATACAAAAAATGTCGTCGTGAAGCGCCGCACCGGTGAGAAAGTCGAGACCATCAAAGTCAACACCAAGCGCTTGGAGTCGCCGGAGGGCGGTAGTTTTCAAGTTTTGCCAGGCGACATTTTAACGGTCGGTGAGAGTTGGTATTAACCCCGCACAGCACGAACTGGAAAATCATTTCGGATGAACAAGGAAACAGACGCTAAAACACCACCCGCTCCCAGTTCCATTCCGGTTCAGGAGGCCATCGATTGGCGCGAGTATTTTCACGCCGTTGTAGACAGGCTATGGATTGTCATCCTCTGTGTCGTGCTGGGAGGCATTTATGCGGGAGTCAACCTCTCCAAGGTCGAAACAATATACCGAGCTCGTGCGGTGTTGTTCATTGAGCAAGATAAAGCCCGTATTCTGGATTCGAAAATGGAGCAGGTTCGTGATGAGCAGATTCGCAGTATCGACATGATCAACACGGTAGTAGATTTGCTTCGCAGCTATCCTTTTGCCCAGCGTGTTTCCGCTCGATTGAAACTCGATCAGGATCCCCGCTTTCTCGCTGCTGCTGGTATCTCTGCCCGCGATGCTTCTCCTGATCGTGTGGCTGCTGCATTGAGTTCCATGTCGGCGGCGGTTTATCGCACGAATACGCGGCTCATTGATTTGATGATCACTACAGCGGATCCAAATCTGTCCGTGAAGCTCGCCAATTCCTACTGCGACGAGTATATTCGTTATGTTTTTGAGCGGCGTTCGGACGCCTCCAAATCCGCCACGCAGTTCCTTCTCGAGGAGGCGGATCGCCTGAGAAAAAAAATGCGTGTATCCGAGGAGGCCATGCAGAGTTTTCGCGAGCGGGAGCGTGCCGCTTCGATCGAAAACATGCTCAGCTCGGCACAGGCTCAAGTCTCGGAAATTTCAAATGTCCAAGCTGAAATTCAGAAACGCGTCCAGCAGATAGACAGCGATCTGGCGGTCGTGAAAGCCAACAAAGGAGCAGTCGAAGAGTTGCTCTTCCTCCCGAGTGTGGCTGCCGAGCCGAAGGTCGCACAATACTCTGAGTCCTTGAATGCCCGTCAGCGCGAGTTGACTATCCTCTCCCAGCGCTATCGGGCGAAGCACCCTGCCTATATTTCCATCAAAACCCAGATCGACCTCACAAGGTCTGACCTAGGAAGGGTTCTCAATGATGCCGTAAATCTTCTCGAAACAGCCCGCAATCGACTTGAAGTCCAGGCGAATGAAACAAAGATCGCCCGAGAAAAGGCCGAGGGACGGCTTTTAGAAGTAACTTCAAAATCAATCGAATACAATGATATAAAGCGAGAGCAGGAGACCGATCAGGCGCTCTACAACTCCGTTCTTTCTCGCTTGAAGGAAGTGGATATCACCAAGCAGCTCACGGAGTCTCCGGTTCGCATTCACGAGCCTGCCGTGGGAGCGGCCCCAATCCGTCCTAGTGCAACCAAGACCTGGATTCAAAGCCTCTTGGGTGGGCTCGCTGCCGGTATCGGGCTCGCCATTGCGATTTTCATGCTCGATACCAGCATCAAGACAGTGGACCAGGTGGAGCAGTTTACCGGCGTGAATGTCATTGCGGCTATTCCGAAACTCAGCCTCTCTACCCGTGCCAGCGTTCTCGTGGCCAACGAGGAGCGCTCGGGCATCGTCGCCGAGTCATTTCGATCTCTTCGAGCATCCCTCACACTCCATCGTCTGAATGAAAACGCACGCACGTTTCTTTTCACAAGCTCGATGCCGAGTGAAGGTAAGACATTCTGCAGTTCCAACTTTGCTGTGACGCTCGCCCAGCAGGGATTCAGCACGCTCTTCATTGACGCCGATCTTCGCAAGCCCGGCGGCTCTATTGTGTTTTACGGTGAGAACCGCAAACCCGGTCTCTCCGAACTGCTCATGCGTTCCTGTGCGATGAAAAACGCAGTTATGCCGACGCACATTGACGGCCTCAGTGTTCTGACCGCCGGTGGCCGAGCCCCGAATCCCTCCGAGTTGCTGACGTATGAAAATCTGGAGCGTATTATGAGCGAGGCGCTTTCAAAATATGACCGCATCGTGGTGGACTCCGCGCCTTTGCTTGCAGTGAGCGACACTTTGCTGGTGGCTCCGCATATTGACCTCTGCACGCTGGTGGTCCGTGCCTTTGGCACGCCGCGCAAAATGGTGGCTCGCGCTATCAAGTCCCTCGAGGAAACGAAAACCCGCCCCGCAGGACTGATCCTTAATTTCCTGCCAAGCGGACGCGGTGGCTACTATGCCTACTACTATTCGGGTAAATACTACGGTTCCTATGGCGCCAAGGGCGTTTATGGTGAGTAGAAGCTTATGATCACCACAACTTCTCAATCGCCCGGCAAGGTATGGATGCTCCTTGGAGGTGCTCTCTCCATCCTCGTCGGATTCTTCGCCATCACCGCACCGGCATTGTTCTCGTATGTCATTACCGCTTTCATCGGCGCACTCTGTCTGGGAAGCGGCCTCATTGGTTTTTTTCAAGCGCTCTTCGGAAGAGATGTGCCGCACCGCATTCTTTCTGCATTGTCCGCTGTGATACGCCTTGCGGCCGGTTCAGCGCTTTTTGTTTTTACCGAGTCCGGAATGGAGACGCTGACTCTGATACTCGGAGCGGTATTTTTTGCTGAAGGCATTGTCTGCATAGTCACTTCTTTTCGGCTTCGCGTGAACTCAGCTTGGATCTGGCTTTTCCTGAATGGCGTGGTCGCGTTGGTTCTTGGAGGCATGATTTATGCCCGCTGGCCGCTTAACTCGGAATGGGTCATCGGCGTGCTCTACGGCATACAGTCGATCTTCAGCGGCGCTGCCATGCTGATGTTAGGCTTTGCCATCGGAAAAAAATCCTAATCTCCGAGCGGACGGGTGACTGCATCTACTCTCAACCGACCAAGTGTTGGATCAAAACCTGCGATTGATATTTTTTAGAAAACCTTAAAAGTCCTGCGTCAGGGTGAAAAAGACGACGCATTATATCGCACAGGGTTTCGAAAAAATATCCAACGACCTCGATTTTCTCATGGGTTGCTTGGAGGAAGTTCTCAGGGAGTTGGGGGAGAACGCAGTGGCCGACCGCCTACCGTGGGTGGGTTCCAAGGAGGCGGGTTGCGAGGGCTTTGAACAAGCCACATCGATTGCTTTTCAGTTACTAAACATGGTTGAGGAAAATACGGCGGCACGCACGCGTCAGCTTCGTGAAATCGAATCCGGCGGCGAAGCCGAGCCGGGCCTCTGGCAAAGACGGTTGGCGGAGTTGTCCGCTTCCGGAATGTTGCCTTCGGACATCGCTGCACTTCTGCCAATTCTCTGCATCGAACCTGTCCTCACCGCGCACCCCACCGAAGCGAAACGCGCGGCCGTCCTCGAGCAACACCGCGCTCTCTATCGTTTGCTTATATCCCGCGAGGGGCAGTCGCTCTCGGCAAACCAGCACCAGGCCTTGCGCGAGGAGTTCAAAGTCATTTTGGAACGCCTGTGGAGGACCGGTGAAATTCTGCTCGAGAAGCCGGATGTCGCAACGGAACGCCGTGGGGTTATTTATTATTTGCGCGAGGTTTTTCCTCCCGCTCTGGCGCGTCTCGACCACCGCCTCCGCGAAGCTTGGCGAGGTGCGGGCTTTGATCCCTCGCTAATTGCCGATCCCTTAGGAATGCCCAAAATCCGCTTCGGCACATGGGTCGGGGGCGACAGGGATGGGCATCCGCTTGTCACTGCGGCTGTCACCGACACCACGCTCCGCGAGCTTCGCCTCAGCGCCTTGATTGTTCTGCACCGCGAGTTACAGGACTTGGCGGCCAACCTTCCACTCTCCAGCAATTTTCAAGACTTCTCGGAGGGACTGCAAAGCGCACTCGACAAGTTCCGTCGCGAAACGCCCGCACTCGCTCAAACATTGTCTCAGTCGTATTCCGACGAGCCGTGGCGTCAGTTTGTGCTCCACCTTCAGAACCGTCTGCCGGTTTCGACCGGGGAAATCGAAGACGCAAAAATCCTTGAAACTGGCGTTCGTTTTCAACACCCGGCCGAACTCGAGGCTCATCTGAAACAACTTTCCGAGGCACTCCACGCCGGCGGCGCCGGACGGCTTGCCGACTTTGCGGTGAATCCCGTGCGTCGCGCTCTCAACACTTTCGGTTTTCACTTGGCGAATCTGGATATCCGTCAAAACAGCCGTTTCCACGATATGGCGATTGATGGACTCCTCGAGGCAGGAGGCGCGGAGGACCACAAGTTCTCCGAGTGGAGCGAGGATCGACGCCTGGCATTTTTGGACGAAGAACTCCGCTCGCCGCGCCCGTTCTTGAGTGCAGGAACTCCTGCTGGTCGAGAGGCGGATGATGTCCTGGCTTGCTACAGTGTCCTGCGCAACCACATCGCCAAACATGGACTCGAAGGCATCGGATCCCTGATCGTTAGCATGACACGCCGTCTTTCCGACCTGCTTGCCGTTTATCTGCTCGCGCGTGAAGCTGGCTTGGCGCGGTGGACGGAGAATGGCATTGTGTGCGATCTGCCGGTCGTCCCGCTTTTCGAGACCCTAGATGACTTGGAGCAAGGGCCTGGCATCGTCAGGCAATTCCTCAAACATCCGGTCACCATGCGGAGCCTTAAGCTCCAGCGTGAAAGCATGAATGAAAAATCTCCTAAGCAGCGCAGCCTGCCCGTGCAGCAGGTCATGATTGGCTACAGTGATAGCAACAAGGATTGTGGCATCTTCGCCAGTCAGTGGGCGCTCCACCAATCTCAAAGCGCCTTGGCTCAGGTGGGGCGCGACGCAGGGGTCAAGATCCGATTCTTCCACGGACGCGGTGGCACGATCAGCCGAGGCGCGGGACCGACGCACCGTTTTCTGTCTGCTCTGCCGCAGGGTTCCGCACGCGGAGACCTGCGCGTCACCGAGCAGGGTGAGACTATTTCCCAGAAATACGGAACTATTTCCTCCTCGGTTTACAATTTGGAGTTGCTCCAGGCGGGTGTTGCGGCTGTTTCCTTCAACGACCAGCCTGCTCCCATCGACGGTAAATTCAGGGAATCCTGCGAATTTCTCTCAGCGGCGAGCCGGGATGCCTACACCGCGCTCATCAGTCATCCGAGTTTCATGTCCTACTTCTCAGAAGCCACGCCGATTGATGCCCTCGAGACGAGCCGCATCGGTTCGCGTCCCTCCCGACGCACTGGTCAGCGCACACTCGCCGATCTCCGCGCGATTCCTTGGGTCTTCAGTTGGAACCAAAGTCGCCATTATCTTCCTGGGTGGTTCGGTGTCGGATCCGCTCTACAGCACCTTCAAGCCGAGCATCCCAAGCTTTTTCAAAACCTCCGCGCCAACCTCAAAAAGTCGCCATTCCTTTACTATGTGCTGACGAATGTGGAAACCAACCTAGCCAGTGCGGATCGCGAGATCATTTCGATCTATGCCGGATTGGTCGGCGACACACGGGTGCGGAAGGAGATTCTGGACATCATCCTGACCGAATTTGATTTCACTCGCGAAATGATGTCCCTCGTTTTTGGCGGCGCTCTAGAGAAACGCCGTCCCCGCATGCTGAAGACTCTTGCCCTGCGCGACTCGGGCCTCCGTGCACTTCATGTTCACCAGACTAAGCTTCTTGCCGAGTGGCGCGCTGCGGAGCCTGCGATGAAAAACCGCCTGCTTCCCGAAGTTCTTTTAAGTATCAATGCCATTGCCAGTGGCCTTCGCACCACTGGGTAGGCCAAACTAAAAACTTCACCGCCCGATCCCTCCTGTGTAGGGTTTACTGCTCAATCCAAGACCCATGGGCAACATCTACAACAACATCGTCGAAACAGTCGGCCGGACACCTCTCGTCAAGCTCAACCGCGTCACCGCCGGGCTCCCGGCCACGATTGCGCTTAAGTGTGAATTTTTCAATCCGCTCGGAAGCGTTAAAGACCGCATTGGCATGGCCATGATCGAGGACGCTGAGCAGCGTGGCATTCTCAAGCCTGGCACGATCATCATCGAGCCCACCAGCGGAAACACCGGCATCGCATTGGCCTTCGTGGCGGCTGCGAAGGGATATAAAATGATCCTCACCATGCCCGAGACGATGAGTCTCGAGCGCCGCACGCTCCTCGCCATGCTTGGTGCGAAGCTCGTTCTCACGCCCGGTTCCGAGGGAATGCGCGGCGCGATCGCAAGGGCCGAAGCACTCGTTCAAGAGACTCCCAATTCCTGGATGCCCCAGCAATTCAACAACCCCGCAAACCCCGCCATTCATATCAAAACCACTGCAGAGGAAATCTGGAGCGATACGGATGGAAAAGTGGACATCATTGTCGCGTCGGTCGGAACCGGCGGCACGATCACAGGCTGCGTGGAAGCCCTCAAGCCCCGCAAAACCTCTCTCCAAGCGATCGCTGTCGAGCCGAAGGATTCGCCTGTCATTTCCCAAACCCTCGCCGGTGAGCCTCTCAAGCCCGGCCCGCACAAAATCCAAGGCACTGGTGCCGGATTTGTTCCTAACAACCTCCACCTGAAAAATTCCGCTGGAGAATCCCAGATCGTCGAGTGCATCCAGGTCACAAACGATGAGGCCTTTGCCATGGCTCGTCGCCTCGCTAAAGAGGAGGGCATTCTCGGTGGCATAAGCACCGGCGCAAATGTGCACGCCGCAATCCAAGTCGCCAAGCGCCCCGAAAACGCTGGCAAACTCATCGTTACCATCGGCTGCTCGACCGGCGAACGCTACCTTAGCACCGCCCTTGCAGATGAAGCCCGCGCGGAGGTGGGAGCCTAATGGAACCTAACCAACAACCCGTCCTTCAAGGTCCTGTCCTTGAAGACTCCTCGCTGGAATGGGATCTCTTCTGGGAGAAAAACAAATCCCTCATACTTGGAATCCTTGCCGTAATCGTCGTCGGAGGCGTGTGTGTGGCTTCATGGTTCGCCTACTCCTCAAGTCAAAACGCCGCTGCGCAAACGCTCCTGGCTGAGGCGAAGGGAATCTCCGGTCTTCAAGCCGTGGTGGACAAGTTTCCAAAAACGATGCCCGCAGCCGATGCGCTCATGCAGATCGCCGCAGCGGAACGAGAGGCCGGAAACATGGAAAAATCCACAGCTGCCTTCCGGGAATTCCTCAACCGTTTTCCCAAGCATCCACTGGCAGGCGGTGCGCTTCTCGGAGTCGCGATGAATCAAGATGCGTCGGGGGATGTTCAATCAGCCATGGCCACTTGCCAGCAGGTCGTCACCCAATTTCCGCAAAGCTACGCGGCTCCCTTTGCCGCCTACACCGAAGCCGAAATCCT
>Ga0209598_10004486_pt1 | contig 10246 bp, 12 predicted proteins | sample M_140807_EF_Meta_FD_187317 | JGI IMG/M metagenome (GOLD analysis project Ga0209598, IMG submission 187317) | Freshwater microbial communities from Lake Montjoie, Canada to study carbon cycling - M_140807_EF_MetaG (SPAdes) (version 2) | ecosystem: Environmental > Aquatic > Freshwater > Lake... | reverse complement strand
TGCGTGGGTTCCCGCAATCCGGGGCATCCTTGCATGCGGTAATACGGTATGGTTCATGAACTGTCGCCGTCGGGAGGTCCGTGTGCCAGATTTTGACAACGCCGTGGTCCGGGGTCCAGGAAGCACACGCGGTCCCGGCCGCCCCCGTCGCACCACGACCAGCCATTCGTCTGACTCGGCTCGACCAGCTGACGGCACGGAACCCGTCCGCCGAGGCCGGGGCCGACCCAAGGGCAGCAAGAACAAGCCGAAGGGGTAGGGGTGCCAGGTGGGGTTAGCGTTTGAGTCTCATTGTCCCACCCCTCTCCATCACCCCGCCGCCCCACCACCCTCCTTCCCCTTTGGTTCGTCACCGCGGGGGGCGAGGGGGGCACGGCCGAAGTAGAACCCGAACACCGCGAAGACCAGTTGCCCCAGCAACTCGGGGACCTGCTTGCCAGAGATCCACAACACCGAGATGTCCACCAGCAACACCACCGCAAGCACCGCTGCCACGATCCCGAAAAAGTCTGGTTGTGCCATGCAAACCCTCCCTTCTACTCCGGTCTTGCCAGTCAACGCCGGTCCGTAGCTGCCGGAACGCCCCGTCACGCCGGTACTTCCACCCACACGAGACGGGTCTCCCACGCCCGGCCGAATGTCGTGCCTCCCGTCGACACCCGATCCTCCACCTCCTCGATGGCGACCGTCCACGAGGTTCCGGCCGGGTCGGTCAAGGTCATCACCGTCCCGGCCTGTGCCACGAACGCCAGGAGCGCGGTGTGCCACGAGGACGCCGTCTGCATCGACGGTGTGCCGTCCACATGCAAGAACCCGTCGCGAGAGGTCACCACCCCCTCGAACACGCGTATGCCGACGCCGATCGGTGAAGATGCGATCACTGGCGCCACATTTGTCCCGCGGTACCAGACCCGGGGAAGCAGCATCCGCCAGGTGTCCGGTTTGAGGTAGAAGCCACGCGCAGTGCCGGCGTTCACCATCGGGTGCGTCAGGGTCATGGTGCAGTTCTGGCCCACCACCCATGGTGGCCCGTCGGTCGCCATGCCTCACCTCCGTTGTCTGGTTTGCTGGGGCCTTCGACAGTCCCCAAGTTGAGAACTCACCCCGGGATGAATGGAGTCGTGGCACGCTCCGCAACCGGCAGCACCGGCGTGGTTCCACCGTGCGTGTGTCCGTTCAGTCGGGATTGGATCTCGGTCACCACCACGGCCAATGCCATCACCGTGGCCCGCAGGCGCTCCACCTCGGCCGGCAGGTCGATGCCGTACCCAGTCGCCCCGGGACCGTTGGGTGCCGATCCGGTCCCGCCCGGAACCTCAGCTGCACGCATGTCGCTCATCGGTTCCTTCTCCTCGATCTATCCGGTGTGGCCCACCCACGGGTCACTGCCGATGGTCCGTCACGGCAGGCGACGCAAGTGCAGGCGCCACCGGTTACCCGACGCGGTGATGGCGGTCAACCCGGCCGATGCCGTCGTGCCAAGACCGGCACGGATCGCGTCGAGCACGGCATACCTTGGCGCATTGCTGATTCCAGCGACGCTTGCAGTCCGGGCGACGTACCGGAGGTCGGTCGGCAGGGAGACCGAACCTGGCAACTCCACCGTTGCGTCCCACGCGACCGATCCGCGGTTCGTGTTGCCCGCGCCGTTGGGACCGCTGAAGGGCACGGCGAACGGTCCGCCGTCGTGTCGGTCATGCCAGACCGCGTCGCCCACCACCTGCGTGCCGGTCGTACCGTTGCCCGCGGCGATCAGGACGACCGTCTCGGAACGGCCCATACGGATGCGTGTCCGGTTGGCAGCGATGTGCGCCACCTTGCGTGCGTCCAGAGGCATGGCGATGTCCCCCGTTCCGTCCGTGATGCATGGCTACTTGAGGCGGGCACGCACGCTTCGCGAACGCAATCCGCCGAGACGTCGCAGATCCCGGTCGAACCGGGCGAGCAACTCAACGGCCCGACTTCGCCATTCCGGCCCGATGGCGGTGTCGTCGACGGCGGCGCCGGCCTCACCGTCGGTGTACCGGAAGTTGTCCGATGCCGGTGTGCCGAATGCCATGCACGCGTGGCCTGCTGCGCCAAGGATGACCAGCGCCTCGTCACCCTCGGGAATCGTGCTTCCCGACCCATCGACGACATGCGGGCCCGACCACCGGATCCGCACTGGTTCGCCGGCGGGCACTCCCGGTCCGACGAGGGTTACCGAACCGGCCTCCTCGTCGTGACGCCACGGCGGACGCGGTGCCTCGCCAGTGACTCCCGCGAGCGGGACCGGCCACTCGACGGAAAGGATGGTGGTGATGGTGCCAAGTGAAGTAACGGGCACGATGCGGCTACCGGCTGTGGTGGTCAGAACGACCGACTGCACGCGTGGCAGGATTTCGGCATAGGCGGAAACTGCGCGGCTTATCGCCCGGTCCAGGTCGGCATCTGTCCACCGCGCTGACGTCCCAACCGGATCATTCAGGTCAAGCCGCAATGCTGCCCGGAATGTGGTTAGCGTGGACATGGGTGGTTGGTCCTTTCCTGAGTGCTGGGAAACTGGGCCTGACCCCACAACCCCCGTCCCGACGCGGACCGGGGGCCGGGGGGTTAGGCCCGTCCCCTCGATTGGTGGGTCAGGGCCTCTCCCCTTACCCCGCCACCTGCGACCACACCGCGCCACGGTAGTCCAGCCAGCCACCGCCGAACTCCCAACGCACCTTGAAGCTGATCTGGTCGTTCGTGAAGACCTGGCCCTCCAGCGGCGCATCCTGCATCAGCAGGTCGGGGGTCTCGCGACCACCCACGAACCCGATCTCCAGGGTCTCGATCTGGCGCGGGTCGGCAATCACGTACCAGTCCGTCACGTCGGTGAACTGCGCCACCGAAAGCGGCTCCACGGCCCCCTTCAGCACATTCGCGTCGTTGTTCATCGACCCCGGCACCAGCGTGCTGCTCACCAACGTCATCGACGTAAACAGCAGGTCCGGCGGTACGAGCAGGTAGGCCGGACGCAGGTTCAGGCGCTTCCCCGCGGTGTTCGTCTGCTTCATCATCAGGGTCATCGCCGACTGCAAGGCCGTCGCCGAAAGCGCGCTGGTCAGGCGGTTGCCGTGTGCCGTCTGCGTACCGTCGTCAAAGATCTTGGTCGCGTCGGCCATCGTCGGGTTCCCCGTGAACAGCCCATAGACGAACTCGTTGATCGTGATGCCCGCCGCGATTGCCAGTTTCGACGGGATCTTGCGAATGGCGTCGAGGTCGTCGTTCAGGATCGCCTCGCGGGTCACCACCACCAGGTTCCCCTTCTTCACCGGCGCGTACGTCTCGCGGGTGTCGTCCCACGCCAGATTGGTGTATGCGCCACCTTCGGCCACCGTCGAAAGCGTGCCGAAGTCGTGCAGCCGGATGCGGTCCTGCGTCTTGAAGTCGCGTAGCGCCCTGATGGAGACGAACTTGCGCCAGTCCTGCGGCTGTCCGTCATAGTCCTGGACCAGTCGCTTGGTCATGCTGTTCAGCAGGGCCTGGTTCAGGATGCCGGTGGTGACCTCGTTCGCCTCGCGGGCAATCGAGAGGCCCGGGTGGATCGTCCCAGTAACCCCGGCGTCACCCGTCACCTGCACGTATGCCTCGCGCAGGCCAAGCCAACGCGGCGGACGCACCCCCGCCGACCGGACCGCCGCGACGTCCGGATCGTCCGCATGTTCGCGCACCCCGAACAGTCGGTCCATCGCCACCTGGATCGCCGCCCGTCCCCGGGCCATCCCGGTCTGCCCCACCTCCACCCGCGCGGCACCGTGACCGCGCACCAATCCGTCACCCGAAGTCCGTGACGTAGGTGCCATCCCGCTGATGGCGGCGCCATCGGTCATCCCACGCAGGGCGTCAAGTGCCTCCACCTCGGCGTCGAGGGCAGCCTCAAGTGCGCGGGCATAGGTCGCCGCATCGGGCCACGTCACCGCACTGTTTCCGGTGCCGGCTGGCGCCATCGGATCCCACTGCGCCCGCACCTTCCGGGTTACCGGCGCGGGCAGGGCGCGTTCGGCAAGCCTCTCGATCAGGATGTGGGCGCACTCGATCTGGAGGTGTGCCGACGTCTGGGGCTTCGGCGCCACCTCGGCAACGGTGGTCATCTGGACTGGAATGGCCGGACCGTGGTCGTGCCCGATAGCCGGATGGACCGTGCCGCCATCCTCGCGGACGGGCACCAGCGGCATGTCCAGCGTTGTGCCCACCAAAACGGATTCATCGTTCATGCAAATCTCCTCGGAAAGCGAGCAAAGCGTGTGCTGCAAGGGCCACGCAATGGAGATGGGTTCGGAGCCACTGGACACCCCGTTGTGCCCAGTGGTCCCGCGCATGGCAGGTTCCCGATTTCGCTGCATCAGGGCGGCCCGCGCCCCCCGGTGCCTCTGCCCGTCCCGGTGCCCGTGATTGCCCGGTCCGACCCGATGCGGTGCAGGAACCGTCCGCCGGCGCTTGCGCGGGTCACCACGTCGCAACTCCGCACCACCGGGACCGCATCAACGATCGTCGTGCCGGGCCGGACCCGCGCCATGGCGTCGATCGACAACCCGACCGGTGTGGTGCCGCCGAGGGATGTTGCCGCCTCGGCCAGACCAGTCACCCACGGCATGCCGGGAGTCAGGTGCAGGGTCGCCACCGCTTCAAGCCGGGAGATCCCGTCCGGGCCCGGCACCTCGCGCAGCGCCGGATCGGCGAAGTACCCCACCAGATCACGTATCGTCCGCGCCGGTTGCAGGCGGTCACCAACCGCGGTCGGATGGTCGGCAAAGCACCGCAACCCCGAAGCCCGTCGCGCCACATCCTGCACTGCCTCGCGTGTGTAGTGCCTCCCACTCAGGGCCAGGCCTTCGCGCAAGATCACCACCCGGTACGCCGTCATCGGCCACCGCCATCGGTCCGGGCGCCATCGCCACCGTCCACCGCGTCGGCATCGCCCGCAAGGCGCCACCACAAGCGGCGTGCCTCGGTGCCAGATACCCACCCGCGGTCGGTCGCCGTTGCCAACGCATCGGTTGCCTGAGAGAGCCACGCCACCCGCACATCGCGCGAATCGGCCACGAGTTCGTCAAAGGTCACCGTGAAGCGCCGGTCGGCCCGCGCCGAAAGCCTGCCGGCTGCCACTTGCGCATCGAGGGCGCGCCGGACCACCCGGGTCAGGAGACCGCGCAGGTACTCCTGGCGCCTCTGGAACCGCTTGATTGCCGGCAGTCCCATCTCCGACGCCGTCGCGCGGTTCGCGTTCCCGCCCTCGGAGAGGTAATGCTCGGGCACCCCCGCACCCGTCGCGATCATCAGTCGCAGGGCGCGCCCGTCGTCTCGGACGTCATCGGCACCGATGTTCGGCTGCACCGCCCGCCACGACTCCACCTCATTGTGGAAGAGGATGCTCCCCGGCTCCGGTGGATACGCCTCGTACTCCCGGCGCAGGCGTTCCAGGTCGTCGCGGCGCCCGCCGGTGACGGTCACGTCATAGAGGAATGCCCCCTTGCTGCGGTTGATCCTCACGCGGTCCAGGAGCCATTCCTTGTAGCGGATCAGCCAAGGCAGGATCGGCGCCAGGTCGGAGCGGCCCCGCCGGGCATTGCTCACGCGGTTGATGGCGAAGTGGTCCACCTCTGCTGCCGGGATCCACTCCCCATCAAGGGTGTTTGCACCATCTCCCCTCGCTTCGCTCCCCGCACCACCTGATGAATGGACGCTTCGCTCATTCGGCGGACGGTAGAGGTACCGTCGTGGCCGTTCGATATCGTCCGGATCGGTCTCGATCGCCTCGATGGCCAACGGATCGAGTTGGCGGATCACCACGCGTCCGGTGGCCGGGTCGGTGAACGCGCGCAGGAACTGTTCGCCAAACAGCGAGAGTTCGGTCTGGATCGCGTAGACCCGCAAGTCCAGGCGATTCTCCGGGTCGTGCCAGAAGCGGTCGATCGCCCGTTGCACCCGCGCGTCGGCAGCGGTGGCGCGGACCCCACCGCCCAGCACGAAGTTCGTGCCTTGTTCAATGACCGCATAGGCCAGCGGGTTCGTGCAGTACGCCTCATAGGCATCCAGCAGGAGTTGGCGGGTGATCGAGGGCGACGGTTCACGGGGGGTCTCGGCCTGCAGGGGTGATCCCGCACGCCGCCACGCGGTGTCATCCTCTGCCACTTCCAGCACCCGGGTCGGCACGGTATCGCGCGCCCGCACCCAGACGTGCGCCAACCCGGCGTTGCTGAAGGGAACGCGGTCAATTGGTTCCGATGGGTTCCCGTCTGGCCGGGGCTCCGGTGTTGTTGGCAGGAACTGTGCGGGTGAACTGGCGGGGATCGGCATCCGGCATCCTCCCTGCCGGTCGCGTGCATCCGCACGGGCCGGTCATGCCGGAGTACTGCGCGTGCCTGCCCGAAAGGTGACGGTCTTCTGCCGGACCCTGCCGGTCATTTGGTGGGAATGATCGTGGCGCCGATCACGGTGACGGCTTCGCCATCCCATCGCAGGAACGTGACCTGATGCAGCCGTTCGCACGCGTTGCACTCATTGACATTGGTTCTCGACGTGACGGCAAACGTGCCAGGTTGGTCGGTCGCCTGCAGTCCGCCGGCAGCTGAGACTTTCCAGAGAGGTTCCGGTGAAGACCGGTCCCACGCACTGAAGTAGGCGTACCCGTAGTTTCCACGCGAGAGGGGATCGCGGTAGTCCGTCACCAAGACCAGCAGGTCTTCGGGCCCCGATCTTCCCGGGACCGTCGCCCAGTCCACGGTCACCATGTCCCAGGCCTTGATCTGCCGGTTGACCCGGTCCTGGAACACCCCTGGGACCGCCGGGACCTGATCAGGCCGGAAGAACGTTTGGCCGCGAGGCAACAGCGACGGCATCGGGTCCGCGGGTGGCATGGCCGATGCCGGGACCATCTCGGAGAGGGGCAAGATCCGGGTCTTGTTGGCCCGAGGGTCCCCTTCGTACGTGGTGACTAGAAGGAACTGTTCCCCGGCATCAAGCGCGAGGCTTGTAGCCCCGATGCCGTCCAAGGACGAACCCCACGACGCAATGAAGGTGCCGTCGGACGCGAACTTCTGGATGCGTTCGGATTTGCCGTCGCCGACATATACGTTCCCGTCACGGTCGATGACCAGGGTTCGCGGGCCGTAGAGTTCGCCCGGCCCGGTTCCAGGGCGTCCCCACATCCCGAGAGGGCGCCCGTCCGGTGCGAGGCGTTGCACCCGGCCATTCCCGATCTCAGCCACCAGGATGGTGCCATCGGCGTCGATCGCAAGCGCCGACGGATAGCGGAACTGTCCCGGATTGCCTCCCCACTCGCCCCAATCGGATACTCGTCCATCCGGTGCCGTCACGGTGATGCCGTGGTGTTCGCTTTCCCCGACGGAAAACGTCCATCCCCGCCGGTCCCGCACCGAAACCACCTCCGGGACGGTCACGCCACCCGTGACGCCCTCCTGCATCGCGACCGGTGCGTCCGCCGGAGCATCCGGTACCGACGAAGCCCGGGCCTGACCAAACGCGAGTGCGAGACAGAGGGCGGACAGCATCAGCGCGTTCAACCCCTCGCTTCGCTCCCCATCGCCCCTGGATTCATGGACGCTTCGCTTGGCCTCGCTTCGCTCCCCATCGCCCCTTGATTCATGGACGCTTCGCTTGGCCTCGCTTCGCTCCCCGCACCACTTGATGCATATACGCTTCGCTTTCATCTTCATGAATGCAGTATAGAACGATTGCAGAACGGCGCAAATGTCATGAAATCGACGCGCCGGCACCATCCCCGTCCTGTCAGTACCCGAAGCGGAACATCTCCGGCAGGATGGCCGGGTAGTTGCGTTCGCGCAGTTTTGTGGCCGTGGCTTCCACGTCATACGCCACCCGTCGTGCCTCGATGGTCACGGCGTTGCCGTCGATCGTCGCCAGCAGGTACCCCGTCCGCGCGTCGCCATCGCGCGGGTGCCCGACGCTTCCCGGGTTGATGAGGTAGCGATGACCCTCATCGAAGGTCAGGACATCACCATCGTTGAACGGCACGAACGGTCCGCAGCGCACCGTCTCACCGGGCCCGGCGTCCGACACGAAGTAGCCCGGATAGTGCGAGTGGCCGACGGCAACGTGCGTGGGCCCCTCCGTCTTGGTCAGGACCGCGGTGGCGGCCCACCTGTCGGTGACGTATCGCTGGTCCGGGTCGTGCACGATGCGGAACCCGAGATCCACCACCTCCTCCGGCCACGCGCGCAGGACGGTGCGGTCGGCATCGGACATGGCCAGCGAGTTGAGGTAGTCGGCGTGACGGTGGTAGTTGTCCGGTTGCGCCCACAGGTCCTTGAGCGACGTACGGTCGTGGTTGCCCTTCACCGAAAGCACCGGCACATCGATCGCGCGCAGGGCATCCAGCACGGCAACCGGATCCGGGCCATAGCCGACGGTATCCCCGATGTTCCAGCAGCGGGTGAAGCCACCGCGGGCCCGCGCATCCGCCAGGCACGCCTCCAGCGCTTCGATGTTGCTGTGGATGTCTGAAACGATCAGGATGCGCTCAGCTCCCTCATTCCGGGTGTCTGCGTGTTGTGTGGGGTGCCCGGTCATCGGATAGCCTTTCGGAATGTTGTGATCATGTCGTGCACAGTCTCCTTGTTCAATGTGGGGTTCCGCAAGCGGTGCCGGACAAATTCGGCAAACATGATTGCGTGGCTTCCCCAAACCGAAAGGTCCTGGTTTGGCACGTTCGTGACACGGCTTCCCGATGAGGCTGTTTCGGGGTGTGCGGGGATTGCTTGGGACTTGCCAAGGTGGTCCCACGTGCGGTTGCATTGGGGCGGTAGCCTCCACCGGGCGGCGTGGACCGCCGTCTGGGAGGGAACGGTGACCGACGGAATGAGCGGATCAACGCAGTCAAACCAGGTGTCAGGCACAGGACCAGGGGCACGGATCCCGCTTGACGGAACCCTGAACACGCGCGATATCGGTGGCTGGCCGGTCGATAGTGGCACTGGTGGCCATGTGCGTCACGGTGTGATCTACCGGTCCGATACGCTTGACCGGCTTTCACCCAGAGACGTGGGCCACTTTGTCCGAGCCGGGGTGCAGACGGTCATCGACCTGCGTGCGGAGGACGAACGGCACGGTGCAGGCCACCTGGCCGGCGGACTGGCCCCGGCCGGCGCCACCGTGCACTCCTTCCCCCTCTACGACCGGGTTTCGGCCGGCACCCTCTTTGTCCCGACGGCTGAAGGCATCTCGCACCCGCTGGAGGCGTTCTATCGCGCCATCCTCGTGCGCCACGCCGACGCCATCCGCAGCGTGATCGAGATCCTGGCCGATCCGGCGAACCTTCCCGCCATGGTCCACTGCACCGCGGGCAAGGACCGCACCGGGATGGTTGTCGCGCTGCTTCTCTCGGTGGCTGGGGTCGATGACGAGACAATCGTCAATGACTACGCCCTGACCGGCGCCAACCTGACCGAGGAATGGATGGAGTCACGTCGTGGTGACGCTGCGCGCTACGGCATGACATGGGAGGCCCTCAAACCCGCTCTCGAGACGGCACCCGAGGCAATGCGCGCCACGCTTGCCCATGTGCGTGAACAGTTTGGCAGCGCCGCGGGCTACCTCGTCTCGATCGGCGTGGCTCCGGAAAGTGTCTCGCGCATCCGAGTCAATCTGACCGAGATGCCTCTCTCCTGATTGGCCTTGACGGCTGGCCTGGTCTTGATGCCTGTCCGGTGTCCGGCGGTGTCACACGTGGCCATCGCCGGTACCTATGTGTCCGAACCCGCCGAGACACACTGGGGAAGGAGGCAACGATGATCGATCTGAGCATCCTCGCCGAGCGCAACAGCATCAACGACGGCCAGGCCAACGCGCTCGAGTTCGCCATCGACTGCCTGGTGGGCATGGATGACGCGATGGACAACGCCGATCCGGAGGCCGTCGTGCCCCAGGCGGTGGTCAAGGCGGCGATCGTCTTCCTGCTCGACAACTTCGGCGAGTCCCACGAGCGGATCCGGAACCGGCTAGACAGCGGAGACCTGGACGCGCTGATCCTCGACACCCGGCGGTGCATCCTTCCCCGCGCCGTCCGCGGACGTGGCCACTAGGAGCGCTGGGCGGGCGTGTCACCCAAGCTTCGGGACTGCGGCCTACCCCAGAAGGACCAGCTCGGGGATACCAGCATCGCCAATCCAGACAATCGCGTTCTGGCGCACCTCCCGCCCGAGTGAGATTGCGTCGGAACTGGCAAGTCCGACCGCGAACACACTTC
>Ga0209598_10004484_pt1 | contig 10251 bp, 8 predicted proteins | sample M_140807_EF_Meta_FD_187317 | JGI IMG/M metagenome (GOLD analysis project Ga0209598, IMG submission 187317) | Freshwater microbial communities from Lake Montjoie, Canada to study carbon cycling - M_140807_EF_MetaG (SPAdes) (version 2) | ecosystem: Environmental > Aquatic > Freshwater > Lake... | reverse complement strand
ACCCAATCACTCAAGGCGCCCAGCATATCGACATTGGCCGGGGCGCCAGAGCCCACGTGGTCCACACTGGGGGCGGTGTACAAGCGGATGAAAGCAGCCGATGTATCAGCCCCCATTTTTTGAATCACAGACTCGTAATAACCAATACCTGCATAAGGACTCTGGGCATAGTCGGCCATGTTTTCCATCATGATCAACTTGCCTCCCCGCGCGTGAAATGCCGACAAGTCAGGATGGGTCGAATCCATCAAAGCCGAAATTTCTTTCACCCGCACAGCATGGTCTCGCATCAGGTAGGTGCCTACATCCAGACTCGGGTTGCGGGCATAAAAATACTGGATGGCACCTGCACCGTAAAACCAGCCAATGCCGTTACTCGGCTGCGGGGGCAATGACGGTGCGGTGGCACCGGTCCACCAAGCCATCCAGCCACCTGTAGGACCCAAAGCCGCAAGGGCTTCACCACTGGGGCCACGGCCAGGGTATTCGGTCAAGCCATTGGCCAATTCCACATCCAAGCGCAAGGGCGCATTCAAGGTCTGTACCGCCTTGACTTGCAGTGCCGTCAGGCAGGTATCGGCAGCCGCACTGTCACATTGCAACTTGCGCACATCAAAGCGCTTGCGGCATCCCACGGGGTCAGAAACAATGCCATCGACCAATCCGTCGGCAGCGTCACACGCAGCCAAAACTGCTTTGCCCACCAGTTGCACTTGGGCGGGAGGCAGCCACCCGCCATTCATGAGGGCCATGCCATCGCGCAAGCCCGTGTGTTGAAGTCCTGTCCAATGGATGACGGGGACACGGCTGAAGATACCGTCAAAATCCTGCGGGTAACGCTGCGCCATGGTCAAGCCTTCTCGGCCCCCTTCCGAGCTGCCAAAGAAATAGAGCTTTTCGGGCCCTTGTCCGTAGCTGCGCTTCATGACTTCCACCGCCACATCACGCACCTTCTTGTAAGAAGCATGCGCAAAGTTGACCAAGGCTTCATCATTCAATGCAAAGACTTGCGGTGGCTGCCCTGCTTGATTTTGGTGTCCCGAATCGGTGCCATAGGTGACGTAACCCTGACTCAATGGCACAGGTTGGTCAAACGGCGCAGCAGGCAGCATGGCCAAGGCATTGATCAATACCCCATTGAAACCACCGCCTCCGTATTGCACAGAGCGGCCATTCCATTTCAAAGGCAGATTGATCTGAAATTGAATCAGCGGCGCCTTGGGGTCAACAGGGTCGATAGCACCCAGCACACGGCAAAATTCAGGCAAAGCAGGACTGAATCTTGCCGCAGGTGTCGGTCCGCGCTCAGACACAGTGGCCAAGCTTGCAGCAACTCTAGTGGCTGAAGCTATGCGAACTGGGCCGCTTGACAGGCTGGTCACTTGCCCTGGCAACACCAACCCGTTCAAGCTTTCACATCCTGCCTTGAGGGGCAGATCGGTGGCCGCTTGCAGTTGCCCAGAGGCGCCCAAAAGCAGTGTCGCTGACAGCGCAGCGACACGCATTTTTTGGCCAAACTTCATTGATTCCATGATCTTGTCTCCTTGTTTATCTTTTGAAAGTGAAGCATTTCAACGCGTATCAAGCTTGCTCTTCAGGCCAGTACAAGCGCATCGGGTTGTCTACCAAAAGTTTGTGTTGCTTGTCTGGCGTGGTGGCGATGTGCGGGATGAAGTCCACCAGCAAGCCATCGTCAGGCATGTGCTTTTTCAAATTCGGATGCGGCCAATCGGTGCCCCACAATACGCGATCAGGAAACTCGTCCACGATGGCTTTGGCAAAAGGCACCACGTCCTGGTACGCATTTTGTTCACCGTTCAATGCAGGTGCGCCGGTCACGCTCAGACGCTCGGGGCAAGTGACCTTGCACCACACGTTGCTGTGCTCGCGCATGAACTTGAGCAACAACTGGAACTGCGCTCCGTCGACCGGCAATTTCACATCGGGGGTCCCCATGTGGTCGACCACCACCACGGTGGGCAGCCCAGTGAAAAAGTCCCATAACTCAGGCAAGTCCACCGCCTCAAAATAAATCACCACATGCCAGCCCAGTTTGGCAATGCGGCCTGCGATTTCCATCAATTCGTCTTTGGGCGTGAAGTCCACCAGGCGCTTGACGAAGTTGAAGCGCACACCGCGCACACCGGCTTCATGCATGGCTTGCAACGCTTCATCGGTGACCGAGCGTTTGACGGTGGCCACTCCGCGTGCTTTGCCGTCGGACTGAAGCAAGGCGTCTACGGTGGCGCGGTTGTCTGAACCATGGCAGCTGGCGCCGACCACAATATTGCGGGCAAAGCCCAGATGGTCACGCAAAGCATACAACTGGGCTTTGGAGGCATCACAAGGGGTGTATTTACGCTCGGGGGCGTACGGAAATTCAGCACCAGGGCCGAACACATGGCAATGCGCGTCCACAGCGCCCGCGGGCAATTGGAATCGGGGTGTGCTGGGGCCGCTGTACCAATCGAGCCAGCCGGGGGTTTTGGTGAATTCCATGAGACGACTTTCCAAAAAATTTCAATCGGGTTGGATATTTGCTTCGCGCACGAGTTTGTCGTAGCGCAAGCGCTCTGAATGGATCAGGTTGGCGAACATCTCGGTGCTGCCAGGCACCACTTCACCGCCCACTGCGGTCATGCGCTCACGCACTTGCGCGGTTTGCAAGGCCTTTTGCACTTCGGCATGGAGCTTTTGCACAATCGGTTTGGGCGTGGCTACAGGGGCTACCAAGCCGTACCAGACCGAGGCCTCAAAACCCGGAAAACCCGACTCGGCCATGGTGGGCACCTCGGGGAAAATAGGGCTGCGCGTCGGACTCAAGACGACCAACACTTTGAGCTTGCCGCTTTTCACATACGGCAAAGCCTCCAGCGCATTGACTGCCACCAGAGGCACCTGACCGCCGATGGTGTCGGTAATGGCTTGCGCGCCGCCGCGGTAGGGTACATGCTGTAAATCGATACCCGCTGCTTTGGCAAAAAACTCGACCGCCATGTGCGGCGTGGAGCCATTGCCTGGGCTGGCAAAGGCCACCGAATTGGCCTTGAGCCTGGCCGCCTCGATCAGCTTGGCCACCGTGGCGTAAGGCACATTGGGGTTGGCAGCCAGCACCACAGGAACACGTCCGATCAACGACACGGCCACCAGGTCTTTTTCAGCATCAAAAGGCATGGGCTTGTACAAGGCCATATTGGCCGCCAGCGCATTGGCGGCCAACATCAAAGTGTGGCCATCAGGCTCAGCGGCAATCACCGATTTAACTGCCATGTTGGTGCCAGCACCCGGTTTGTTCTCGATGAAAAATGCCTGACCCAGACTGGCCGACAGGCTTTGGCCCAAAGTGCGGGCGACGATGTCCACCGCGCCACCGGCGGCGTAACCCACCACCAGCTTGACGGGTTTGCTGGGGTAGGTTTGCGCCACGACGGGCAGGCACAGTGCGGTCCATGTGGCCAGCATGGCCGTGCGGAAAATAGAGGTCAGCATGGCCCTGATCTCAATCGATGTATTTCAGGCCGGCCTTGGCCAGGGGCTCGCGCATGTTGTACATGTCCAGCCCGAAAACGCCAGCCGCTAATTTGGCGCGTTTCTCGCCTTCGTTGGCTTCACGCGCCTCGGCGGCATCGGCCACTTTTTGCGCCCACTCGGCCGGCACCACCACGACACCGTCGTCATCGGCCACCATAGCGTCGCCCGGGTTGACGCTGACCCCGGCGCACACGACAGGAATGTTCACCGAGCCCAAGGTCGACTTGATGGTGCCCTTGGCACTGATGCCCTTGCTCCAGACCGGAAAACCCATGGCGGTGAGCTCTCTGACGTCACGCACACCAGCATCAATGATCAAGGCCTTGGCGCCACGCGCCATGAAGGAGGTGGCCAGAAGGTCACCAAAAAAACCATCGCAGTTGTCGGCACTCAAGGCGGCAATCACCACATCGCCAGGCTGGATTTGCTCGGCCACCACATGCATCATCCAGTTGTCACCGGGGTGCAGCAACACGGTCACCGCCGTGCCTGACACCAGGGCGCCGCTGTAGATCGGGCGCATGTAACGCTGCATCAAGCCCACGCGGCCCATGGCTTCATGCACCGTGGCCACACCGAAGCGACCGAGTTTGTCCACAGCAGCCTTGTCGGCGCGGGTGATGTTGCGTTTGACGATGCCGAGTGTGGTCATGGGGATTTTCCTTTTTGAATGGACTGGATTCCCGATCAAGTCGGAAATGACAAATATGAATTAACGATCACGTCGGGAAAAACAAGACTGAAAAGCTGACGGCGTGGCTCAATGGCCTTTGGCCGTCAGTTGCGCATCCAGGCGCGAGAACACGCGGCGCGCGTTGCCTTCGTAAATTTGGAAGCGGTCTTCGTTACTCAAAATCTGGCTCGACTCGATGTAGCGTTTGGTGTCGTCAAAGTAATGACCCGTTTCGGGGTCAATGCCGCGCACCGCGCCAATCATCTCGGAGGCGAACAACACGTTTTTCACCGGGATCACGGTGTTCAGCAAGTCGATGCCGGGCTGGTGGTACACGCAGGTGTCAAAGTAAATGTTGTTCAGCAAATGTTCTTCGAGCAAAGGCTTTTTCAGCTCTTGCGCCAGACCGCGGAAACGGCCCCAGTGGTAAGGCACAGCGCCGCCGCCGTGCGGAATCAAGAACTTGAGCGTCGGAAAGTCTTTGAACAAATCGCTGGTCAAGCACTGCATGAAAGCGGTGGTGTCGGCGTTCAGGTAATGCGCGCCGGTGGTGTGAAAGCAGGCGTTACAGCTGGTGCTGACGTGGATCATGGCGGGGATGTCGTACTCCACCATTTTTTCGTAAATCGGGTACCAGTGTTTGTCGCTCAAGGGCGGCGATGTCCAGTGCCCGCCCGAAGGATCGGGGTTCAGGTTGATGCCCACGTTGCCGAACTGCTCCACGCACTTGACCAGCTCGGGGATGCAGGTGGCCGGGTCAACACCGGGCGACTGCGGCAGCATGGCCGCTGGCACAAAGTTGTCGGGAAAGAGTTGCGCCACGCGGTAGCAAAGCTCGTTGCAAATCGCAGCCCAAGTGGCCGACACATTGAAGTCGCCAATGTGGTGCGCCATGAAGCTGGCACGCGGGCTGAAGATGGTGATGTCCGAGCCGCGCTCTTTCATCAAACGCAGTTGGTTGGTTTCAATCGTTTCACGCAACTCGTCGTCGCTGATTTTCAGGTCTGAGACTTTGGGCATCAGTGCCGGATCTGCAATGCCCGCAATTTGCTGGTTGCGCCAAGTATCCAGCGCCTTGGGCGCTGTGGTGTAGTGGCCGTGGCAATCGATGATCAGGGGGTTTTTCATGGCGCGTCTCACTGAGAAAAAGGACTGAAAGGATTGTCGCGCCCTGGCCCACAAAACCCAAGCGCCAGCACGGACTAGCAGATAGATCAAAACTGCATAACCAATCCAAAGGTATGTAAAATTTGACCATGGACCTCAAACAGCTTGAATATTTTGTGCGCGTGGCCGAAATGGGCAGCTTTACCCGGGCCGCCGTGGCGCTCAACGTAGCCCAACCGGCCCTGAGCCGCCAGGTGCGCTTGCTCGAAGTCGAGTTGCGGCAAAACCTGCTGGTACGCAACGGGCGCGGCGCCACCCCCACCGAAGCCGGCCAGGTGCTGCTTGAACATGGCCGGGGCATCTTGCACCAAGTCGAGCGCGCCCGCGAAGAACTGGACCGCGTGCGCACGGGGCTCACCGGCCGCGTGGCCCTGGGCATGCCGCCCAGCGTGGCGCGGGTGCTCACGGTGCCACTGATGCGCGCCTTCAGACTGGCCCTGCCCGAAGCGCGCCTGTCCATCAGCGAGGGCCTGACCACCGCCATGCAAGAAAGCTTGCTGCATGGCCGCCTGGACATTGCCATGCTGTACAACGCCAACGCCAGCAACGGCCTGGAGCTGACCCCGCTGGTGCGCGAAGAACTGCTGCTGGTGCAAGCGCGCCCCCCCGGCCTGCAAGAAGACCCGCCGCCCCCGCCCATCGCCTTGAAAGACGTGGCCGCCCTGCCCTTGGTGATCCCGAGTCGGCCCAATGCGATCCGCATGCACGTGGAATCGGAGTTGGCGCGCGTGGGCTGCCAGCCTCAGATTGCGTTTGAGATTGACGGCGTGCCGGCGATTTTGGAACTGGTGGCCGACGGCGCAGGCGCGGCAATTTTGTCGCGCAACGCGGTGGCCAGCTCCATCAAACCCTCGGCCTTCAGCGTGCGCCGCATCAACGCGCCTGCCCTGACGATTGCCCTGAGCACGGCCATCAGCTCGCTGCGGCCCAGCACGCTGACGCAACAAGCCACCTTGAATTTGATTCGCGAAACCGCGCAACAACTGCTGACCTCAGCGGAATAACACCATGCACCCTCACGCCTGCCCAACAAGCGCTTCTATCGCCAAGCTCACACTCTGGGCTTTGCTGACGCTTGCACTGCTCACACCACTGGCACAGGCGCAAAGCCCTTACCCGAGCAAACCGATTCGCCTGATCGTGCCCTTTACGCCGGGGGGCAGCACCGACATTTTGGCCCGCTCGATTGGGCAAGAGCTGACCAAAGCCTGGGGGCAAAGCGTGATCGTCGATAACGTGCCGGGCGCGGGCGGCAGCATCGGTGCCGACAAAGCGGCCAAAGCCCCAGCCGATGGCTACACCTTGCTGATGGGCCACATTGGCACCTTGGCCGTCAACCCCAGCCTCTACCCCAAATTGCCCTACAACCCGGTCAAAGACTTTGCGCCTGTGGCTTGGGTGGCCCGCGTCCCCAACATTCTGGTGGTCCATCCGGCGGTACCCGTCAAGAGCGTGCAAGACTTGATAGCCTATGCCCAATCCAAGCCCGGACAACTGAGCTACGGCTCAGGCGGCAACGGCAGCGCGGCGAATCTGGCCACGGAGTACTTCAAAATGCAAACCGGCACGTCGATCGTGCACATCCCCTACCGGGGTACAGCCCCCGCGGTGACCGACTTGATAGGGGGGCAAATTCAACTGCTGTTCACCGGCGCACCGGCGGTTCTCGGACACATCAAAAGCGGCCAACTCCATGCATTGGCCGTCTCCAGCCCCAAACGGCTCGATGCCATGCCCGAGCTGCCCACGGTGGCCGAGTCGGGTTATAAAAACTTTGAAGCCGACCAATGGTACGGTGTGGTCGCCCCTGCAGGGACGCCCAAAGACATCGTGCACAAGCTCAATCTGCAAATCAACGCCGCGTTGAACACCCCTGAATTGAAAAAACGCCTGAGTGCTGAAGGCGCAATAGCCGCACCCGATACCCCCGAAGCGTTTGGCAAACTCATTGCCAGCGAAATTGCCCGCTGGCAACCCGTCATCAGTTCGGGCCGGGTCAAGGCCGATTGAGGGGGTCGCGCGGTGGCGCGCTGCGGGCAACCACATGGCACAGCAGCACAATCCCGGCAGCTGCAACCAAGAATGCTTCGGCCAACCAACCGGCGTCGAGCAAGCGGGCCATCAGCGCAACACCCACTGTTTGTCCAAAAAACAAAGTACACGCGAACAAAGTGATGGCCCTGCTTCGGGCTTGCGGTGCCATCTGTGTCGCCTGCGTTTGCAGGGTGTTGTGCATCATGTAAAAACCCAAGCCGGACAAAGTGCAGCCCAGCACGGCCAACACAGGCCCATCGGCCAGCGCCAGCAAGCCCATGCCCACAGCCATCAAAGCCCCGCCCCACCAAGCCAAACCCTTCTCTCCCAGTAGCGCCAAACTTTGCCGTGCAAATTGACTGTAAATCAAACCCGCCACGCCATACAGCACCATGACGCCCCCGGCCTCTGACAAAGAAAACCCGAAATGCGCCACCAAACGAACAGGGAAAAATGCCAAAGTCCCCATGACCAGAACGCCTTCAGCCAAGGTCGCGCCCAAAACCCATTGAACGCGAGATTCAGTCAACAATCGCAAGCTGTGCTGCCAGTAGTTCGCCAACGATACAGGGACCTTGGGGGGAACAAAGCGCGGCATATTTTGCAATTGCGAATACATGCGCCAACCCGCCAAACCAAAAAGCACAGCCAAACCGACAAAGGCAAAACGCCAGCCCCAATGCTGGGTCGCAAAACCACCCAACCATTGCCCCACCATCATCCCAGAGACGGTGGCGCCCATCAAACGGGCCAAGGCTTCTTGGCGTTGGGCATAGGGCACTTGGTCACCGACCCACGCCACAGACAAGGGAATGATCCCCGCCGCCGCAGCGCCCATGACCGCACGGGCCAACACCAGCCCATCCAAACTGGGCGCACCGGCGGTCATCAAGCTCAAGACGGCACTGGCCAGCGTTGCCAGCCATATGACGCGCAAGGGGCCCACACGGTCACCCAAAGGTCCATAGAACAACTGCAAGACGCCATAAGAAATTGTGTAGGCCGCAATCACATGGGCGGCCTCCCCGGTTGTGACTGCAAAATCTTGTCCCAAACCTGGCAGCATCGGATCACACATGCGCATGGAAGCCATGCTGCAAAAAGACGACAAGCCCACCAAGCTAACCGGCGTAATGGTCTTCATTTTGACGTGGACAGGTGCAAGCCCCACCCACCCGACTGCCTGTTTGGCATGCTCAAACGCCTTTGGCGCGTGCGGCCAGCAAACGATCGGCATAGTCTTGCCAAGGCGCGTCCTGGGGTAAATCCTGGAACACGCCAGCAGCGGCTTGGTCAGCCATCCACTGCTGTTTGTCTGCTGTGGCGCTGGCCATCCAGGGCTCAAAGCCAGCGTCTCTCACGGTATTTGCAGCTTCCCGCATTTCTTCAGCACGGCGTTGGCCGTGTTGCACCACACGGCTGAAGAGGTAAGCGCCTTGCTCGCTCCAATTGATACCCGGAAATGTTTCTTGCAATGTGGGCAAGACCTGGTCTTCAACGCCATAGGCACGGGCTGTGGCGTAACTCTCGATCAGCAAGGCCTCCAAGCCTTTGATCATCACGCTTCGGCTCATCTTGATGGCGCTGGCCACGCCCAGTTTGTCGCTCACCGGTTTGGCGTCCATGCCCCACGACTGCAAGACAAGCGCCAATCCTGCCGCATGCTCACCGCCCAACAGCATCGGCACTTTGATGCCATAAGGCGGCACCGAGGTCATGACGCCCGCCTCGACATACTTGCCACCCGCTTGGTGAATCACGGCCGCGCAGTGCTGTTTGGTCGTGGGAGAAGCCGAGTTCAAGTCCAGAAAGTAACTGCCTGGCTGTAGGTGCGCTGCCGCCTGCTGGGCCACGGTCAAAGCGTTCGAGGCGGTGACCGCGGCAATGATCAGGTCACTGGTTTCGCACAATGCCTGCATGGACAGGACGGCCGACACCCCCGCAGCGTGGGCATGTGCAAGCTCTTTCGCTTGTGTTGCTGGCGCCATAAATTGGAGGTCCCAGGCACTGGACTTTGACACGCCAGTTTGACCGAGGAGGCCGCAGGCAAATGTTTTACCAACTTCGCCGTAACCAATCAGGCCGAGTTTCATCAGAGGATCCTTGCTGTAAAAATTTATTGTTTTGCCACATCGGTCGAACCACTTCACTGTGATCGCGCAAGGACATGCCTGAGAGCGATTTGGCACCAATGGCCAAACCGGTGGCTTGGGGGCAGGAGAGGCCTTGAATTCTTTTGAGAGCCACGGACAACATGCCTTCGGCAGGATCACCCAAAGGGTGGTTCAAATCATCGTTGGCGGCGCATTGGGGTGCCATGCCGTCTGAAAATCCGCCCTCACCTTTGGCATTGACGCCCTCAAGCTCCATGCCTGCATAGGTCAATCCACAATTATCTTGAGGGTAGAAACCATAGGGTTTGCCACATGTGGTGGTGCCGATCAATTCAACCTGCACATTCACGCCGCGCAGGCCATTGATGAAAGACTCGCTGGCCGAGCAGGTGCTGCCCGTGACCAGCACATAGATTTTGGCCAAGTTCAGCGAGGGATAAACCTGATTGCCCAAACCAAGATTCGAGAATTTCATGGCGTAGTTTTCTGCGCTGCGTTTGTCTGAAAATCGGGCCATTTCAAAGGTTTGACCTTGCGCGCGTGCGCTGCCAGCCACCGAAAAAGCCAGTGCATTGGCAATGCTCAGGTAGCCGCCACTGTTGTAACGCAAGTCGACCACCAGATCGTTGACGCCCTGTTGCTTGAAGCTCGTCATGGCTTGCACCAGGATGTTTTCTGCACCTGGAACATGGCTATTGAACAGCAAATACCCCAACTTGCCGCCAGAGGTCG
>Ga0209598_10004482_pt1 | contig 10259 bp, 12 predicted proteins | sample M_140807_EF_Meta_FD_187317 | JGI IMG/M metagenome (GOLD analysis project Ga0209598, IMG submission 187317) | Freshwater microbial communities from Lake Montjoie, Canada to study carbon cycling - M_140807_EF_MetaG (SPAdes) (version 2) | ecosystem: Environmental > Aquatic > Freshwater > Lake... | reverse complement strand
GGTCAGCCAATCCACCTTCTGCCCTTCCCTCGAGCCCGGCCCCTTTCCCACATCCTTCCACCCCTTTCCGTCGTGCACCGCCGTCTCCAAGCTTTTCTCAAGGAGCCCGCCCATGATCTCGCTGTTGAACAGCACCATTCCACAGTCTGTGTGGTGGACGACGAAAAACTCTTTTGTTCCCAGCAGCTTGTAGGAAATCACCAGAGAGCGGATCGCGTCGTCGCTGGCCCGTCCCCCCGCGTTGCGGATCACGTGAGCGTCCCCCTCGGCCAATCCAGCGTACTTGGCCGGATCCAACCGGGCATCCATACAGGTCAGCACCGCAAACCGACGACCAGGCGGCAAAGCCAGCTTCCCCTTCTCCCCGAACGAGGCGACGTACTTGGCATTGGCGTTTTCGACTTCTTGGACGATCTGACTTTTGCTCATGGGATGATTCCTTCCACGGTTGGGTTTGAGCCAGGATGATTCCCATCCCTCGGCCGAAACTTAAGGCCATACAAGGACCGCCGCCTCCCCATGTCAACGTCCCCGCCCGTTGCAGGCGCCCCGGCCGTTGCGGGCGCCCTTCGAAGTCCCGCGCATGCGGGACGAAGTAGGGTCCCCCCGCCCCTCTCCCAATCCAAAATCCGAAATTAAAAATCCGAAATTTCCACCTCCCGCCTTCCACATTTCGCCTGCACTCCACTCAGAACCCAATCTTTCTCTTCGGCTCTTCCTCCTCAGTAATTAACTGCTGGATGGCCTGGAACACCGCCCCGAACTGTTCGTCATACCGCTTCTCCATTTCCGCAATTTTACGGGCCAGCTCCCGATTGGAGTCCATCAAACGTCTTAACTGCACAAACGTCCTCATGATGGCAATGTTCACGTCCGCCGCCCGATCCGACCTCAACACGCTCGAGAGCATCGCCACTCCCTGTTCAGTAAACGCCATCACTGGTTTTCGTCGCCCTCCCCAACCCAAACTTGATGTACCAATTTGGCACTTCAAGTTTGTAACGTCCTCATTAACAAGCATAAACATGAAATCAGAAGGGAACCTTTTTGCGTTTCTTCGAACCGCTCGATTCAGAGCACGAGTTTCCACCCCATAAAGCCGCGCCAAATCTGCATCCAGCATCACCCGCTCACCCCGCACCCATCGGACTAACCCAGCCAAAGCCTCCGCTCCCTTTTCCATCAACATCTTCATACATGATTAAACCACTCAAACCCCAAAAGGGTTCGCTCATTTTTTAACTTCCTTAACCCCTTAATCCCTTAACCCCTTAATCCCTAATCTCCCCCCTTCCCATCCTTCGCGGCCTTTGCGTGAGCAAATTCTTCTTCTCACCATAGGTCCACCAATGTCCTACCCCATCTGTCACTATTTCACCCATGAACTGGAAATACTTCATCTCAAAAACCCTTTGTAGTCCCGCGTCTGCGCCCCGACCTGCCCCGACTCAGTCGGGGCCGGCGTCCGTCCTTTCCGACCTTTGCGTCCTTTGCGTGAGCAAGTTCTTCCATAACCCCTTAACCCCTTCATCCCTTAATCCCTTACTGCTACTTCTTACGCTGTCCCTTCTCAGCTCCTTCACCAGTTATGCCTGGGACGACGATGAAGAGTTCGATGCCCCGTCCCGTTCCACCCACAACAACTCGTCCATCTATTCCACCTCCACAAAAAGCCTTCTGCAGAACGAAGATCTCTACTCCCCCAAGCAACCCATCCAACCACAACAAGCTTACGAAGTTAGTCGCACCCGAGCTCTTCACGTCGACACGATTCAAGAGGCGAATGATAAAAGATCCCTAAGAAACGAGGAGTTCATGACCGAGTCCCAACGCCGCTTCCAGAAACAGGAAGCTCAACAGGAGAGGCACCACGCCCAGATGGCCAAACAGCAGGAGATCTATGACGAGATGGATCAAGAGGAGTGTGAGATGGCCGAGTTTTTGGGCGGCGTTTACAAAGCGAAGTTTGGAGCCACCACAGGTCGCAACTCAGCCGTGACTTCGGACGGCTATGTTTATCGGAGCGGAAACAACTTCATCACCCCGAAGGGAATCTATACCAAGAGTGGAAACACCTATGCGGGCCCCGACAGCTTCACCACACAAACAGGCACACTATTCTTTGGGAACGAGGGCACCACCATCCAAGCCGGAGGCGCTTTTTTCACAGAGGGCGAGTCCGGCTACATCGTCAGCCCCAACTGCCGCAACACCTCCACCTGGCGCTCCCGATGAGTCTCGGAGCCTTCCTCATCATCACTCTCTGCAAACTGGTGACTTATCTGGCCGGCTTCTTCACTAGCGTTCTCATTGCCCTGTGGCTCCGCTCCCGCCTTTAAAAAAGATTTCCTAACCCACCCTTCCACCTGCCCCGTCTCGCCTTTCACCTTAAACCCCCCATGCAAACCCCTCCCACCTCTTTCATTTCCCCTCTTGCATCTGCCCCGCGTCAGCTGGAACTTCCCCTCAACCTTCTTCCTCTCGAGCCCCACGTCCCGGCCTTGACCCTTTGCCGTCAGTTCCTCGAAGCCCACGGGTTCGAGTACCAGACCGAGGAAGAACCTCCAAAAATCTTCACAGGCTTCAACCTCCCCAAAGCAGGTCTGGTCGTCACCGGCATGTTTGCCGAGGGAGACGACACCGGTATCGTCCTCTTCGTTAACTTCCCCGAAATCGTTACCGAACTCCTCACCTCAACCATCGCACGCATCCTATCCAAATTCCAAGGCGACCCAGGGGTCAGCGGCAAAATCTTTCCCGATGGCCAAGTCCGCCTTATCAGTCGCCTCTGGTTTCCCAAAACACGCACCTTGGCCGAGATCGACCACATCCTCACCCCTAACCTCAATCACATCCTGCACGAAGCCGACCTCCTCTTCCCTAAAATCGCCAGACTCCTCAAAACATTTACCCGCCCCACCCCCCTCGACGACTTCCACCTCCCTTCATGACCTTCCCGCCCTTCCCGCCCTTTGCGACCTATGCGACCTATGCGCGCGTAAGCGCGTCCCGGGACTGCGAGACGTGAGCAATCACATCACCAATTGAAAATCCGAAATTAAAAATCTTCTCCCCCCCCCTTAACCCCTTAATCCCTTTCTTCTGTGTCCCCTGTCCCCTTTCACTTCCATCCTTTCAGTTTCCAGTGATCGAAACGTCGGTGTTTTCGGTTCTGATTATGATATAGATTAAAAAGGATGAAGCCTCGTAAAGACAGAGTGCTCACTGGTCTGGCCGGTGAGTTTTACGTTCTCGCCCAACTGGCCGAGCGCGGATTCACCGCAGCTCTAACTTTGGGAAACTCCAAGAATGTCGACATCATCGTTACTAGCCCAAATGGAAAGAAGATAACCAGGCTTGAGGTTAAAACCTCTTCCCTGCCTTTGCGCCACGAACACCTGTTTGGAAAAGACCGATTCCACATCTGGGCCATGGGCGAAAAACACGAAAGAATAAAAGACAAGAACTTGGCCTACTGCTTTGTCGTCTTAAAAGGAAAAGGCTTACTTCCCTTATTTTTTATTGTACCCAGCAAATACGTGGCTCGTTATGTCAGGTGGCAGCATCGCTTCTGGCTGAAGTCTAGAAAACAAAAGGTAAAAGACACTCCTATGCGGAACTTTCGAATCGAAGAAAACGATCCAAGAGGTTTTCAGGATAAATGGCGATCCCTAGCCTAATTCTCCCAGAATTCTTTGCATCTCAGGTGATCAAATGACACCGCAGCAAGCCGACATACTTTTGCAGGAAATAGGCTTATTCGAAACTAAGAGCGTTCCCGAGCATTACGAGAAAGGGGTCCAGCTGATTGGAGAGGATGCCATGCTTGAGCTGGCTGGCTACTTAAACGATGAGCACGAAAATGCGGAAGAGCGCCTATTTGAGAAGTGTGCTGAGGGCCCATACTTTTCTCTTATTCACTCCCTGAAATACAATGTATTCAAAGAAGAACTAATCTGGCTCGATAGGGTCCTTCCGAAAAACGCTTTGATTTTTGATTTAGGCTGTAACACAGGTCATATGACCGCTTTATGCGCTGCCATGAGAAGGAGCTCCAGATTCGTCGGCTACGATACGATTGATCTGTCACTTAAAAAGGCGAATCAGATCAAGAGCGACATGGGTTTAGAAAACTTATCATTTGAGCACTGTGATTTTATGAACCTAAAGCCGGATCAAAGACCAGACGTTCTTATGAGTCTTCAAGCGATTGGCGATTATTTAGATGATCCAGACAACATTGCTAATATATGCAGTCTTGCTGCCAAAGAAGCCTCCATCATTTTTGTCGAGGCATTTCGGAAAGAGGAAGTGCTAAAGTCTATTTTAGCAACTTTTGAGAAACACGGATTTTATCTTTCGCTTTTTGATAAGATTACATGTGGTGCCTACCAAGAGTTAGAGGCGATGCCGGCGATTCAATTAGCGAGAGGATTTGAAACCACGCCAAGGATGGACATTAGAACTATAAGACTTTAAATCGTAGAATTTAAATATTTCTATTTTTAGTAAACACTAGTCGGATGTATGCATTCACGGCACGATGTCCGTTTGGATTAAACCTCGGATACGGCAAGAAATCATAAAGATTTAAAGATACAGATCACTTCGCTGCAGAAGCCCTCTTGATCGCATCTTGAATTTTACCCAGTTCCCCCAGGCCTTTAACCATTTCAAAGAAGCACTGCCCGCCACTGCGTTCTTGCCAAAGTTTTCCTAGGCGCTCTTTCTCAAGCGTATCAGGGGTTCCTGCAAGATGCGTGCCTTTGTACTCAACCGCGAGAAGCTTCCCATTCAAAAGCTTTGCAATAAAGTCAGGGTAAAACTTATCGCTACTCGTTTGAATCCAGAATGAAAGCTTTGGCTCCCTCTCCAAATTGCGGACCCATGTCTCAATCCTCTTATCATGCGCTATCGCTTGGGCGCACTTCACTTCCTCATCATTCATCGCGCCAATCTCCTTGTAATAATGCCGAGGCAATTCAAGACCGTGGTAGCGGTCCCCCACCGGATATTTATTCGGATGAAAGATGAAAACGTTTGCCAGGGTTACGTATACAGATCCAGAGCCATCAGCAAAAAGCAGTGTTTCATAAACTTCCTTACGGCTCTGTTTTTCTAGTTCGTTAAGCCGGGCTGATACAGCCTTATAAAGGCGGTGACGATACGAGGTCATTTGCTCCAGAGTGATTCCGCGCTTCTCTAAACCCACCACGACCCGCTGGAGCCAGATATCCAATTCAGCATCTGTAAGTCCTACATGCGGAAAGGCGCGGGAAATCGCTACGATTAGTTTTGCCACTGGCCATGAAGTACTCACCTCCAGAAGGCGCTGTTGACGGTCAGTTTCGTCGAGAAATCTAGTTTGAATCTTTTCGTTCTTTTCAATATCAAGAACAATCGCCCGCTGCTCCATTGGGATGATAAAGCCAGGCAGGTCCGCATCAGACTTTGTCAGTGTCCAGTTATTGCGTTCGATGAGATCGTCTTCCTCGAACTGGTGGAAAAGGTTTCCGTGTTTTAACGAAAGCACGGGCACGGCGAACGTGACGCCATTGTCTGCTGGGCTGGACCTTTCTCTTGCCGCGCCGGGTGCACGACCTGCCCTTTTGTTTACGGCGACACGAATCTCCTCCTTGGTTTTATCCGTTCCGGCCCAATTCACCAGAGCTTCTTCCTGTTCCTTTGTCAGCGGTTTCTCAACCGTTAGCTCTCCCGCCTTTGGATTCCACGTCACAACGTCGATTACATCCATCGGGAGCGCCGCTTTTGGCACATCACTCAACTTTGTTGTCACGGGTGTCTGTGGCATTTTTGGTAGTTCGGGTGTCTCACCAGGAAGCAATGAGCGCTCAATCACTAGTTCCTCTGCATCCTGGCCTTCAAAGCCGGAAGCAATCAGCCCGTCCTTCAAGGCCTTTGCCGCTTCGTCAAACTTTGATGATGCCACGAATGCATAGGAATTGTTAAGGTCGTCGCGCCGCTTACGCTTCGCCTTCGGCATTCGCAATACACGACCGAGAATCTGCTCCACCGCTTTGCTGCTGCTCATCTCTGCCACAGAAAAGAGCACGTAGGCCCACGGACAATCCCAGCCTTCCTTGAGCGCTTGTACCGTGATTACAAATCTCACCTTGCTCTCTTTCGTCAAGACGTTGATGCCGTCCAGCCCTCGCCGATCACCGGTATGCACGCAAATCTCTTCCGCTGGTATGCCGAACTCCTTCAGCTTTGTCTCCACCACTTCCACCGTGATGCTCTCCTTGTCCTTATACTCGGGCTGAGCTTGCAGTAGCATGATTGGCCGAATGTGCTCCTGCGTCAGCAGCTCTTCCTGCCTGGCTTCGGCGTCCAAGTGTTTCAGTAGACCAATCGCGTCGCCCAGCAGGGCGTCCCACGGCTCTCGATAGCGCAGATAGATCGGCAACTTGATCATCTCCTCAGCTTTCAGCGCATACGCCGAAACGGAGTAGAGCACGTTGCTCGGTGGGTTTTCAAATGTCTCCCCATCTTCCTTAACCGTTTGGACCTTTAGATTTGGCGTCGCCGTCAGTTCCAGCACCGCGCTCGGATTTAGGCGGCGCAGCGTTTCAAAGGAAAGCGGCTGCCGGGCATTGTGGGCCTCGTCGATGAGGACCAAGGGGCGTCGGATGCGGAACACGTTCACCAACGATTGATTGAAATGCCCTTCCGGCTCCCGCTCCACTACCTCTAGCAACTCTGTCGGCAGGTTCTCAAAGTGGCTCATCAGCTCGCCATTGTTCTTATAGACATTGAGCGCGCTCATGTCTTTCCGGCGAAAGGCCTGCATTGTCGCGACCACGATGACGGTATGACTGTCCAGTAAAGCCCGCTTCATGCGTGTGGCGTCGTCGATGTCTAGCACGGCCACGTTCCCGAGATTTGTGTCCAAGCTCTGCCGGTAGGGGTCGGCACTGTCCTGGAGTCGGGAGAGCGTTTGTGAGCGAATTGTGTCACTTGGCACTAGCCAGAGAATGAGAGCCCTGTCTTTTTGTAAAAGATCTTTCACACCGAGAAACACCGCTTCACACGCCACAAGAGTCTTACCCCCGCCCGTGGGAATGCGCAGACACACATACGGGATACCGGGCACTTGCTTAACTGGCGCGTACGGTAGGCCTTGGCCATCGTGGATTTCCGCAGTCACCGAAGTAAAAGCGGTTGAAGCTGGAAACGTATCCCCCGCCTCCTGTAATACGCGACACTTCTGATAGTAGCTCCGCAGCCAGTGCAGCGAGGTCTTCTGGTATTGTTTAGCTTCCATTTAGCTGACCCGTATTGAGTAAGGAGTTTGTTTAAAAGTAATGTTTTCACTTTCAAGACGAGCTTTGCTGAAGCGACACCCAGCAGCATAAACTACCTTCGGTCCGTCGTAGGTGGGCAGATGCTTCAAGCTCGTCGTCGTCAGCACATTACCGCCGTCAAAACTCTTGTCCTTGAGGATGCCATTGTAGAGAAGGTACACAGCGCGTCCGTGATACACCCCCAAAAGAGGCGTCTTGGTCGATACGCGTTCTTTCGGCAGCGGCTCACCTGTCTCTGAGAAATAAACATGCCGCGCGAGGTCCGCAAAACGCACTTTGGTTTCATTGATACGGCCGAGTTCGTCGAATAGCTCATCGCCAAGCGTGACGTAGCGAAAGCCACCACCGAGGCCAGTCACACTTTCGCCTTTGCTTGTCTTATAGCCCTCGGACGCCTTCTGTATTCGCTTTCTGGTAATTTCGCGAGCAACGTTAGGCAGCATCTCAACTAAAATGAAATGGCGTGAAAGATTATCGCGTGCGTTCAGAGCCAGCGTCGCATGAGCCGTCGTGCCGGTTCCACCGAAAGAATCAAGAATTATGTCTCCGTCTGTTGTTGCAGCTTCAAGTAGTCGTTTTAGCAACATCGTAGGCTTCACCGTGTCGAAGCCATGCATGTTTCCAAGTATTTTGTTTAATTCCTCCTTCCCGGTCTCAGCCGTTCCAGTCCAGTCGGGCGGCAAATAAGCATAAAGGGGATCGTGCTCGTCGGGCTCTTCGTCCTCATAGTAGCGACGAAACGGTGTTTCCTCTTTGAACTCAATGTAGCCTGAATCGTAAAGGTCTTGAATAAACCGTTGCCCCCCCCTGCCATCGCTGGTCGGTTGGCGGCGTATATCCTGCAATTTCAAATCGCATGGTTTCGCGAACATTTTCACCACGGTTTGATTTGAGAATGGTTTGTAGTCGATATGGCCGCCCCGCTTCGTTCTTGAATGGGTAAGTGCGCGCTTCACCAGAAGAAATCCTATGGAACTTGGCACGGCTCGCAGAGAACGCGTATACCGGGATGTATTCGCCAACACGCTGGGGCTTAACCTTTGCTTCCCCAATGTTCACTGGCTTTGCTCGACTTTTCCAAACAAAGATAGCGACTCTGTTTGCCGTGCCGAAAATCTCATCCAGCACATACAAAAGTGGAGCGAACGCATCGTCGCCAATGTTGACCATTATCACGCCGTCCTTCGTGAGAAACTCACGCAGCAGCGCGAGCCGAGGATACATCATGCAGAGCCAGCGGTCATGGCGGTCGAGGGTCTCGCCTTCGCCGCCTACGGTGTCGCCGATCCATTTGCGAATGGCCGGGCTGTTGACGTTATCATTATAACTCCAGTCTTCGTTGCCGGTGTTGTAAGGGGGGTCGATGCAGATGCACTTCACCTTGCCCTTGTAGTAAGGCAGCAAAGCCTTGAGCGCCACGAGGTTGTCCCCTTCGACGATCAGGTTCCCGCTGCCCGGATCACCACAGGCTAGTTCTGGAACATCTTTCAATAGTCTAAATGGCACCTCCAGGTGATGATTGGCGACAGCTTCCTTACCGATCCAGTTGAGCGTCGGCATGTGGTTTAGTTGTAGGAAAAGTTACTCAAAACGGCCATACATTCCTTACCACTTTTTCCAAAAGAATAGCTCTTTAAGGCTCTTAGCCTTCTTAAAGATTTCGAAGTTTGTGTACCTGGTCCCCTGCATAAATCCTTGAGGAAGATTTTCGTACTTTAGAGGCTTATCCATCTTGTAGGCCTTGTCTTTGAAAAAGAGCTGATATTTCCCCTTGTCTCCATAGAGTTCAATTTTATCTACTTCGGCCCAGTAAGTAACCGCAGAAATTGGTGCAGTTTGATAGGCACAAATATATCGCACTTGGCTTAAATACTTTCTAGCAATTCGCACTGCCCTCCATCGATTTTCACCAAGAAACACCCTCTTAAATCCCTCTTCTTTTGCTGGAACAATCAACATATCGCACAACTCATCATTCGCCGTCAGCTTCCCCTTGGGCTTCATGACTGGCTCGACTCTAGGTTTATAGACTGTCGGCCTCTGGAAAGCCTGAACCCCAACCAATGGGAGAATCTGAAGCATATCCCGAAGAAATGTCTCCATATTGGCTCTATCGGCCTGAGTCAGTTTGGTTTCATTCGGCTGAGTGGCGTTCATGACGTGCGCCTGGCCAATCTCAATTAACTTCTTGATCATTGCTTGTTCCAGCCAATCTGCATGAGCTTTATTTAAATCATCACCGGAAGAGCTGAAAATAATTCCCCAGTCCCAAAAGTCCTTCCCTGCGTCGTGTTGATCAATCCGCTTTCGTAGATCCGCACTCTGTCCGATGTAAATCGTTGGCAAATCATCTTCCGTTCCATCTTCTAGTTCCGTATGGCCTCCAAGAATATAAACTCCGAGCCGCTGGCACTCTTCCTGTTTTTTAGCTTCCGGCCACTTGTCTCTGGGGAAATACAACGCTTGCCCCGTTCGCAATACGGTCTTAATCGTTCGCACCCCATTCGGATCCCCCTGCGGAAAGAAGATTTTAAGCTCAAAAGGATCAGCCACGCTCACTGTTTTACCTCATTACTCACCGCGCCCCAGCCCTATTCCCTTTATCCCATGCATTCTTTTAATCCTTTTTTCGATTTGATCATTTCTTTTTCTTGAAAACGCACCAGAGAAAATACAGCAACAGGACCGACTGCAGGGCCAGTACCGCAACCAACGATGGGTTTTGCACATTCATCTCTATCTCGTCGCCCATCCAACTCTAAACACCACGCTACCGTCCTTATCCATTTCTTTTTCCAGCTCACACATTTCGACATTTGGCACAAAGCCTTCGCGTAAGCGACCAAACCACCCCCTGCGGAGCAGCATCCCTGCTTGGGCGGGGGTAGGTCCAAGGGGGCCAACGTCGTAAAGTCCTCTGATAAATACCAGCTC
>Ga0209598_10004479_pt1 | contig 10263 bp, 10 predicted proteins | sample M_140807_EF_Meta_FD_187317 | JGI IMG/M metagenome (GOLD analysis project Ga0209598, IMG submission 187317) | Freshwater microbial communities from Lake Montjoie, Canada to study carbon cycling - M_140807_EF_MetaG (SPAdes) (version 2) | ecosystem: Environmental > Aquatic > Freshwater > Lake... | reverse complement strand
TAGGGGATGGCCAGGACCCAGTAGAGCAGTGGTCCGGGATGGTTCCATCCGAACCGTGAATAGGGTCCCAGCAGTGGTGTGGCGTGCCCCACATCTTCGATCCGCATGGCGAGGAGTCCCCAGTCGCCCGACGGGTGCCAATCAAGATGTCGAGCGGAGAGCCCCGCGGCGATCGCCGGCCACGCCGCGATGCAGATGAGGGCGACTCCGAGCACGCTGGTGATCGCCGTGCGCCGATGCGTGGGGGTGATGGTCATCGCTTGCTAGATCGTACCGGAGCGTCGCGCCCCGATTCCTGACAACCATTCGCAATGTCAGGGTGAAGCGAACTCATTCGCGGATCCGGATGCCTTCGAGGATGTACCGAAGCGAATTGACCTGCGCCGTGCCCGAGATGGTGACTGGTACGCCCTCGGCGAGCATGATCCTGGTGAGTGAGATCGAGAACGCTGCCGGGTCGATCTCGGGGATGATCTGACCTGCGGCCTTGGCGTCTGCGAGAAGGCGGGCGATATCGGGAACGGGTGCGCTGGTGAGGATCACATCGTCGGGAAGTCGTGTCCCGCCGGAGAGGAGCTGGATCGTGCTTTGGCCGAGGCTCGGTGTTCTGCGGAGCTCCTCCAGAATGATGTCGAGAAGCGCAGCGAGATCAGCCAATGGGTCGCCTGTTCGCGTGGTGTCCTGCCAACGCTCATCGGAGTTGAGGGCGATGATGGCAAGCGCGAGGCCTGTTTTCGAACCGAACGTGCGAAGCAACCGTTCACTGCCGATCCCGATGGCCACCGCGATCTCGTCAATTGTGATCTCGTGCCAATTGACATGACTCAGCATACGTCGGGCGGCGACGGTAGCGACTCGAACGATTTCGATGTCAAGGGCCGGGGACTCCATTGCCTCAAGTGATCTCCGCTCTGCCGCGAGTCGGACGCCGATCGACGGCCACTGATTCATCGCCGAGAGGAGATCGAAAGTGTCCCTGGGGTCATCGATGGCCCTGGTTGTGATCGACATGATGATGGCGCCGGCGATCCCGAAGCTTTCGATCGGCATCATGTCGGGATCAATCATCCGCCGGATGGTGATGCCGTCGAGGAGTGCCGAGAAGAGCGCCTGGATCCGACCCTCGGTGAACGGCGGCCGAGGCTCACGGCCCCAACTGTCGCGAAGCGCCCGGTTCGGACCGAACGTTCGCTCCTCCATGTTGCGATAGAGGGAGCGAAGCCCATCGGCGATATCCGGATCGTCTGCTTTGGATGCGAAGCCGAGCCTGACCCGAACCGCTGGGTCCTCGAGGTTCTGGGCGAGGCGCAACACCGAGGTCTCGAGGAACGAATCAAGCGCTCGTGTGCCCGCCATGCGCAGAAGGTCGACACGAGACGCAACCTCTGAACTCCATCCTCCTTCGGGTCGATTGTCGAGATGGGCGACGAGCGCCAGGAGGTAGTCCTGTGTGGTGGGCCAGTAGGAATAGAAGGTCGTACGGGTGACGCCGGCTGCTTTCGCGACCCGGGCGACGGAGAACCCGCCGAAAATCGTTGATGGATCCTCGTTCGCCCAGAGGTCGATTCCGGCCTCGAGCATGCGCACCTGGGTGCTCGGGGCTGGAGTCGTCGTGGCGGGTTCGTTCGTCTCGGGCATGAGTCTCTTCTTCGCTGGTCCTGGTCGCTCAGACTTTACAGATGTGTGCAGGGCTGTTGGCAAAGGTGATCATTGACGTATAGCTCCGAACCCGATTGACTTGAGAGGTCGCAACGGGTCAGCGGTGGAGCACCGCAGGCGGCATAACAGCAAGCAGGACCAACGTTCGCAGGGCGATCCGTCGCCGTGAAGTCCAGAGTCAGGTGGCGGTCAGCAGTGACGGAAATGTCTGGAACAGGTTCCGGTGGCGGGGCGTCGGGAAATGATCCCATCGTGCTGGCGGGAGATTCGCGTCTGGGCGCAGCGCCCGTCCTTTCCATCGGGATCCATGGCGTGCCCCATGTGCGTCTGGGCGACATCGATGTTCGCTTCGCCACTCGGCACGCGCAGTTAGCCCTCTATCTGCTGGCCATTGCCGGACCAGTTGGTATTCCGACCGAGCAACTGATTGAGACACTCTGGCAGGGGGTCGTAGCCAGACGGGCATCCGCCAGCCTCCGCACGATGCTCTGGCAGATCCGGCGCAGCCTCGAGCATGAAGCATGGCGGGTCCGCCGATCACGAGGGATCGTCCTGTTCGAACTCGACGGAGTTCAGCTCGACTTCGAACCGGGAACGGAGCTCCACCGTGATCAGATCCTGACCGGTTGGTCGTTCCGAATCCCGCCGGCGATCCAAACGCTGCTCATGGTTGCCGCCTGAGTCGGCTGGACCCCGACCAGTTCAGATGTCGTCGCCCTCACTGCGCTCGTAGTCGCGGCGGCGCTTCATCTGAGCGGCGAAGGCGCCGACGACGATGAAGGCCAGAACGGCGAAGATGAGTGTGAGCAGCAGCACGGTGGAACCTCGTTGGTCCGGGAGCGGATGTTGACGGAACCTGGGAGACGCTAGCTTTCCGGACGCAACGAACGGCCGATGATCTCCTTCATGATCTCGGTGGTTCCTCCATAAATGGTCTGGATGCGTACATCGCAATAGGCCCGGGCGATGGGGTACTCGAGCATGAATCCGTAACCGCCGTGCAGTTGCACGCACTGGTCGACCACGCGCTTCTGCAGTTCCGTGCACCACCATTTCGCCATAGCTGCTTCCTCGACCGTGAGTTCCAAAGCGCAGAGAGCCTCGACGCATCGATCGAGGAACACTTCGGCGATCTCGATCTCCGTTGCCATCTCGGCGAGCACGAATCGGGAGTTCTGGAACGCCGCGATCGGCTGACCGAAAGCAGTGCGCTCGTGGGTGTACGCAAGGGTCCAACGAAGCGCCTGCCGGGCGGCCGCCACTGCACCGGCGGCGATTGATAGACGCTCCTGGGCGAGGTTCTCGACCAGATGGATGAAACCCATGCCTTCGGTGCCGAGAAGATTGGCGACGGGGACCCGACAGTCGTTGAAGAAGAGTTCGGCGGTGTCCTGGGAGTGAAGTCCGACCTTGTTGAGGTTGCGCCCCCGCTCGAAGCCTTCCATGCCCCGTTCGAGAACGAGAAGGCTCATGCCCTTGTGACGCTCGGAGGGGTCGGTCTTGACCGCCACGATCACAAGGTCAGCGTTGATGCCATTGGTGATGAATGTCTTCGCCCCGTTGACCACGTAATGGTCGCCATCACGGATGGCCGATGTCGCCATCGACGCCAGGTCGGACCCGATGGCGGGTTCGGTCATGGCGATGGCGGTGATGAGCTCGCCCGAGCAGATGCCCGGCAACCAACGCGCCTTCTGCTCGTCAGTGGTGAGCGTCAAGTAGTACGGAAGACAGATGTCGTTATGGAGGGTGATCCCCATCCCGGGCGACGAGAATCCCGCGTACGCGAGTTCTTCACTGATGACGAGGTTGTAACGGAAATCGTCGACCCCGCCTCCGCCGAACTGCTCCGGCGCCGCCATGGCGAGGAACCCCGCAGCACCGGCGGCGCTGAACAGCGACCGGTCGACGATTCCTGCTTCCTCCCACCGCTCGAAATGCGGTGCGATCTCCCGGTCGATGAAGATCCGGAAGGAGTCCCGGAACATCTCGTGCTCTTCGTTGAGGATCGTTCTGCGCATGCGGTCAGCGTAGGGGAGTGAGGGTTGCGCGTGAGGCGTCCGGCGTGGTCCGACAGGGACCGAATGCTACGAGGCGCTCGAGCGAACGAACTCGACGATGGTGGCGGCGAGTTCGGGCCCTTTGTCCTCTTGGACGAAGTGAGCAGCACCCTCGACGACGATCTGCTGACGCATTGCTTCCGGGATCTTCAGGAACGAGCGTTCGCCGCCGGCAGTGAGAGGGTCGCTGTCGCTGAATGCGATGAGAAATGGCTTGTCCCATGACTCGAGCACCTTCCAGGCCGCACGGTTCGCGGGAGTCGCCGGATTGTCCGCGGTGGTCGGCACCAGCGATGGCATCGTGCGCGGTGCGATGGTGAACTCATCGGACGGGAACGGGGCGTTATACGCAGCAATCTCTGCTTCGGTGAGTCCGTTGAGCACGCCTCCCGCCACGATGTTTCCGATGGGGAATGCCACGGCGGTGCGGGCGTACTCCTGCCAGGCGAGGAAGGCTTCACCGGCACCGCGGTCGCCGGTGTTGAGCCCGGTATTCGACACGATCACCCTCGCGTAGCGCTGGGGATGTTCTCCCACCAGGCGCAGACCGATCATGCCGCCCCAGTCCTGTCCGAAATAGGTGATGTTCGTGAGGTCCAGCCGGTCGAACAGGGCTTCGCGCATCCACTCGACGTGGTTGGCGTAGGTATGAGTGGAACGATCCGTGGGCTTGTCGGATCGGCCGAAACCGATGAGATCGGGGGCGATGCAGCGGAACCCCGCCGCCACGAGCGGCGGGATCATGTGGCGATACAGGTAGCACCAGCTCGGTTCACCATGCATGAGCAACACGATTGGTCCATCCGCTGGGCCCTCGTCGAGATAGTGAACTCGCAAGGTGGCGCCGGGTTCCGCCGGATCGGCGACGTCGACGTAGTGGGGCTCGAAGTCGTAGTCGGGGAGACCGATGAAGCATTCGTCGGGCGTGCGCAGATGGGGCATGGAACCCTCCGTGGGCTGAAGTGGTGTCAGCCAGTATGACAGAACTGCGCGCAAGGAACATGGGAGCCGTGTGTACGCTTGTCCCACGAACGCGGGAGTCCGGGCAGTCGGGCTGAGAGGGAGGAACCGCTCCTCCGACCGTCGAACCTGATCCGGGTCATGCCGGCGAAGGAAGATTCCATGAACGCAATTCCGCATGATCGAATCGGATCGAATTTTGAACTTGCCCTGATCGTCACGGGCGGAGATCCACCGCGTGCGGACTCCCTCGATCGTCTGGCGCTGCCGGCCAGGGATCGGATTCTCGTCATCGGGGCGGACTCAGGGGTGCATCATGCCCATGCGCTCGGCCTGACGGTCGACATCGCCGTCGGGGACTTCGATTCCATCGATCCCGAGGTGCTCCGGTCCCTGCGTGGATGTGAGATCCGTCGACATCCGGTCGACAAGGACGCCACCGACCTGGAGCTCGCGCTCGACACTGCGCTCGAGTCGGGCGCCGATCGCGCCATCGTCATCGGCGGCCACGGCGGACGTCTTGATCACCTGCTCGGCAATGCCTTTGTGATCGCTGCACGCAGGTACGAGCCGCTTGCTCTTCGCGCTGTCATGGGTGATGCGCTCGTCGCTGTCGTTCATCCCGGTGCCGACCTCGAAGTCGCTGGTGAGACGGGAGCGGCTATCACCGTGCTCGCAGTCCATGGAGCTGCGACCGGGGTGGATATCGAGGGGCTGGCCTGGCCGCTGCACGATGCCACTCTGCATCCCGGTTCCACCCTTGGGTTGAGCAACCGATTTCTCACGGCCGAGGCCCTGATCCGAGTCCGAACCGGGACTCTTCTGGTCATCTACCCCGGAGCAGAACAATGACAACGACCGCTCGCGAACTGATCTCAGGGCAACCTTCACCAGCCCGTCGTCGGCGACTGGCTGCATCGACCTTTGTGATCCTGTTTCTCGTTGCGTCCATTGCCACTGGATGTTCCGGAGGGTCGAATGGTGGATCCCAGTCATCGATGAATCCGGGCTATGAACCCACACCGACGATCGCTCCGGTGCTTGCTGATGGAGTTCTGCCGCGGTTCCCTGAAGGCACGGTGGTTCGGGTTGTCGCCCATGATTCCTTTGCAGTCAGTTCCGCTGTTCTGGATGAGTTCACTGCGCTCACCGGCGCGGAGGTCGAGATTCTTCCCGCAGGCGATGCCGGAACGATGGTCAACGCGGCCATTCTCACCAAAGATGATTCGCAGGGAGATGTCCTGTTCGGCATTGACGAGAACCTGCTTGCTCGGGCATTCGACGAAGGGCTCTTCCAGCGCTACATCGCCGGCGGACTGAATGCAGTGCCGAACTCATTCGTGGTCGATGATCAGCATCGCGTCACCCCCATCGACCACGGCGATGTTTGCGTGAACTTCGATCGCAGTTGGTTCGCTGAGCGGAACCTCCCGGTGCCGGGTGACCTTCGAGCATTCACCGACAGCGAGTATCGATCGGCACTCGCTGTCGAGGATCCGAGTTCATCCACGCCGGGGCTGAGCTTTCTTCTGGCCACGATCGCCACTTTCGGCGGCGCTGAGGACACCGGCCCTAACCCCGCGTGGCTCCAGTACTGGCGTGATCTGAAAGCCAATGATGTCGCAGTTGTCGACTCATGGGAGACGGCCTACTACAGCTCGTTCTCAGGCTCGAGCGGTGCGGGCAACCGTCCGCTCGTGGTGAGCTATGCGTCGAGCCCGCCGGCCGAGGTGCTTGACACATCGATCCCGGCGGATGCCTCACCCACCGGAGTCATTGCACCTACCTGTTACCGCCAGATCGAATTCGCCGGTGTGCTCTCCGGAGCGCAGCAGCCCCGGGCTGCTGCGGCGTTCATCGAGTTCATGTTGATGCGGAGCTTCCAGCAAGACATGCCCGAGCAGATGTACGTCTATCCGGTCGTCGATGGGACACCGATCCCCGAGGCATTCTCGAAGTACACGACACCCGTCGCAGAACCGCTCACTCTCGAATTCCAGCTCGTCGCCGCGAACCGCGAACGTTGGGTGGCGCAATGGGCCAGCGTCTTCCGTTGACACGTCGAGGTCACTGGCGGGCGCTTCTGGCAGTTCCGCCGTTGGTGTTCCTCGCGCTGTTCTTCGTGTGGCCCGTCGTGGCGATCGTGACTCGGGGACTCCGATCCGGTGGTGACTGGAATCTCAACGCCTTCGTCGATGTGGCTCGCGACCCATCGATCGTCCGGGTCATGTGGTTCACCCTCTGGGAATCGTTGCTGTCAACCATTCTGTGTGTGCTGGTCGGACTGCCGGGGGCTGCCCTGTTCGCCAGATTCGAATTCCGGGGGCGTCGAGTCCTTTGGGCGCTGCTTCTGGTCCCCTTTGTGCTGCCCACTGTGGTTGCTGGTCTGGCGTTTCTCACGCTCATCGGCCCGGCAGGAATCACCGGGGTCGAACTCACCGGCACGATCTGGGCGATCCTCATCGCGCATCTCTTCTTCAACTACGCCGTGGTCGTTCGCACTGTCGGCTCGGCATGGGCCGGTATGGGGGAGAGCGAGGTCGAAGCTGCCCGCACGCTCGGCGCCTCTCCCTTGCGGGCACTCCTGACGGTCACCCTGCCGAGGCTGCGTTCCTCGGTACTCGCAGCAGCGTCGATCGTGTTTCTGTTCTCGTTCACATCATTCGGCATCGTGATGATCCTCGGCGGTGTCAGACAGCGAACGATCGAGGTCGAGATCTATGACCAGACGGCGAGGTTCCTGCATTTGGATGTCGCCGCAGCATTGTCAATCATGCAACTCGTCGGAGTCGTCATGATCTTGGTTCTCTTCAGCCGGGCCCGACGATCGCGATCGGATTTTGCCAGTGATCATGCGGGCACACCGCGCAGTCGACGGGCGCGAACTCTGGGGGAGCGCGCTTTCGTGGGGGTCAATCTTCTTTTCATGGGTCTGTTCCTCGGCGGTCCGCTGGCCGTTCTCATCGTCCGGTCATTCTCGACTTCCAAGGGCTGGGGACTCGACGCGTATTCGGCGCTCGGTTCCAGCCGGCGAGGGTCAAGTGCTTTCGTTGCTCCGCTCGATGCGGTGGGCAACTCGATCCGATTCGCTCTGGCGACAATGGTGATCTCGGTTCTGCTCGGCTGTTGCGCTGCTTGGGCCCTCGCCCGCCCACGCCGAGCGTCGTCGGGTCGCTCTGTGATGAAGCAGCGATTCAGCGCCGGGAGCGTCGTTGACTCACTCACCGAGGGATTCCTGATGATCCCGCTCGGTACCTCCGCAGTGACCGTCGGATTCGGTTGCCTCATCGCACTCGGCGATCCGCCACTCGATCTCCGGTCCTCGTGGTGGATGCTCCCGATCGCGCACAGCGTGATCGCTCTGCCGTTCGTGGCCCGCCTGCTCGTGCCCGCAGTGCGATCGATCGATCCTCAACTCCGGGAGGTTGCGTCGCTGCTCGGAGCAGGGAGGCTCAGGGTCTGGTTCACCGTTGACCTGCCGATGATCCATCGACAGATCGCTGTTGCGGCGGGATTCGCGTTCGCAGTGTCCCTCGGCGAGTTCGGGGCGACCAGTTTTCTCGTGCGGGCCCGCCACGTCACCGTTCCCATCGCGATCTATCGCTCGCTGGGGCGTCCCGGAGGCGACAATCTCTCGCAGGCCATGGCGCTCGCCGTGATCCTCATGGCGGTCATCGTTGTCGTCGTCCTCATCATCGATCGGCTTCGGCCGCCGACGAGCGCCGAGTTCTGAGATGAGTGTCCCGAGACTCGACGTGCGATCGCTCACCGTGCGACTCGCCCAAGGCGGGCCACCAACCCTCGATGGCATCTCCTTCGCGGTGGGCGTGGGCGAGATCGTTGCTGTGCTCGGCCCGTCCGGCGGTGGGAAGTCGACGCTTCTGCGCGCTGTGGCCGGCCTTGAGAATGTCGATGGTGGCTCCGTGCATCTCGACGGGGCCGAAATCACCGGCATGGCTGCGCATCATCGCAACATCGCCCTCATGTTCCAGGAGTACGCGCTGTTCCCGCATCTCGACGTTGCTGCGAACGTCGCCTATGGCTTGCGTATGCGTTCCGTCCCGCGCAGAGAACGTCACCAGCGGGTCAACGAACTGCTGGATCTCGTCAGGCTCACTGGTTTCGGCGAACGATCGGTGAGCAGTCTCTCCGGTGGTGAACGGCAGCGGGTGGCGCTCGCCCGCGCGATTGCAACCGAGCCTGCGGTGTTGATGCTCGACGAGCCTCTCAGTGCTCTCGACCGGTCGCTGCGGCGATCGATTCTCGCTGAGCTCGAGACCCTGTTCCGTCAGACCGGCCTCTCGGTTGTCCACGTCACCCATGACCAGGACGAAGCATTCGCCATCGCCGATCGGGTGGTCATCCTCCGCAATGGTCGGATCGAACGCAGTGGAACCGCGCTCGAGCTCTGGAGCGAACCGGGATCGGAGTCGGTGGCGAGGTTCCTCGGTCATCGATGTGTTGTGCCCGTTTCGGCCATACGGGACTACATCGTTCGGGGGAGGAGCTCGTTCGAACTCCCAGACGATGCATCAGTTCTGGTACTCGATTCGGCGGTCGAGGTCGCCGCAGTCGATGTTGGTGGTGCCGGAGCTGCAGTGGTCGAGTCATTGAGATTCGCCGCCGGTCGGTACGAACTCGAATGTCGGCTCCTCGCATCCGGCGTCGAGATCTTCTCCACTGTCTCCCTTGAAGTCGCCTCGGAACTCCTTCCCGGCACCGTTGTGTCAGTGCGTATCGATCCGCAAGGGGTGCGGGCACTCGAGCCGTGAACGAGAGCAGGGCGGCTGCGGCTCTGACGCGGTTCCCGCGGGTCGCAGCGGGCAGACTGTCGCTGTGGATCTCAAGGCTTCTGTCGAACTGGGCGCATCACCCGAGCGTGTTCGTCCGCTGGTTGCGAGCCTTGACTGCTACCCGCAGTGGCTTTCGATCGTTGCGAGGGCAGAACCGCTGGATGGAACAGCCGACGCATGGGAGATCGAGCTGCGGGCGAAGGTCGGACCACTCTCGAGATCGAAGCGGCTTCGGATGGTTCGCACTATCGACGATCCTTCGCATCTGCGCTTCGAGCGGTTCGAACTCGATGGCCGCACGCACGCAGACTGGACGCTTGACGTCCGATTGCGCCCCGAGGGCGATCAGACCGATCTCACCATGGAACTCCATTACGGAGGTGGTTTTGGTGGTGGCGTGGTCGAACGGTTGCTCGCCTCGGAGATCGAGGAGTCTCGTAAGAGACTGCGTGCTCTGCTGGACCATGACGCCGCCGCTTCGTAGCCTGCGGCGATGACGACGATCGAATCACCGCCGCCCGCCGAGTCCGATCTGCTGGCCAGTGCCGTGGCGTGGAATCTTGATCCGCTCGTCGATGGTCGTGGGTCCGATGGGGTCGCAGCGATGATGCGCGAAGCGGAGCAGATCGTCGAACAATTGGTTGAGTGGCGGGGCACCATTGGTGAACTCGACGCGTCGCAGCTGGCTGCGGTTATGAGGTTGCTCGCAGACATGAATGATCGTCTCGGGCGAGCTGGATCGTTCGTGAGCCTTCGTTTCTCGGTCGACACATCGGACCCCGAGGCCGGCG
>Ga0209598_10004476_pt1 | contig 10267 bp, 6 predicted proteins | sample M_140807_EF_Meta_FD_187317 | JGI IMG/M metagenome (GOLD analysis project Ga0209598, IMG submission 187317) | Freshwater microbial communities from Lake Montjoie, Canada to study carbon cycling - M_140807_EF_MetaG (SPAdes) (version 2) | ecosystem: Environmental > Aquatic > Freshwater > Lake... | reverse complement strand
GCGCGCGTTCTGGCTGAGTTCGACGTAGGCGTCGGCGAAACGCAGGCCTGTGAAAATGACTTTGTCCGTGGCTAGAGCGCGCAACTCCCGCTTGTAGGCGTGCTCGTAGGGATCGTCGCCGACGATGACCAGCGGTAACGGATCGGAAATTGTGCGGTAAGCCTCGAGGAGCATCGAAGCCTCGTTCTCCGGCGTGAGGCGTGACACGTAGAGAAAGTATTCGTCCGGTCTCAGATTCCACCGCTCCAACTCGCCGCAACGCACCGGTTCGTCCCGCACGGTCAGGCCGTAGGAAAGATGCTCGGGCCGCACCCCGTAGTTGCGTTCGTAGCGGTCGGCGATTGTCGCGCTGTCGGCAATGACGCAATCGGCCGAGTCGATGGCCCAGCGTTCGCTCTTCTGCAGCCACGAACGGGCGAAACCGCGCCATTTTTTGCGCCCGAAATCGGCGCCGTCGACGTTGATAATGACCTTCATGCCGGCCGCCCGCGCCAATCGTCCGAGAATGGCATTGCCCACCCCGCAGAGGTAGATGATGTCGAACTTCCGGCGCATCGCGTCGAACATCGACAGTGTCGTGTGCACGATGGTGTCGAGACTCTTGGTGGGAATGGTCGGCAGCCCGATGATTTTCATTCCTTCCCACACCGGTTGCGGAGGGCCGAATTGCGGCAGGCGGTTGTAGACCGTGACATCGTGCCCCTGCGCGGCGAGTCGTTTGCCCAATTCCTGCACCACCACCTCGAAGCCGGAGTAGCGCGCGGGAACACCGCGTGATCCGAGGAAAGCGATGCTCGGCAATTTCCCGCGTTCGCGCTGTCCACCGGGTGTGCCGAGCAACGCGTCGCGCAGCGTATACCATAGGAAGAGAGTGTTGAAACGGGCGTAACGCCGCCATAACCGCCGCGGCTCCTGCCAGAGCCGGTAAATCCACGTGATGCCGAGCCGCTGCATCCATGACGGCGCAAAACCTCGCTGCCCCGCGAGGAGGGCGAAGGCGTCCCCCACAGCAAAAAACACTCCGTGTTGATGACGCCGGAGATTTTCCATGATCCATCTCTCTTGGCGCTCGCCGCCCAGCGCGACCCAGATGAAATCCGCTTTTGCCGCCGCGATCGTTTCGGCGAAGGATTTTTCATCCTCTTCGGTCCATGGGCGGAAGGGAGGCGATAAAGTTCCGGAGATTTCGATATCGGGCTGGATTTCGCGCAGATGACCCTCCAATTCGCGCAAGGTTTCTTCCGTACCCCCGAAAAGGAAATGTCGCCATGGCCGTGGGGTGGCGCGGATCATTTTCTCCATGAAATAGGGTCCGTAGACCCGGTCGCGAAGACCGGCACCCTTGGCGTTCAGTGACCAGCACAAGGGCATGGCGTCCGGGAGCACGAGATCAAAGCCGCCCATGACCCGCCTGAAATCCGGTTTCTGCCGTGCGAGGGAAATGATGTGCGTGTTGCTCGCCGAGACGGCGGCGGGGCATCCGCATCCGGCCAGACGCACGCTTTCCCCGATGGCGGAGTCGTAATCGACCACGGCTACGGGGGTTCCCAGGATTTCGATTTTGCGCGGCGCGGCGCTCACTCTGGTAGCAAACTAACGGAGAGGGCTGGTCGCGGCAATGTCCCCGCCCGAAATCTCTGGCCCCGCGCGCGCCGGAAAATTAGTCTGCGCCCATGAGTCTGACCGCGAAAATCGACCAAGACATCAAGGAGGCGATGAAAGCCAAGGAGGCCGACCGTCTCGGTTCCCTCCGCATGCTCAAATCGTCACTCAAATACGCAGTGATCGAAAAGGGCGCTGCCTCGGAGTCCGACCTCGCCGACACTGATGTCATTTCTGTGATCCGCAAGCGCGTTAAACAGTGCCAGGACGCGGTGGATGGATTCGTCAAAGGCGGGCGTGCCGAGCAGGCGGCCAAAGAAAAAGCCGAGATCGCGATTCTCGAAAGCTACCTGCCCTCCGCGCTTTCGGTTGACGAGTTGGCCGCGCTGGTGCGCGAGGCCATTGCCGAGGTGGGTGCGACCGGCAAGGCACAAATGGGCGCGGTGATGAAAGTCGTCATGGCCAAGGCGGGCGGACGCACCGAAGGGAAATCGGTCAATGCGGAGGTGCTCAAGCAACTTGGCTAAGCCGCGCGCAACGAAGAAAAAAGACGGCGTCTGGGCGGTCATCGTAGCCGGCGGATCCAGCCGACGCATGGGCTTCAACAAGCTGACCGCCGACTTGGAGGGTCGTCCGGTGCTGGCTTGGACGGTCGGTGCTTTCAACGACTGCCCCGCCATCGACGCGATCGTCCTCGTCTGCGCCGCGGGCGCGCAGCAGGAACTAGAAACCATCGCCCGCGAGGCCGCGCCGAGCAAACTTCGCGCCGTGGTCACCGGCGGTGCCCACCGGCATCTTTCCGTGGCCGAAGGCCTCGGCATCGTCGCGGAAGACGTCTCGATGATCGCGGTGCACGACGCAGCGCGTCCTTTGGTGACCTGCAAGATCATCGACCGGTGCCTCGAATGCGCGCGGAACACCGGAGCGGCGGCCTGCGCCCGCCCGGTGACCGACACGCTCAAACGCGTCAACGACGAAGGATTCATTATCGAGTCGGTGGAGCGTTCCAAGCTCTGGGCGGTCGAAACGCCGCAGATTTTCCGTGCCGATCTTCTTCGTCACGCTTACGAGGAAGTCATCGCTGCTGGCGGATACGTGACCGATGAGACCTCGGCCGTGCAAACGGCGGGCGCGCCGGTCTCCCTCGTCGAGACGGTAGAGTGGAACGGCAAGATCACTTTTCCCGCGGATCTCGAGTTGGCGCGCACCATTGTTCGCGGGCGCGCCAACCCGCGCTGAGCATGCTCGGCCGCATCATCACGATCGGGCTGGTCGTTTTCCTGCTCGTCGGTGGCGCGCTCATGTTCCTCGGTCCGTGGATGAAGCGCGATGCGCCCCCGGAAAAGTTGCCGGCCTGCCCGTTCCTTCAGAGCCGGGAATTTGCCTCTGTTGCACCCGAGATCATCGCGGCCATCGGCGCCTACGAAGTGATCCGCGAAACCTTGAGCCGTGGTTCGATCGACGGGGTTTCGGCGCAGTCTGACGTGATCGTGCGCACTTTTTCCACGTCCGCTCCGGAGATCGCCAAATGCGCCAAGCGGCTGGCTGATGAACCGGATCTCGAGTCGTCGCGCCGCGCCTTCATGCGGCTCAACCGCCTCATGGAAAAGCAGGCGCGCAAGGCGTTGACCGAAGGCACATCCGCCTAGGGCGTGCTTGTGGAACGCGCCCGGCGCGTTAGTCTCTTGGGCCCGATCCGAACATGAGCCGCGTCCCGAACAGCGCCGAAATCCGCCAGAGCTTCCTCGATTTCTTCCGAGAGAAGCAGCACACCATCGTCCCATCCTCGAGTCTGATGCCGGACTCGCCGAACCTGCTCTTCACCAACGCAGGGATGAACCAGTTCGTCCCGATCTTCCTCGGCAGTGCCAAAGCCGACGTCTCGCGCTGGTCGGGAGCGGCGGCGGGTTCCGATACGCGCGCGGCCGACACACAGAAATGTATCCGGGCTGGAGGCAAGCACAACGACCTCGAGGACGTCGGGCTCGACACGTATCACCACACGTTTTTCGAAATGCTCGGCAACTGGAGCTTCGGGGATTATTTCAAAAAACAAGCGATCGACTGGGCGTGGGAACTGCTCGTCGAACGTTGGAAATTTCCCGCCTCGCGCATCTATGCCACGGTTTATTCTCCGGGGCCGGGCGATCCGAGCGAGTTCGACCAAGAGGCGTGGGATCATTGGGCCGTGCACTTCCGTGCGGCCGGTCTCGATCCCGGGGTCCACATCGTTCCGGGCGACAAAAAAGACAATTTCTGGATGATGGGAGACACGGGTCCGTGCGGTCCTTGTTCCGAGGTCCACATCGACCTCACCCCGCAGGGCGACACGCGCGGTGAGTTGGTCAACAAAGGCACGGCCGAATGCATCGAGATCTGGAATCTCGTCTTCATTCAATTCAACGCCAATCCCGACGGCACCTTCACCGCGTTGCCCGCGCGCCATGTCGACACCGGCATGGGCTTCGAGCGCGTCTGCTCGGTTGTGCAGGGAACGAAAGGCTTCACCGAATTTTCCAACGCCCGCGTTTCCAACTACGAGACGGATGTCTTTCTTCCGCTTTTCGACGAGATCGAAAAACTCAGTGGTAAAAAATACGCGTCGACCCTTCCGGAGGCCGGATCGACAGGTCACTCGGAGCAGGAAAAAATAGACATCGCCTTCCGTGTCATAGCCGACCACGCGCGGACGCTCAGCTTCGCCGTGGCCGACGGCATCACACCGGGCAACAATGATCGTAACTATGTCCTGCGCCGCATCCTGCGCCGCGCCGTTCGCTATGGGCGGACGTTGGGATTCCACCAACCATTCTTCTACAAGCTCACTGGCGTCCTTGCGCAGACCATGGGCGACGTCTTTCCCGAACTGCGCGCCAAGCAGGCGCATGTCGAGCAAGTCCTGCGCGGCGAGGAGGAAGCCTTCAACCGAACGTTGGACAAAGGCATCGCGCTCTTCGAGGCCGAGGCGGATCGCCTTGGTGACAGCGGCAAGATTTCCGGGGCCTTCGCTTTCCGTCTCTACGACGAGCAGGGGTTCCCGCTCGATCTGACGGAACTTATGGCGCGCGAGCGCGGGCTGACGGTTGATACTGCGGGTTTCGACACGCTGATGGACGAGCAACGCGCGAGAGCCCGGGCCGCGCAGAAGAAGCAGATCATCATGGTATCGGAGATTTCGACCAAGGAGCCGACGAAATTCACCGGATACGACGAATATTCCATCCGTGCCAAGGTCCTCGAGGTCGTTGACCTCAAAGGGAAGCTTGCTGCCGTTCTGGACAAGAGCACGTGCTACGCGGAGATGGGCGGACAGATCGGCGACACAGGCGAACTGCGCGCGGGATCGGAAATCTGGCGCATCACGAACACGCAAAAAGCGGGAGATGTCTGGCTGCATTTGCTCGAGGGTGACGATGCACCGGTTGCCGGTTCGGAAGTCGAACTCATCCTCGACCACGCTCGCCGCGCCGCCATCCAGCGGCATCATACCGTAACCCATTTGCTTCATTGGGCCTTGCACGAGCTGGTCAGTCGCGAGGCGGTGCAAAAAGGCAGCTATGTCGGACCGGACAAACTCACTTTCGACTTCAGCAGCGCGGCGCTCACAGCGGAGCAGGTCGCGGAGGTTGAACGAATGGTCAACGGGAAGATTCTCGAGAACGCGCCGGTCAGCTGGAACGAAGTCGCCCATGCCGACGTGCGAGGACGGAGTGATGTCATGCAATTTTTCGGGGACAAATACGGCGACCGCGTGCGCGTCGTGCAGATTGGCGGTAAGGCCGGGGGTCTGGATGGCTACAGCATGGAGTTGTGCGGCGGCACGCATGTGCGCGGCACCGGGGAAATCGGACTTTTTCGCATCACGGGAGAGGGTGCGGTAGCGGCGGGCATCCGCCGCATCGAAGCGGTGGCCGGGGCCGAAGCGCAGCGCGCCGCGGAATCGGATCGCGAGCGCCTCAAATCCATTGCGTCCAAACTTGGATCGCCGCTGGCGGATATTGAAAAGAAACTTGAAGCTTTCCTCGCGCAGCAGAAGGAAACGGAAAAAGCGCTCAAGTCCGCGCGTCAGCGCGAAGCGGCTTCCGTAGCCGGCGAACTGGAGGGAAAAGCCGAGACGATCAACGGGATCCCGGCGGTGATCGCCGACTTGGGCGAAGCCGATGGTGACACATTGCAATCCGCGGCTGATGCACTGAAAGGAAAGTTCGGCGGCGTGGTCGTGCTCGGCGGTGTCTTGAACGGAGCGGTGTCGCTCGTCGCCGCCGTGGGCAAAGAGCACACGGCCAAAGTTTCCGCTGGGAAAATCATCCAAACGATTGCGCCGGTGGTCGGCGGGAAGGGCGGCGGCAAACCGGACAACGCGCGCGGCGGAGGAAAAGATGCCGCGAAACTTGCCGATGCCTTGGCTGCAGCGCGCGAGCTTGTCGCGAAAGCGTAGTGCTGCTGGTTGGTCGATTCGTCGGCGGGGAAGCCGACGCCGGAACGGCTCTATCCCGTCGTGCGCAGGCCGCCCGCGATGGCGTTGACCGTCTGCAATAAGTCGATGAGCGTATTGTCCGCCACTTCCGGGCGGTTGTCGGCGACTTGTTTGCGCCACTCTTTGAGCAAGGCAATCTGACGGCGGTGGAGCACTTTCAAGGCGCCAGCGCGTCTTCCGGTGCTGCGGGCGAAGCGCGGACGCCGTTCGAGTGGCGGACGACCGAAGACATCGGCGACTGTTTTTTTGGTGCGGTCGAGTTCGGCGACAATGCGGGGATAAAACGTGGCGCGCACGGAGTCATCAGTCACCAACCCGGCATAAGCTTCCATGATGTGCGCGTCGGCGCCGGCGAAACTGGTTTCGATGTTGGTCAGGACGTAACGTAAGAAAGGCCAATGCGGCACGGCGGCGGCCAGACGTGTTGCGGCCACCGGGTCTTCGATTTGCATCCATTCGAGCGCCGAGCCGACACCGAACCAACCGGGCAAAAAGAATCGGCTCTGCGACCAACTGAATACCCACGGGATGGCGCGCAAGTCGGCCAAAGTGCGGGCGCCGGTTCTGCGGGATGGGCGCGAACCGATGCTGCTCGCTTCGAGCACATCGATCGGCGTGGCTTCGCGGTAAAAATCCATGAATCCATCGGTCTCGAGCAAATCGCGGTAGGCCTTGTGGCTGGCCTCGACGAGACGTGACATGATTTCTTCAAGATCGTCCCCTGGTGCGCCGGGCGCGGGAGCAACGGAAAACCGGCAGGCGCCGGCCAGGAGCAGTTCGAGATTGAAGGTCGCCGTGACCGGGTTGGAAAATTTTTGCGAGATGGATTCGCCTTGCTCGGTGATGCGTAGATCGCCGTAGAGCGTATCCGGTGGAAGGGCTTCGAGAAAACGGTGGGTCGGACCGGCGCCGCGGCTGATTGTGCCGCCGCGTCCGTGGAAAAAGCGCACGCGCGTCCCACGCTCCGCCGCGCTGCGGCTGATCCCTTCCTGAGCGCGGTGCAAAGCCCACTGGCTGGCGAGGATGCCGCCGTCTTTGTTGCTGTCGCTGTAGCCGATCATGACCTGCTGGCTGGGACGGAGCTCTCCTTCGGGTTCGGTCAAGGCGCGACCGAGCCGTTCGCCGCGCCGCGTGAGCAAGTTGCCATGCAGCCAGCGCAGGCTCGCGCGGGTCACCGGATGATCGAGGAACCCGGACATGATGCTTGGCGCATGTTCGAGGTCGTCGATCGTCTCGAAAAGCGGCACAACCGGCAGCGGACAAACAAGTCCGTATGTTTTCCATTCCGTCAGTCCGGTTTCCTTCGCGAAAAAATAAACGGCGAGCAAATCGGAAACATGCCGCGTCATACTGACGATGGAGGCACCGACTCCCTTCGTTCCGTAGCGCCGCACATGATCGGCCAGCGCACGGTAGGTCCCGAGCACGGCAGTGGCTTCGGGGCCCATGGCAATGCCGTTGTCGAGGAGGTTGTCCGGACGGGAAAGACGTTCGTTGAAGAAGGTCAGTCGCTCCTCTTCGCTCCACGCGGAGAAATCCGTCTTGGGCGCCCCGGCGGCAGCGAGGATTTGTTCTATCGCGCGATCGTGGAACGCGCTGTTTTGCCGGATATCCAACGCGGCGAGGTGGAAGCCGAAAACTTCCACGATCCGCAGAAGCGGATCGACGTCCGACTCGACCAGACGACGCGCGTCGATGGCGAGCAAACTCTCGCGCAGCATGCGCAGATCGCGCTCCAATTCGGATGAATGACGGTAGGTGCCCGGGCGGTCGTGCAGTATAAACCCGCCCGCGGCCGCGCCCTCCGTGATGGGTAGGCGCGAGAGCATGAGGTTGACGAATTCCCGCCACGGTTCGCGTCCGACTTCGTGTCCCGCTTCGCGCAGCACTTCGATGAGGACGGACGGTTGCTGCTGCAGAAGAACCGAGAGGCTCATAGCTGCGCCCAAGTTCTGCAACTGCCCGCGCAACATGATGAGGCCGTGCAAGCGGTAATCATCGAGGCTGTGCGCGGTGACCTCGGGTGTCACCAGCGGGTGACCGTCACGGTCGCCCCCGACCCAGGTTCCGAAGCGGAGTCGCGGCAAGATTCCGGGGTGATTTATTTGCTGCGGATCAAGCCCCACGGCCTCCCATGCTTCGCGCAGTCGCCGATCGACGCGTCGCAATGCTTCGGGAAAAACATTGACCAAGTGGTGCAAAACGCCAGCGCGTTCCATTTCCACCGTCGGCTTGTCTAGAAACATCTCACCTGTGCGCCAGAGACGCTCGAGCGCCGTTTTGATTTCCTCGCGCAGTTCGTGCCGCTCGGCCGGAGTCCACATGGTGTTCTCCAACTGCACGAGCAGGAGATAAAGTTGACGGTGCTGGTCGAGAACGGTGCGGCGCTTCGCTTCGGTGGGATGCGCGGTGAGGACCGGTTCAACCCGCAACCACGGCAACCACGTGGTGATGTCTTGCGAAGTGTAACCGGCTTCGAGGAGTTGTTTGAGTTGCTGTCCCCACAATCCGGGCTCGGACGCGAGACCGTTGGCTGTCTCGCTGGCGCGGCGCATTTGTGTGGCTGCGTTTTCCTCCACCATGTTGAGCAGGTGGAAGGCGATCGAGTAGGCGTGTGCCAAACGCGCGGGAAAATCCTCGCCTTCCGGCCCGGGTGTATCCGTGCCGATCCACGGCAGGCGGTCGGCGATGTCCTGCTGCCCGAGGCTGACCAGAACTTCGCGGAAGCACTGCATGAGGAAGTCCAGATCGGTTTCGATTTTGGCGAAGCCGATGGCCAGGCGTTCACTGTGCGGTAGCGCTTTCATGGTGTTGCCGAACAAGAGCGATAGCAGTTGCCGTGCCTGCCCGGCGAGGACGCGTTGAGAAAAATCGCGCGGCGAATCAACCAAACCGCCGGCGTCGGGGACGGCACCGCTACATTTTAGGAACGTCCGCTGCGCACGACGACGTTCCAGTGCGCGCTGGCGTAGCGCCATCCCGAGTAGATGGAAAGAATCACGCTAGCCGCGATGAGGACTTGGCCGACGGCCACGATCCAGGCAGGCCAGACGCTGATGTGCATGGCTTCGCCTGCGGCATCGCGCACGAGGAAGAAACCGATCATGATCATCTGCGAGGCGGTCTTGGTTTTCCCGGCAAGATCGGCGGCGAGCACTGTGCCGTGCGAGAGCGCAAGCTGACGCAATCCGGTGATGAGAAAATCGCGCGAGATTAGGATGATGGCAGCCCACGCGGGGATATCGTGCGACCAAGCGAGGCAGACGAGGGCGGCAGCGATGAGGACTTTGTCGGCCAAGGGATCCATGAGACGGCCGAAGTCGGTTTCGCATTGCAGGCGCCGTGCGAGAACGCCATCGAGGTAGTCGGAAAGGACGGCCAACCCGAAGGCGATCACTGCGATGGTGGCGCCCCACGCCATGCCGCTTTCCCGGGCGAGGACAAAGACAATGGTCAGCGCAAGGCGGACGACGGTGAGTTGGTTGGGGAGGGTCACGGCGAAAGAAGGGCCAAGGTGACAAAGGTGGGGCTTTTAGACAAGGCAGCGGCCAAGGAGAATCGCCGTCCCAAGTCTCCCCGAAGGAAGAACATCACAACCGGTAGCACAGGTTGGAAAAGATTGTTTGAACGTTCGTTTGAGAGGGCGGTCAAACACCCTACGAAATTGGAGATCCGGCCCGCAGGGGAGCCTGGAAAAAATTTTAAGATTTTTTCAAAAAGGCGGTTGACTCTGCGCAGAATTCTGGCAATCTCTCCATCCCCTTTGATGGGGACCGAGTAAATCGGTTCGCGTTCTTTCCAACGGCAAACAAAAGCAGCAAGGCCAAAACCTTCCCGCTCCTAGCGCGCCCGGAGAGAACGCACGAAGATTTTTGAAATCCTGACTCTGAAAGTAAATTCAGAGGGTAACCACAAAAATTGAATTGTGGGTTATCGTCAGCAGTTTTTTTATGCGACATAAATTGGACCGCAAGGTCCGTCGTCCGTCGGTCTTAGCAACCGGCGGAAGATACTATGTCAGAATTTGGTACCCAACCCGCAAGGGTGGTATCAGCTAACTTTCAACGGAGAGTTTGATTCTGGCTCAGAACGAACGCTGGCGGCGTGGATAAGACATGCAAGTCGAACGGGACTTTTTTTTGTAGCAATACAGAGGAAAGTCTAGTGGCGAACGGGTGCGTAACACGT
>Ga0209598_10004472_pt1 | contig 10269 bp, 9 predicted proteins | sample M_140807_EF_Meta_FD_187317 | JGI IMG/M metagenome (GOLD analysis project Ga0209598, IMG submission 187317) | Freshwater microbial communities from Lake Montjoie, Canada to study carbon cycling - M_140807_EF_MetaG (SPAdes) (version 2) | ecosystem: Environmental > Aquatic > Freshwater > Lake... | reverse complement strand
TTTTTTCCGAGGGGGAAGGGGATCACGAATTTGAAGTCGAGACTTTCCTGGGCGGGAATTTCCAGTTGGCGACGATGTACGTGACGACTTGCGCGTCACCCGTCTTCGTTTGCATGAGATAGACCGTTTCTCAAAAATCCTTTCACATATTTTTGCCCCAACGGTGGCTCACGGTGAAAGCGAAGGGTGCCACTTGGCACCCTGGAATAAGTGCGCCCATTGGGGCGTGGGGACATGGAATGGTCATACCAAGGTGTATCAGTGGTGAATCCAAACAGTTTTTTCCCGAGCCACGGACTCCCAATGGGCACAAAAAAAGCGGTAAGGTGGAATACCCTCCCGCTGTTTTGAAAATAGGCTGTATCCCGGATTTAGTAGCGGGATGTTCCTTGTTGCTGATCCTTGGAGTTGCCGATTGCGTTGCCGGCCGTTGCGCCGAGAACACCGCCCACGACAGCACCGCCCACGGCGTTGCCGGTCTGGTGACCGATGATGGCTCCCGCAGCTGCTCCGCCAAGTCCGCCAACGGCTGTTCCTTGTTGGGCATTGGGTCCCTGGGCGCACGACATGGCGGCGAATGAAATAACGGCTGTTGAAATTGCGAGTATGTTGGTTGTTTTGTTCATAACGGTAGTTGCGTCTCACATACTATCGCTTTTTCGCATGCTGTCAATCGGTGAAATGCACATTTTTGCAGCATGGTGCAACTCATTCTCGCAGAGCAGAGCCACGATTGATCCACAAAAAAATGACCGGAGAGCGCACCCACGCTCTCCGGCCAAGCTACCGGACCTTGCCATACAAGAATCCGGCAACTTCTGTTCACCCTTACATGAAAACGGCAACGATTGTTGCGGTCTTCCTATGTTTGACAGGAATGTGACAATTTTGTTCAAAAAATGTTTCCTTTTTTTGGTGCTTGGAAAAAGGCCTGATCCAGCAATGATCCCGTGCGCATGATCGAACGCGACATTCGCCGGGTATTGGACCAGAATGGCGTTCTGCCGAGTCGTCAACTAGGTCAGAATTTCCTGACTGACCCGGCAGTGGCGCATGGTATTGTCGACGTTCTCGAACTGACACCAAGTGACGCGGTGATCGAGGTGGGCCCCGGGACCGGTTCACTGACAGGGCATGTAGCCGGTCGTGTGCGCAAATTGATCCTGGTGGAGTTCGATTCCCGGTTGGCGGCGGCATTGCGGGATAAATACAGAGGCTGCGATGACGTTGAGGTTGTGCATCAGGACGCGGTCGATTTTGATATCCGCCGGTTGTTTGCCGAGCGGCCCGTCAAGTTTCTGGGCAATCTGCCCTATTCCAGTGGCGGCGCCATCATGAAGAATTTTTTGTCGGTTCCTCATCCGTTTGATCGCGCGGTCATCATGCTGCAAAAGGAAGTCATCGATCGCCTCGGCGCCGGACCGGGCAACAAGGACTATGGTCTGCTCTCACTGCGCATGCAAAGCGCGTGGCATGTGCGGACTGTCATGCAGGTGCCGCCGGAGGTGTTTTTTCCGCAGCCGCAGGTGGATTCGAGTGTGGCATTGTTGACCCGTCGCAACGACCTGCCCGCGTTCGACCGTCGTTTGTTCGACGAACTGTTGCGCCGGGGCTTCGGACAGCGCCGCAAGCAATTGCACAAGTTGCTGCCCGACACAGTGTCCTGGCCGCAGGTTGTTGAGGAGTTGGACGTTTCAGCGACGGTTCGTGCGGAAGAACTCGATCTGTTTCAATGGCTGAAGCTCACCCATCTGTTTGACAATCATCCACTCAAGGAAATCCCGCAAAAAAGCGGCGAGATATTCGATGTTGTCGATGAAAACGATGTGGTACTGCGGCAGGCGACGCGCGGCGAAATTCATGAAAAACAATGGCTGCATCGGGCGATTCATGTTTTTGTGTTCAACAAAAAAAAGGACCTGCTTCTGCAACAGCGCTCACGCTGGAAGGACGTGCATCCGGGAACCTGGGACTCCAGCGTGGCGGGGCATCTCGATGCCGGGGAAAGCTACGAGTCCTGCGCGTTGCGGGAGTTGGTGGAGGAGATGGGCATCGAACAGCAATCGCTTGTCGAGGTCGGCCGGCTGCCGCCATCGCCCGCAACAGGCTGGGAGCACGTGACGCTGTATGCCACCCGGCACGACGGAGCGCTGCGCTTTCCCTGTTCGGAAATCGACACGGTGCAATGGTTTTCCATGGAGATCATCGAACAATGGCTGGCCCGTGCCCCGGAGGATTTCGCGTCGGGTTTCGTCGCGTGTTGGGATCTTTTCCGCCGCAGTGTCGTCTGACTTCCCTTTGCGATTGCTTGCTGGACGGATATTTTTTTCTTTTGGGCATTGCCAGAGAGCGGGAAAGCTGCCATACGGCGCTCGCACTTAGCAAAGAACATATGATAGAATACAGCAGCATCATCGAAATTCGCGGGCGTGAAGTGATCGACTCACGCGGCAATCCCACTGTCGAGGTGGATGTGACCCTGGAAGGCGGTGCGACGGGTCGGGCGGCGGTTCCTTCGGGAGCTTCAACCGGCGAACACGAGGCCTGCGAGTTGCGCGATGGCGACAAGAGCCGCTACCTCGGCAAGGGAGTATTGAAAGCTGTGGAAAATGTCAACGAACGTCTGGCACCCGCGTTGTGCGGTATTGATGCCACGCATCAGGCGGCTATCGACAAAATCATGCGCGACCTCGATGGCACCAGCACGAAAAAGGAGATCGGTGCGAATGCAATTCTCGGAGTTTCCATGGCTGTGGCCAAAGCCGCGGCGGTCCAGTTGGGGCAGCCTCTCTACAAATATCTCGGCGGTCCCAATGCCAAGGTGTTGCCGGTGCCGATGATGAACGTGATCAACGGCGGCGCACACTCGGACGCTCCGATCGACTTCCAGGAGTTCATGATCATGCCGGTCGGTGCGCCGACATTCCGCGAGTCGCTTCGCTATGGCGCGGAGGTTTTCCATGCCTTGAAAAAAGTCCTGCACGACCGCGGTCTATCCACAGCAGTCGGCGACGAAGGTGGTTTTGCTCCGAAGCTCGACAGCGCCGAGGACGCGCTGGCCGTGATCGCCCAGGCCATCGAGAAAGCGGGCTACGTGATCGGCAAGGACATCTGCATCGCCCTCGATGTCGCTTCATCCGAATTCTTCGATGCCGCAAAGAATGCCTATGTGTTCAAGAAGTCCGACAAATCGGTGCGCAGTGCGGCCGAACTGGTTGATTACTATGCCGACCTGAAGAAGCGCTATCCGATTATTTCGATTGAAGACGGCTGCGCGGAAAACGACTGGGACGGCTGGAAGCTTCTCACCGACAAACTCGCACCGACAACCCAGTTGGTCGGCGATGACTTGTTTGTCACCAACGTGGATTTCCTGTCCAAAGGCATCAAGCTCGGTGTTGCCAATTCGATTCTGGTCAAGGTGAACCAGATCGGCACACTAACGGAAACCTTTGATGCCGTGGAAATGGCCAAGGAGAATGGTTACACGTCGGTCATTTCCCACCGCTCGGGCGAGACCGAGGATGCCACCATCGCGGACATCGCGGTGGCCACCAACGCGGGGCAGATCAAGACCGGTTCGATGAGCCGTTCGGACCGGATCGCCAAGTACAATCAATTGCTGCGCATCGAGGAAGAACTCGGCGAAGAGGCCGTCTTCGGTGGCAAGCTGAAGGTCAACTATTGATTCGGGCAAGGCGTTTGCTTTTTATTCCCGGGGCCGCACGTCAGCGTGCGGCTTTTTTGCAGCCTGGAAAGAATCGCCGGCTTTGATCGATGCGCCGCGTGGATTTTAGAGCGATGTTCGCGGATGCTTGTGGTCTCTAACAAAGCCGGTCGCGGAAATCCTCGTAGTGGAAGGACCGCAGGGTTTCGATGCTGCCGTTCTCATGCAGCAGGCAGATCGGCGGATGCGGCACGCCGTTGAACATGGTGGTTTTGACCATGGTGTAATGGGCCATGTCATCGAATACCAGAATGTCGCCAACCTTCAGCTCGCGGGAAAAGGAATAGTCCCCGGCGACATCGCCCGCGAGGCAGGTCGGGCCACCGAGACGATAGACATGGGCACGCTCCGATTCGCTTCCCGCCTGAAGATACTTTTCTCCGGCAAGCATCACGGCGGGCTGCGATAGGGATTCATGCAATCCCGGCTCGACCAGAAACACGTCCGGCCGATAGGGCATTTCCAACACGTCAGGCATGTGCGCGGTGGCGGACACGTCGAGGATGGCGATGTTGTGGCCGTCCGAGGGGAAAACATCCAATACCGTGGAGCGCAACACGCCCGTATGAATGGCGATCGCTTCACCCGGTTCCAGCCAGACCTCGACATCGTAGCGTTGTTTCACTTCCTTCACGAGACGGATCAAACGCTCGCGGTCGTAGAAGGGTTTGGTGATCCAGTGGCCGCCGCCCATGTTGAGATAGCGGAATTGCGGCAGACGCAGAAGATGGCCGAATTTCCCGTCCACGGCGGCAAGGGTGCTTTCCAGGTCGTCGGAGTTTTGTTCGCACAGCGTATGGAAATGCAGACCCGAAAGACCCGTTAGGTCGGCGTTCTGCAATTGCTTGGCGGTGATGCCCAGCCGCGACCCCGCGACGCAGGGATCGTAGAGGGCGGTTTCGCCGGTGGAGTGCTGCGGATTGATGCGCAGGCCGCAAAGAAGTTCGCCCGACCGATAGCGCGGGTGCGCGGTGATTTTTTCGCGGAAACGGTACCATTGCGACAGCGAGTTGAAGTCGAGATGATCGGTGAATTCCAGCAACTTCTCGATTTCCTCCTCTTGATAAGCGGGGGAGTAGGTGATCACGTGCTTCTGAAAATGATCGCGCGCCAGCATCGCCTCCCAGAGCCCCGACGCGCAACAGCCATCGAGATCGTCGCGGATGTAGGGAAATGTTTTCCAACAGGAAAACCCCTTCAACGCCAGCACCAGATGGCAACCGGCGGCTTCCTTGACTTCACGCAGGATGGTGGTGTTGCGCTTCAGAGCGGCCAGAGAGATCAAAAACATGTGCGCAGTGTGCGGAACCGTCGTAGCTCTGGCAAGTCTGCATTGGAGTTCGCTCCCATGTTGCGATCAATCGGACAAACATGAGCTTTGTCATTACTGCGCAGGATATGCCACGCAGAAAAAACAGCCTACTGGATGCTGACAACCGCTGGTCCGCCTCGACTGAGCGAGATGTAATCCACGTTGCCATCGAACGAACCGATTTCGAGAAATAGCCCGGTTGGCAAATTGCTCCCTTCATTGATGGGGTAGGGTAGGCCATGATCCTCATAAGGAGGGCAATAGATCAAGGGCATGACGTCGGCAGGCATCATCGAGGTCATGCAGTCAACAAAACGGGGGAACATGGGCTTCGCGGCCTGAAGTCCGTATGTGGCGGCCGCCGCGATGGCGGAGTCCGCCGCCTGACCAATGTAGAACTCGGTATTCAGCCGGAGTGTGCAATCCGTGATGATGTCTCCGCTGGTTCCCCAGAAAAACAAAGGCTGCACTTGCCCGATTACGGGGTCGAAGGGATAGGCAATGTCGTCCTGACGCCAGACAAAGGCGCTCACGTTCACCATCTGCAACAATGATTCGGCATCGCTTCGCTTCATGCCCAGAAAGGTACGACAATCCAGAGCCATGTATCGGAAACACTCCGCTCTGGTAAGCTTCGCGTCGCCATTGCTGTCAAGCCGTCTGATTTCAGCGAGGGCGGCTTTTTTGGACAATTTGGGGCGATACAATTGCGTGAGTTCCGCGGCGTTCAACGCCTCGTCGCGATTTCGATCCGCGAGGGGAAATCGTTCGACAAATTCCCCAGCAAGCTCTTGGAACGGACCACGCATCCAGAGGTAAAATTCCTCCGCATTCAATGTGCCGTTGACATTGAGATCCGCGCGAAAGAATTCGCGATAGGTCGACTTGCGATACATTCCGAAGCCTGGTTGTGTGTCGCCCATCAAGCGGGCGAATTCGAAAACTTGAAGACTGCCGCTTTTGTCCACGTCAGCCTTGGCAAAAGCACGATCAGTCGGCCGGGGTGCGGCAATCAAAGCTGAGGAGAATGCCAAACAGAGAAAAATGCAGGAAATGGATTTGATCATGCATAATCAATACGTCATCGGCAGCGTGATCGGATCATGAAAATGGTGGTTTTGAACATTGTCTGCAATTTGAGAGACAATGTTACGGCACGCTCTCCACCGCTTTCACCCATTTCTGGTCATCTGGTGACAGCTTTTCAAAGGGGATCGTAATGGTCTCGCCCGTGGTTTTCAACAGGCTAACCTTGCCCCCTGCAATGCCCTTGTAGGTCGCTTTGGTCTTGAAACCTCCGCTTGCATCCGTCCATGTTCTTGTTTCGTCGATACGTGGCTCGACAGGCAGTTGAATTGTTTCTGCTTGGGGTTTTGTTATCGGAGGCGTGACTGGCTTAGTAATCGGAGGCGTATGTGGCTTAGTCGTCAGAGGCGCGATCGGTTGACTGATCGGTTGACTGATCGGTTTATCCACCTCATGGGGATGAACTCCGCCGAATCCTAACAGCGCAGAAAACCATGGTATGATCCAGAAGATTGGAAATGAAACAATCGATGAAATGATAAGAAATACACCATGAAATGGCTTGGAATTTGCAGCACCGATTAACCCTAAAATAAAACCCGCGATACAAACAGGAAATGAAATCAACATCATGGAAAGGCCTAGCCCCGGCACTAGAGCTAAAATAAATCCGAAAAGAAGGATCACCCACCCCGCAAGGATCGCAGACGTTTTTGGCTGATTTACAAAAACTTGTGTCGATTGCGCTACAGGTGAAGGCGCTTGTCTTGTTTCTGGTTTCATTTGTATTGCCTGTGAGATTATTCTGTCTGTGGTTTTTTCGTGCCGTGATTTTGTTCTCAGTGATACGCCTTGTTTCAGAAAAGTTGGGCATAGGCATTTAATGCAGGGGGCCGGGGCATGTTGTCACCACTTGACCAGACAATCCCTAGTAAGTTTGCCTTTGCCGTGGCATCTCTCGCAAGGCTTGTAATTCTTAAGGGCACCAAGTTTGCCTTTTCCAAAACAGTCCACGCAGTCAGTTTCTGAAAAACTTTGCAACATCCAAGTCTTTCCGCCTTTCAAGGCCTCAACAAAATTATCTTTTGTAAAAACTGGAATATCTTTCTCGTCAATTTCTTTTACAATGCGAGCAGTCACCTTTGCTCCTATTACTGATTTGTATTCCTTGGTCTGATCAGTTACGATAGAATCCATGTCTATTATTTTTTCCCCATCCGCAACATTTCTTTTTTTTGTCGCAATTATGTAATAAACAACAGAAGTGTCCACATCATACTCATCAAACGTGGCACCAAAACGAGAACGAATTGGCCCTATACAACCATAAGCAAGGCAAGTTAGCTCGTCGATTTTCTGAGACACTTCATAAACCCTTGAACTGAAATGTGCTTTATTTCGAAGTATCATGTTTTCTCTATTTTTTATCATCTCAAAAACTCTATTCAGCTCGCTCTTGTCATCGCCAACTTTTGATACCTGAAAAACAACTGGAGGTTCCTCAGCATGCAAAAACGCGATTATCGAAATACACAATAAAACAAAAGTCTTCATATTTTTTCTAAATCATGCTTCCACTTACGAACTTCTCAATTCTTGAAAGCAAGGAGAGAAGAAACCCGAGAAGGCAAAGCGCCACCATAATACTCCGGCGGCATCGGAAACGGTGCTGGTTTTTTCGTGCCGTGGCGGATAGTGGACAAATAGCGTCCATGCCATTTTTTTCTATCGGAAAATTTGCGTTAGAAAACCGGCTGAAAGCCATATAAAACCGGCGGAGAAGGTGGGATTTGAACCCACGGTGAGTATTACCCCACGTCCGATTTCGAATCGGGTGCCTTAGACCACTCAGCCACCTCTCCTGATTGTTGCCGGGCGGGTTTTTTACGGGAGGAATCGGGGTTTGTAAAGAAATCTTCGCTCAGTATGGGAATTTCCTGGCCCTCCGAGCGCTTGTTCCGGCGGGAAGGTTTCCGGTGATTCGCTTTGAGTGGGAAATTATCGGTGTTCGCTATCCTAGAGTAATTCGTATTCAGAATTCCCCTCATTCCACGGTTGTCAGGCACCTGGGCTTTGTGCATGCTTTGCGGTCCCATGGCTGTTTCGTCCTTTCAATCGCTGCCCGGGTTTCGGGATTTTTTGCCGCGCGATTTCGCGGTGCGCCAGTATCTTCACGAGACCTGGCGGGCCACGGCGCGTCGTCATGGATTTGTGGAATATGAAACGCCGTTGCTGGAGGACACCGGACTCTATTTGAAAAAATCGGCCGGCGAGTTGTCGACCCAGTTGTTTCGTTTTCAGGACCAGGGTGGCCGCGATGTCACCCTGCGGCCCGAGGTGACCGCCTCGCTGGCGCGCTTGGCGGCGGACCATCAGCGCGATTTTCCCAAGCCGTTGAAATGGTTCGAAATCGGTCAATGCTTTCGTTACGAAAAGCCGCAGAAGGGCAGGGGGCGCGAGTTCTTCCAGTTCAATGTCGATATTCTCGGCGAGAGCGCCGTCGAAGCGGATGCGGAGTTGCTAGCGGTGGCGATCGATACCATGCGCGCCTTCGGATTCACCAAGGACGATTATCAATTGCGCGTCTCCGACCGCCAGGCCTGGGCGGATTTTGCCAACCAACGGGGGCTCGATGAGGCGAAGTTGGCGGAGTTTTTGCAAATCGTCGACAAACTCGAACGCGACAAAAGCGAGGTGCTCGAAGAGAAACTGGCGGCTTTGGGATTGAAGCTTGCCGAGGTCAGGGACTTCATCGTCCATCCCGGCAATGCCTCGGAAAAATTCCGCTGCTTGCAGGCCAGTCTCAGCGCCCGCGGGCTCGGCGGCTTCGTGCGCTGGGATCTGTCGATCGTGCGCGGTCTTGCGTATTACACCGGTCTGGTGTTCGAGGTCTTCGATGCCCGCGCGTCCTTGCGCGCCGTCGCCGGTGGCGGGCGATACGACGGGTTGGTCGCGACGATTTCCGATGGCAAGGTCGATCTTCCCGCCACCGGATTTGCGATGGGCGACTATGTGATCCGTCATTTGATCGAGCAGACACCCCACGCATTGATGCAGATGGAAGTCTGGTTGCAGCGCAATCAGGCGGGATGCGACATTTATGTGATCGTCGATGAGGAGGAACACCGCGAGAAGGCTTTGGCACTTATTACCGACTTGCGCGAGGCGGGGATGTCGGTTGATTTCCCTTTGACCCCGACAAAGTTCAACAAACAAATGCAGCGGGCCGAGCAGACCGGAGCGCGCTTTGCATTGATCGTTGGTCAGGATTTTCCCCAGCTGAAATTGAAAATCCTCGCCTCGCGCAGTGAAGCAACACTGGCTGCGGAAGGAATTGTCGAGGAAATGATCGAGCGCATCCATCGTCCCGATGGACCCTTGCTGGCGTGAATCCATGATTTCTGGGACAAGCGATCGTGCGAAAATTCCATTGATTTTTCCCTGTTTTCAGTCTTTAACATCCGTCCACCTATCGAACCATGCGCACACATCACTGCAATCAGCTCCGCCTTTCCGACATCGATCAAACCGTGACCTTGATCGGCTGGGTGAATTCCGCCCGCGACCACGGCGGGGTGATTTTTGCGGACTTGCGCGACCGCGAAGGCCTGACCCAGTTGGTGTTCCGTCCGGAGGAAAACGCCGGACTTGCCGAGCTTTCCCACACGCTGCGCGAGGAGGATGTCATTCAGGTTGTCGGACGCGTGGCCGCGCGCCTTGAAGGAACTGCCAACGAAAAAATCGCCACCGGTGCGATTGAGATCATCGCCACGGCCATGACCATCGTGAACAAGGCCGACGTGCTGCCCTTCCAGCTCGACAAGGAGCTTTCCAACGAAGATCTGCGGATGAAGTACCGCTACCTCGACATCCGTCGTCCGCGCATGACCGCGAACCTGCGCACCCGTCATCGCGTCACCAAGAGCGCCCGCGATTTCCTCGACGAGCAGGGGTTCTGCGAAATTGAAACGCCGATCCTCTCGAAGTCCACTCCCGAAGGCGCGCGCGACTTCCTCGTGCCCTCGCGGCTCCAGCCGGGTTGTTTTTACGCACTTCCCCAGGCACCACAGCAATACAAGCAGTTGCTCATGGTCGGTGGCATCGAAAAGTATTTCCAGGTCGCCAAGTGTTTCCGCGACGAGGACCTGCGCGCCGACCGCCAGCCGGAGTTCACGCAGATCGACATCGAGTCATCGTTTGTCGG
>Ga0209598_10004471_pt1 | contig 10269 bp, 8 predicted proteins | sample M_140807_EF_Meta_FD_187317 | JGI IMG/M metagenome (GOLD analysis project Ga0209598, IMG submission 187317) | Freshwater microbial communities from Lake Montjoie, Canada to study carbon cycling - M_140807_EF_MetaG (SPAdes) (version 2) | ecosystem: Environmental > Aquatic > Freshwater > Lake... | reverse complement strand
GGTGGAGCCGGTTTTCCAACGGGTCTGAAGTGGACCTTTTTGCCCAAGGGGCATCCCGGTCCAATCTATCTTTGTGTGAATGTAGACGAATCTGAACCTTGCACCTTCAACAATCGCGTTTTGGTCGAAAAGGATCCCCATCAGGTTCTTGAAGGGATCATTTTGGCTTGCTACGCGTTCAAGGCGACAACTGCTTATTTTTACATCCGTTATGAGTATGGCACCGGAATGCGGGCCATGCAAAACGCTATTGACGAGGCCTACGCCGCCGGCTTCCTGGGTAAAAACATTTTTTGCCATCCATTTGCAAGGCCCACACCAGCTTGTGTAAGCATCCATAAAAATGGGTTTTGAACTTGAAGCAGCTTTTGCTTTCAGTTCAGCAAAAGTTCCATGGAAAAACTGAATTCCAACTTCTGCTTTGTCTTGTGCAAAAGCAGACGCGGAGAAAAACATAGTGAGCGACACGATGCATGCCGAAAATAAAAATGCCAGTTTTTTAGAATTCATGATTGTAGGATTTTAGAGAATTTAATGTTGCTAGAACGTATTGTTAAAATAAATCTTTTAAAACGATTGAAAATATCAATGACCAAAAACAAAGGAACATATTTCAACAGCCATAACTGGTTGATTTTGAATATCCCATTTCAAATCCATTGAATGGCAAAAATAGAATGCGCTTCTGAATATCAAAGATTTTACTGATTCCTTTCTGCAATACTCCTGGCTACGAAAATACCGTCCAATGCTGCCGACATAATTCCACCGGCAAAACCACCACCTTCACCGCAGGGAAATAAATTTGAAATCTCCGGATGCGCGGCTGTTTCCTTGTCTCGAGGAATTCGAACAGGAGAAGAAGTACGGCTTTCCACACCAAGCAGAACAGCATCATTGCTTAGATATCCGCGCATCTTTTTTCCAAATTCCTTAAAGGCAAATCGCATTGCCTCGCCCATATGTTTCGGGATAATTTCGGCAAGCGGTGCAGAAACAAGTCCGGGCTGGTAAGAACATTCCGGGAAGTCACTTGTCAATTTACCTTCAACAAAATCAAGCAAGCCTTGAGCCGGTGCTGCGAGTTTCCCAGCAGAATACGAGGCTGCCTTTTTTTCAACTTCAGCTTGAAATGCCATTCCTGAAAGTGGACCCAATTTTGCAAAAGGCGCAAATTCCTCCTCCCCTACGGCCACTACAATTCCCGAATTTGCGAATCGGGAATTTCTCCGGCTTGGCGACATTCCGTTCACAACAAGCTCACCGGCCTCTGTCATGGAAGGAACAATAAACCCTCCCGGGCACATGCAGAAGGAAAAAACAGGTTTGACACCATTGCTTGTATTAGATTGGTTCACAACCGAATAAGAAGCCGCCGGCAAGAAATCACCCCGCTCCCTTCCCTTGTATTGAATCTGGTCAATTAGAGTCTGCGGATGTTCGACCCGAAAACCTAGGGCAAATGGTTTGGCTTCAATCAGTATGTTCTTTTGGTGAAGCAATTGAAAAATGTCCCGGGCACTGTGACCCGTAGCCAAAATCAAGGCGCTTCCATCCAGCACTTTGCCATCCAGCGTAGTAATCCCAACAACCTTTCCCTCTTTCATTCGAATATCGGTTATGCGACTGTCGAAATGAAATTCTCCACCATGGTCCAGGATGGTTTGGCGGATTGCTGCCACCAGTGGTGGGAGTTTATTGGTTCCAATGTGGGGATGCGCTTCTACCAGAATTTCGGTACTCGCACCGTGGGCAACCATTATTTCAAGTACCCGTCTGATATCACCTCTTTTATTCGAACGGGTATACAATTTTCCATCTGAATAGGTTCCTGCACCGCCTTCTCCAAAACAATAATTCGAATCCGGATTGACAAGATTGGCCTTATTTAAGTCGGCAAGATCCCGGCGTCTTGCCCTCACATCCTTGCCTCTTTCCACGATTACCGGCTTCATTCCCAGCTGGATAAGCTCCAAAGCGGCGAACAATCCTGCTGGACCGGAACCTGCCACCAAAACAGCCTTGGCACCTGCCACATAAGGTAAATCTTCGGTTCGAAAACGAATGGACGAAGCCAATTCGGCATCCGGACCTACGGCAACTTTTAAATTGAAATAAAGCTGCCTTGACCTTGCATCCAGACTTCTTTTGAGTACCGATATTTTATTCTCAATCTGGTCCTTAAAACCTGCCTCCCGCAGGATGGCTTTTCTGAGAATTTCCGGATCGGCGAAAGCCTCCACCGGAATGCGGACTTCTTTTTCCGTGTAGTTGTTTGATTGCATAAAAATCAGGAAGGTATTTATCCCTCAGAAGCGCAAATGTCGGTAAATACTATGAACAAACTTATAATTGACAAGTGCGGCTGGGAATTTCCGCAGGAATCATGAAATTTGCAGGAATTGAGAATCAATCAGGAATGGCAAACGAGCTGAAAGACTGGATCAGAGAAGAACTTGGAAACCCTTTTATTTCCGATGATTCTATTTTGGTTACTGCCATGCCGGATGGTAAAACACGCATTGTACTTTTAAACAAAGCATGTTGCCAGCCAAGTTTGCAATTGAACAAACTTCCGGCAGAAATCAACAAAGACGACATCCGGCAAATCAGCTTAAAACTTAAACACAGCCACGCTTAAAACCATGAAACTCCACAATGTGCGGAACAAAAAGGAGCTTTTGAATGAGGTAATCCATGCCTCAGTTCCGCGGAGAACCGTGTCCTTTTATCGCTACCACAACTTGCCAAATCCAGCAATTTTTCGGGATCATCTGTATTTGCTATTGGAGCGAATTGGAGTTCTCGGAAGAATTTATGTGGCATCAGAAGGCATTAATGCGCAGGTTTCTGTACCTGAGGATAACTGGGAATCATTTGTTGGCGCACTGAATCAAATTACTTTTTTGGAAGGGAACAGACTAAATCTGGCGGTGGAAGACAATCCAGCTTCCTTTGCGGTTCTCAAAGTAAAACTGAGAAAAAAGATTGTTGCCGATGGCCTGGATGATAACACCTTCAATCCTGCAGATTGTGGAAAACACCTGAAGGCAGAAGAATTTAACGAGCTCGCAAGTCAGGAAAACAGCATTGTAATCGACATGCGAAACCATTATGAAAGTGAGGTTGGACATTTTACAGGTGCCATTTGTCCGGATGTGGATACTTTCCGGGATTCCCTTCCCATTGTGGAAAATATGCTGGAGGAGCACCGCGATAAACATATTCTTATGTATTGCACTGGAGGAATTCGTTGCGAAAAGGCCTCTGCCTGGTTTCGGCACAAGGGTTTTCCCAATGTTTACCAGCTTGAAGGCGGCATCATTAAATATGCAAGAGATGTAAAAGAAAGTGGTCTTGAAAACCGGTTCATCGGCAAGAATTTTGTGTTTGACGAAAGATTGGGTGAGCGCATTTCTGATGACATCATCAGCCATTGTCATCAATGTAATTCTACATCAGACAGCCACACCAATTGCAGAAACGAAGCCTGTCACCTGCTTTTTATCCAATGCAGTGAATGCGCCACAAAATTTGATGGTTGTTGTTCGCCAGCTTGCATGGAAACGGCTGCATTGCCGGAAGAAGCCCAGAAAATCATGCGTTCACAAAAGCCTGCGGAAAGAAATGTATTCCGAAAAGGCAGAATCGAAGGAAAAATCAAGCCCGCATTCGGCTAATAGATAATTTGCGAAAATCCACCCCGGAATAAGAAAACCCCATGATATTATCAGGAAAAGAAATCCAGAACAGACTTGGAAAAGACATTCAGATTGAGCCATTTGATCCGAAACTTATCAACCCCAATTCCTACAATTTAAGGTTGCACCATGAGCTGCTTGTTTATGAGAACAATGAACTCGACATGAAAACTCCAAATGCTGTTACACAATTGACCATTCCTGAAGAAGGACTTTTGTTGGAAACCAACAAACTGTATCTGGGTCGCACTATCGAGTATACAAAAACTGACAATCTGGTTCCGATGCTTGAAGGGCGGTCTTCCATTGGGCGACTTGGACTTTTTATCCATGTAACAGCCGGATTCGGAGATGTGGGTTTTGCAGGTTTCTGGACCCTCGAAATTTTCTGCGTTCAGCCAATCAGAATTTACCCAAGCGTTGAAATTTGCCAGATTTACTACCATGCCATTGAAGGTGAGTACGATCTGTATCAAAGTGGAAAATATCAAAACAACTCTGGCATACAGCCGAGTCTTTTGTACAAAGATTTCGAAGGGAAGTAAAAATGGTTTACGAGTTTAAAGGGTTTATCCCGGTTGTTCATCCATCGTCGTTCATTCACCCGCAGGCTGTGGTTACAGGAAATGTGGTGATTGGAAAAGATGTTTACATCGGGCCGGGTGCAGCAATTCGTGGCGATTGGGGAGGGATTGTGATTGAGGATGGATGCAATGTTCAGGAGAATTGCACCATTCACATGTTTCCTGGCATTACTGTAGTTTTAGAAGCAGGCGCTCACATCGGACACGGGGCTGTAATTCATGGGGCGCGCATTGGAAAAAATTCCCTGATCGGCATGAATTCCGTCATAATGGACGAAGTAGAAATTGGAGAAGAGTGCATTGTTGGCGCCCTGAGTTTTGTAAAAGCCGGAGAAAAAATACCCCGTAGAAGTCTTTTGGCGGGCAATCCAGCAAAAATTTTGAAAGAGGTGAGTGATGAGATGGTGACCTGGAAAACCAAGGGTACACAGCTATATCAAACCCTGCCTGCCTCTTGTTATGAAAGTTTAAAGGCAGTAGAACCGCTACAAGAAATGCCGGCCGACCGACCTTTACAGGAAAGTCTTTTTCAAACCTGGAACAGCATCAAAGGCTAAAATCAAATCGAGGGAACTTCCATTCCCCGAATGTGCCGGTAAAGCTGAAGTGCATACAAATCCGTCATCCCGGAAACAAAATCGAAGATGGCCATTACTTTCTCGTAATCAGAGTCATCTTCCATAAACCTGTATTGTTCTTTAATTAAGAGAATGGTTTTCTTTTGCATTCCAGACCTTTCAGATTCTGGGGTTAAGGAAGCCAAAACCATATCTTCCACCAGCCCTGACATGATGCGGTAGCCAGCCAACTCGATTCGAACCACACTTCCATGGTTGTAGATTCGTTTTACTGAACTTTCCTGAATCCTTTTTAGAATGTCAGCCGCTTCAGGAATAGAGCCCATCAAATCTCCCTGGAAATTGCCAGCCAAAATGGCTTCTCGGTTTTCCCAGAAAACCTGTGCACAACGCTGGGTTAGGAAATTAATACACTTTGCCCGCAGATAAGAAATCGCCTCATTGGCATCCACTTCCAAAATCTCAAGCGTCTCATTTATTTTCTGAAAGTTCTCAGCTGGATTCAGGGAAATGAGTCCGAGCAATAATTCACGCACCTCCGCAGTACTAAAAATCCTAAGTCGATGGGCATCTTCCAGGTCTATTATGTTGTAGCAAATATCGTCTGCAGCTTCCACCAGATACACAAAAGGATGTCGCTTAAAAACCAATTCCGTGCCTTGCTCAGGAACCATTCCAAGCTTTGAAGCAATTTTGAAAAAAGCCTCTTTTTCTGTTTGAAAATACCCATACTTTTTCCGGTGTCTGGGTCCTTTACTTCCTAAAGACTCCCATGCCCCACAGGGATATTTTATCATGGAGGCGAGTGTACTGAATGTGAGGCGAAATCCTCCGGAAAGACGGCCCCGAAATGTTTTGGTAAGGATTCTAAGCGCATTTGCATTCCCTTCAAAAGAAATTAAATCCGCCCACTCCTTTTCTGTAAACCTGGAACGGAATTTCGAATTGCCATCCTGAGAAGTAAAAAATTTAGAAATTGCTGATTCACCTGAGTGACCAAAAGCAGGATTTCCCAAATCATGTGCAAGGCAAGCAGTGGCCACCACAGTTTTCAGGTGTTCGCGGTAAAATTCAGCAGCCATCGAGTCAGCTTCCACTTCTGGCAAAGAGGAAATTTGAATGCCGACCATGGCACCAAGTGACCGACCTACGCTTGCAACCTCAAGGGAATGGGTAAGTCTGTTGTGCACAAATGCCTCCTCAGGTAATGGAAAAACCTGGGTTTTATTTTGAAGCCGTCGAAATGCTGAGGAAAAAATCAGTCGATCCCAGTCCCGCTCATATTCCGTTCTTTGAAAACTTGCCTGATGGTCGATGCCAAACCTGTCGGCCGAAAAACAATTGGTCCAATTCATTCTGGAAAATTTCAGTAATCAAATGTAGGCAAGCTCCCTTGCTGAATTGCAAAAATCAAGATTTGAATTCCTTATTAAGGATTCGATTTAATTTCTAAACAAAAAAAAATACCCGCTGTTGGGCGGGTACATTAGAAAGGATTTTTTGAAAAACTACTTCATGCCCTTAAGCATCTCCTCAACCTGACGAAGCTTATCCATTGGAAGGCCTTTCAGAATTTCAGGGAGATTAAGGTTTTTATCGCTTTTACGAATTACAAACAAAGGATGATCTGCGTTATCCTCTTTCTTTTCATTTGGAGTCCAATCGAAAAGATCATTAGGAAGGCAATTCAGAAGCGTACACAGGCGTTCAATATATTCTAAACGCAGGTACTCTACATCACCGTTGGAAATTTTAGTTGCTGTAGTAGGGGTAAAGCCATTCTTTACCATGAATTTATAAGGAGTGAAAATTCCTCTCGCCTCCATCACCTTTCTTACGTTGATTTTTAACATAATTATTTTGTTTGTTTTTCAGAGGAGCAAATATAGGTGATTGGCGGTAAAGCCAAAAAAAAAGAATTATAATATTCGAAAAAAAGAAAAAAAAGATTGATTCACATTACTACCTCAGCGTCATATTCATACATTTTACACAATCCACATTTGTTAGAAAAAAAAACAGAAATAACCATTCTCAAGAATTAAAACAATTACAAAATTCTAATAAATCATTAGAAACTAAAAAGGAATCGATAACAAGCTTAACTTAATCATAATTAGGAAGATTTTTTTACCGCACTTAAAGGAGATAAAATATGGCTTGAGAATGAAAATTTTTTCGACTTCGCCCGAAAAAATTCACCTCTAAAATCCCTTTTAATGCATTTGGAAAATAGAATCACTAGGCATGGCTTGGAGTTTGATATCCATTTTAATTTTATTCCGCGGATAAACTAAATACTTCGGGATTGGCATGATTGTTTTATCTGAAAGATAAAAATATGGCCCATGCTGGAAAACATGGTCCTTGGTACAATTTGGAATTGAAGACGAAATAAAATACAATTTCAAAACCACAATTTTCTCACTGACATTTAATTAAAAGGATTCGCCAGTGAAAAATCATTCCAAGCACTTTTGGGCAACAAATAACCAGTAGCCTCATCTCTTTAAATTTGTGAAGACAAAATTTACTCCTCAGCCTCAGCATTTTTTTCCGCAACAGCCTTAATGTCATAAGCTCCTTTCACAACCACCTTAAGACTGGCAGCCTCAATTCCTTCCGGAAACCGAATGGCAGAGATATCGCCCTCAGTTCGAAGAATTTCGACTTTTAGACTTTGAAATTTCCCTAATTCAGAATTTGAAACATAAATGGAGGAACTATTTCCATCAGACAAAATTGCCTCTGAAGGAAGTACCCATTGCTCTTGAGCATCGGTCCGGATCTTTGCAGAAACCTGCATATTTGGAATAAACTCAGGCAAAATCCTCTCAATGTGCGCATGCACCTGAACTGTCCGATCGCGGCTGATTTTATGGTTAACCAAAAACACTTTGGCTTTATAAAATTTACCCGGTTCCGAAACCAATTCAAAATCAACCTCTTGACCCTCCTTTACCTTCGTTACATCCTTTTCAAAAACCATTAACTCCGCATGGATATGATCCATGTTTACAATTTCACAAACTGGATTTTCAGGCGTAAGAACTTGTCCAGTATTCACAAATACACTTGTTACAAACCCATCAATTGGGGCAATTACAGGCAACTCAGCCGAAAAATTTCCTTTTTCAATTTCAGAAATTGAGAAGCCCAATAATTCCAGCCTTTTTTTCAGGCCTTTTTGAGATGCATCCAGAATTCTAAAATCAGCTTTCGCTTGTTCAAATACCTTTACCGAAGCAATATTTTTCTCCGCCAGTCCTGATTGCCTTTTTAAGTCAGATTCAAGAAATTCAAGCCTTGCCCGATTTCCAGCATAATCCTGCTGCCAGCCAATAAAATCAGGACTTTCCAGAACACAAAGAACTTCTCCCTTGTGGACATGAGACCCTTGCAACATGCTTGTCTTCTTTACAGATGCGTTTACCTTGGCACAAATTGTAAACAGATTTTGAGGTGGCACATCCAGAATTCCGCTCACCCGGATATCCGCTGTTACCATTTTTAATTCAGGAGAAGCCAGTACGATTCCGGCATTTTTTAATTGCTCCTTGGTAAGCACAATTAAATCCGCAGATTTATTCACTGCCGTTTCTGGCAGATCGGAATCAACCGTCTTGCCTGAATCTTTGCAGGAAATCAAGAAGGAAGCCGCGAATGCAAAAACAAAGAATTTCATTTTAATTAATTCCATTTTCCGATAGTGAGATAGTGTAATTGAATACCCAGAAGGGCTTGGTTGTGGCGACTCTGCAAAATTTCTTCCTGCACAATCAAGTACGCCTTTAGCGCCATCATTTGTTCGTGGATGCTGGTTTTACCAGATCTGAATTCCTGCAAACTTGCTTCGTAAACCTGCCGCGCTGCAGGTGCTGATGTTTTCTCTAAAAATTCAAGGTGGCTGCTTTCACTGCCTATTGAAACCTGCAATTCACTGATTGCATTCTGAAATTGAATTCGGGCTGCCAGTTCACGCTGCTCTCCCGCTTTCACCCGCAGACCAGCGGAAGCAATCTTCGCTTTTGAGCTACTGGGCAAAATTGGAAAAATGACTCCGAAATTTATTCCTTGAAAGCGGTCAGAATAATTGGAAAGCCTTGAATCCAAAGGAATTCCCCGAAGGGATTGATTGAAATACCCAATCGAAAATTCCGGAAGCTTACTTTTCTTTTCATACTCTTCCTGTGCCTTTTCAACATAATTGGCAGCTTTCACTACCCGAACTTGAATACTGGAATCCGCAAGAGAGGCAGCATCGTTTTCCAGATTTAAAATCACCCAGGGACTCACTGCATAATCCTGTTGAGAACTGTCGAGCGACATTAACTTTATCTGTCTAATAAGTGATTTCTCCTCCCTCTCTGCCTGAAGGATTCTGGATTTTAATTCGGCCGCTTGGCGATTGGCCAAAGCAATTTCCAATTGACCCGTCTCTCCTGCCTGGAACCTTAACCGAGCCATTTCCAGTTCTTTCAAAGACAAAGAATCAAAACTGGAAAGCAGCTTCTTTTTCTCCCTGGAAAAATAAAGGTGCTCAAAAGCAGTTCGAAGATCGAGACCGAATGAAGCTTTGTAGGCCTCTTCTTTGATAAAAGATTCCCCAGTTTGGCTTCGGTAAAGATTACGCAAACTTTTAACAATGGCCGGATTGGGAATGCTCTGGTTTACATTGAAGGACTGATCAAAAAGGTTGCTGTTGTATTGTCCGGCCTGAACTTGCAAGGATGCCTTCGAGAATTTATTAGCCGATAGCTCCATTGCCATCGCAGCATTTGTTTCAAGACGAAATGCCGCCGCCGTTGGATTATTGCGGATGGCTTTCTCGAAAAGCTGTGAGAAGGAAATTGATTGAGCCTGAACTTGCCCTGAGAAAACCGTAACCAGAAAAACCAAAAGGCCCGCCATTGCTTTTCCCAAACCGGATCGATTTTTCCAAGTAAAACTGTACAAAACCGGAAGGACCAACAGCGTGAGAATGGTGGCAGAAAACAAACCACCAATTACAACAGTCGCCAGAGGTTTTTGCACTTCCGCTCCGGCTCCGGTTGAAATTGCCATTGGTAAAAACCCAAGAGATGCGACCAATGCAGTCATTAAAACCGGCCTAAAACGAACCCTCACAGAACGAAAAATCAAGCTTCCTGAATCCGAATGAGTATTCTTGGCCTCGGAATTAAATTCTGCCATTAGCACAATTCCGTTGAGTACTGCCACTCCGAAAAGCGCAATGAAACCCACTCCAGCCGAAATACTAAATGGCATATTTCGAAGCCAAAGCGCAAAAATTCCACCAATGGCCGAAAGCGGAATGGCCGAAAAAATAAGCAAAGCCTGCATTGCAGAATTGAATGTTAGGAAAAGCAAAAGAAAAATAAGAACCAGTGCCGCCGGAACCGCAAT
>Ga0209598_10004468_pt1 | contig 10275 bp, 8 predicted proteins | sample M_140807_EF_Meta_FD_187317 | JGI IMG/M metagenome (GOLD analysis project Ga0209598, IMG submission 187317) | Freshwater microbial communities from Lake Montjoie, Canada to study carbon cycling - M_140807_EF_MetaG (SPAdes) (version 2) | ecosystem: Environmental > Aquatic > Freshwater > Lake... | reverse complement strand
TGCTCAACATGGCTCGGGCCATCGCCAGCATCTGCTGCTCACCGCCCGAGAGCAGCCCGGCTCGCCGATTGAGGACAGCGGTGAGTTGGGGGAACCACGCCAGCACCTGGTCTATCGGAACGCCATCGCCCTTTCGGGGCTGACCGAGACGGAGGTTCTCCATGCCCGTGAGGTCGAAGAACAGGCCGCGATCCTCCGGCACATGGGCAATGCCGCGTCGGGCGCGTCGCCACACCTCAGCAGTGGGTGTGCGCCGCCGTGGCGTGCTCGTCGTTCCGAGCAGCGTGATGGCACCTGACATGAGCGGGACAAGTCCGGAGATGGTGAGCAGCGTGGTGCTCTTGCCAGCGCCGTTCGAGCCGATCAGTGTGACGATCTCACTGCGAGTGACGACCAGATCGACGTCGTGCACCACCGCAGTGCCGTCGTAGCCGGCGCTGACACCTTCGAGACGCAATAGTTCTTCAGCGCTCATCGGCGTGCTCCCCGGGTGCGGGTGGGCGCCCGAGATAGGCGGCGATCACCTTGGGATTACGGCGGATCTGGTCGGGTGCGCCACTGGCCACGACCTTGCCGAAGTCGAGCACGTGCACGGTGTCACACACGTTCATGATGAGCGACATGTCGTGATCGACGACCAACACGCTGGTGCCGATCGATGGCAGCTTGCGCAGAGTGGCAGCGAGTTCGGCGGTCTCGGTGGGATCGAGTCCGGCCGCGGGCTCGTCAAGAAGGACCAGGCGCGGCGAGGATGCGAGCGCCCTTCCGAGAGCCACCATGTGTCTCTGGCCGTTCGAAAGTTCAGTGGGGAGTCGGTCAGCCACGGTCCACAGGTCGAGTAACTCGAGCACCCGATGGGCGTTGCTGAGATCATCGGACTTCGGCCACAGTGCATCGGTGATCGTGGCCCAAAGCGATGGCGACTGGGTGCTGACGGTGAGGTTGTCGAGCACGGTCATGTCATCGAACAGTTCGAGCGACTGGAATGTGCGCACGACTCCTGCTCGTGATCGCTGATGGGCCGGGGCACTCGTGATGTCATGACCATCGAACGTGATCTGCCCGTCGGTCGCTTTGGTGAAGCCTGTGATGGTGTCGATGAACGTGGTCTTTCCGGCGCCGTTCGGGCCGATGAGTCCGACGATCTTCCCCTCATCGACACGAAGCCGCACGCCGTCGAGCGCGAGCAGCACGCCGTGCTTCACGCTGAGATCGTCGACAACGAGCAGGCTCATGCTTCACCGTCTGCGCTGCGCGAGACCGCGTTGGTGGCGGGGGTCGGTACGGGGTTGGGAGTGGCGGTGGCGGGCGTGAGGTTCGGTGCCGGTGTGCCTGCAGGAGTTGACCGTGTGAAGCGTGACCGCACGAGCCCGGTGATGCCCTCGGGCACCCAGATGGCCGCAATGATCAGCGCCAGACCACTGATAGCGAACACCGACTTCGATGAGTCCGAACCGCTGGTTTCGTTGATGGTGGTTACGAGAATGCCTGATTGGGCGAGCACGCCAGCCAAGAGTGCGCCACCCACGCTCGAAACTCCAGCGAGGTAGGTCATGGCGACAGCCACAAGCGAGCCGATCACCACGAAGGAGGTGGGAGAGAGCGTGGTGACCGAGAAAGCCATGAGCACACCGCAGAGCCCGGCGAGGAACGATGAAACGGCGAAGGCGCCGAGCTTGGTGCGGGTGACGTCGATGCCGGCCGCAGCCGCAGCGCGTTCGTTGGCCCGCACCGCGAGCCAACGCAGACCGGTTCGGTTGCGGCGGAGGTTGGCCACGGCAAGGCAGGCAACGGTGAGGATGGCCAGACAAAGGAACCCGAATGCCGGCCGGAAGTTGTCGTCGCCCGTGGCGCCGATACCCACATCAATACCGAAGAAATATGGATGGGGTGCCGCTGACCCGGCCTGACCGTTGGAAAGAGCGGTGCTGGCGAGCACGAGTCCTTCGATGGCCACGGCCAATGCGAGGGTGGCGATGGCCAGGCTCATGCCACGCACTCGAGTTGCCGGCCAACCGACGAGCACGCCGATGATGGTGGCGATCACCGACGCCAGCACGAGCGCGATGGGGAACGGCACATGGTGCTCGGTGAGTCGGATGGCTGCGAAGCCCGCGACGCCGGCGAAGGCCAACTGGGCGAGCGAGATCTGTCCGCTGTAACCGGTGAGTACGACGACCGAGAGTGCGAGCAGGCCGAACACCATCGACACGATGAGTGCATGGCGGTACCCGGCTCCGACGGTGACGAGGGCAACCGACACGATGCCGACGAGCAGAATCGCCCACAACAGGACATGGCGTGGACGGGGAGAGGGTGGCAGTCGTCGCGAGGCGATTGCCGAACGATCGGGAAGTGCGTCGCCGTTGCGGATCAGCACCACGACGATCACGATGGCCGGAAGGAGTTGTTGCAAACCGGTGGTGGGGAGCCAGTCGGGGATGAGGTGGGTATCGGGACGCACCGCCCAACCGAGCACGAGTGATTGCGCCATGCCGATGGCGAGACCGGCGATCGTTGCCAGCGCGAACGAGTGGAGGCTGGCGATCATTGCGGCGGCGAGTGCGGGAATGACGAGCAGCGAGGTGGTGGGACTCAGCCCGGCAATGGGTTCGATGAGGATGACTGCGAGTCCGGCGAGCACCGAGGCAATGGCCCAGCACACACCAGCGAGTCGGTCCGGGGCGATGCCCAGCAGCAGGGCGCCCTTCTCATTGCCCTCCGCCGCACGAGTGGCGAGTCCGAACCTCGTGAAGCGGAACAGCGCGCTGAGCGCAGCCGCCACCACGACCGCAAAGGCAGCGAGGATCAGTCGATTCTCGGTGACGGCTGTGCCGAAGATCCGCACGGGAGAGTCGGGCAGCACCGGGCGATGGGCCACGACCGCGGCACCGCTCACCGGGAATCGAAGACGCACGATCTCCTGGAGATAGAGCATGAGTCCGAGGGCGGCCACGACCCGGGCCAGCGCCGAGGAGCGACGCAATGGTCGGAACACCAGCAGATGCACCAGCACCCCGAGCAATGCGCCGAGAATGACTGCGAACACCAGCGCGGTGAACAACGTGGGCCGCGGCAGCAGATGCACTCGTGCCGGCAGCCCGATGATCGGCAGCACCCAGTCGCCGGTTTCACGGAACTCGAAGTAGGCGAACGCCACGTACACACCCATGGCAGCATGCGCGAAGTTCACGACCCCCGATGAGCGATGGGTCAGGATCAGGCCGAGGGCGAGCGAGGCAATGACCGCCCCGCCACCGAGTCCGGCGAGCAGGTATCCGATGTAGGTGCTGATGGGATCCTCCGGGGCCTCGGGGTCAGCCCTTGTAGATCGCGCCGACGTCGATCCAGTCGGTGATCTGGCTCAACTTCCGGTTGTCGATCTGGGCGAGGATCTGCTGCGGTGAGCACACGGCGGGAAGCCCGACGAACTGCTTGTGGTTGCAGGTGTAGGGATGCCCGGCGAAGTTCGGAGCGTCGACGGTTGCTTCGAGCGCTGCGGTGATCGCCGCTGGGGTGATGTCGCCGTCGATCTGGTTGAGGATCCCGTAGAGGTTCATGAGCGCTCGGAAGGTCACCGTGCCGGCACCCACGGGGTCGAGGCCATTGCCGTACTTGGTGATCACGCCGGAGTAGAGCAGGTTGTCGGGGATCGGAGGATCGCCCATGATCGGACCTTCGACGTTGAAGTAGGCGCCGTTGGTCTTCGTGGCATCGACCTGGTTGATGATCCCGGGGGCAGCGCATGCGCCGACATAGAACGATGCGACCTTGATGCCGAGAGCGGCGATGCCGTCGAAGCCACCCTTACAACCGGTATCGGCGGCCATGAGGAAGATCGCATCGGGAGTGCTTGAAGCCGCAGCGTTGATGGCCGGGCTGAGATCAGTGGACATCACCGGATACGGGACCATCTGCACCGAGACGCCCTTGTCCTCGAGGACCTTCTTGCCCATCTGGGCGCTCGCGGCGATCGAACCGAACTCGCCGTAGACGATGGAGACCTTCTTGGCTTGCAACTTCTCGGTTGCGTACCAAGCGAATGCGACTGCGGCCGCCTGGCTGCCACCGCTCCATTGGAACGAGTTGGGGGAGCTGAACGACTGCGTACTCACCGGGATGCCACCGACGTAGGGGATCTTGTTGTCGGCAAGGGTGTCGATGCCGTTGCCGAAGACGTCGATGCCGCCGAGCACGGCGGGGAACTTCTGCTGCACGAACTTCTGGGCACAGTTGGTGGATCCCTCGGCGGAGAACTCGGTGTTGCAGACCTCAAGGGTGAGCGGGCGACCCTTCACGCCGCCCATCTCCTTGTTGATGAACTCGATGCCGGCCTTCACGGCCAGACTCAGTTCGGGGAACGACCCGGCCACGGTGTTGTCCTGGTTGATCATGCCGAGGTTGATCGGTTCGCCGGTGGCCACGGTGGGCTTGTCGGGTGTGTACGGGGCGAGCACTGACTGTCGGGCGCAGTCGAGCAGCGCCGTGGCCTCACAACTCTTGGCGAGTGTGGTCGATGCCGAGTCCTGAGTGGTGCTCTCGCTGCATGCGACAGCGGACAGGATCAGAACGGCGGCGGTGGCGACCGACGCCATCTTGGACAAGGTGCGGCTCATGCTGCGGCTCATGGTGTTTCTTCCCCCTGGTTGCGGTGCGCATCCCTACGGTGTTCGCCCACGGGGGGCGGAGCCGCTTGCACCTAACACTGTTTACCTCAGTCGTGGCCACTGATGCGTGAGGTTCTGCACCCGACGGCCTGCCGTCTCAACGTTCAGTTCGCTGTGTGGCGTGGATCCAAGGCTCGGGTTCAGCCCCGATACCCGTAGCCGGAGAGCAGACGATCGGTCATTTCATTGATCATCGCTTCTTCGAACTCCGTCGGAAGGTCGAATCCAAGTTGCAATACCGTGGCGACGCCGTGGGCGCCGCTCCAGAGCATCAGGGCGACCATCTGGGGATCATCCGTCTGGATGACTCCGGCAGCGACGGCGTCCTCGATGGCACCTGCGGCGGTGGAGAACGCCATCGTTGTGGAGGGTGCGACCGATTCCGCCGGGAGCCGCGAGTCCGGCAGGGCCGGTGGTGCGAGCAGCATCACCTGGAACAGTTCGGGATTCTCGCAGGCATACGTGATGTACGCCCGGCTGTGGGCCCGGATGCGATCGATCGGGTCGGCATCGTCGACATCGGCGAACTTGGCGGCCAGCCGCTCGATCTCGGCCTCGGCGATAGCTCCGAGCAGGTCCTGTTTGCTGTGGACATAGCCGTAGAGCGCCGGTGCCGTGACCCCCAATTGCCGGGCGAGACGCCGCAGCGACAACGCCTCGAGTCCACCAGCCACGATCATCTCCCGGGCAGCGTCGATGATCGCGCTGCGCTGGAGTGGGGGACGATCAGCAGTTGATGCCACATCCGGACACTACCGGTCGCAATCCGCGATCCGTGGGAGACGGAGGTCAGGCGGGCCCGCCGGGCTGTTGCTACGTTGCCTGTCATGTTCATCATTCGCTGGTACACGAACCATGCCGCCCGACTCATGAATGTTCAACCGGCGGTGCGACCATGACCGCCGTTCTGGGGCCGATCGTGGCTGAACGTGGCGATGAGCCGGCGATCGTCGATGACCGCGGAATCACGTCGTGGGTTGAGCTTGATTCGCGGGTGACCCGCCTGGTGCATGCATTGCGCGCCCGTGGATTGGTCGTGGGTGACACCGTGGTCACCATGCTCGGCAATCAGTCCGAGTTCATCGAAGCATCGCTTGCGTGCGCACACGCTGGTTGGCTGCTGGTTCCGGTCAACTGGCATCTCGTGGCTCGCGAGGTCGCCTACGTGCTCGATGATGCGTCGGCTGCGGCGGTGATCACCGATGAGCGATGGTTGCCCGTGGTGCTCGACGCATTGGCGCTCGCCGAGGCATCGTCGCTCCGGACCCGGCTGGTGATTGATGCCTCCGCTCTCCCGGATGGTTTCGAGTCCTATGAGGACGCACTCGCGAGCAGTCACGATGGTGAGATCGACGATGCCCAGCGCGGCGGGCCGATGTTCTACACGTCAGGAACGACCGGATTCCCGAAGGGCGTGCGCTCCACGCTCAGCACCGTCGGTGGACCGCCGGAGATGCTCACGCTGATCGCACACTCGATGGCTCCCATGATCGGCGTCACTCCGGGTGGTCGCCAGGTCCAACTGGTGTGCGGTCCGATCTACCACTCGGCCCAATGGGTCTTCGGGGCGGGCGCGCTGTGCTGCGGTGCCACCGTTGTTATGCAACACCGGTTCGACGCGGCGGAGGTACTCGCGCTCATCGATCGTCATCAGGTCACCAGCATGCATCTCGTGCCCACGCAGATGGTGCGCATGCTGGAGCTTCCCGACGAGGTTCGCGAGAACTTCAGCGGCGCCTCACTGACCCGCATCGTCCATGGTGCAGCGCCGTGCCCGCCGTCGGTGAAACGTCGGATGATCGACTGGGTGGGCCCCGTGGTGGCCGAGTACTACGGCGGCACCGAGGGCGGGTTCCTTTCGATGATCGAGTCCGAGGACTGGCTCACCCGGCCCGGCAGTGTGGGCCGACCGCTCGAGATCATGGAGATCGCAATCTTCGATGAGGAGGGCGTGTCACTCCCGACGAACCAGCCCGGTCAGATCTGGTTCCGCAGCCTCATGGGTTCCAAGTTCGAGTACCACAACGCCCCCGAGAAGACCGCGGCGGCCCACCGTGGCGAGGGGTACGCAACGCTCGGCGATGTCGGCTTCTTCGATGATGACGGCTATCTCTACCTGAGTGATCGCAAGATCGACATGATCGTGTCCGGCGGCGTGAACATCTACCCGGCCGAGATCGAGGGCGTGCTCATCGAGCATGCCGACATCAGCGATGCCGCTGTCTTCGGCGTTCCGAACACCGAGATGGGCGAGTCGGTGCATGCTGCCCTGGTACTGCGTTCCGGTGTCGAATGGTCATCGGAGTTCGAGAGTCAACTTGTGGTGTTCTGTCGTGAACGGCTCGCCGGATTCAAGGTGCCCCGCAGCTTCGAGGTACACGAGGAACTTCCGCGTAGCGCGGCCGGCAAGCTCGCCAAGCGCGAACTACGCGATCCATGGTGGGTCGACGTGGACCGCACCATCTGATCGGTTGACATGACGAGTTGAGTCGACGGTCTGTTCAGACCGCCGACTCTGCCGATCGAAAGTCTGTTACCAGTCGACCTTCGGGTTTGGCGGGAACAGATCAGATCGTTGCTCGGCGAGGGTTTCGCAGGTCAGACCGCTATCCACTCGTTGCCAGATCACCGGATTTCGTGAGGTGTCGTCGATCTGTTTCCACTGGCCGGCGGCCATGAAGATCGGATCGCTCGCACCGACCACCAACTGCTCGGAATTGTCGGTGATGAAGCCGGTGAACCGATCATCGGTCTGCTGGGTGAGGGTGTAGGCGAAGATCTCGCGTCGGGCGATGTACACCTCGCCTGTGAGCGCGTCGCTGAGCTTCACCGTCGAGGTCACACCCGGGTGGCCGTCACGGTCGCCTCCCACCCAAGTGCCAAACCGGATTCTGGGCATGGAGCCGGGTGCGCGAAGCAGTTCAGAGTCAAAGCCAGCCTCCATCCAGGCCTCCCGCAGCCGCGCGTCCAAAGTCGGAAGCACCGAGGGAAAAACGTCCCTGAGGTAGTGGAGCACGTTGCGTCGTTCGTCGGCGAGGGTAGGCTTTTCAAGAAGGATTTCCCCGGTGCGCCAGAGCCGCTCGAGCGCGGCTTTTATAGAGGACCGCAAGGTGCGCGCCTCGGGCTCGGGGAGGCCGGTGTGGGTGAGGCGCTCGAGCAGTCCGAAAAGAACGCGGTGCTGGTCAAGCACCGAGAGTCGCTTGGCTTCCGTTGGGTGCGCGGTCAACACGGGTTCGACTCTTACCGAGCGCAACACTTCCGCGAGGTGGGCCCCCTCAACGCCCATTTCTTTGAGCCGTTTGAGCTGTGCCCCCCAAGCCCCCGGTTCGGCACAAACCCCTTCGGTCCGGTCGCGCAACGCCCGCGTCTGGGCCGCTGCGTTCTCCTCCACCATGTTGAGGAGCTGAAAGGCCACTGAAAGCGCCAAGCCCAGCCGTTGCGGGGCGTCTTCCTGGGGAGGGAGTTCGCCCTGCCAAGGCAGGTGCGCCGCGAGCTCTGGCAATCCCAGTTCCGTCAGAACTTCGGAGAAGCATCGGATGAGGTAATGGAGGTCGCGTTCCATCCGAGCGAATCCCAACTGTACGTAGTCCGGTGTCTCAGCATTCATAAGCTGGATCCTAGTCAAACACCCAAATCGCGCCTTGAAGGAAGCCTCAAATGCCGGATTGGAGCCTTTCCCCAGCCTTTTGCTGAAGGGCCGTTATTTGGAAATCAACCGATCAGGAGCCGTTCTACGGGGCCGGGAGAGGATGCACAAAGCACCTCCACTCCTCCTCCACCATCCTGGGCGAGACGCTCGCGCACCGTACGAAGGGCCAGTTCGGGCGTGTTGCAGTCTTCGCTCAGATGGCCCAACAGCGCGCGGCGGAGTCCATTACCCGCGATGTCGGCGAGCACCTCCGCGGCCGCGGCATTGGAAAGGTGCCCGTGCCGCGACATGATGCGCTGCTTTGTGGACCAGGGCCGGCGGGTGTCGTCTTGGAGCATTTTTTCGTCGTGGTTGGCTTCAATAACGAGAGTGTGCACCGACCGTACCCGTTCGATCACCATGCGGGTGGGAAAACCCAGGTCGGTGAGAAAGCCGAGGGATTGCCCCCCGTAGCCGAGCACGAACCCGACTGGCTCCGCTGCATCATGGGGGATCGAGAAGCTTTGGACCTGAAGGGATCCCAGCTGAAAAGGGGTGCCCGTTTGAAAGATTTTCCAGTCCACACCCTTGCTGAGGTCAGAGAGGGCCTCGGCCGTGAGCCGGTTGGCGAAGACAGGGGTCCGGTGACGGCGCCCCCACACGCCGATGGCGGCGGCGTGGTCGGAATGTTCGTGGGTGAGAAGAATGCCGTCGAGTTGCTCCGGTGCAACGCCTGCTGCGGCCAGCCTGTCTGCGACGCGTTTGGCGCTGAGGCCGGCGTCGATCAGCACGCGGGTGGTGGGGGTTTCAACGAGGGCGCAATTGCCTGAGCTGCCGCTTGCGAGGACTGTGAGGTGAAGCATGTGTGGACCCTCCGATGGTGGGCGCCATGCTTACAAAGCGCAATCGAAAGAGGGGTGAGCCGCACAGGCCCGGCTCCCCGCAGAGGTATCCTGGCTACATGGAGCGGCTAAACTCCTCCAGAGAGGCGCAGCCAAGCGCTTCGAGAAAAAGGCGGTCCAGAGAGGCACCGGCGGTGCTTTTTTGGACTTCCTCTTTGAGGCCTGCGGGCAGGGTTCCGAAACGCGACTCCAGCGCGGTCAGAAGAGCCTCCCGTTTTCCTTCCAACTTTCCTTCCAACTTTCCTTCTTCGCGGAATTGTTGTTCGAGCGTCATGGTGGTTTGGTGCAGGGTGAAGTCGCGGACCCTCTGTACCTTGCGGCGAAAATCGGCCTTGTCAACTTCGCCGCTGTAGATGTAGCGCAGCAACCTTTGGAGTGCCTCCGGGGACAACCGGGTCAGGAGCTGCTCGTCCCAGACCGCCTCCGAGAGCAACTCCCCGCTGCCCGAGGCCTTCAGCGCTCGGAGCGTGAGAATCCCTCCCGGAGTCCCCCGGATTTCTCCGAAACTCAGCTCCCTTAGTTGCACCAGCTGGAAACAAAAATCCGGGGTAAATGCTTTTGCGGCACCCCAGACCGAGCCGCCTTCGGCAAACAGCGAATGAAATCGCGCGGGCTTTTTCCAGGGAACGCAGCCCTGTGTGAGCACGATTGGGAGAATCAGGGGAAGGCAAGCAGAGGCGCTCTTCTGGGGAGCGGTTCGCTCCCATATGCGCACCATATACCGCAGCAGACGGAGCGCCATCCATGGATCCTCACGGCTTTGATGTTCGAAAAGCAGGTACAGGAGGGCCCCTCCTGCGGAAGTGCGCGCGCTAAAGAGCAAATCACTTTCGGAGCCCACCATTTGCGGATCAACAAAAGAGGTGTTCTCGAGCCGCAGCGACCTCCAGTCCAACTTTGACGCGACGGAAGGCTCCAGATGTGCCTGAAAAAAGCCGGCGGCATTCACCGGATCCGCGAATGTGGCCTTCACGAGCTTGTCTGAGGGCTGGTGTAAGGGTTGCTCTTTTTCCATCCGGGTCCTCCAGCTGCCCCTTAGTTTCGTTTTTCAAAGCCGCGAGGGACCCCTCCCCCTTCA
>Ga0209598_10004465_pt1 | contig 10279 bp, 10 predicted proteins | sample M_140807_EF_Meta_FD_187317 | JGI IMG/M metagenome (GOLD analysis project Ga0209598, IMG submission 187317) | Freshwater microbial communities from Lake Montjoie, Canada to study carbon cycling - M_140807_EF_MetaG (SPAdes) (version 2) | ecosystem: Environmental > Aquatic > Freshwater > Lake... | reverse complement strand
CTCAACGTGGTACTCAAATTCGTGACGGAAATGTTTGATCATTCCGCGCACAGGCATGGCGGCGGCATCACCCAAAGCGCAAATGGTGCGGCCTTGAATATTGTCTGCCACCGAGTTCAAGAGGTCGAGGTCGCTTGCGCGGCCTTGGCCATTTTCAATTCTGTCGACCATGCGCCACAACCACCCCGTGCCTTCACGGCAAGGTGTGCATTGGCCACATGATTCATGGGAGTAGAAATAAGACAACCGTTGCAAAGACTTGACCATGCAACGCGTGTCGTCCATGACAATGACAGCACCAGATCCCAGCATGGAACCGGCTTTGGCAATGGAGTCATAGTCCATGGTGATGTCCATCATGATGTTGGCGGGCAACACGGGAGCTGAAGAACCGCCGGGAATGACCGCTTTCAAGGCGCGACCACCGCGCATGCCGCCAGCCAACTCCAAGAGCTTGGGGAACGAGGTGCCCAATGGAATTTCATAGTTGCCAGGACGCTCAACATCGCCACTGATGGAGAAGATTTTGGTGCCGCCGTTGTTGGGCTTGCCACATTCCAAATAGGCCTGGCCGCCATTGCGAATGATCCAGGGTACTGCCGCAAAAGTTTCAGTGTTGTTGATGGTGGTGGGCTTGCCATACAAACCAAAACTGGCGGGGAATGGCGGCTTGAAGCGAGGTTGGCCTTTTTTGCCTTCCAAGGATTCAAGCAAAGCCGTTTCTTCACCACAGATGTAAGCCCCAAATCCATGTGTAGCGTGCAACTGAAAATTAAAGTTGCTGCCCATGATCTTGTCACCCAAGTAGCCTGCTGCGCGCGCTTCTTCCAGCGCAGCTTCAAAGCGTTCATAGGTTTGAAAAATTTCGCCATGAATGTAGTTGTAACCCACATTGATGCCCATGGCATAAGCGGCGATGGCCATGCCTTCAATCACGATGTGTGGATTGAATTGCATGATGTCACGGTCTTTGCAAGTGCCGGGCTCGCCTTCGTCAGAATTGCAAACCAAATACTTTTGACCTGGGAACTGACGGGGCATGAAGCTCCACTTCAGGCCGGTGGGAAAACCAGCGCCGCCTCGGCCACGCAAAGCAGATTCTTTAACTGTGGCAATGACTTGGTCTTGTGTCAAACCTTCACCGCCATCTTGCCCCAAAATTTTGCGCAAAGCTTGGTAGCCGCCACGAGCTTCGTAATCTTTCAGGCTCCAGTTGTGGCCATTCAAACCCGACATGATTTGCGGGTTGATGTGACGCTCGTGGAAAGAAGACTCCAAGCCACTGGCCGCAAAGCGGGACAACAATTGATTCAGATCAGCGCTCATGCTGCGCCTCCAGATTTTTGCAAAGTATCGATCAAATCGTCTAGCTTTTCGTTGCTCATGAAGCTGCACATGGTGCGGTCGTTGACCAACAACACAGGCGCATCGGCGCATGCGCCTTGGCATTCGCTGGGCTGCAAAGTGAACAGGCCATCAGAGGTAGTTTCACCCACTTGAATGCCCAAACGCTTTTGCAAATGAACCAGGGCTTGCTGACCACCATGCAACTGGCAAGGTAAATTGTTACAAACGTTGAGCTTGTACTTGCCCAATTTTTGCTGGTTGTACATGTTGTAAAAAGTAGTGACTTCGTGCACAGCCATGGGCGCCATGCCCAGGTGGTCGGCCACAACTTTTTCGCTTTCTGCACTAACCCAGCCGAGCTCTTGCTGCACGATGGCCAAGCAAGCCATGACAGCCGATTGCTTTTGATCGGCAGGAAATTTGGCCACTTCGCGAGCGAAGCGGGCTTTGGTCTCATTAGAGATCATCGGTCAATCTCTCCAAACACAATGTCCATGGTTCCAATGATGGCCACTGCGTCGGCCAACATGTGGCCACGGGCCATTTCATCAAGGGTCGCCAGGTGGGCATAGCCCGGGGCGCGGATTTTTAAGCGGTAAGGCTTGTTGGCACCATCGCTGACAAGGTAAATACCAAACTCACCTTTGGGATGCTCAACAGCGGCATAGGCCTGACCTTCGGGCACATGGAAACCTTCTGTGAACAGTTTGAAATGGTGAATCAAACCTTCCATGTTGGTCTTCATGGCTTCGCGAGAAGGCGGCGCAATTTTGTGGTTGTCGGTAATGACAGGGCCTGGGTTAGCACGCAGCCACTTGATACATTGCTGAATGATGCGATTGGATTCGCGCATTTCTTGCATGCGCACCAAGTAGCGATCGTAGCTGTCACCCGTTTTACCCACTGGCACATCGAACTCAACTTCAGAGTACACCTCGTAAGGCTGGGTTTTGCGCAAATCCCAAGCAACGCCAGAGCCGCGCAACATGGGGCCTGTCATGCCCAAATTCAACGCACGCTCGGGCGTGACAACACCCACGCCCACGGTGCGTTGTTTCCAAATGCGGTTATTGGTGAGCAAGGTTTCGTACTCATCGATGCAATGTGGGAAGCGATTTGTAAAGTCTTCAATGAAGTCAAGCAAAGAGCCCTTCCGATTGACGTTCATTTCTGCAATGGCTTTGGTATTGCGAATTTTATTGACTTGGTACTGCGCCATGGTTTCTGGCAAGTCGCGATAGACACCGCCGGGACGGAAATAAGCTGCGTGCATTCGAGCACCCGAAACAGCCTCGTACATGTCGAACAAGTCTTCGCGTTCACGGAATGCATAGACTAAGACAGTCGAGCTGCCACAATCGTTGGCGTGGGAGCCCAACCACATGAGGTGATTGAGCAGTCGTGTAATTTCGGAGAACATGACGCGGATGTACTGAGCACGCTTTGGCACCTCGAGCCCGAGCAACTTTTCAATGGCCAAGCAGTAGGCATGCTCGTTGCACATCATGGACACGTAGTCTAAGCGGTCCATGTAGGGCAAGGATTGAATATAAGTTTTGGTTTCAGCCAACTTTTCAGTAGCGCGGTGCAAGAGGCCAATGTGAGGGTCTGCGCGTTGCACAACTTCACCATCAAGCTCTAACACCAATCGCAGAACACCATGAGCCGCAGGGTGCTGCGGACCAAAGTTCAGTGTGTAGTTTTTAATTTCTGCCATGTTGATAGACACGAACGCTTCAGCGCTTAGTGCAGACCTCCGTATTTTTCTTCGCGGATGATCCGGGGCGTGATTTCTCGGGGCTCAATAGAGACAGGCTCGTAAATGACGCGAGCTCGTTCAGCGTCATAACGCATTTCGACATGGCCCGAGACAGGGAAATCTTTTCTGAAAGGATGACCAATGAAACCGTAGTCGGTGAGAATTCGGCGCAAATCTTGATGACCCTCAAACACAATGCCATACAGGTCAAAGGCTTCACGCTCGTACCAGTTGGCTGAATTCCACAAGGCATTGACCGAGTCAACCAATGGCAAGTCATCATGGGGGCAAAGCACCATGACACGGACTCGCTGATTCAGGCTGACTGACAACAAGTGAACGACAACCCCAAAACGGGGGCCTTCAGTGCCGACATCGGCATAGGTAGAGTAGTCCATGCCACACAGATCGATGAGTTGCTCGAAACTGCAAACGGGCGAATCACGCAATGTTTGCATGACGCTCAAATAATGGATGGAAGACACTTTGACAGTGACTTCGTTCAAAGCCACTGAAACTTCAGAAACTTGCGCACCCAAAACTTGTATGAGGTTTTGCTGGAGTTGCTCTGGGTGAATAGAAAAAGTCATGTTGATTCTTTCAAACCCGAGCGATGGTGTTGGTACGCCGAATTTTTTGCTGCAACTGGATGATGCCGTAGATCAAAGCTTCGGCAGTTGGCGGGCAACCCGGCACATACACATCAACCGGCACAATGCGATCACACCCACGAACTACGGAATAGCTGTAGTGGTAATAACCGCCACCATTGGCACAAGAGCCCATGGAAATAACCCATCGAGGCTCTGACATTTGGTCATAAACTTTGCGCAGAGCAGGTGCCATTTTGTTGGTCAGGGTACCGGCAACAATCATCAAATCACTTTGACGGGGACTGGCACGGAAAACTTCCGCACCAAATCGAGCCAAGTCATAACGCGCTGTGGCTGCATGCATCATTTCTACTGCACAGCAAGCCAAGCCAAACGTCATGGGCCACAAAGAACCTGTCTTGGCCCAATTCACCACAGAGTCGTAACTTGTGGTGATGAAGCCTTCTTTCATTACGCCTTCAATCATTGTTCATATCCTTGTTGAAGCAGCTATTCGATTCAAAATTTTTCCAAGGGGCCAATTTGAGAATTACTCCCAATCAAGCGCGCCCTTTTTCCATTCGTAAACAAAACCGACGACCAGAATGCTTAGGAAAATAACGACACCTACAAAACCTGCGACACCCACTTCTTTGAGTGCCACCGCCCATGGGAAGAGAAACGCAATTTCAAGGTCAAATAAAATGAACAAGATCGCCACCAAGTAATAGCGAACGTCAAATTTCATGCGCGCATCTTCGAAAGCTTCGAAGCCGCATTCGTAAGGAGAATTTTTGGCCGCGTCGGGGCGATTGGGGCCGAGGATATAACCCAGAACCTGAGGAATGACGCCAATGGCGACACCCACCAAGATGAACAACAAGATAGGAAGGTATTGGTCGAGGTTGATCATGAACTTCAAATCAATGGGGAGACGCTGAATGCAAACATCCAGCGTCTCTGTGTTGGTGCCGTCGGCGAGACTCGAACTCGCACAGCTTTCGCCACTACCCCCTCAAGATAGCGTGTCTACCAATTTCACCACGACGGCGGTTATTTGTTCCAATGGCATGAGGCACCCACGAGTGGATTATTGGCGCTTGGAACAGCTCATAGTTTACCCCTAAACAGGGGCAATCTTGCAGGGTAAACACCGAAATTTCTGTCGCGCATCAAGAAGTTAATGCGCGCGAGATTTCTTACTTTGAAATTGCAGGTGCAGCAGGTGTGACAGGCGTGTTACCAGGAATTTGCGAGGCCGTGCTGTTGTCTACAGGCGCTGGCTTAGAAGTAGGCACGAGAACAGAACTACCTTCCAACACGCTGTTTGAAGAAGAAGCAGGCAGATTGCCAAAGTAAGCCAGCATTAAGGTGGTCACAAAAAATACAGCCGCCAAAACCGCTGTGGTGCGCGACAAGAAATTGGCCCCGCCAGTTGCACCAAACAAACTGCCAGAGTTGCCACTGCCAAAGGCCGCACCCATGTCAGCACCTTTGCCATGTTGCACCAAGATCAATCCAATCATGGCCAAGGCCGACAACATCTGTACGGCCAAAATTACGGTGATCATTGCATTCATGCTTCGCTCCAAATCAAAATATCTTGTGTCAAAAGTTCAGGCCGCTCTAGGCGGTTGATGAACCAGCAGCCATGATGGCCAAAAAATCGGCCGCTTTGAGGGCTGCGCCACCAATTAAGCCACCATCAATGTCGGTTTGCGCCAGCAACTGCGCGGCGTTGGCGGCATTCATACTGCCACCATACAAAATAGAAATACGGTCTGAGTGCGATGTTGCCGCTTTCAGTTGCGAACGCAACACGGCGTGCACTTCTTGCGCTTGTTCTGGAGAAGCTGTGCGGCCTGTGCCAATGGCCCACACGGGCTCATAAGCCACCACAATTTCGCTGATGCAGTGGCCATTGACATGAATGACAGCGGCCAGTTGCCGCTTGACGACTTCTTCGGTTAGCCCTGCTTCTCGATCGGCCAAAGTTTCGCCCACACACACAATGGGAGTGATGCCAGCAGACAAGGCGCGCTGCGCTTTGTCTGCCACGGTGACATCCGATTCCGCATGGTGTTGGCGACGCTCTGAATGACCTACGATGACATAGCGCACCTCAAAATCTTTCAACATGCCTGCAGAGATTTCGCCCGTGTAGGCCCCCACCTCTTGCGCAGACACATCTTGAGAACCCAAGGCAATGAGAGATTGACCTGAAAGCATTGACTGAACCTGCGCCAAATAGGCAGCAGGCACACAAACAGCAGCCTGGCAATTCATGCCCTGGCTGCCGTCCAACACCGCTTGCAACAAAGAGACGTTGGCAGACAAACTGCCATTCATCTTCCAGTTACCCGCAATGAGCTTTTTCTTCATGGTCAATGCTTGAAGGCTTTGTCTTCAATCACTCTGACTGCGAAGGCGCAGCAGGACGATCGATCAAGGCTTTCATGGACAACTTCACGCGGCCTTTTTCGTCGGTCTCAAGCACTTTGACTTTGACGATCTGACCTTCTTGTAAATAGTCAGACACTTTTTCAACGCGTTCATGTGCAATTTGACTGATGTGCAACAAGCCATCTTTGCCAGGCAACAAATTAATCAAAGCACCGAAGTCGAGTAACTTAGTGACTGGGCCTTCATAGACCTTGCCGATTTCAACTTCTGCGGTGATTTGCTCAATGCGGCGCTTGGCCTCATCAGCCTTGGCACCGTCAGTGGCCGCGATGGTAATCGTGCCGTCTTCATTGATGTTGATTTGGGTGCCAGTTTCTTCGGTGAGCGCACGGATGGTAGCGCCGCCTTTACCGATCACATCGCGAATTTTCTCGGGATTGATCTTCATGGTGAACAGCTTGGGAGCAAAGTTAGACACTTCTGTTTTGGCTTCGCTCATGGCGTCTTGCATCTTGCCCAAGATGTGCATGCGTGCTTCTTTGGCCTGTGCCAAGGCCACTTGCATGATCTCTTTGGTAATGCCTTGGATTTTGATGTCCATTTGCAAAGCTGTGACACCGTTGGTGGTTCCGGCCACTTTAAAGTCCATGTCGCCCAAATGATCTTCGTCGCCCAAGATGTCGGTCAAAACCGCAAAGCGGCTAGCATCTTTAATTAGACCCATGGCAATACCGGCCACGTGGGCTTTCATGGGCACACCGGCGTCCATGAGGGCCAAACAGCCACCGCACACAGAAGCCATGGAAGAAGAACCATTGGATTCAGTAATTTCAGACACTACACGCATGGTGTAAGGGAATTCTTCTTTGGTAGGCAACACAGCGGCCAAAGCACGCTTGGCCAAACGGCCGTGACCAATTTCGCGACGCTTTGTAGAACCCATGCGGCCCACTTCACCGGTGGCAAACGGAGGCATGTTGTAGTGCAGCATGAAGCGGTCTTCGTAATCACCGGCCAAGGCGTCAATGCGTTGTGCATCGCGCTCTGTACCCAATGTTGCGATGACCAAGGCTTGTGTTTCACCGCGTGTGAACAAGCTTGAGCCGTGTGTGCGTGGCAACACAGAGTTGCGAATTTCAATGGGGCGAACAGTACGTGTATCGCGGCCGTCAATGCGGGGTTCGCCTGCCAAAATTTGGCTGCGCACAATGTTGGCTTCGATGTCAAACAACATGCCTTCGACTTTGACGCTGTCAAACTCGACGCCCTCAGCCTTCAAAGCAGCCATGGTGGCAGCGTAAGTTTCGCGGCAAGCGTGTGTGCGGTTTTGTTTGTTGCGAATTTGATAAGCTGTGCGCAGTTTTTCTTCTGCATGCGCATTCACTTTGGCAATCAAAGCTTCGTCTTTGACGGGCGCTGTCCAATCCCATGCTGGCTTGCCTGCATCGCGCACCAATTCATGAATGGCATTCACGGCAATGTTGCCCTGCTCGTGACCAAACACCACAGCGCCCAACATGATTTCTTCTGACAACTGCTGAGCTTCAGATTCCACCATCAAGACAGCGGCTTCGGTGCCCGCCACAATCAGGTCCATCTGGCTGTCTTTGCGTTGTGTTTGTCCTGGGTTCAAGACGTATTCGCCATTGATGTAACCCACGCGCGCTGCGCCGATGGGGCCATTAAAAGGCACGCCAGAAATAGACAATGCGGCGCTAACGGCAATGAGGGCCGCGATGTCGGCATCGACTTCAGGGTTCAAAGAAACGGTGTGAACCACCACGTGCACATCGTTGTAGAAACCTTCTGGAAACAGAGGGCGTATGGGACGGTCAATCAGGCGACTGGTGAGTGTTTCCAATTCGCTGGGCTTGGCTTCGCGTTTGAAAAAGCTGCCAGGGATTTTGCCCGCTGCATAAGCTTTCTCAATGTAGTCCACGGTCAATGGGAAAAAGTCTTGACCTGCTTTGGAAATTTTAGAAGCCACCACTGTGGCCAAGACCACGGTGTCTTCAATGTTAACCAGCACGGCGCCGGAAGCTTGGCGAGCAATTTCGCCAGTTTCCATGATGACCTTGTGTTGGCCCCATTGAAAAGTTTTTGTCACTTTGTTGAAAATCGACATGTTGATTCACTCCAGAAAATCACAGTGCAAACGGCTGCACTGAAAAGCCTAGATATTGACAGTCTGAACTCGATGCCATTCCATGAATGATCTGTGTTGAAACACAAATGATTGATGGAATGACACAGCGCGGGTTCGGTCTGAAAACGTCTTTTTAGAAAACTTAAAGTAGAAAACGCCTGAGCTAGCGGGCTAACTCAGGCGCTTGTCATCTTTCGATACGCTTATTTGCGCAGACCAAGTTTGGCGATCAGAGCAACGTAGCGGTTAGCGTCTTTGGACCGCAAGTAGTCCAACAATTTACGACGACGGCTAACCATGCGCAACAAACCGCGGCGACCGTGATGGTCTTTGGCGTGTGTTTTGAAATGGGGTGTTAACTCGTTGATGCGAGCTGTGAGCAAAGCCACCTGGACTTCGGGGCTACCCGTGTCATTGGCAGCGCGAGCATTGGCCTTGACGACCTCAGCCTTGATAGAGGATGCAATCATTTTTTCTTCCTTTTTTCGTCTTTGAATCAAAGCAACAAAGCAGCTTCAACCAATTAGGCGATGTTTTATAACTTGCGCAAGCGGTTTGGAATCAACTGCTGCGTGCGATCTTGTGCGGCGGTCTCCCGCTTGGCAAAGCCTTGGAATTATAACCACAGGCCTGCTCTTGGGGAACCCCCTAAGGTTTAACTGGCTAAAAAAACAGTGCTCAGCCGGCCAGGAAGCTTCAAAATCACTTCAAAATAAGCTTCATATGGACAAAATCAGAATCGATAAATGGCTTTGGGCTGCCCGTTTTTACAAAACCCGGTCCCTGGCCACAGATGAAATTGGCAAAGGACGCGTGGCAGTCAATGACCAAACCGTCAAGGCTTCTAGAGAAGTCAAAGTGGGCGATACTGTCAAAGCCAGACAAGGCGACATCACACTAACAGTCAAGGTTTTAGGCATTAGCGACCAGCGTGGGCCCGCGCCAACAGCCCAAGCTTTGTACGAAGAAACAAATGACAGCCTTGAACTTAGAGACAAAATCAGCGTTCAAAAGCGTCTGTCCAGAGAACCCGCCCTGAGCATTGAACAGGGCCGCCCCACCAAAAGAAATCGCCGTGATTTAGAAAAAGCCAAGCAGGTGGGGTGGAACGACCGATGGAGCGCTTCCTTAGATCCAGACTGACGCCTAGACGCCAAATTACGCGCTTTACAGGGGTTTTCACCCTCCCCCCGCTTTTGTCTGCACTCTAAAGTGTGGGACGAAAGAAACCTATAGGAGCCTCACTGTGCAGTTTTCAAAACACCTTTCTAAGTCCAACCACCGTTTTGGCCTCAGCCTCATCGGGGCACTTAGCCTGATCGGCTCTTTGGGCATCGGACTTCTTGGAAGTTCCAACGCCGTGGCCCAAGCCTATCCCAACAAACCCATCCGTTTGGTTGTGACCTTTCCCACAGGCGGCGCACCTGACATCCTGGCACGTCTGTTCAGCGAAAAAGCACAGTTGGGTCAACCCGTTGTGATCGACAACAAACCCGGCGCAGGCGGCAACATTGGCAGCGACGTGGTGGCCAAATCAGCAGGAGACGGCTACACCATTGTGATGGGCACCGTCGGCACGCACTCTATCAATGGCGCACTTTACGAAAAAATGCCCTACGACATGGTGAAAAACTTCACACCAATCTCCCTCATTGCTTCCGCCCCCAATTTGCTGGTGGTCAACAACGACGTGCCCGTTAAAACCGTGAACGAGCTCATTGCCTACATGAAGGCCAATCCGAACAAACTCTCCTATGCCTCACCAGGCATTGGCACCTCGGTTCACATGTCAGGTGAATTGTTCAAGTCAATGACAGGCACCAGCATGACGCACATACCCTACAAAGGTCGTCAGTTTTACTTGCCCGACTTGTTGGGGGGCAGTGTTCAATTGGTATTTGACAATATGCCCTCAGCCCTGCCCATGGCCAAAGAAGGCAAGATTCGCGCAATTGCGCAAACCACGGCCAAGCGCTCTGCCGCTGCGCCCGATGTGCCCACCGTGGCTGAATCATTGCCCGGCTTCGAAGC
>Ga0209598_10004464_pt1 | contig 10279 bp, 8 predicted proteins | sample M_140807_EF_Meta_FD_187317 | JGI IMG/M metagenome (GOLD analysis project Ga0209598, IMG submission 187317) | Freshwater microbial communities from Lake Montjoie, Canada to study carbon cycling - M_140807_EF_MetaG (SPAdes) (version 2) | ecosystem: Environmental > Aquatic > Freshwater > Lake... | reverse complement strand
CACAGTTTGAGCATGTAAAGATGTAAACTCTAGTGTCTCAGCCTCACCGTCAGTGCCAAAGTCTATCTCATCGAAGATGAGACCATTCGGGTAGGCGATGTAAATATAAGGGTCTAACATTGTACCCGGGGTCATCGTAAATCTGTAAGTTATGCCTGCCTGAAGCACCACTTTAAACAAGTCTGTATCCCCATTGAAACCAATAGACCCGTTGAAGGTATCCCCTGGAAAAAGCTCTACAGACGTATCAATGCTGTTCGCAACGTCGTTCTCTTCACTTAGAGTACGGGCGCTCGTTGATACATGAAGCCAATCGCCACCAAAGGGGTTGATCAAGGCGCAAGTCGTATACATGAAGCACGTCTCCGATCATTCCAAGCAACCCAATGATAATACCTCAGGACCATAACCATTGGAGATAAGCTCATGATGCTTAACTCCTAATACTAGCCTCCAGCAAATTCGCCACCAAATTACTAAGCGAACGGCCTTCGTAGTCAGCACGCTCACGCAGTTGGCAATGCAAATGCCACGGCAGCGTTGCGGTGATCCGCTGTGGGCTGCGGCGCGCCAGGTCGATGGCAGACACGCCGATACTTCCCGTTCCAGGGCGGGTCTGAGAGAATGTGGAAATCATCCTGGTAACGCAGGGTGGTCACGGGTCGGGGTGTTGACGCACCGCCGGCCCACCCAAACGTATATCAGATGCTGCAGCGGTTGGCTCTGATGCTGCATAAGTGCTGCAGCACATCAAAAGCAAGCAACCTAGGGCTCCGTCAAGTCAGAAGCGCTGCAGCCTGAGGGCAAGGAATAAAGGGGTATTAACTGTCAATAACTGTTCGGCGGTCTAAACGACAGGACTTACCAGGAACGACCTGATAGCAAGCTTTCTGGACTTAATTTGATTAAGCCAGTTTGGCGCACGATTTGGCGCAAAACATGCTGTAACAAACAAGCAAACCCCTTGCACTGCAGTTGATCTTGGCGACTAGAATCACTGCATGGCATGCAGGGGGTCAGCGGTTCGAATCCGCTTGGCTCCATTGATAAACAAACAAGCCAATAATCAAATAATTAATCATTTAGCTTATTGATTGCGAAATTGTTTTTTGCAAATTTTCTAGTAATTAAATCCTGAAACCATCGAAAGAGGCAATCAAAACTAAGCACGAACTGAATCAACCATTATTCAAATATACAGATTCGGTTACATTTACATTTACAAGCCGCTGCCACTTTAACAAGCAGATTCTCTGCAACCAGAATCTAAATAATAATTTTAATTCATATTACCCTGCAGGCTCCTGATTCCAGTATCACGCCCTGGCAACATTCAAGAATTCCAGGCCAATCGCAAAACCGTCACACCCTCTGATCAAAGCTGGTAGCGGGGAAAGTTTAATATTTTTGATTAAAAAGTCTAACCTCATGTTCACGCTTGGGCTTAGTTTTAAGTTTCCCAAAAGAAAGTTTGCCGCCCTTCTGGTAGCCCTCTCATTTGTATTCAGCTTGGGCCTTGGCAGTGGCCTGCATGCAAAAGCCTTAGGCACGGATTACCACAAAAATGCTCAATTGGTAAGAAAACACCATGAGGTTACGTATATCCCCCTAGAAAAACAGCCCATTTACAATGATTTAGTTACAAAAAAATTGGAGGGCGAGAAATCATTAATCCTTGAGGCAACTGCCTCCGGCCCTTCCGCCACAGACACCTTTGTAGATTTCTATACCCACATAACCTCAGTTTATGACCAGCTTATTCCTTACTACACCGACCCAAGCAAGTATTCAAAGGGGGGACCATTCTGGTCCAAGGTAGAAAAAGAAAATTTTATACAATTGGGTGAACTTTTATCTAATGCCACAAAGAGTTTAGATACCAGTTCAATTCCTGAGAGCATTCGCCCCCAAGTATCCTCCCATAGGGCAATCCAATTAAAGGAAATATTTGACTATATCTTTGCCCACGCCACAGAACCTATTCAATTAGAAAGTAAATCAATACCTGATGGTACAATTTCAAACGATCCAAAATCGGGCATAGTCGAATTTCCCCAATCCCCCATAACCCTAAGTAATCACCGCAGTCCCGAAGCCCCGCCCCAATCCTTACCCTTTGAGGGCAGTAAAGAAGGAGAGTATCTATTCACAAGTGACACGGTTGAAGCAATTCCTGGCCTCTATGAATTAATCCGCAAAGATATTCCCACCAATTCAGATCAGCGGCCTAATAAGTTTTTCACCCCTGGCTTTTATAAGTTAATTTCTGAAACCCCCGGGCATCTAATAGCCCCCAAGTGGTACTTGCAGCTACCGCCAAGCCTAAGAGCAATTAGCGACATTGCATTCGGGGAAAACACGCTAATTCAAATTAGCTTAACTGCCATATTTATACTTGTATACATCGCAATCGTCGCAACAATATTTATTCCATTCTCAAAAACATACCAACGTCCTTCCATACTTGAAGAAGCAAAGGAATCGTCCAAATTGGTGCAATGGATTTCACTTCAAGACAAAGATGCTTGGCTTCGCTTAGTTCTTTTAGTATTATTCCTAGTTGCAACCACCAACTGCCTCAATGCAATTGTAGATTACGCCAATATCACTGGGACTCCAATTCTTGTTATCACAAACATATTTAATTTTATCTATTATTTAGGACTGAGCTTTACCTCCTTTCTTCTGTTTGAAGCCTTAGGCAGGGTCTTAAGTGATTTAGCAATTGCCATAAGCCCAAGCATGACGCTTTTAGATCTATCAATGGTGTCTGGCTCAATCATGCCAGCATCCCGATTAATTGGGATTGTATTCTCCATATATTATGTCTACAAACTTCTCCTGTCTTTCGGTCTGCCCCCTTCAACGATTTTAGCCTTCTCAGCAGTACCTGGATTAGCCATAGGCTTGGGTGCTTCTAAAATGCTAGCCAATCTAATCGCTGGCTTAGTTATCCAAACAGATCGCCCTATCAGAGTTGGAGACTTTGTAGACATAGCCGGCACGAAGGGCTTTGTTTCCCAGGTTGGCCTTCGTTCAATCAGACTGGAAACCCCATCACTAAGCTTGATAACCATTCCAAACGCAAAGGCTGACGAAGCAAATATTCATAATTTCATGATTACCGAAAAAGATAGCAACAACAAAAAATACAGGGCCTACGAGATTGTACTAACAGCCCTTCAGCAAAAAGTACACTCCCCTGAAGACGTTAATGCCATTGCAGAAGAGTTAAAAACCTATCTCAGCGCACAAGATCTAGTCAAACGCTACATAGTTGTGGCTAAGTCCAGCATTGTGGGTGACCCGGCAAAAATCGTTTGCAAGATTTATACCACCGCCAGAAACTGGGTTGAGCACGATGCAATAGTAGTGGGTTACAACAATATGTTTGTCGCCCTCGACGCCAAATATCCAGGCACCCTGCCTGAGCCAGAAAAGGTTCTTTTAATGCCTGTATAGCTCTCACTGCCCATACCCCGCTAACTCCCCGTAGATCCGATCCACTGTGACCAAGATCACAGCAACCAATGACCTAGGTCAAAGCCAAAGCGACTGAGCCAGTCCAAGCTCAGGGGACTCCATCCCCCGCTTAGCGGGGCTCCCCATGGCAATTGGCACTCCGCTCAGTTCCCTAAAGGCTCTGACCCAATCGCCAGCCCCAGGGCCGAAGCGGCCCCCCGGCCCAGTCCTAGGGCCTACCAAATCCAGCCCAATCACCCAAGCCCCCACCGGGGTGGCAATTCCCCTCGGGGCGCTCAGCCCGGCTCCAACGCCTCAGCTTCCGGAGGGCAACAGCCCAGGGCCCCAGGCCAACGGCCCCGGCCCCGGCCCCGGCCCCGGCCCCGGCCAAAGCAAACCCGGAGGCCCCGGAGCGCCCTTGGCTCCCAAGCCCAATCCGGGGAATCCAATTGCTCCCCAACCGCCAAAACCACCGGCCGCCAGCCTTGAATTCCGGAGCTTTGACGGAAGCGGCAACAATCTAGTTACCAACAATCTCAATGCCGTAGGTAGTGATTTCAGGCGCCTGGGCCCGGCGCACTTCGCCGATGGCGTAAATGCCATGGTCACCGACCTACCCAATGCCCGCACCGTGAGCAACCTAGTGGTGGCCGGTGGTGGCGAAATAGCTAATCCCGAAGGCCTCTCAGGAATGATGTATGCCTGGGGCCAGTTCATTGACCACGACCTCAACCTAATGCGATCGGATGGCATTAATCACATAGACATCAGCATTCCCAGTGGCGACCCAAACCTTAGTGCCAGCAGTATTTCTCTAACCCGTACAATCATCGATCCACTCACGGGATTAGCAGGCAAGCCAGCCGCCGCTGTTAATACAATCTCCGGCTGGCTGGATGGATCAATGGTATATGGCTCCGATGCAGCCACAGCAGCCAGCCTGCGCAATGGCGACGGCACCATGAAAACATCAGCGGGAAATAATCTGCCTGTAAGCAATGGCATGTTTCTGGCTGGGGACATCCGCGTGCAGGAAAATCCTGACCTCACGGCAATCCAAACCCTATTTGCTAGGGAACACAACCGCCAGGTGGATCTACTCAAAGCAGCCCATCCCCAGTGGAGTGGTGACCAGCTCTACAACCAAGCCCGGGCCATTGTGGGCGCCGAAATTGCTAACATTACTTACAGCGAATTCCTGCCCCACCTATTAGGCAAACAGGCAATTAAGTCTTACCAAGGCTATAAAGCCGGTGTTGATGCAAGTATTAGCGAAGAATTTGCCGGAGCAGCTTTCCGCTTTGGCCATTCAATCGTGTCTGATAATTTACAGCGCATTGACGAATCTGGGGCCCCAGTTGGCAGCGATTTAAGCCTTAAGGATGCGTTTTTTCTTTCCCCCACAGAATTTGCTACGAACGGCGGCGCCGACGGCTTCCTACGCAAGCTTTCCAGTGATATATCCAATGCCCTAGATGTGCACATCGTGGATGACCTGCGCAATTTTCTGAATGTGCCTGGGGCTGCCATGGATCTGGCAGCTATCAATATTCAGCGCGGTCGCGACCTGGGCTTGGGTAGCCTCAACGAAACCAGAGTTGCCCTTGGCCTGAAGTCTTACACCAGCTTCAGCCAGATCAGCGCTGACCCCAGCGTGGTGAGCTCACTGCAGGCGGCCTATGGCAGCGTCGACAAACTTGATCTATGGATAGGTGGCCTAGCCGAAAACCATGCAAAGGGAGCCATGGTGGGCGAAACCTTTCAAAAGATCATCGCTGGCCAGTTCACAGCCCTACGCGATGGCGACCGCCTCTGGTATCAAAACCAAGGCTTTGATGCTGCCACCTTGCAACAGATCGATAACACCTCCCTGGCAGATCTGATACTGCTGAATACCGACACCGACCACATTCAGCCCGATGTATTCAGCTTCATGGGGCGCCACAACAGCAGCGTGAGCGCCGAAGATCCCACGGGCCCCCAACTAATCGTGGGCAAGAACGGAGGCGACACCCTGGTGGGGGGTAGCGGCAACGACATCCTGGTGGCTGGCCTAGGGCGTCAAGCCATCAGCGGAGGAGCTGGCCGCGATGCCTTTGTGCTCAGTCAAGGGGGAATCCAAGCCCGCATCAGCGATTTCACCCCAGGCCAAGACCAGTTGGTATTCGAACAGGCCGCCACGGCGGACCAGCTCAACCGTGGCCTGACCGTGACACGCCAGGGGAACGACAGCCTGCTGCGCTTCCAGGGCAGCGAAGCTCTGTTGGTGGGCCTCACCCCCAACCAGCTGCGCCCCGGCGACCTGGCATTTCAACTCTGAGCCCCAGCCAGGGCTAGAGGCAAGGGCGCCAGGGGGGCAACGGTGCAAACGGCCTGAATTCAACTAAATTTGCTTCGATTGCTACTTAAACGTCTTAGCCATGGCCGATCAACTCACCGGTGGGGTCGAACGCACCTACCTCCGCGATCTCAGCGGTACGGCCAGCCAGGCCGGCGACACCTTGACAGTGCGCTACATCGGCACCCTTGACAACGGCACTGTCTTCGACAGCAACGACGATGGGGTGAAAGAGGCATTCAGTTTCCAGCTGGGGGCCAACCGGGTAATTCAGGGTTGGGAGATTGGCTTGCTGGGGGTGAGCGTTGGTGATGTGGTGCAACTAGGCATCCCCGCCGATCAGGCCTATGGAAACAGGGCAGTAGGTTCCATACCCGCCAACAGCCACCTCAATTTCCAGGTGGAGGTGCTGGGCCGCCAGCGGGGCAGCAGCACAGAAGAACTCAGCCCGCTGCAGTTCGGGGTGCCTGCCGACGCCTACATCCAATACCTCTTGTCGGCCAATGCCACCGAAGCCGATGTCAAGGGGCTAGATGGCGCCGATCAGCTCAGCAGCGGCAACGGCGGTGGGGCCATCCTCGCGGCCGGCGGGGATGACACTCTCCAGGGGGGAGCGGGGAACGACCTACTGGCTGGCGGCCTTGGGGATGACCGGTTGACGGGAGCCGGCGGTGACGATTATTTGCTGCCCGGCCTGGGCACCAACACCCTGGCCGGTGGCCCTGGCGCCGACCGCTTTTACGTAGCCGATGGCAGCAACACGATCACAGACTTCAATTTGCAAGAAGGCGACCAGCTGGTAGGGCCTGGCGGCCTAAGCCGCAGCCTTGAGGACAGCATCGCTGGCCTCAAAATCAATTTCAGCAATGGTTCCACCACGATCCTCACTGGTTTAAGCACCGCAGGATTTAACGCGGCCAAGGCTTTTGGTGAATTCAGTGATCCGGTCACTGGTATCACCAGTGCAGGCATCGCTCCAGAAGCAAGCAAGTTGCGCAAAACCGGCATCGCCTATGACTACCTCGCCAGCCACATCGACTTGGCTAGATCCTTAGGCGACGACCTCGAACTAGCACGGCGTCACTTCTTTGCCTATGGCCTCCAAGAGGGGCGCTCCTTAGATCGCTTCAACAATGCTGCTTACCTCGCCGCCAATCCCGACCTGAACAATTCCGCCTACTTCAAAGAAAATGCCGCTGAGCATTTCCTCAAGTATGGCCTCAAGGAAAACCGCAGCACAGCTGTTTATTGAGTTGCCTTTCTAAATCGCCGGCGACCAAAAGTAACTATCGCCGTTAACACCAGCACCACCACCAGGGGGATTTCCCCCCAGCGGTCGTAGGGGGTAAGCCCCTGGCGAAGTTCCAAGCCCAAAGGGGCGGTGAGCGGGGCCCCCAGGGGCAGTAGGCCCCGCACCACCCCTTGGGCATCCACCACGGCGGAGGGGCCTGTGTTGGCCACACTCACCAGCCAGCGACCGGTTTCGATCGCCCGCAACTGGGCCAGGGCTAAATATTGCTGCTGCAGTTGGGCTGGATAGGGGTCGAGGTTGGCCACCACCAGCAACCACTGGGCCCCAGCCCTCACCGCCTGGGCCAGCCCCGTGCCATCAGACAACTCATAGCAAATGGCCACCCCCGCAGCGCCGATTGGTAGCTCCAAGTGGCGGGAAGACAACCCAGGGCTAAGCCCCCCCACCGCCGACAGGCCACTCCATTGCAACCACTCCCCCCCCGGCACCCATTCCCCCAGGGGCACCAGCCGATGTTTATCTAGCCAGCGGCTGGGGTTCTGGGCCCCTTTAGCTATCCAAAGCACACTGCTGCGTTCCTCTAAGCCCTCCCGGCGAAAGCCCCCCGCCAAGATCGGTAGGGCCGCCGGCTGCTGCAAGGGTTGACCTAAGAGCAGTGAGCCCTCGGGTAATAGCACCGCCGCCGTCCCCTGGCTGGCCCCCTGGATTTGCGCCTGATCCAGCAGCGCAAAGAGGCGCCGCTGCTGGGTGAACTCAAACTTTTGGCGGGTGGGTAGGGCCGGTTGCACCAGTTGCAAGCGCAGGGCCGGGGCCGCTGGGGTTGCGGCGGGCCCAACCCTTGGCCCCGCCGCCGCCAAGGCCCCCCAGCCCAGCCCATGGGCCGCCAAGATCAGCACCAACAGGGCCGCCCAAGCTCGCCGCCATAAAAACCAACTAATCAGTATTTGCACCGCCGCCACCAGGCCGGCCCCGCCAAGGGCCGCCAACCCCGCCAGGGGCCGATCCAGCGGCAAGGGCGCCACACCGAGCCCCAGCCAAAACAGCGGCAACCGCGCCAGCAGCACCTCCGCCAGCCCCCAAACCAAGGCCGCCAAAACGGCCGTGGTCCAACGCCGCGGACCAAGCCCCTGCACCATGGCGCCCCAGAGGGCCACCAGGCCGCCCCCCGCCAGGGCACACACGGCCAATACCGCCCACACCAGCGGCAAACTCAAGGGGGAGGGCACCCCCAGCCAATCCAGGGGATGGAGGGCCAGCAGCCAGCGGTGGCTCACCAACACCGCGGCGGCGCCCCAGGCAAAACCAGCCCGGGGACTGGCCCCCCAAAGCGGCACCAGGGCAAGCCACAGCAGCGGCAACCAAGCCTGGGGGGGCAAGGCAAAACCGGCCAAAAGCCCGGCGGCAAAAGGTAGCAAGCGATACCAATTCTGAATTGTTAGCCAATCCTTAAGCGGATTGGCGTCGATCCTTAGCCCTGGCCCCTGGTGATCCCTCATACATTCGCTGGTGTCGTCCGATGCATTCGGCCATGGTTGCCAGCCCCCAGCGAGACGCCAGCCGAGACAACCTAGGCCTTCGGGAATTACTGGAAAGTAATTTCCAAACCCGAAATCTGATCCCCATGGCCGCCGGCAGTCCGGTGCCCCTGCTTAAGGACCACGTTTGGCTCGTGATTCGGGGCATGACCAAGCTGGTCACCTCTTACATGAGTGGCGACGAAGCCCTGCTAGGCCTGGTGGGTCCCAACGAACCCTTTGGCGCACCGCTGAGCACGGTGGAACCCTACGAAGCAGTAACCCTTGCCGACAGTGATCTGCTCTGCCTGCACTGGAACGAATTGCTGGAAGATCCGGCCATGGCCAGGGCGATGTTCCTGGCCATGGCCCGCCGCTACCGCCAGGCGGAATCGCTGCTGGGCCTGATGGGCATGCGCCGGGTGGAAGACCGCCTCTGCGGCTTCCTCGAGCTGCTGGCCAGGGACTACGGCCAGGCTGGCCCAGGCGGCATCCGCATAGGCGTGCGACTTACCCACCAGGAATTAGCCAGCGCCCTGGGCACCACCCGGGTCACCGTGACCCGCTTTATCGGCCAGCTGCGCCAGCAGGGTTGGCTGCAGATCGAATCGGGCCGTTATCTGGTTTTGACTGGCAAGGCTCGCTAGACCCCAGAGGACAGCTGAGGCCCCATGGATCGTGATAACCCGCTGCAGCAGCTTCTGGTGAGGGGCCTCGGCACCACCAGCCTGGTGGTAGACCGCCTGCGCTCCGTAACCCAGGACTGGGTTTTAAGTGGTCGCCTGGATCCAAATCAGGCCAGTGCCCTGGTGGATGAGGTCACCAAGGCCCTGCGGGGGGACAACCCAGAAGCGGAAAAACAGGCGGAACGCCAACTGGAACGCAACCTCGACCAGTTCCTTCAAGACATGGGCTTAGCCCGCCAAAGGGAGGTTGATGAATTAAGGGGCCGCATCGACCGGCTGGAACAACGCCTGCGCGACAACACCCCCTGAGAAAAGCCTTGCCCCCGGCAAGGGCACTGACAGAATCCCCCCATCCCCTCCTGGCACCGCTGGCTGCTCCCATGCGCGACATCCTGATCAGCTCCGCTGTTTGTGTGGCCTGCCTGCTGGTGGCCCTGGCCAGCCAGTTGGTGGCCCCCACCCCGGTGGGCGCCAGCGCCCCAGCGCCAGCCGCCGCTCCCCTCAGCCGGCCAGCAGCGGTGGCTGCACCGCTGGAACTTGATCCCAGCGACCCCAACCCCCGTCTTTTTGCTATGGCCCCCAACGACCTGTCCCAAGCCAAGGGCAAAGCCGCAGACTTGCTCGGTGGCGAAGACCTAGTGGCCTCTAAGGAACGCACCACCCCCTCCGGCCTGAAGATCACCGACCTGGTGATCGGCACCGGGGCCGAAGCCAAAGCCGGCGACAAGGTGTCGGTGAATTACCGCGGCAGCCTCACCAACGGCAAGGAATTCGACAGCAGCTACAGCCGCAACGAAGCTTTCACTTTCCCCCTTGGGGCCGGCCGGGTGATCCGGGGCTGGGATGAGGGGGTGGCCGGCATGAAGGTGGGGGGCAAGCGCAAGTTGGTAATTCCCCCCGACCTCGCCTACGGGGAACGCGGCGCCGGCGGCGCCATCCCCCCTAACGCCACCTTGATCTTTGAAGTGGAACTGCTGAAGGTGAGCCCCTAGGCCCACCTTCAGCACATTTAGAAATCAGATCAGAT
>Ga0209598_10004463_pt1 | contig 10280 bp, 9 predicted proteins | sample M_140807_EF_Meta_FD_187317 | JGI IMG/M metagenome (GOLD analysis project Ga0209598, IMG submission 187317) | Freshwater microbial communities from Lake Montjoie, Canada to study carbon cycling - M_140807_EF_MetaG (SPAdes) (version 2) | ecosystem: Environmental > Aquatic > Freshwater > Lake... | reverse complement strand
ATCCACCCCCGATGCACAGGTCATTCACACCCTGAACATGCTCAAGGAGGAGTGGCAGTCGGAACTCAACAAGGCGCTCCACATCAAATACACCCCCCGGCTCCATTTTCATGTCGATGAGGCCCAAAAACGCGGCGACCGCATTCTGCAGATCATGTCCGAAATCGAGCCTCCTCTAGACGAGAAGAGCCTTTAATTTTTCAAAGTTAAAAGTCTCCACCCCTGCCCTGAACAGTGGGTGGATTACAACTATCACTTTAGGGTAGTATGGGTAAAGATACCGATCAACCGACTAGTGTATTTAAGTTGTTGATGATTAGATTCTTTATAAAGTTTAGTTTATCCGTAAACACCCCAAGCAATTTTTCATGATTATGATATCTTAAGATATGCAACAGAGGCTTTTCTGTTACCTGCGATCTCTGTTTTTGCTTTCAACCATACTCCCCCTTCAAACACCGCTTTTTGCCGATCCGCTGCTGTCCTCTTGGCTGCCGGATACCTCTACCAAATACGCCCGCATCTACACCAGTGCAGCGAACCGTACGGCTGGAATTTCCACCACGACCTGGTCAGGACAAACTTCCCCCACTTATGCCGGAGTTCACGAAATCGACTACTCCTCCGGTTGGGTTTACATCAAAAACACCGGTTTGGCTTCTTACGTTATGGGGCCCTGGAATAACCCCAACTTTCCAAAAAATCAGGGAACCAGCACCGGCGTTTACCGTTTCCCCCGCTCTCCCGCGATTCCTTCCTCCCACACTCTGACGGGCCAAGGCTCGATCGGATTTCTGGTAGACGGAGTGGCGATTTACAACACCTCCGACGGTTTTTCCTACTCCGTGTCGAATTCCAAAGACGCCTCGCCCAATGCCAACATTGGTCCTGGCGACGGCATCTGGAATCGTGACGCCTTGCCCAATGAGGGCGGATCCTTTGATTATGCATTCAATCATCCCCAGCCCAGCGGACAATATCATGCCCACGCCAACCCGATTGGGGTCCGCTATCTCCTGGGGGATAACATCAACTTCGATCCCTCCACCAAAGCCTATTCTGAAAACACCTCTGCTACTACAAGGAGACACTCCCCGATCATCGGTTGGCTTAATGACGGCCTACCTCTCTACGGACCTTATGGATATTCCAATCCAACCGATCCAACCAGCTCTGTTCGGCGCATGATCTCGGGTTATGTCCTTCGAGATGGCAGCTATGGTACCGCGAATTTAAATACCGCCGGTAGAAAGACCCTCCCTCTTTGGGCCCAACAGGCCCAAAACAAAACCACCCTTACCTCCAGCCAGTGGGGACCCAATATTTCGACGACGTACGAGCTCGGGCACTACGCGGAGGATTATGATTATTTGGGAGATCTTGGCTACACCCAAGGGGGACAGTTTGACCTGAACAAATACAACGCCCGCTATTGCGTCACCCCCGAATATCCCAACGGTACTTGGGCTTATTTTGTCTCCGTCAAGACCGATGGCAGTCCTTGGTATCCCTACAACGTTGGTCGCTGGTATATGGCCACTCCCCCGGCTTCGACCGGTCAACCCCCCACCCCAGGTAACTCCACCACGGTGACCGTCATGAACGCCGATACACCGCTGACCCAATACTACAAAGGCGCAACCTCAACCTCCGAGACCTGGAGTTCCACTCCCGTGATAATTTCCGGAAGCACCGTGACCCTATCCTGGAATGCCGTCGAGGGCGGAACCTACCAAGTGACCTCCTCCAGCGATCTCACCAGCTCGACCTGGACCGCCCTCTCCGGCGACGTGACCCCCGCCGGCAATGTCGGAACAAAAACCGAAACGGTGAATACCGCCACGACCACCAGAAAGTTCTATAAGTTGACCCGCACCGGAATGGCCACTTACGACAGCGTGGGCTACTAAATCCGACTTGGGGCTCAGATTTTAGCAGGTGACCCATCGGTATCACCGTCTTTACGATATGTCGTGAATCTGTTCCTTCCGTTAAATCGAGCCACGCTTTTTGCTTGGCTCTTTCTTTTCCCTGTGGGAGTTAGCTGGGCCTCGAATCTGGAGACCATCATTCAACCGACTTTCGCCGGATCCCCTCTGATTTTGGACTCCCTCCGCTACGAAAATTCCGCCAAAGAAACCCTCTCTTTTACCCGAATCAGTTTTCTGCTGTCCGGCTTCGCCCTGGAGAAGGAATCGGGAGGATGGACCGAGCTCCCCAAACAGCATGCCTGGTGTGATGCCGAAAAACATCGGCTTCAATTCATCCTCCACGACGTTCCGCCCGCCTCGTACCGCTCCATTCGCTTTTATTTCGGGCCCGAAGAAAAAACCAATCATGCCGACATTGCCAAGATTCCTGCCGACGACCCCCTTAATCCCAATCTCAACGGCCTTCACTGGAACTGGCAGGGAGGCTACATCTTTCTGGCTTTGGAGGGCTATTTTCGAACAGGAAACGATAAGCCAACGGGCTACTCCTACCATTTCGCCCGAGACCCCCGACGCACCGCCATCAATCTCAACGCGCCCCTGGATCTTCTCCACGATGCCACCCTCACCTTGGACTTCGACCTAGCCTCTCTTCTCAATTCTCCCCGTCCCATTTCGATGAACCACGACGGCGTCTCCACCCATTCCCGAGAAAATGATCCTCTGGCCGACAAACTCGGTGCCAACCTCCGGGGATCCTTTCGAATTCGCCGGTTTTTATCCTCTGTCCCCGTTGCCTCTCCGATGAAAAACCGAAAACCCATTGAACTTCCGGAGAAATATACCCCCTATCGCTTTCAAATGGCCGCGACCTTTCCCATGCCAGACCTCCCCATGGACAACCCGTTGATCGAGGAACGCGTCTCCCTCGGACAAAAGCTCTTTCAAGATTCCGCCTTCTCAAAAGACAACTCCATCTCCTGCCTATCCTGCCACGATCCCGCTCATGGTCTTTCCGATGCCCGCCGCTTTAGCATCGGCATCCATGGCGATCCAGGAACCAGAAATTCTATGACCCTGCACAATCTCGCGTGGAAAAATCACTTCTTCTGGGACGGTCGGGCCACCTCCCTTCGTCAACAGGTGCTCATGCCAGTCCAAGAACACGATGAAATGGATGAAACGCTGGATCGCGTGGCCCAGAAACTATCCTCAGAACCCACCTATCCTCCTCTTTTTGCCAAAGCTTTCGGGTCCCCAAAAATCAGCGCGGAGAAGATCGCCCTCGCCCTCGAGCAGTTCCTCCTGACCCTGACCAGCTACCGTTCCAAGTTCGATCTGGCCATGGCCGGCCTCACCCAACTCACCCCCGAAGAACAACGAGGTTTCGAGCTCTTCATGACCGAATACGAGCCCCGGATGGGTCAAAGGGGTGCCGACTGCTTTCACTGCCATGGAGCCCCTCTTTTCACCGATCACCAATTTCACAACAACGGTCTGGACTCCTCTCCCAAGGATCCCGGACGCCAAAAGGTGACCGGCAAAGATTCCGACATGGGAAAGTTTGCCACTCCCACTCTACGCAACATTGCCCTCACCGCTCCCTACATGCACGACGGTCGGTTCAAAACCCTAGAGGAAGTCATCAACCACTATTCTTCGGGGGTGCAACGAAGCCCCACTCTCGACCCGAATCTGGCCAAACACCCAATCGAAGGGATCGGCCTGACATCCGCAGACCAGAAAGCCTTGGTCTCCTTTCTTAAAACTCTGACCGACACGAACCTACCCGCCTCGCTTCCTCATTAAACCAAAGAAGAGCTCAGCTTTTTTTGGGTCCTTTCCCTCCGGGATTGCGAGGCTTCTCATTTTCACCCTTCTCGTCTCCCCCGCTTTCATCCCCGCCCTCTTCGCCCGTGGCCGATCCGGTCTCAAACTTCTTTTTCAGCTCTTGCAGAAAGGGAGTCATGTCGGAGACTTTGTCCCAGACGGCCTTGGCCACGTAGATCGGCTTTTGCGTCTCCAGGGCGATGGCCACGCAGTCGCTGGGACGGGCATCAATCTCGGTGATCGAGGTCCCGCCTGGCCCGACCTGACGCAGGGTCAATCGGGCAAAATAGGTGTCATTCCGGAGGTCGTTGATGATCACCTTGTCCACTGTGATCCCGAACCCTTGCAGGATAAGATGAATCAGATCGTGGGTTAACGGGCGCTCCCGCTTTTCCCCCTTCAATAAAAGAGCGATCGAGGTGCCCACCCCATGGTCCACATGGATACTGAAGGTCTTGGTGTCATTTCCCAAAAACACCGCCATGCCACTGGCGGCCGGCATCAGTCCGAGAATCTGCACGTGAATCGCATCGCTGGGCATAAGGCCCATGGTAACTCCCGGCGTGGCGCTCGCAAGCGGACCGAAAGTTGCAGCGAATCATTGCGTTCCGATGCCCAAGCCGTCTATGAATGACGCCGTGGCATCTACGCCAGAATCTTGGACGATCGAAGACGCGATCCGCACCTACGGCATCGCCCGTTGGGGGAGTGGTTATTTCGGGGTCAACCCCGCTGGAAACATCACCGTCAAACCCTTGGCGACCGAAGGATCGGAAATCGATCTAGCCAAAGTCGCCGCCCGGGCCAAGGAGCGCGGCCTTCACTTCCCCCTGCTGATCCGCTTCCACGATCTCCTGCGCCACCGGGTCCGTGCCATCAATCAAGCCTTTGCGGATGCCATTAAGGCCGCCCGCTACAAAGGCGAATATCGCGGTGTTTTTCCGATCAAGGTCAACCAAATGCGGGAAGTGGTGGAGGAAATCCTCGAGGCCGGGGAGCCGTTTCATTTCGGGCTCGAAGTGGGCAGTAAACCCGAACTCTTTGCCGGCCTAGCCCAGCATCGGGATCCGGAGAGCCTGCTGATCTGCAACGGATATAAGGATGCTGAATTCATTCGCACCGCCCTCATGGGTCGCAAACTCGGGAAAAAGGTCATCCTCGTGATTGAAAAGCCGGAAGAGCTGAAATTGGCGATCGAAACCGCCCGGGCGATGCAGGTCCAGCCTCTGATCGGGGTTCGGGTGCGGCTTTCCGCCCGCGGGGTCGGCAAATGGGCGCTTTCCGGAGGAGACAGCGCCAAATTCGGCCTCTCCACCGGAGAACTCCTGGAAGCCATTGAATACCTCCGGAAGGAAGGATGCCCTGAAGCTTTGCAGATGCTCCATTTCCATGTCGGATCGCAGATCCCGGATATTCTGGCCCTCCGTCGAGCTGTGCGGGAAGCCACCCGCTTTTACGCTCAACTTCACCACCTCGGACTCAAACCCACCTACCTCGATGTGGGAGGGGGACTGGCCATCGATTACGACGGTTCTCGTTCCGATTCCGAAAGCTCGATGAACTACACCTTGGCGGAATATGCGCGGGATATCGTCCGCTCCGTTTCTGAAGTTTGCCGCCAGGAAAAGGTTCCCCACCCGAATCTGGTCAGTGAAAGCGGAAGAGCCACGGTTGCCCACCATTCCGTTCTGCTGGTGGAAGTCTTTGGCACCATCGAGAAGACTCCCCGACCTTTTCTTCCTGCCAAGGACGAGGATCCCGAGTTTGTCCGCCAACTTTCCGATCTCGTGCTCAATTTAAACCGAAAGAATCGGCAGGAATCACTTAACGATGGCTTGGCGGTGAAGGAGGAGGCCGCCGCCCGGTTTGATCTCGGTCTCTTAGATCTCGCCACCAAGGCACGGGTGGAGGACACCTTCTGGCACTTGGTCGAAAGGATCACCGCTCTCTACGTCAACGGTCGTCCCCCTCCCGAAGAAATTCGCAAACTCAACGACCAACTCGGCAAACAGTACCTTTGCAATTTCAGCGTATTTCAATCCCTCATCGACCACTGGGCCCTCAAACAACTCTTCCCCATCGTTCCCATTCACCGCCTCAACGAAAACCCCGTCCATAACGGACGGCTGGTCGACATCACCTGCGACTCCGATGGAAAAATTGACCAATTTGTCGCCGGGTCCGGTATTCGTTCGACCCTCCCCCTCCACGCCCCTGCTGGACAACCCTACATCCTCGGTTTCTTTCTTCTGGGAGCTTATCAGGACGTGATGGGGGACCTGCACAACCTCTTTGGCTCGGTCAACGAAGCGCACGTCTTTTTGGACTCGGACGAACCGGATGGTTTTTACATCGAAGAAACCATTCCAGGATTCTCCATCGCCCGCGTGTTGGGCAACGTACAATACGATCCCTCCCAACTTTCTCGCTTGATCAAATCCCAGGTGGATGAGGCCATCAAAGCGGACAAGATGAAGGCTACCGAAGGCATGGATCTGCTGGATTCGTACGAAAAAGGGCTCTCCCACCCCACCTACCTAAGCTTCGAAAACAGCTAAACCGGCCCCCTTTTACGATTGGCAAGCCCTTGAGGGTTCGCTAGGTTGGAACGTTCATGGCAAAGAAATCCAAAGCAAAAAAGGCTCCCAAGGCCTCTAAAAAGAAGGTTTCTCCGAAGGCTAAAAAGCCATCGAAAGTCGCCAGCAAACCCCTCCCGGCAAAAAAGCCCTCGGGCCCCCCTTTTCCTATCAAAATGCCGACCAAATTCCTCCGCCCTTTGGAGGAAATGAGCGGCAAAGCTGCCAAACCTCCAAAATTTTCCGCCTCATTTCTAGAAAAACAGAAGTCCAAGCTGGCGGATTTGAGGGACCATATTCTCGACCAGATGCATGGAGTGGCCCAAGACAGCCTCCGCGAGCGGGGAGAAGGTGCCGGCTCTGCCTTCGGCATGCACCAAGCCGACGCCGGCAGTGATGCCTACGAAAAGGATTTTGCTCTCAGCCTCCTCAGCCAGGAACAGGACGCCCTATACGAGATTGAAGAGGCCCTCAAGCGGGTCACTGCCGGCACCTACGGCGTTTGCGAAATGTCAGGTCAGGCCATCCCAGTGGCCCGCCTAGAAGCGATCCCCTTCGCCCGTTTCACCGTCGATTGCCAATCCCGCTTCGAGCAGGAAAACAAAGGCAAGAATCGCTGGGAAAGCGCCCAACCGTTCATGGACACCGTCGAGTCTTCCGAGGAGGAAGGTAGCGAGGAGTCCGAAGACGAGGAAAAGACCAAAGCCAAGGAGTAATGGATCATGTTCAATAAAAAAGCCCGCCGCCCCCGTCGTATGAATCGCTCCGCCCCCCGCCGGCGGATCGACATCAACGCGGACGCCATCGATTTCCGCAATGTGGAGCTGCTCCGCAAATTCATCACCGAGCGGGGGAAGATCCTTCCCCGCCGCGTGACCGGAATGCCCGCCGTCCTGCACCGTCGCCTCAATCAAGCCATCAAAAGGGCCCGGAATGCCCTCCTCCTCAAATGAGCCGTCGTTGCCAGATCACAGGGGCCGTGCCTTCTCTTGGTCGTAAGATCATTCGGAGCGGTAAATCCAAAAAATCCGGTGGTATCGGTATGCACGTGACCGCCAACACCCCCCGGAAATTCCGTCCCAACCTGCGGCGCAAGAAGCTCTATGTGCCCGAACTGGGTCGCCATGTCAGCCTTCGGCTTACCGCCCGTGCGTTGAAGACGATTTCCAAAAAGGGTGCTTACGCCACCCTAAAACGCGCCGGTTTGGTGTAAGCCAAACCGGTTTGGCTCTCCTCAATCCCTCAGGCGCGGGCTAAAATGCCCACGGGCCAACCGGAAGAAAAAAAGGATCAAGGGCACTGCCAGCAAGCAGATTCCCATGCCGATCGACTGTAGGTTTCGTGCATCCGTTTGGATCTGATCGATGACCCCAAAAGCAAGTAACCCCAGCCCCACGATCCCCACCAAGTAGGCTAGGGGCATAAAATATTTCCCAAATTCGTCACGTTCCCGCATTCGAGCCAACCGATCTCCCCTATTGTTCCAGTTCATGGAAAACCCATGGGAACTAAAATTACTGCCATAATTTCGTAACGTAGTATGGCTTGAACAATTTTCAACTGGTACTTATTGCCTATCTCTTTGGTGATAAAATGATTTCCACTGGATAGTGGTCGCTAGGGATATCTTCCCCGGAAAAGATTTTTACCTGCTGCCTTCTCCCTCCAAAGGCACGAACCAAACTCGGAGAAAGGATAAAATGATCAAAATCGGTAGCCGGAAATCTTCCCTGCAGATCTGGCTTTACCGTGGCCCCTTCTGGCCAGCCGATGTGCTCATCTGCCACGCTCCACCCCTCTTTGACCAGATTTCGGATGGTCCCCTCGTTGAATTCGGGATTCCGAGTCGAACAGTTAAAGTCCCCCCCCACGAGAATATAGTCCTTCACCGGATCCAATCCCCTCCTTCGCCAGTCCCAACGCAGGTAATCCATCGCCTTCTCCCGCCTTTTGGCTGAGGTTTCCCGCCCCCCACGGTTGCTTTTGAGGTGAACTCCATACACGGTCACAGACCTCCCTTGGTCATCTTGAAACTCGGCCCCAACAAATCCCCGTACGGGTCGATCGGGCGTTAAAGGCAAACGGTGAAAATCAACCTCCCAAACCTCTTTCCACGGCCACTGACTGACCAGTGCGATATTTTGTGGAGGAAGGGCCGCATCTTCATCCCCCGCGCGTTGAAAGTCGGTTAGCGCCCTCCAAGGGTAAGATGGGGTCGCTTTTTCCAAAGCGATCGGATCTAGCACCTCCTGCAGGATTACTACTTGAGGCCATATCTTCTTCAAATAAAGACCCACGGATCGAAGGTGCAGCTCTTGAGCTCTGGAAGAGGATTGAGGCAGGTGACCCGGAAACCACTGCACATTCCATGTCATCCACCTCCAAGGCAGTTGAGGAACAGATACTTCCCCTCCCCGAGAAATGACTCTTGGAGGAAGAACCTCAGGTGGGGGAAGAGGAAGCCCACCCCGGGCCAAAGAGATGAAAAAAAGAGTTGGAAGTAGAGCTCTGAAATAAACCATACCGGATTAAACCGGCAAAAGGTCGGGTAGATGCGGTATTAAAAAAAATTTCTCAACCAATCGACGTATCAATCTTCCCGCGGATTCCATGCCTCTGCAGGTTTCGCTTTTTGAACCGAAATGGGCGCTTGCGCTTTTTCTGATATCTCTACTCCATGCTGCTGCCGGATTCGGGCCATTTCCATAAGCTCTTTTTTCTCATATTGCTGAAACCAGAAATAAAATCCCAGTCCTCCCCCGGTTAGAATTAGGAGAAGCATAGAAACGAAGAGCTTGATTTTAAATTCCTCCCCCAGCCTATCCCACCACTCATCAAAATAGTGGAACCAGGTAAAACCACGTTTATGTTTGGGGCGTTTGGGCATTTATTTCTATAAATGGGCCACCACGTTGCCATCAATTTGTCACAAAACAACCCCCCTAATCCTACTTCCGCTCGTTTTCCGCTCTTTTTTGGGTACTCTGAATGAACGGGCCTGTGGCGAAATTGGCATACGCGACAGACTTAGGATCTGTTGGGGTAACCCGTGGAGGTTCGAGTCCTCTCAGGCCCACACTCCCCCCCGTCGGGAGTCAGACAACTTACCGGCGCACGTTCTTTCGATTCCTAGCCTTGCAGGCCGGGCCTAGGCCCGGCCTCCAGAAGTACATGCTGATAAGCGCTTTGGACTTTTTTTCTTATTTTCTCCGCCATCTCCAACCATTTCTCCCCAGTCTCCATTCCGCATTTTTTAGCCAACCAATCCAGATCCACACCTCTCTCCGGAAGCAACGCCCCTCCCCTTCCCTCATCCAACCGCATCCACCACTCCGCCGCTGCCCAAAACTTCAGGCCCTCCGCCAGAATCCCAGCCTCCTTGGGCAGTTTCTTGGCCATTTTATTGAGAACTTTCTCCGTGTTAGGCTCCACATAACCCTCCCGCATCTGCCAAGCCTGCGCCGCAAACTCCACATCCATTAAACCTCCCCGACCCGTCTTGTAGGCGCGTTCTTCCTGACCGGTCGGCACCCGCTCGGTCGCAATTCGTTCCCGCATTTCGCTCAACTCTTTCAAAAACGTCGGTGCTTTTCCGGCTTTTAACCAAAGCTCCTCCACCGCCGGCCAAAACTTCGACCCCAGTTCCTTAGCTCCGGCAATCGTTCTCGCCCGGCATAACGTCTGAACCTCCCAGCCCTGGGCCTCCGTCCTGTAATACTCCGCATACCTCTTCACGGGAACGGCCAAAGCTCCCTCCGCATAGGGTCGAAGCCGGAAATCGACCTTAAAAAGCGAACCCGATGCCCTTTCCTCAGTCAGAAACTTAACCGCTCGCTGCACCGACTCCTCCCCCTCCCCCACCACCAAAAGATCCAGATCCGATCCAAAACTCAAACCCTCGCCCCCCGCTTTTCCTAGCCCCACCCAAGCCCATTTTGCTTTT
>Ga0209598_10004460_pt1 | contig 10283 bp, 9 predicted proteins | sample M_140807_EF_Meta_FD_187317 | JGI IMG/M metagenome (GOLD analysis project Ga0209598, IMG submission 187317) | Freshwater microbial communities from Lake Montjoie, Canada to study carbon cycling - M_140807_EF_MetaG (SPAdes) (version 2) | ecosystem: Environmental > Aquatic > Freshwater > Lake... | reverse complement strand
GCAGGACGCCGAGCGCAGCACCAGAAACCGGAGGTTTCCAAGAAAAAATCGCACGATGCGATGTTTTTCGTGAACACGATGCGATGTTTTTCGTGAAGCCAGCTCGTCGGGCGTCACGCGGGGTCGCCGAACCGTGCTGCAGAAAAGAGGCTGCGGCCCCGGAGAAATTCCGCCGCCGACATGGTCTTCCGCCCCTCCGGCACGAGCCGCCGGATGACCAGCCGCGTGCCCGCACCGCAGGCCACCACGATGCCGGCGTCGTCGGCCGAGAGGATCGTGCCAGGCGCTGGAGGGGTCGCGCCTGGCGTTGCGGCCGCGTCGCCGCCGACCGCCACGTCCTCGAGCACGATCCGGAGCGGAGTCCGGCCGTCGCCCTCGCGCAAGAAACTCGCCACCCGCGGCCAGGGATCGAGCGCCCGCCGCTTCCGCTCGATCTGCGCGGCGGGCAGCGACCAGTCGACGATTCCGTCGGCCTTGGAGAGCCGCGGAGCCTTGGTGGCGCGGGCCGCGTCCTGCGGCACGCCGACGGTGGCACCCGGCCCGGCGGCGGCGAGCAGATCGATCGCCTCGGGCACGGCCGCGGCGCCGATCTCGGCCAGCCGCCGCTCGAGGTCGGCGGCGGTCTCGGTCGCGTCGATCGGCGTCTCGCGTGCGACGATCACGCGGCCCGCGTCGAGGGCCGGAGTCATCTGGATCACGCTCACGCCGGTGACGGCGTCACCCGCGAGGATCGCCCACTGCACCGGCGCCGCGCCGCGGTGCCGCGGCAGCAGCGAGCCGTGCAGGTTGATGCCGCCGTAGGGGGCGACCTCTAGCGCCGCCGGCACGAGGATCTGGCCGTAGTCGCAGACGACGAGCAGATCGGGAGAAAGCGCCGCGATGGCCGCGATGGCGTCGGCGTCGTTGATCCGCTCGGGATCGAGGATCTGCAGGCCGGCGGCCAGGGCCGCTTCGCGCATTGGGTTCGGCGGAGGTCGCCGGCCGGGAGGCGCGTGCGCGGGACGAGTGACGACGGCGAGAACTTCGTGCCGCGAGGCCAGCAAAGCCCGGAACATCGGCACGGCGAACGGGCCCGTGCCCATGACGACGAGCCTCAGGCGTGGGGCGGCGGGCGCGGTCATGCCGTGCAGCGGTCCGCTTCCAGCCGGTCGAGGCGGGCCACGATCGCGTCGTCGCCCGGCAGCTCGCCCCGCGACTGCTGGCCGGCGAAGACCTCGCGAAAGGTCTCGAGTGCCCGCCGCGATTCGATCGCCGCCGATTCCGTCAGCCGGTCGGTGAAGAGCCGGCCGTCGAGGTGGTCGAACTCGTGCTGCACGACGCGGGCGAGCAGCCCGCCGACGTCGATCCGGAACGGCTCGCCGTCGAGCGACCAGGCGTCGACCACGATCTTCTCCGGCCGCCGCACGTCGCCCCGCAGCCCGGGCAGGCTGAGGCAGCCCTCCTCCTGCACGGCGGTGCCCCGGGGGCGGCTGAGCGTCGGATTGATGAACACCAGTTCCTGTCCGGCGTCCGAACGGCCCGCCGTGTTGACCACGAAGAGCCGGTAGGGAAGGGCGACCTGGTTGGCGGCCAGGCCGATCCCCTCGGCGGCGTACATGATGTCGAACATCTGCTCGACGGCGGCGCAGACCTGGTCGTCGATCCGCACGAGCGGCCTCGAGCGGCGGAGCAGCGCGGGATGCGGGTACTCCACGAGTTGCAGCGGGCCGATGGCGGCGGGGGCTGATTCGTGCTGGCTGTCTGGCATGCGGGGTCACCGGGAACGCGGGTGTGGCCGGGCGGACGCTGACCGCTACGGATCGCCATGCATCATACGCCGATTGTGCGACGATCACCGCTGCCAGGAATCGGCCGCGGCGCGGGCGGCCATGATAGAGTTCGGGGCATGACCATCTCCAATCCGGATTCACACGGCCCATCGCTCCCCGCATTGCTCGATCCCGCCGTGCTGCTGGCCACCTGCGGCGGCCTGGGCCGGATCGGCGTCGCGCCGGGCACGTGCGGGGCGATCGGGGGGCTCGCGGCGGCAATCGGCCTCGCCCGGGCGGGGCTCCCGCCGCTGGTGGAGGTGGGGCTGCTCGTGGCCGTCAACCTCATCGGCATCCCCTGCTGCACGCGGGCGGCCCGGCTGCTCGGCCTCGGCAAGGATCCCGGCATGATCTGCTACGACGAGGCGGCCAGCCTGCCGCTTGCGCTCCTGGTTCTGCCGGCCGCAGCGCGGTCGCCGCTGGCGTATGCAGCCGCGTTCGCGCTCCACAGGCTTTTCGACATTTCCAAGCCGTTTCCCTGCCGCCGGCTGGAGCGGCTGCCTGCCGGCCTCGGTATCATGGCCGACGACTGGGGGGCGGCGGCGTACGCGGCCGCCTGCCTGGCCGGAACACATGCCCTGGGCTGGCTCTGACCTCCGCGACCCGGTCGCATGCCCGCCGCGCTCCGCGTCCCGGCCCCGAAACCCGCACCTCCGCCTCTCGCGTCCGACGGCTCCCGGCCATGCGCGTGCTGCTGATCGACCATGGCTGCTGCGACCACGACCACACGCGGGTGCACCGCTGCCGTGCGGCGCTCGCCGACGCGGGGGTCGTGGCCATGGTCTGCGGTCCCTCGTCGGTGCCGCGGCTCGAGGAGCACCAGCCCGGCATGTTCGGCATCCACCTGCACGCCATCGCCGCCGCGTCGCACCGGTTCCTCGCGGCCGTGCAGGAAGGTTCTCCCGAGTCGCTCCTTGCGGCCGTCCCGCTGCTCTCGCCGCGGCTGCTCGGCTCTGTCCGCGAGACGGCCCGGCAGCTGATTGCCGAGGCGGTCGATGCCTGTGACCCAGATGCGATCTTCGTGATGAACGCGGGCATCCTCACCGACCTCGCCGTGGAAACCGGCGCGCCGGTCGCCGTGCACGTCTCGCAGGCAGATCTCGAATCGGCGGCCTCCAAACCCGCCATGCGCACGCTCGTGGCCCGCGCGCTCGGCTCGTGCGAACTGGTCGCCGCTGCCGACGCCGCCGCCGCCGCCGCACTGCACGCGGGCTGGCTCGAGCCCGATGCCATCACCGCCGCCGATGTCTGGCCGCTCGCCCCGGAGTCGGCCGGCCACATGGCCGCGGCCTGCCGCACCGCCGTCGTCCGCCGCCACGGCTGATCCTCCACCGGTAGACCGTGGAAGGGCATGGATGACTTTTTCCAAGGACAGGTAGACTTCGGCCTCCCGACATCACATCGGCCGCGCACGCCGCGGCCGCCATCCGCCCAGCGAGATCATCCGCATGAAGAAGCCCGCGAAGCCGCGTCCCTCGTCCGCGAAGACATCCGCCGCGAAGCCGAAGGCCGCAGCACCCCACCGCGCCGCGGCACGTCCCGATCCCGCCGCAGCCCGCCGCGTGGTGCTCGACCTCATGGCGATCCCCGGGGGCTCGGGCGACGAGAAGGCGGTGGCGGAACGGATCGTGAAATGGCTCAAAGAGGCCGGCTGCGCGGCCGCGGCGATCTCGTTCGATACCGCCCACACGAAGACGCCGCTGAAGGGCAACGTGGGCAACCTCATCGTGAAGTTCCCCGGCACGCAGCCGGGGCCGCGGCGGCTGTTCATGGCCCACATGGACACGGTGCCGGTGTGCATCGGCACCAGGCCGGTGGTGGCGGGCCGCTTCGTGAAGAGCGGCAATCCCGCGACGGGCCTCGGCGCCGACGACCGGGCCGGATGTGCCGTCGTGCTCTCCACCGCGCTCGAGGTCCTGCGGCGCGGCCTTCCCCATCCGCCGCTGACGTTCCTCTTCGCGATCCAGGAGGAGGTCGGGCTCTACGGCGCGCGGTTCGTCAAGGCGGCCGACCTCGGCCGGCCGAAGCTGGCGTTCAACTTCGACGGCGGCGCCGTGGAGAAGATCACCGTCGGCGCCACGGGCGGCTACCGGATGGACATCTCGGTGGAGGGCATCCCCAGCCACGCCGGCGTGGCGCCGGAGAAGGGGGTGTCGGCGATCGCGATCGCCTCGCTGGCGATCGCGTCGCTCGTGAAGGACGGCTGGCACGGCCTCGTGATGAAGGGCGGCAAGCGGGGCACGAGCAACGTCGGCGTGATCCAGGCGGGCTCCGCCACGAACGTGGTGGCCGAATCGGCCTGCCTCCGGGCCGAGGCCCGCAGCCACGACACCGCGTTTCGCGGCCGGATCGTCAAGGCGATCGAGACGGCGTTCAAGGACGCGGTGCGGCAGGTGAAGGCCGCCGACGGCTCGACCGGCAAAGTCACGTTCGACGGCCGGCTCGACTACGAGGCCTTCCGGCTCGAGGACGACGAACCCTGCGTGGTGGCGGCCGGCGCGGCGGTCCGCGACGTGGGGCTCGTGCCGCGGCTCGACGTCTCCAACGGCGGCCTCGACGCCAACTGGATGGCGGTCAACGGCGTGCCCACGGTCACGCTCGGCTGCGGCCAGATGGAGATCCACACCACGAAGGAGCGGCTCGACCTCGACGCCTTCGAGGCGGCCTGCGCGGTGGCCCTGCAGTTGGCGACCGACGTCGCCTGACGCATCCGGGCGAGCGGCGTGGAGCGAACGGGCCGCCGTCGGATGTGCGGCGTCTGATCCTGGCCGTCCGATCTCGGCCGTCTGGTGAGGCTGCCGGCCGGCGGCATCTGGACGATGCGGCCGGTGTCCGGTACCGTGCGCCAGTGTCCGCCGGCTGGCTGCCGCCACCGCGGGAGCGACGCGAGCCGCACGAACGCAGCAAAGGGAGTTGCCGCCATGACGCGTGAACCGCCGACGGCCGATGCCGTCCACCGGGGCGATTGTCTCGATCTGCTCGCCCGCATTCCGGCGGCGAGCGTGCACCTGGCGTTCGCCGACCCGCCCTTCAACATCGGCTTCGACTACGACGCCTACGACGATCGGCTCACGGCCGACGCCTACCTGAACTGGTCGCGGAAGTGGATGGCCGAGGTGGTCCGCGTCCTGCGGCCCGACGGCACGTTCTGGCTGGCGATCGGCGACGAGTACGCCGCCGAGCTCAAGGTGATGGCCACGCGGGAGCTGGGCCTCGTCTGCCGCAGCTGGGTCGTCTGGTACTACACGTTCGGCGTCAACTGCCGGCAGAAGTTCAGCCGCTCGCACGCGCACCTCTTCCACTTCGTCCGCGACCCGGCGGCGTTCACCTTCAACAGTGAACGCATCCGCGTGCCGAGCGCCCGCGAGCTCGTCTACGGCGACAAGCGGGCCTGCCCGACCGGCCGGCTGCCGGACGACACGTGGATCCTCCGTCCCCAGGATCTCCCTGAAGGGTTCACGGCGCAGGAGGATACCTGGTACTTCCCGCGGGTGTGCGGCACGTTCAAGGAGCGGTCCGGCTGGCATGGCTGCCAGATGCCCGAGCAGCTGCTCGGCAGGATCGTCCGCGGCTCGAGCAACGACGGAGACACGGTGCTCGATCCCTTTGCCGGCAGCGGCACCACGCTGGCGGTGGCGAAGAAGCTCGGCCGCTCGTTCCTCGGCGTGGAGCTCTCCGACGCCTACGTCGCGAAGATCCGGCAACGGCTCGCCGGCATCACCGTGGGCGATCCGCTCGACGGTGCGGCCGAGCCGCTGAAGAGCGTGCCGGCGACCAAGGACGGCCGCAGGCTCGCGCGGACGGCGAAGGCCGGGAAGGCTGCGGCAGGAAAGCGCCGCAGCCGGGCGAAATAGCCGGGCGAAAGAGCCGGATGTGGATGACGGGTCCGTTGGACGACGTCATCCAGGCCGGCCATCAGCGTGCCGGTTTGGCCTTGTTTCAGACCGGCCCGGCTGATTGAATCCGTCCCTCTTTTCCTCCGCCCGGCCCGGAGCGCGCCCGATGCAGTACGGCCTCAATCTCCTGCTCTGGACCGACCGGCTCCACGACGGCCTCGAGCCTGTCGTGGACCGCATCAAGGCGATCGGTTACGACGGCGTCGAGATCCCGATCTTCGAGCTCAACGAGCCGCTGCACCGCGAGTGGGGCCGGCGGCTCGATGCGGCGGGCCTGGCGCGGACGGCCGTGACTGTCCGCGGCGCCGGCGACAACCCCATCAGCCCCTCGGCCGGCGTGCGCGCGGCCGCCGTCGACTCCATGCGGCGCACGATCGACTGCTGCCGGGCCGCCGGCGTGCGGATCCTCTGCGGCCCGACGCACTCGGCGATCGGGGAGTTCACCGGCAAGGGCCCGACGGCCGACGAGTTCAAGTGGGGCGTCGACACGATGCGTCAGGCCGCCGAGCATGCGGCCCAGGCGGGCGTGACGATCGCGACCGAATACCTCAACCGCTTCGAAAACTACTTCCTCACGAGCGTGGACCAGGCCGTGACGTTCGTGAAGGCGGTCGACCACCCGAACGTGCGGATGATGTACGACACGTTCCACGCCAACATCGAGGAGAAGGATGTCTCGCAGGCGATCCGGGCGGCGGCGCCGTGGACGGTGCTCGTGCATGTCTCGGAGAACGACCGGAGCATCCCCGGCACCGGCCACGTGCACTGGGAGGAGACGTTCGACGCCCTGCACGCCGCCGGCTACGACGGCTGGATGGTGGTCGAGGCCTTTGGGCTGGCGCTGCCGAACATCGTCGCGGCGACGAAGATCTGGCGCAGGATGTTTCCCACGGAGGACCGGCTGGCGGTCGACGCCCTCGCCTTCATGAAGGCGCAGGTCGGCCGGCGCTGGCGGGCGACGCCATGAGCACGCGAGAACGACGCGGCAGCGCACCGCGGGACGGGGCGGCCGAGCCGGCGGCGGGGTTCCAGGGGCCGCCAGCCGACGGGGGCCTGTCGATCGACAAGCTGGCCCAGGCGTTCGCCGCGATGATGGGGGCGGCCGATCCCTACGCGCAGCCGGCGGAGACGGCGGCGGTGGTCGACATCGACGCCTCGCCGGTGCTCGACGACGACACGCCGTCCGAGGGAAGCGACGGGGACGACTGCCGCGTCTCCCCCGCGTCGATTCTCGAGGCGATGCTCTTCGTGGGCCTGCCCGATGGCGTGGCCCTCACCAGCCGACGCGTGGCGGCGCTGATGCGCGGCGTGCGGCCGCAGGAGATCGACGACCTCGCGGCTGAACTGAAGCGGCGGTACCGCGCCGACAACTGCCCCTACGAGATCGCCGCCAAGGATTCGGGCTGGGTGATGCGGTTGCGGCCCGAGTTCGCCCGCTTCGGCCGGGTGGTCGAATCGCGGTCGCGAACGGTGCGGCTCGACGCGGAATCGCTCGACGTGCTCGCCCTGGTCGCCTGGAACCAGCCCGTGCCGCGCGACAAGATCGTCGAGTTCGGCTGCGACGCGCGGCCGTCGGTCTGGCGGCAGCTCGTCCGCCGCGGCCTCTTGGAGCTGGTGCACGAGGGGCACGGCTCGGCCGAGCCGTCGTACCGCACCACGCGAAAGTTTCTCGAGGTCTTCAGGCTCGCGAGCCTCGACGACCTCCCCGAGCCGACCGCCCCGCCGCGGTAACGCGGCCCGCCGAGGAAGTGTCGCGGCAGACCACGCCTCACGCTAGCCGCCCGCGCGGTCGCGGACCCAGGCCAGTGCATCGTCGCGGGAGGCGATCCGGCCGTCGAGCTGCAGCACCCGCAGCTCCGCCAGCAATCGGCCCATGGGCGGTCCCGCCGGCACGCCGGCGGCGATCAGTTCCGCGCCGCCGAGCAGCGGCGGCGGATCGAGATCGGCCCGCGGCAGCGAAAGCTTCTCCGTGACCCAGCTGGCGGCTGCAGTGTCGCCGCGGCCGCAGGCGGCGCGGGCCCGCAGCGAGTCGGCCAGCACGACGGCGGCCGGGTGCGCGAGCCACGGCTGCACCTCCGACCAGGGCCGCAGCGCGAGCCCGGCCGCGTCGTCGTGCCCGATCGCCGCGACCGCCTCGTGCAGCCAGCGGGCCGTCTTTGCCTCATGGTTGGAGAGCCGCAGCCGCGAGGCGATCCGGCCCGTTGTGTCGGGGGGCAACCGCTCCGTCAGGATCGCCAGCGCCGCGGAGAGATCCGGCTCGTCGAGGGCGTCGACGATCCTCGCGGCCTCCTGCCAGCCGGTGGCGTCGCCCGCGGCGGCGTCCGCCGGCAGGAGCTCGGGCAGCACCTCACGCGCCAGGCCCGTCTCGTGGAGCAGCTCCAGCGCCCGCCGCCGGCCCGGCCGCGACACCATCGCCCGCAGCTCGGCGGCGATCCGCTCCGGGCTCACGACCGTCACCAGATGCGCCATGCGTTCGACCGCCGCGCGGGTCTCGTCCTCCAGCGCGAAGCCGAAGACGGCGGCGAACCGCACCGCCCGCAGCATCCGTAGGTGGTCCTCGCCGAACCGCAGCGTCGGCGAGCCGATCGCCCGCACGACGCCCGCGGCCAGATCGGCGCGGCCGTCGACGTAGTCGTGCACCTCACCCGAAAGCGGGTCGAGGAACAGACCGTTGATCGTGAAATCGCGCCGTAGGGCGTCCTCGCGGGCGTCGGTGAACGTGACGCCGGCGGGGTGGCGGCCGTCTGTGTAGCCGGCGTCGCTGCGAAAGGTGGCCACCTCGACCTGGCCCGACTCGGGGGGGCCGAGCACCGTGATCACGCCGAAGGCCGCGCCCACGGCGAGCGTCCGTCGTCGGCCGAAGACCTCGCGGACCTGGTCGGGCAGGGCCGATGTCGCCACGTCGTAGTCGGCGGGTGTGCGGCCGAGCAGCTCGTCACGGACACAGCCGCCGGCCCAGACGGCCTCGTGCCCCGCCTGCCGCAGTCGCTCGACCACGTCGATGGCGAAGGCTCGCGCCCGGGCCGGATCGCAGGAGATGGCGGGCATGGCGGCACGGAGCGCGGGAGGGTGTGGGATGCCGTGGGAAAACGCGACCGGCCGGGGGCACCGCGCTGGTGGCCCCGACGCGCGGTGCCGTGACGGATGGTTCCACGCCGCCAGCGGGGAGGGTATCATGCCGGATCGCGACGGTGCATGCCGCACCGTCACGGGGCCGTTTCTTTCCAGCAGCGTGCCCGCATCACCCGATCCCCCGGCCGCTTTCCGGCCGGACTCGCCCAGGAGTGCCCCACGATGTCCGCCACCCGCGAGCCGTCCTCCGCCAGCCATCCCTCCCGCCGCGACGCCCTCAGGGTCGCCGGCATCGCCGGTGCCACGTTCGCCTCGATGCGGTCGGTGCACGCCCAGAACCCGTCGACCGACCTGATCCGCGTGGGCCTCATCGGTGCCGGCGGCCGCGGCACGGGCGCCATGCAGCAGACGCTCTCCGTTCCCGGCTCCAACGTGAAGGTGACGGCGATCGCCGATGCGTTCGACGACCGGATCAAAGGCGCGCTCAAGGCTGTCGAGTCGATGAAGGACAAGGTCGACGTGCCCGAGGACCGGCAGTTCAAGGGGCTCGATGGCTACAAGAAGGTGCTCGAGCACTGCGACCTCGTCATCCTGGCGACGCCGCCGGGCTTCCGCCCGTTCCACTTCGAGGAGGCGGTCAAGGCGGGCAAGCACGTCTTCATGGAGAAGCCGGTCTGCGTCGACGCGTTCGGCGCCAACATCTGCATGCAGGCGGCCAAGCTGGCCGACGAGAAGAAGCTCAAGGTCGTCGTCGGTCTGCAGCGGCACTACGACGACAAGTACCGGCAGACGCTCGCCCGGGTCCGCGACGGGCTCGCTGGCGACATCATCGGCGGCCAAGTCTACTGGAACGGTACCCGTCCGTGGTTCAGAAATCGTCGGGACAACATGTCTGAAATCGAATACCAGGTGCACAACTGGTATCACTTCAATTGGCTTTCCGGCGACCACATCTGCGAGCAGCACGTCCACAACATCGACGTGGCGAACTGGTTCCTCGACAGGCTTCCCGAGTCGGCTTACGGTATCGGCGGCCAGCAGAATCGACTGCCTGGCCAATCCAGCGAGATCTACGACCATCACGCTGTCAACTTCACCTATCCGGGTGGCGTGCGGATCGCCAGCCAGTGCCGCCAATTTCCGGGCGGCGAGAACGAGATCGCCGAATACTTCCAAGGCACCAAAGGTCTTATCAAGGCGGGTGAGATCACCGACCACGCTGGCAAAGTCCTCTGGAAGTACGAGGGCAAGGGCGACAATCCCTACCAGGTCGAGCACGACGAACTGCACGACGCGATCCGGACCGACAGGCCGATGAACAACGCCTACTACGGCACTTCGTCGAGCTTCTGCTCGGCCCTGGGCAGGACGGCCACCTACACCGGCAAGCGGACGGCATACGACACCCTGCTGAAGAGCAACTTCCGCACGATGCCCGAGAACCTCACCTGGGAGTCGACGCCGCCGGTCGTGCCCGACAAGGACGGCAACTACCCGATCCCGATGC
>Ga0209598_10004459_pt1 | contig 10283 bp, 11 predicted proteins | sample M_140807_EF_Meta_FD_187317 | JGI IMG/M metagenome (GOLD analysis project Ga0209598, IMG submission 187317) | Freshwater microbial communities from Lake Montjoie, Canada to study carbon cycling - M_140807_EF_MetaG (SPAdes) (version 2) | ecosystem: Environmental > Aquatic > Freshwater > Lake... | reverse complement strand
CGAAGGAGATCGCCCAGGGACGCCCGGTCATGGCCCATATGCTCGCCACAGGCGCGACTCTTCTGGACACTGAGGATCGCCTCGCCGCCCTGCGGAAGGAAGCCCAGACGATTCTGGAGAGAGGTCCGGGCTTTTCACCCGACGCCCTGCTCCGAGACCGATACGCCGCCGCGACCCAGGTCGAAGACGCCCTGGATTTCGGCGATGAAGACACCGCCGACGCCAGACAGGTCCGAGCTCTGGCGGTGGCCGCCCTCGCGCGCCACGCCTTCCTCAAGAGAAACCAGTTCCTCCCCCGTCCGAAGGAGAGGCTGCAGGTTCTGGCGCAGTCACAGCCGGAGCTGGCCAGGCGCCTCTTCGCAGCCCTCCAGCTCCCGCATTCGGAAGCCCTGACGGCCCTCAGAGAGGCCTCTGAGAGCCTCATCGGCGGGGCCGGATTCTTCGAGTGGGATTCCGGACCCGAAACGAACCTTCCGCTCTGAAATTGGCTGGTGAACTCACAGGCGCTGCGCCCCACGCCGGTTGGAATGACCGGGTAAGCAGGGAGCCGGTCAACGGCCCCTCAGCTGACCCCCTCCGGCCCGCTTTGCGGTCCACCTCCCCCTGATGGGGAGGAATTGCTGCGCTCATTGCTCCCCCAAGGGGGAGCTATCGGCGCAGCCGACTGAGGGGGTCAACGGCGCCCGGAACCTAGTCCTTCGGCCCCATGTTGTAGGGCCCACCTTTGTCCAGGGCGACGCGGTAGGCCGGGCGGTCCTGGCAGCGGCGGACCCAGGCGGCCAGGCGCTCGTGGCCGGCCAGGCGGCCCAGCATGGCGCCGGCCTCGCCCACGAAGCTCATCTGGATGTCGGCCAGGCTGAACTCGCCCAGCAGGTAGTCGCGGCCCGCAAGCGCCCCGTCGACAAAGCCCAAATGGTTGGCGATCTCGCTCTCGATGCGCGGCTGCAGGGGCACGCTGGCCTCGCCCAGGCGGCGGACATACATGTCCAGCATCAGGGGCAGCATGGCCGAGCCCTCAGCATAGTGCATCCACTGCTGGTAGACGTCGTACTCCGGCGAGGCAGCTGGCAGGGCCAGGCGGCCGTCGGCGCAGCGGCGCGACAGGTAGTCGAGGATGGCACCCGATTCGAAGACCACCTGGCCCTCGTGCTCGATGACCGGCGACTTGCCCAGGGGGTGGATGGCCTTCAGCTCCGGCGGGGCCAGGCGGGTGACGGCATCCCGGGCGTGGTGGCGGATCTCGTAGGGCAGGCCTAGCTCCTCAAGGGCCCAGAGCACGCGCTGGGAGCGGGAATCGTTCAGGTGGTGGACGGTGATCATGGTCGGAGGTCCCTGGCCGGCGAGGGCGGTTCAGCGGGGTGTGTCGCGGGCCGAAAGCTTGGCCTATAAGGCCGGTGATGAGCGAGGCCCTGATCTTACCCCGATTTGTCGCCCGCCTGCACCAGTCGGCGCAGGCGGCTGATTCCGTCACCGCCCGGGTGCGCCAGGCGGTCGAGGCCCTGGTCGCCCCTGGCGGCCGCGTGGACCGCCACCGGCTCGATGCCGAGCAGCATGCCGCCCACGGCCTGGCCTGGTGCGCGGCCTACGCCGAGACCCTGCGCCAGGTTGCCCTGTGGGCCGAACGGCTGGAGGCCACGGGCGCCCTGACCGAGGCCGAGGCCCTGCCGGCCCAGCTCCTGGCCTTCGAGTACGTCTCGCAGTTGGCCGGCGGCCTGCCCATGAACCAGGGCGAGACCTTCCGCCCCGCCGACCTGGGCGTGGAGACCGATGACCTCTCGCCCCTGCTGGCCGAGCTGCGTCCCGGCGCCTCCCAGGCGGTGAAGACCCGGATCGTGGAGCTGCTGGCGGCGGCGCAGGGCCGCGCTGCCCTGGAGGCCTCAGGCCTGGACGAGACCCTGGAGGCCATCCGCGACCAGTTCACGGACTTCACCCGCACCCGGGTGGCGCCCTTCGCCCAGGGCTGGCACCTTCGCGACGAGCTGATCCCGGCCTCCCTGTTGCAGGAACTGTCCGACCTTGGCGTCTTCGGCCTGACCCTGCCCGAGGCCTGGGGCGGGGCGGGGCTGGGTAAGACGGCCATGTGCGTGGTCTCCGAGGCCCTGTCCCGGGGCTGGATCGCCGCCGGCTCCTTAGGGACCCGCTCGGAGATCGCCGCCGAGCTGATCCTGGCCCACGGCACGGAGGACCAGAAGGCCCGCCTCCTGCCCGGCATCGCCTCGGGCGCGATCATCCCCACTGCCGTCTTCACCGAGCCGGACACCGGGTCGGACCTTGGCGCCCTGCGCACCCGGGCCGAGCTATCCGGCGACGCCTGGCGCATCTTCGGCGCCAAGACCTGGATCACCCACGCCGCCCGGGCCGACCTCATGACCCTCCTGGTCCGCACCGAGCCGGGCACGAAGGACCACCGGGGCCTGTCCATGCTGATGGCGGAGAAGCCCCGCGGAACCGACGCCGAGCCCTTCCCGGCCCCCGGCATGAGCGGCGGCGAGATCGGGGTCATCGGCTATCGGGGCATGAAGGAATACGACATCGCCTTCGACGGCTTCGAGGTGCCGGAGAGCGCCCTCCTGGGCGGCCAGACCGGCAAGGGCTTCTCCCAGCTCATGGCCACCTTCGAGAGCGCCCGGATCCAGACCGCCGCCCGGGCCGTGGGCGTCGGCCAGGCGGCCCTGGACGAGGCCCTGGCCTACGCCCTCCAGCGCCGCCAGTTCGACCGGCCCATCTCCGAGTTCCCCCGGGTCGCCAACAAGCTGGCCATGATGGCCGCCGAGCTGCTGGGCGCCCGGCGCCTCACCTGGTTCGCCGCCGAGGCCAAGGACCAGGGCCGCCGCTGTGACCTTGAGGCTGGCATGGCCAAGCTCATCGCCGCGCGCATCGCCTGGGCCGCCGCGGACAACGCCGTCCAGGTGCATGGCGGGGCCGGCTTTGCCACCGAGCAGGTTGCCAGCCGCCTGCTGGCCGACGCCCGCATCCTCAACATCTTCGAAGGCGCCGGTGAGGTGCAGGCCCAGGTCATCGCCCGCCGCCTGCTCGAAGGTACCAACTAGGACTCCCGAAAGGACGCCCATGGATACCGTCTTCAAGTACCTGATCCCGGCGGCCTTGCTGGCCGTGGCGGTGACCCTCGGCTTCGGCCTCTATGCCTTGTTTCGCGGCGGCGAGTTCGGTCGATCCCATTCCAACCGGCTGATGCGCCTGCGGGTCCTGACCCAGGCCGTCGCCGTCGCCATACTGGCCGCCGCCCTCTGGTGGCGGCAGCAGGCGAGCTGAACCATGGTCCTGATCAACCGAATCTACACCCGCACGGGCGACGCCGGGACCACCCGCCTGGCCTCGGGGGCGGAAGTCTCCAAGACGGACCTGCGCGTGGCCGCCTACGGCGACGTGGACGAGACCAACACCTGCCTGGGCCTGGCGCGCCTGCACACTGCCGGGACGGACCTGGACCCCCTGCTGGCCCGCCTGCAGAACGAGCTCTTCGATCTCGGTGCCGACCTTGCAACCCCGCCGGGGCCTGCCGAGGAGAGGGCCCTGCGCATCCTTGATTCGCAGGTGACCCGCCTGGAGCACGAGATCGACGCCCTCAACGCCGGGCTTGGCGAACTGACCTCCTTCATCCTGCCGGGGGGAAGCCCCGCCGCCGCCTTCCTGCACCTGGCCCGCGCGGTGTCCCGCCGGGCCGAACGCAGCGCCGTCGCCCTGGCCGGGAGCGGCCAGCCGGTCAGCGGGCCCGCCCTGCGCTACCTCAACCGCCTGTCGGACCTGCTCTTCGTGGCCGCCCGGGTCGCCAACGACCAGGGCCGGGGGGATGTCCTGTGGCAGGCCGGGGCCACGCGGGACGCCTAGACGGAAGGGTCAGCTGAGAGGCGATTGACCCCCTCACCGGGCTTCGCCCGGAGCTCCCCCTTGGGGGAGCAATGGCTCTGTAATTCCTCCCCGAAGGGGGAGGTGGACCGGGGCAAAGCCCCGGGACGGAGGGGGTCTACGGCCCCTCAGTCGGGCTTCGCGGCCCCAGGGGCTTCGGCCTTGCGCGCCCGGGCGTCGGCCTTGGCGGCGTCGTGGCTCTTGCCGTCGGTGATGGGCCGGCCGGTCAGGTCGGAGATCAGGATCGGCTGGGCGCAGGCCCGCTGGCGCCAGTCCCACCACTTGCCGGCCCGCTCACAATCCTGGCCCGGCGTGACCCAGACCACCTGGACCACCAGCAGGACCAGGCAGGTCACAAGGAAGAGGGCCGCCGTAATGCGGAATACCCGCCGGATCAGATTCGACATTTCCGCTCTCCCTTCCCGTCACCCCGTCGGACGCCCTGCGGGCAGCCCGGATTTCAGTCCGATCACAACCGGATCACGCCTCGGCCCAGCTCCGGATCCAGCCCGGCGCTTGCAAACCTCGCCGGATTGGTTATGCCCCAACCGGTTCCATTTGTTGCAATGCAAGTTGAGGCGTTAGCGAAGCCATGAAGGTCCTCGTGCCCGTTAAGCGGGTCATCGACTACAACGTCAAGGTGCGGGTCAAGGCCGATCAGACCGGTGTCGACCTGGCCAACGTCAAGATGGCCATGAACCCCTTCTGCGAGATCGCGGTCGAAGAGGCCGTCCGCCAGAAGGAGAAGGGCGCCGCCACCGAGGTGGTCGCCGTGTCCATCGGCCCGGTCCAGGCGCAGGAAACCCTGCGCACCGCCCTGGCCATGGGCGCCGACCGCGCCATCCTGATCCAGACCGACCAGGATCTCGAGCCCCTCGCCATCGCCAAGGTGCTGGCCGCCATCGTGGCCGAAGAGGCCCCCGACGTGGTGATCATGGGCAAGCAGGCCATCGACGGCGACAACAACGCCACCGGCCAGATGCTCTCGGCCCTGCTCGACTGGCCGCAGGCGGCCTTCGCTTCCGAACTGGTCCTCTCGGCCGGGTCGGCCAAGGTGACCCGCGAGATCGACGGCGGCCTTCAGACCCTCGAGGTGGCCCTGCCGGCGGTGATCACCGCTGACCTGCGCCTCAACGAGCCGCGCTATGCCTCGCTGCCGAACATCATGAAGGCCAAGAAGAAGACCCTCGACGTGAAGGAGCTTTCGGCCCTCGGCGTTGACACCGTCCCCCGGCTCAAGGTGGTCAAGGTCGTCGAGCCGCCCAAGCGCACCGGCGGCGTCAAGGTCGAGAACGCCGCTGCAATCGTTTCCAACCTCAAGTCCAACGGGGTCATCTGATGGCTGTTCTGGTTTTCGCTGATCACGACAACACCACGCTCAAGGACGGTACGAACAAGACCGTCACCGCCGCCCTCGCCCTTTCGAGCGACGTCGACGTTCTGGTGGCCGGCAAGGGTGCCGGCGATGTGGCCAAGGCTGCCGCAGGCATCGCCGGGGTCCGCAAGGTCCTCCACGCCGAGAGCGACGCCCTGGGCCAGGGCCTGGCCGAGGCGATCAGCGGGCTGATCGTGCCCCTGATGGCGGGCTACGACGCCCTGCTGACCCCCGCCACCTCCCTGGGCAAGAACTTCTCGCCCCGCGTGGCGGCCAAGCTCGACGTGGCCCAGATCACCGAAGTGGTCGAGGTTGTCGACGGCTCGACCTTCGTGCGCCCGATCTACGCAGGCAATGCGCTGGAGACCGTGCAGTCCTCGGACGCCAAGAAGGTGATCACCGTCCGGGCGACCAACTTCAAGGCCGCCGCCGATGGCGGGTCCGCCGCCATCGAGACCATCGATGCGGGTCCGGGCGCCGGCAAGACCGCCTTCGTCGACCAGAAGATCGTCAGGACCGCCCGTCCCGATCTGACCGCCGCCAAGATCGTCGTCTCCGGCGGCCGGGCCATGGGCTCGGCAGAGGAGTTCCAGCGGGTGATCGACCCCCTGGCCGACAAGCTGGGCGCCGCCGTCGGGGCCAGCCGCGCCGCTGTCGACGCCGGCTACGCGCCAAATGACTACCAGGTCGGCCAGACCGGCAAGGTGGTCGCCCCCGATCTCTACGTGGCCATCGGCATTTCTGGCGCTATCCAGCACCTGGCGGGCATGAAGGACTCCAAGGTCATCGTAGCCATCAACAAGGACGGCGATGCCCCCATCTTCCAGGTCGCCGACCTGGGCCTGGTGGCCGACTACAAGACCGCCGTCCCCGAGCTGATGGATGCCCTGACCGCCGCTGGCAAGTAAGGCCCGGCCGGTTTCGACCTCCGGAAGGGGGGCGCGGTCACCGTGTCCCCCTTTTCCTTGCGTCCATCCCGGAGAAGGCCCTCTCTCGCTGCAATGCAGCAAAAGGCTTGGCGGCGCTGCAGCAGGACACTAGGGTACATCCCTTCCCGCGGCCGGAGAGCCGCGACCTCGGGGTTCACACATGTCTGAAATCAGGTCGGTCGGCGTCATTGGCGCCGGGCAGATGGGATCGGGCATCGCCCACGTGATCGCCCTCGGCGGATACGACGTCCTGCTGCACGACGTCAGTCCCGACCGGATCGAGACCAGCCTCGCCCTGATCGGCCGCAATATGACCCGGCAGGTGTCCCGCGAGATCATCACCCCGCAGGAAATGGAAGCGGCCATGGGTCGCATCCGTCCGGCGCCCGAGCTCCAGACCATAGGCGCCACCGACCTGGTGATCGAGGCCGCCACCGAGAGCGAGGAGGTCAAGAAGTCGATCTTCAGCGCGCTTGCGCCCCACCTGGGGGCGGGGACCCTGCTGGCCTCCAACACCTCCTCGATCTCCATCACCCGCCTGGCGGCAGCGACGGATCGTCCGGAGCGGTTCATCGGCCTGCACTTCATGAACCCCGTGCCGCTGATGAAGCTGGTCGAGATCATCCGGGGCATTGCCACAGACGCGCCCACCTACGAGACCGCCGTCAACTTCGCCCGCTCCCTGGGCAAGACCACCGCCAATGCCGAGGACTTCCCGGCCTTCATCGTCAACCGCGTCCTGGTGCCGATGATCAACGAGGCCATCTACACCCTCTACGAAGGGGTCGGCACGGTGGAGGCCATCGACACCGCCATGAAGCTGGGCGCCAACCATCCCATGGGCCCCCTCGAACTGGGGGACTTCATCGGCCTGGATACGGTCCTGTCGATCATGAACGTGCTCTACGAGGGCCTGGCGGACTCCAAGTATCGGCCCTGTCCCCTGCTGACCAAGTACGTCGAGGCCGGCTGGCTGGGCCGCAAGGCCGGCCGCGGCTTTTACGACTATCGCGGCGCGGTCCCCGTCCCGACCCGCTGAGGCTGGCGGCACGCCGCGGGCGCAAGCGCCTGACGGGGCGAGATTTTCCCGTTCGACACCCCGTCATGGTTAACCGATACTCCGGAGTGATTCGGGTACGGGCGGGAACATGCGACGCCTCATTCTGCCGCTGCTGACCGCAAGCTATTTCAGCCTCTCGCTGATCTTTGCGGTCCTGATCTGGCGTAACGGCGGCGGCTGGGGCGCTGGCGTGGCCGCGCTCGCTGGCGGCCTGGGACTCTGCTTCACCTTCCATGGCCTGATCACGGGCGTCCTTGGCCAGGCCTCCCTGCGTAAGGAAATCGACACCCTCCGCCATGCCCATCGCCTGCTGGTCGGCCAGATCGAGCAGATCGACACCCGGGTAGCCGAAGTGCTGGAGACCGTCGCCTTCGACGCCCAGCGCCGGTCGGAGGAGCTGACCACCGAGGTCCAGCTCCTGGAAGACCTGGTCACCCGCATGAGCGAACGCCTCGACGAGCGGCTCGCCGACGGACCGGCGGGACGCCCTGGGGAGGGCGCCCGGACCGGCTGGCGCGAGCGGCTGCAGACCGTGCGTGAGGCCCTGGTCGCCGGCCGCGTAGACCTCTACCTCCAGCCGGTGGTCAACCTCCCCCAGAGGCGGACCGTCTTCTACGAAAGCTATACCCGGCTGCGCGACGAGACCGGTCGGATCCTGATGCCCGCCGAGTTCCTCACCGTGGCCGAGCCCGAGGGCCTGGTGGCCGCCGTCGACAACCTGCTCCTCTTCCGGTGCGTGCAAATTGTCCGCAGGTTGGCCCAGACCGACAAGAAGGTCGGCATCTTCTGCAACATCTCGATCAGCTCCCTGTCCGACGAGGGTTTCTTCCCGCAGTTCCTCGAGCTGATGGCCGAGAACACCGACCTGGCCGGTTCGGTCATCTTCGAGATCGGCCAGTCTGCCTATGACGCCCGCAGTTCGACCGCGGTCCGCAACATGCGACGCCTGGCCGAGCTGGGCTTCCGCTTCAGCCTCGACAAGATCCGCCGGCTGGACATGGACTTCCAGGAACTGGCCCGCAGCGACGTGCGCTTCCTTAAGATCGGCGCCCAGTCCCTGCAGGACGAGATCGTCGAGAGCGGCGAGGGTCCGGTCTTCCGCGCCCTCCCCGACCTGGCCGCCCAGGACTTCGCCGCCCTGGCACGCCGCTACGGCGTCGACATCATCGCCGAGAAGATCGAGGACGAGCGCCAGACTGTCGAGGTACTCGAGCTCGACATTGGATATGGCCAGGGCCACCTGTTCGGCGAGCCCCGGGCAATCCGCGGTGCCATCCTCGCCGAGACCGATCCGCCAGCCGACTATCTCCAGGGACCCCTGCGCCGCCGGGCCGGTGAACGGGCCTGAGACAGGCCCTCCCGGCCGTCGGCGGTTGACCGGCGGGGCGGGGGCGGCTACCGCCCCGGGTCATGAGCCTTCCCGAGCCAATCCTGGGCCTGGACGAGATCGCCGACCGCTACGACGTGGTCCTGTCGGACGTCTGGGGTGTCATCCACAACGGCCGGGAGCGCTTCGCCCCCGCCTGCCGGGCCCTGTCTGCCTTCGCTGAGCAGCGCGGTCCGGTCATCCTGATCTCCAACGCCCCCCGACCGGCCGCTGACGTGGTTCCCCAGCTGGACGACCTGGGCGTGCCCCGCGCGGCCTGGAGCGCCATGATCACCTCGGGCGACGCCACCCGCACCCTCCTGGCCGAGCGCGCGCCCGGCCCGGTCTGGGCCATCGGGCCGGATCGCGACGCCGCCCTCTACGCCGGCCTGGGCCTGGAGCTGACGGGGCCGGAAGACGCCGCCCTTATCTGCATCACCGGTCCCTACGACGACGAGACCGAGACCGCCGAGGACTACCGGGACCGGTTCGAGGCCATCCTGCCGCGCTGCCTACCCCTGCTCTGCGCCAATCCCGACATCGTGGTGCAGAGGGGCGACCGGCTGATCCCCTGCGCCGGGGCCCTGGCCCGTCTCTACGCCGACCTGGGCGGCGAGGTGCGCATGGCCGGCAAGCCCCACGCCCCGATCTACGACCTCTGCATCGCCGAGGCGGAATCCCGCCTCGGACGCCCCGTCGACCGTCGGCGCGTCCTGTGCGTCGGCGACGGCATCCCCACTGACATTCTGGGCGCCAATAGCCAGGACCTCGACGTCCTCTTCGTAGCCGGCGGGATCCATGGCGCCGAGCTCCTGGGGCCGCAGGGGCTCGACATGGCCGCCACCCGGGGGCTCCTCGCCCAGGCGGGGGCCGGCGCGCAGTGGGCCAGCGGCGCCCTCGACTGGCGGGGACCCCTTCGCGGCGACGGCACCCGGCGCTAGACTGGCCAGCCCAAGGAGGACCGGATGCAGGGACGATTTTTCGAGGACCTTTCCGTTGGTGACAGCGCCGGGATCACCCGCATCGTCACCGCCGCGGTGATCGAGGCCTTCGCTGAGGTCTCGACAGACTCCAATCCCGTCCACCTCGACGCCGCCTTTGCCGAGGGCACGATCTTCAAGGGCCGGATCGCCCACGGCATGCTGTCGGGGGCCTACATCTCCGCCGTCATCGGCATGCAGCTGCCCGGTCCCGGGACCATCTACCTGTCCCAGTCCCTGCGCTTCCGGCGGCCGGTGCGCCTTGGCGATGCCGTGGACGTCCGGGTTACGGTGGAGGCCCTCGATGCCGGCCGGGGCGAGGTGACCCTCTCCACCGTCTGCGAGGTCGGTGGCAAGCGGGTGGTCGAGGGTGAGGCCGTGGTCCTGGCGCCCCGGCGCGAGCCGGCAGGCTGACCATGCGCATCATCCGGGGCTGGAAGGGACTGTCGCAGGACGACCAGGGCGCAAGCATTGCCCTTGGCAACTTCGACGGCGTCCACCGCGGGCACCAGGCGGTGATCGGCATGGCCGCAGCCGCCGCCCGGGACCTGGGCCTTCCCCTCGGCGTGGTCAGCTTCGAGCCTCACCCGCGTCGCATCTTCCAGCCCGACGCCCCCGCCTTTCGCCTGATGAAGCCCGACCAGCTGGCCCGGGCCCTGGAGGCCCTGGGGGTGGACCGCCTCTACCTCCTGCCCTTCGACGACGA
>Ga0209598_10004455_pt1 | contig 10285 bp, 6 predicted proteins | sample M_140807_EF_Meta_FD_187317 | JGI IMG/M metagenome (GOLD analysis project Ga0209598, IMG submission 187317) | Freshwater microbial communities from Lake Montjoie, Canada to study carbon cycling - M_140807_EF_MetaG (SPAdes) (version 2) | ecosystem: Environmental > Aquatic > Freshwater > Lake... | reverse complement strand
AAATGATCTTCGCTGAAGCATTTAGAACATCAAAGCTCAAACTCAAGCGCTCAGCAGGAGGCTTAGGAGAATTGCTTTCAGCAACAACCACTTCACCAACAGAAAGTTCCTCATGACTTGGGAAGAGCGATGCAATGTGGCCATCAGGCCCCATACCAAGAATAGTTAGATCAAAAACCGGGAGCCCAGGTCCAAAGTGTTTGACCAGTGCTTCTTCAAATACTTTCTTTCCAGTCAAGAGATCACTTGAAACATCAGCTGCAGGGAACTCATGGATGTTATCTTCTGAGACAGCTACTTTGTCGAAGAACGCCGCTCTTGCTTGGTTAGCATTTCTATCTGAACTGGTGCTTTCAACATATCTCTCGTCACCCCACCAGAAATGAACTCTAGAGAGATCTAATCGAGACAGATCAGGCTGTTCAGCCAACACTGCGAGAGTCAAGATACCAACAGTCCCGCCAGTGAGCGCAACATTCACGACAGGCTTGTTTGCCAAAGCCTGCTCGAGAGTCTCGATTATTTCTCGAGCTGCTAATTGAGCAACTTCTTGACCATTAGCTGCTCTTCTGATTTCGGTAGAGGTTTCCATGACTACTTCTTTTGGCTTGAAACCTTTGGTGCTTGGCGATTGGTGCCAAATCCCTTGGTGATCAACTTTCCGAATGCGTCATCACTATCCAAGCGACGAAGATCTTCAATCAGGCAGTCACGGCGCGATCTTCTAGGGAGGCTAATGTCTCTAGTCGGTTGAGCTGGCTGGATAAGTGTTGCAATATCTGGAACATGGCGAACTACTTCGATGACTCCGGACTTGCGAACGAGCTTCACACCCTTGATACCAGCAACTGCTTTACCTCTGACAGTTCTAACCAAGCTGACTTCGACCTTCAACTTAAGTTCAAGCCAGGCTGCCAATAGATCGGTGCTAGGGGAGTCAACTGCGCCGGTTACGACAACAGCTGTAACTGGGTCGTAAGGTGGCTGGTCAAGAATTGCAGCCAACTGAGCTCGCCAAAGAGTCAATCTGGTCCAAGCGAAGTCGCTGTCGCCTGGAGCGTAGTTCTTCGCAAGGTTAGATAACCAAGCGTGTGGATCTTTTTGTGCGGCAGCATCTGTGATTCTTCGCTGTGCAATACGACCAATAGCAGAGGTTGATGGCTTAGCAGGAGCGATACCTGGCCACCAAGCAACTACAGGAGCATCTGGAAGTAATAGACCGGTAACTAGAGACTCAGGATCGCTAGAGGCTTCTCCGTAGGCCTTTAGAACGATTACTTCAGATGCACCAGCGTCTCCACCAACACGAATCTCAGCATCTAGCCTTGACTTCTTGGTTGCCTTCTCATTGTTAGCAAGAACAATGATTCGACATGGGTGGGCTCTCGATGCCTCGTTCGCAGCGAGAATCGATTCCTCAAGATCTTTGAAGTCAGTCTCAATAAGAAGAGTTAGCACGCGTCCAAGTGCAACAGCGCCACCTTCTTCACGAATCTGAACGAGTTCTTTAGAGACCTTAGAGATTGTTGTATTTGGTAAGTCTTTGATCATGGTCTTCTCCAAGCTCTGCCGTCGATAGCCATCATGCGGTCAGCCGAAGCTGGACCCCAAGTGCCAGGGCGATAAGGTTCAGGCTTACCAGCCTTAGCCCAGAACTCTTCAATTGGGTCAAGAATCTTCCAAGAAAGTTCAACTTCCTCATGTCTTGGGAATAGCGGTGGATCACCTAAAAGAACATCAAGAATCAAACGTTCGTAGGCTTCAGGAGATGCCTCGGTAAAGGCGTGGCCGTAACCGAAGTCCATAGTTACATCTCTAACCTGCATACCAACGCCAGGAACCTTAGAGCCAAATCTGATGGTGACACCCTCATCTGGCTGAACACGGATAACCAAAGCGTTTTGACCTAGTGCTGATGTCTGTGATTCGCCAAATATCTGCTTAGGTACTCGCTTGAAAACAACTGCGATCTCAGTAACTCTTCTGCCTAAGCGCTTACCAGCACGAAGATAGAACGGAACGCCAGCCCAGCGGCGAGTGTTGATATCTAATCTCATTGCAGCGAAAGTTTCTGTTACCGACTTAGGGTTCATGCCGTCTTCTTCTAAGAAGCCCTCCACCTTTTCGCCACCCTGCCAACCACCGGTGTATTGCCCGCGAGCAGTGTGCTTAGCAAGGTCCCCTGGAATACGAACTGCAGAGAGCACCTTTTCCTTTTCGGCGCGAAGATCAGCAGCATCGAATGAAACAGGCTCTTCCATTGCTGTTAGAGCAAGCAGCTGAAGCAAGTGGTTCTGAATAACGTCACGAGCCGCACCAATGCCATCGTAGTAACCAGCTCTTCCACCAACACCGATGTCTTCAGCCATAGTGATCTGTACGTGGTCAATGTAGTTGTTGTTCCAAAGAGGTTCATAGAGTTGGTTAGCAAAACGAAGAGCCAAAATATTCTGCACTGTTTCTTTACCTAAGTAGTGGTCAATTCTGAAGATTGAATCAGCAGGGAATACAGACTCAACTACTTCATTGAGTTCACGAGCCGATTGAAGATCGTGACCAAAAGGTTTCTCAATAACGACTCTCCTGAATTGGTCAGGCTTCGGATCTGCCAAACCTGAACGTGAGAGTTGCTGAGTTACCAAAGGAAAAGCTTTAGGAGGAATGCTCAAATAGAACGCGTGGTTACCATTTGTGCCACGCTCCCTATCAAGCTCTTCAATAGTTTCTCTAAGTTTGTCGAATGCTGCGTCATCGCCGAATTCACCAGAAACAAAGCGGATTCCTTGAGAAAGCTGAGCCCAAACTTCTTCGCTCCAAGGTGTTCTGGCATATTGCTTTACTGATTCGTAAACAACTTGACCGAAGTCTTGATCAACCCAATCTCTTCGAGCAAAACCAACTAATGAGAAACCTGGTGGCAATAACCCTCGGTTTGCAAGGTCATAAACAGCAGGCATTAGTTTCTTACGGCTGAGATCTCCTGTGACACCAAAGATAATTAGCCCTGAGGGACCAGCAATCCTACTTAGTCTGCGGTCTTCTGGATCCCTAAGAGGGTTTTTACCAGGACCTAGTTTCACTCCAGTCATTGTTGTCTCTAGCTCCTTAACCAATGCTTCGCAGGATAGTCGCAAAATCTAATGCTGGATTATTCAGAGTAAGAGTTAGCACTGGTCGACCTAGGTCAGCCAAAACCTTTGCATCTCCTGCAGCTTGAGATGCAATTAGTTCACCAAAAGTGAAATCTCTACCTGGAACCGCTAGATCCTCATCGCTCCTAGCTACTAGCTGCAGGAAGACTCCCTGACGCGGACCACCTTTGTGATATTGACCAGTCGAGTGAAGGAATCTAGGCGCCCAACCGAAAGTGGTTGGACGGTTGGTGTTCTTTGCAGTAGCTTCTCGTAGTTGGTGAACATCAAAGTCAGCATTTCTGTTCATGTATGCATGAATCGCGATGTAACCATCAGAAGCTAGCTCTGCAAAGAGTTGCCTGATAGCGCTTGACACATCGGTACCACTTATATCCAACGCAAGTGAGCGGACTTCGATACTTCCGTCAACAAATGACGCTGGAACAATTTCTGCACGTTGTTCCAACATTCCGCGAGCGGCAATCTTTGCTGATTCGACATCAGGCTGATCAAATGGGTTGATACCGAGCAAACGGCTAGCAACAACAGTTGCGTATTCCCAAATCATGAATTGCGCACCTAAAGGAGCACTCAGACTTAGGCCATCAACATTGACATCGATGTTTGCAGCTGAAACGTTAGCTAGCAATACATCCGGGAGATTAGCAAGCGTCTCGTGACTCTTGTCATCAAGAACTAGGGGTAGGACACCTTTACTGTGCTTGCCAGTAGATTCAGCAATAAGTTGTTCGGCCCAGTCTCCAAATCCTGGTAGAGATGCAGGATCTGCTATCAAGCCGAGTTTGTCTTTGTATGAACTACCGTTGGCTGTTCGCGCCATTGCAGCACCTAGAACTAGTCCAGGATTTGATTCAACGTCAGTGGCTAGGAGTGCAGCAGCTTCAATTGCTTCTTCCAGTAAGCCCTTTATGTTCACGCCAGCTAAACCAGAAGGAACTAAACCAAATGCAGTTAGCGCAGAGTAGCGACCACCAACTGTTGGGTCTGCATTGAAGATTCGGTAGCCGTCCGCTTTGGCAGCAGCTTCCATTGGCGAACCTGGGTCAGTAACGATAACAATTCGGTCCGTCTTATCGATACCGGCGTCAGTGAAGGCTTGTTCAAAGATGCGCTTCTGTGAGTCGGTTTCAACTGTTGAACCGGACTTCGAAGACACAATGATTGCTGTTGTCTCGATAGATTTAGAAACTACCTCGCGAACCTGATCTGGGTTTGTTGAATCTAATACAGCAAGTGGAACGTTGTACTTGTTGGTAATAACTTCGGGAGCTAGAGAAGAGCCGCCCATGCCACAAAGAACAAAGCGAGTAATACCTTTAGCGCGGAACTCATCCCTGAGAGCAAGAATTCCATCTACTAATTCAAGCGATTCAGCTGCAGAAGATACCCAACCCAGGCGGATAGAAGATTCAGCTTCTGCTTCCATTCCCCAAAGTGTGAAGTCCTTAGCTGCAATTCGGCTGGCAACTTTATCCGCTACCAGTAAATCGACCGTGGCTTTTACTGCATTCAGGGCCGAACCTGATGCCTTACTGGTGATTGCCATTACTTAGCCGCCTGAAGTGCTGCTTCAACTGAAGCAACAAGTTCATTCCAAGAAACGATGAACTTATCAACGCCTTCGGTCTCGAGAAGTTCAGTTACTTCGTCGTAAGAGATACCCATGGCACCGATTGTGTGAAGAACAAGTTTTGCTTCTGCATACTTTTCAGTAATGCTGTTTGTAGGAACAACTCCGTGATCAAACACTGCCTCCATGGTCTTCTCAGGCATAGTGTTTACAAGCTCAGGTGCAACTAGCTCCGTTACATACAGAGTGTCGCTAAGAGCAGGGTCTTTTACTCCAGTAGAGGCCATCAGTGGGCGCTGCTTGTGAGCACCAGCACTTGCCAGCTCAGCCCAGTCCGCCTTATCGAATTCCTGCTCGAATACTTCATATGCCAATCGAGCATTAGCCAAAGCAGCTTTGCTCTTCATCGACATGGCATCCGCTGTTCCAACGGCAACTAAGCGCTTATCGATCTCTGTATCAACTCGTGAAACGAAGAATGAAGCAACTGAGTGAATCTTAGATAAATCATGTCCAGCTGCCTTAGCAAGAGCAATACCCGCTTTGTAAGCAGAGATTACTTCACGGTAACGCTGAAGAGAGAAAATTAGTGTTACGTTCACGCTAATACCGTTAGCAATAACTTCGGTGATTGCTGCAAGACCTGCTTTGGTAGCTGGAATCTTAATCAATACGTTCTCGCGGTTTACCTTTGCGAAAAGTTCCTTAGCTTGGGTAACAGTTCCAGCAGTGTCGTTAGCAAGTCCTGGTTCGACTTCAATGGAGACACGACCATCAAAACCATTGGATGATGCATAGACCCCAGCAAAGATGTCGCAAGCATCAGCAACGTCCTTTGTAGTGATCTCGAAGATTGCCTCAGCAGCAGTAGCACCGGCAGCAGCAAGAGAGCTTACCTGAGAGCCATAACCTTCGCCTTTACCGATAGAACCAGCAAAGATGGTTGGGTTTGTGGTAACACCTGAAACACTTCTTGAACTAATCAGTTCGGCAAGTTGCCCTGAATCAATTCGAGTTCTTGATAGATCATCAAGCCAAATGCTTACTCCGTTGGCAGCTAGTTGCGCTAATGGGTTTGTCATCTCTATTTTCCTCACTTGTTCTTTAGTGTCTTGTGCGCTGCTTCAATAACAGCTTCAGTTGTGATGCCGAATTCTTTAAACAGAGTCTTGTAGTCAGCTGATGCTCCAAAGTGTTCGATGGAAACACTTTGTCCAAAGCCACCGACATACTTGTTCCAACCAAGTGAAAGACCTGCCTCAACTGAGACACGTGCTTTGACCGATGAAGGAAGAACTGATTCACGGTAACTCTCTGATTGCTCATCGAACCATTCGACACATGGAGCTGAGACAACTCTGGTCTTGATTCCCTGTGCTTCAAGTTGCTCACGGGCTGCAACGGCGAACTGAACTTCTGAACCAGTTGCGATAAGAATTAGTTCAGGGGAGTTATTACTTGCATCAATCAATGTGTAAGCACCCTTGGAGGTGTTTTCAGCACCAGCGAAAACTGCACCAGTTGCATCAGGTTCACCGCGTTTGAATACCGGAATGTTCTGACGTGTAAGTGCGATACCTGCTGGACCCTGACGTCTTTCCAGCATTGTCTTCCAGGCGTAAGCAACCTCGTTAGCATCACCAGGGCGAACAATGTCTAGTCCTGGGATTGCGCGAAGAGTTGCAAGCTGTTCGATTGGCTGATGGGTTGGGCCATCTTCACCAAGGGCAACGCTGTCGTGAGTCCAAACGAAAATCGATGGAACTCCCATAAGAGCTGCTAGACGAACTGCAGGTCTCATGTAATCGCTGAAGATTAGGAAGGTTCCACCAAAGGCACGAGTCTTACCGTGCAGAACAATTCCGTTCAGAATTGCTGCCATTGCATGTTCACGGATACCGAAGTGAAGCACTCGACCATACTGGTCACCAGTCCACTCGTGGGTTGACCACTTTGCAGGAACGAATGACTTCGCACCTTCGATGGTGGTGTTGTTTGATTCAGCTAGGTCAGCTGAGCCACCCCAAAGCTCAGGCATTACCTTTGCAATTGCGTTGATAACTTTTCCGCTAGCAGATCTGGTTGAGATCTCAGTTCCTGATTCGAAGTTAGGAAGTGCTGAAGCAAGCTCCTTAGGAACGCTGCCACTTTCAACTCTGTCGAATAGCGCTTTGTGTTCTGGATTTGCTGTAGCCCAAGCATCAAATTTTGCCTGCCACTCTGAACGTGCTTCTGCTGCACGCTTAGCAGCGTTTGAGCGAGTGTGACCGATAACTTCGTCGGTAACTTCGAAAGTAAGTTCTGGGTTGAAACCAAGAGCTGTCTTGAGCCCAGCAAGTTCTTCTGCACCCAGAGCTGAACCGTGAATCTTTCCAGTGTTCTGCTTCTTAGGTGAAGGCCAACCAATGATGGTTCTAAGAGTAATAAGTGAAGGCTTGTTGGTAACAGCCTTTGCCTTCTGAATTGCGTCATAAAGTTCAACAAGGTCTTCCTTGTAGTTGCCGGTTTTCTTCCAGTCAACTGTCTGAGTGTGCCAACCATATGATTCGTAACGAGCGGTTAGGTCTTCAGTGAAAGCAATGTTGGTGTCATCTTCGATAGAGATCTGGTTGCTGTCGTAGATCACAACAAGGTTTCCAAGTTCTTGGTGTCCTGCAAGTGAAGCTGCTTCTGAAGTAACACCTTCCTGCATGTCACCATCACCTGCTATTACATAAACGAAGTGATCAAATGCGCTTTCACCTTCTGGAGATGTTGGATCGAATAGTCCACGCTCAAATCTTGAAGCGTAAGCAAAACCTGTGGCTGATGCCAAACCTTGACCTAGGGGACCGGTGGTGATTTCAACACCCTTGGTGTGACCATACTCAGGGTGACCAGGAGTAAGGGAACCCCAAGTTCTAAGAGCTTTTAGGTCATCTAGCTCTAGACCGAAGCCTGCAAGGTATAGCTGGTTGTAAAGAGTTAGTGAAGAGTGACCAACGCTGAGGATAAAGCGATCTCTACCAACCCAGTGCTCATCTTTAGGATCGTGGTTCATTACCTTCTGGAATAGTAGGTAAGCGACTGGCGCTAGTGAGATTGCAGTACCTGGGTGGCCGTTGCCAACCTTTTCAACTGCATCTGCTGCCAGAATCCTTGCGGTATCTACAGCTCGTGAATCGACTTCATCCCAAATAAGTGACAATGGGTTCTCCTTTATCAATATGCAAAATCAAACACAGGTCAGCTTCATCGCTCTGTGAGTATTGCTCTAGAAATAGCCAGAAATGATGATTTCCGGACTCAAATTGGTGCCCTTGAAGTCTATACCCGCTTCGACATTTGATTACGGACATGTAACGGTTGTCGTAATTTGGCTTAGACTTGAGGGGATGATTCCCCAAGCCCAAACCCCAGTAACCGCCTTGCCGCGGGCTAAAGGCTTGGCTTTGGCAATGGCCTATTTCGCGCTAACTAAGCCTCGAGTCATCGAATTACTGCTCATAACCACCATTCCGGTGATGATTTTGGCTCAACGGGGGATTCCAGACCTTTGGCTAGTTCTAGCCACCTTTATTGGTGGGGCTATGAGCGCTGGATCGGCAAATGCCTTCAACTGCATAATTGACACCGATATCGACAAGATTATGGGTCGAACCAAGAACCGCCCGCTCGTTACAGGCCAGCTTTCAAGCCTTCAAGCCAAGGTTTTTGCCACTGTTTTAGGCGTAGTTTCAGTACTTTGGCTTGGATTCTTCGTGAATTGGCTGAGCGCAGGCCTAGCCCTGACTGCTGAACTTTTCTACATCTTCATCTACACCCTTCTTTTGAAGCGCAGAACCTCCCAAAACATCGTTTGGGGTGGTGCAGCGGGTGCTATGCCGGTATTGATTGGCTTCAGCGCAGTGACAAACAGCCTGAGCTGGTCCGCGGCGGCACTGTTCCTTATCATCTTCCTGTGGACACCACCGCACTACTGGCCATTGTCGATTAAGTACAAGGACGACTATCAGGCTGCCGGTGTTCCGATGCTTCCGGTTGTTGCCAACCCAAACCGAGTAGCACTTGAGATTGTGATCTATAGCTATGCGATGGTGTTGAGCACCTTCTTGCTAATTCCAATCGCTCCAATGGGATTGATATACACAGCAACTGCAGTTCTTGGTGGAGCGTGGTTTGTTTTCGAAGCTCATCTTCTGCAGAACAAGACCAAGGCTGGAATTGAGAACAACCCGATGCGTTTGTTCCACATCTCTATTTCATACCTAACAGTGCTCTTCATTGCGATCGGCGTTGACCCGCTGCTTTTCGTGAAGTTGTTCTAAGCCTGTTTAAGTTCTTCTAATCTCGCTAGCGATTCATTGCGCTCTGCAGAGTGATCAACAATCTGATCTGGGTATCCCAGGTTGTATCCATCAAATCGTTCCCAAGGTTCGTGAACATCTGCACCAGTTAGATGTCTAAGTTCTGGAATATATTTGCGAACGTAGTTGCCTTGTGGATCAAACTTCAAACCCTGCATGACGGGATTAAAGATTCGGTAATAAGGTGACGCATCAGTTCCACAGCCAGAAGTCCATTGCCAACCATGTGAGTTTGATGCTGGATCAAAATCACTTAGATGCTTCTCAAAGAACTCTGCACCTCTAGTCCATTCAATGTGTAAATCTTTCACTAGAAACGAAGCAACGATCATGCGAACTCGATTGTGCATCCAACCTTCAGTAACAAGTTGACGCATTCCAGCATCAACCATCGGATAACCAGTTCTGCCTTCACACCAAGCTTGGAAGCGTTCCTCAGCTTGGGCACCGGTGTCATACCTAAGCTTCTTGAATCTAGGTTCGTAGTAGTCATCTAGGGTGTGAGGGTAGTGGTGGAGGACATCAGCATAAAACTCACGCCAAGCAATCTCCTTGCGGAATACCCAAGCACCCTCATCGCTGCCGAGATCTGCAAGAAGCGTTCTAGGGTGGATTTCACCGTGCGCCAGAGCGTGTGAAAGGTGGGAAGTTCCGCTTAGATCCGCGCGATTACGGTCATCGCTGTAATTAACAAGCGCTCGCTTGCGGAATCTCTCAAAGGTTCTAAGTGCAAAAGCTTCACCAGCAATGACCTTGATAGGAGAGTCCTTGGTAGGTGTTGGAATCGACTCCGAATCTGACATCTTCAACCAGTTAATGCTTGCGGCATCTATTTCAAAAGGAGTTTGGTTGCTAAGCGGATTCCAGTTATTGAAAAACGGCGTGTATACGCGGTAGTTGGTGCCATCTGGCTTTCTAACAGTTCCTGGCTCAACAGCGTATGCAGAACCAACCAACTTGAGCTGAACACCTGCACTTGCTAAAGCATCGCTAACAGCTTTCTGTTCAGCGATACCCTCAGGATCGAATCTCTTCATTGCAAACACAAAGCTTGCAGCTGCAGCTTTCGCTATGGAAACAAGTTCTCTACTGGAATCTGCTGCACTTTGGATGCTCTTGACGTTTAGTTTGTTTCCAATAGATGCATCCAATGCATTGAATGATTCGGTGAGGCTGTGTTGCCTGATGCCTTCAAGGAATTCGTAGCTAGCTCT
>Ga0209598_10004454_pt1 | contig 10285 bp, 8 predicted proteins | sample M_140807_EF_Meta_FD_187317 | JGI IMG/M metagenome (GOLD analysis project Ga0209598, IMG submission 187317) | Freshwater microbial communities from Lake Montjoie, Canada to study carbon cycling - M_140807_EF_MetaG (SPAdes) (version 2) | ecosystem: Environmental > Aquatic > Freshwater > Lake... | reverse complement strand
GGCTCCCGCCGCCACGGCCGCGGCGGCGAGGACCGGCGCCAGTTTGCCGTCGCCCGTCGTCTTGTCTCCGCCTCCGCCGGGGCGCTGCACCGAGTGCGTCGCGTCGAACACCACGTGGTATCCCTGCTCGTGAATCCACGGGATCGACCGCATATCGGCCACGAGGTTGTTGTAGCCGAACGTGGTGCCGCGTTCGGTGAAGAAGAATTTCCGGCATCCCGCCCAGCGCAACTTTTCCGCGATGGGCGCGATTTCCCAAGGGGAAAGAAACTGCCCTTTTTTCACGTTCACCGCGCGGCCGCTCTGACCGGCGGCGAGAATCAGGTCGGTCTGCCGGCAGAGGAAGGCGGGGATCTGCAGCAGATCGACATGCCCGGCCGCGACCTCCACCTCCGCAGGTGAATGGACGTCCGTTGTGACCGGCACGCCGAGTTCGCGCCGAATAGCTCCGAGCAGGGCGCAACCTTCGCGCAGGCCGGGCCCGCGGAATGAGCGGCCGGAGGTGCGGTTGGCTTTGTCGTAGGACGCCTTGAAGATGAAAGGCACGCCCAAGCGGCGCGTTATCGTCGCCAAGGCGCGCGCGGCGCGGAAGGCCGATTTCTCGCTCTCCAAGACACAGGGGCCAAGAATGAGCAGGAGGTTCCTTCCGCCGACCGTGGTAGAACCTATCTTGAAAGGCTTAGCCTTCATATCAGCCGGCAGACTACACGGCGAGCGGGGCCTCGTCACCCTTTCGCCGCGATGCGATCCAACAGGTCGGCGGTGCGTGCCGTCGCGCCTCGGTGTGCCGCGACCGCCTCTGCGCCGCGCGCCGCCACATCGGCCCGCCTTTGCGGATGGTCGAGCAGGTCGCCGGCCGCATGCCCGAGTTCCTTCGCATTGCTGACCATGATCGCCCCGCCTGATGAAACAAGTTCCCGCGCCAACGCGGCAAAATTTTCCATGTGGGGTCCGAACAAGACGGGACGGCCTGCCAGAATCGCTTCCACCGGGTTCTGCCCGCCGCGTCCGACCAGGCTTTTTCCGACAAAGACGACATCCGCGCAGGCATACCAATCCCGCAATTCGCCGGTGGTGTCGATTATGAGGATATCGGGCGGGGAACCGGAAGGCGTGTCGGTCCGTCGCGCCGTCTTGAAGCCGCTTCTGCCGAGGAGGGCCATGACTTCGGCGGTCCTTTCGACGTGGCGGGGGGCAATGAGCAAACGTGACCGGGGGTGCTTGTCGCGGATGATGCGCAAAGATTCCACGAGCATCTCCTCTTCTCCCGCATGGGTGCTTCCGGCGACCACGACCGGATCGGTTGTTCCGATGCCCCATGCGTCCAAGACCGGCCGGAAATCGCGCGGCGCCGCGGGAGCCGAGTCCGGGTCGAATTTCACGCTGCCGGTCAAGGCGACTTTGCCCGACGGCACGCCGAGCGTGCGCCACAGGGCTTCATCCGCGGCATGCTGAACCCCGACGGCGGAGAGGTGGCGGGTGACGGTCCGGACGATGGCCGCGAATTTTTCGTAGCGCCGGGCGGAGCGGGGCGAGACGCGCGCGTTGGCCAGCAAAACCGGGATGCGGCGGTCCGTGCAGGTCCAGACGAAATTCGGCCACATTTCGCCTTCGACCAGGACGACGGCTTTGGGGCGGACGGCGTCCAGCGCGCGGCGAACGAAAGATGGCAGGTCGATCGGGGTATAGACCGGAACCCACCAGTCCTCTTGCTTCTCCAGCGCGATGCCGTGCGCGGTCGAGGTCGTGCTCGAGACGACAAACTGCCAGGACGGATGGCGGCGGTGCACTTCGCCGATGATTTTCAGAGCCACGAGCAATTCGCCGACGCTCACGGCATGGACCCAGAGCCATTCGCCTCTGCCGAAGCGCTCCCGCAGTCCGGGGCGATAGCGTCCCAACCGCTGGGCGAAATCGCGGCGGTAGTTGCCGCGACGCACCATCCGCAGCAAATACGCCGGCAGCGCGGCGAGCAGGAGAACGGGAAAAACAACGTTGTAAAAAAATCGCATCAGGCTTCCGGCTTCCGGCGGTAGAAGGCGACCCAAGCCTGCCCGTAAGGGCGGCAACGGAGCAATTCCCAAGCGTCCGTGGCACCGGGCGGCTCGCCGGGCAACTCCACCACGAAAATGCCGCCGGGGGCGAGGCAGCGCGCGAGCACGCCGGAGTCCATAAGCCGCGCGGGATGGGCTTTGTCGTCGAGGGCCAAAGGAAAGGGCGGATCGGCAAAAACCAGATCGAAGGCGGCCTCCGGTGCGGACGCGAGGAAGGCGGCGACGTCCTGCTGCCGCACGCTTCCGCTCAATTTGGCGCGGCCGAGATTGTTGCGGACGGCTTGCGCGGCCTTGCGGTGGCTGTCGACGAAAGTGCACGAGGCTGCGCCCCTGCTGAGGGCTTCGATGCCGAGTGCGCCGCTGCCGGCGAAGAGATCGAGGGCGCGGGCGCCGACCACCGCGTCGCCGAGACTGGAGAACACGGCACCGCGCACGCGATCCATCATCGGCCGCGCGATGCCATCGGGACATTCCAGCCTGATGCCGCCCGAACTGCCCGCGATTATGCGCATCGTTTTCTTTCCATGTTTTGCGGGGAGGTTAACGCGCCGACGCGCGAAGCAAAGCGGCAAGCGGTTTGCCGGCGCGGCAAGCAGTTGGTAGTCTCCCGCCATGCAGGCCCTGCGCGACAAATTCCGCACCGCCCCGGCGACCGCAACGCTCGCCGCGGTGTGCGTCGCAGTTTTTGCGCTCGAATATTTTCTCCTCGTGACGGGCCGTGCGCAGCTCCTCGGTTTCCTCGCCCTGAGCGGTGATGGATTGGCCAGCGGCCGGTGGTGGACGCTCGTGACCCACCTCTTTGTCCACGCGAACCTGCTTCACCTTGTCGTCAATGTCGCGGGTCTGTGGTTCATGGGGCCCGAGGTCGAGGCAATGCTGGGTCGCGTGCGGTTCACCGTGCTCTACCTTGCCTCGGGAGTGGCGGGCGGAATTCTGCAGACCATTTTTTCCGCACCCTCGTCCGAGTTGGTCGGCGCTTCCGGATCGGTCTGCGGCATCCTTCTTTCCTTCACCACGGCGTATCCGGAAATGCCGCTGCGCGCGCTGCTCTTTTTCATCCTTCCCGTCCGCATGAAGGCAAAAACGCTCGGGCGCGGGTTGATTGTTTTCTCCGCGGCGTGCGCTGCGCTGCGCCTTTTTCCGCAACTAGGCCATCTCGCCCATCTCGGCGGCGCGCTGACCGGCGCGCTCCTCACGCGACTTTGGCTTCCTTCTCTGCCGCGGCTGCGTCCGCTCGCGTCCCTGTCGCCGGCCGACCGGGTAGTGGAGTCCGACGATCTGCTGCGCAGGCTTTCGGAGGAGGGGATCGAGAGCTTCAGCCGCGAAGAACAAAGACGGCTGGAACAACTCTCCGAGCGTCCGCGCCCGCGAAGCGGCGGGCGCTGGTAACCGTCGTCAGGGGCGCTGCGGCAAAGTGACCTTGAGGCAGGTTGTGCCCGGGTCGGAGCGGTCGACTTCAATGTTGGCGCAGTTTTTGCGCAGGATGAATTTGACCACGGCCAGCCCGAATCCGCAGGGCGTGCTTTGCCCGAAGGGGCGTTCGCCTGCGCCCAGGCTGCCCTCGGGTATTCCCACGCCCTCGTCGCAAAACCGCAGTTCGTAGGCCCCCCCGGCCACGCGCCCGCTGACACGCACCGCGTCGCCGCGTCGCGAGGATTGCAAAGCGTTGACGATTAATTCGAGCGCGACGCATTCCAGTTCCGCATAGCTCACGGGCAGCGGTGACTCTTCCAAGTCGATGTGAAAATCGTCCGCGCGCTCCGCGAGAGCGGTTCTCTTGCGGCAAGTTTCGATCAACCGGTGAGACCACTTTCCGTTTGTGCCGCAGTGTCCGTGTTCTTGGACGCACAGGTCATCGCGTGCAGCGAGTTCGGCTACCAAGTCGAGTCGGCGCATTTGCTCGGTGAGACGGCGCCCAGTCGCGTCGATCTCGCTCAGCCCGGCGAGAAGCGACTCTGCGGGCAGTTCCCGGCCCGCCCGGACCTCGGAGAGGAAGAACGAGGAATAGCCGGTGAGCAGATCGAGCGGGCGTCTGAATTTTGCCGGAAGACCGGCCACGAGCCGCTCGCCCAGTTCGCGTAGGGCCTCGCTTGTGTCCCCGTTGTTGCCGTCAGTTTGTTTGCCGGCGGCTGGTGCGTCCGGTGCTTCGCGTCGCACCGATTCGTCGCGGCAATTGCAAGTAATCTTGCCGTCCGGCAGAAGGGTGAGGGTCACGCCAGCGAGGAAGGCTGAGCTGTTTCTCTTCTTGCCGACCACTTGGCCGCGCCAGACCAAGTCGCGGGGCATGATGGGCAGCACGACTTCCTCGAAATGGCGTACCCATTCGGGCGTGTACAGCGTGCGCCAACTCCGGCCCAAAAGATCCTGCGGCTTCTCGTAGCCATACATGCGCAAGTGCGCATCGTTGATGTAGACGTAATTGCCCTCGGGGTCGGTCAGGGCGAATCCCTCGTCCGAATGGGCGAGGGCTTGGGCCAAGTCACTCAGGCTGATGGGGTAAAGCGGGTGATCGGCCGGGGTCCGCTTGATGGGAGCCTCGGTGTGCATGATTAATCTGCGTCACCTTCCCACACCTAGTTTCGAAATCAACTCTCAGCCCGCTTTTTGCTGTGGCGTGAGCGGAAAATCTTCCGGTGGATCGGCCTGAAAAAGCAGTTCGCGGCCTGTTCTCGGGTGTTTCACGGAAAGCTTCCAGGCATGGAGCAGCTGCCGCGGAAAATCGGCGCCACCTCCATAGACGCGGTCGCCCGCGATGGGGTGGCCGAGGTGCTTGAGGTGGACCCGGATTTGGTGTGTACGCCCCGTTTTCGGGCGGCATTCGAGCAGGCTGAGTTTTCCGTCCGTGGCGAGCAGCTTCCAGGCGGTTTCCGCCGCGCGCGCCTCGGGCCGGTTGGAAACGGCCATGCGTTTACGGTGCACCGGATGCCGCGCAATGGCGCCCGTGATGACGCCGGCCGTTGCGCGCGGCTTGCCGCGGACGATGGCGAGGTAGGTTTTTTGCGCCGTGCGCTCGGCGAACTGGCGTGCCAAAGCCGCGTGGGCCGCATCGTTCTTGGCCACGAGGATGCAACCGCTCGTGTCTTTGTCCAAACGGTGCACCACACCCGGCCTCGCTGGGTGAGCGCCCTCCGAGAGTTTTTCCGTGTGGTGGAGCAGGGCGTTGACCAGCGTCCCGGACCAATTTCCCACCGCGGGGTGCACGACCAGGCCCGCAGGCTTGTTCAAACAGATGAGATCTTCGTCCTCGGAAAGAATTTCCAGCGGAATGTTTTCCGGTTGCGCGTCGCTGCGCCTTTCTTCCGGCGGCGGCTCCTGCGCCTGAATTTCGTCGCCCGCGCGGATGCTTGCGGAGGCCTGCGCAGTCGCGCCGTTCACCAGGACCAATCCCGCGGCGATGGCGCGCTGCCAGCGCGCGCGGCTTGCCTCGGGCCAGTTCTCCGCCAGCCAGCGGTCGAGGCGCGGGGCGGATTGTTCTGCGGTCTTGTTGCGGATGGTTTCGCTCACTGCCGCCACGCTGGAGAGTATCGGCCCCCCGCGCAAGGTTTGCCGGTGCGATCTTTTCCGCGCTAACCTCGCGGAGTGGACGACCAACCGCGCCTCCCGGTCGTTGATTCCTGCCCTTCCTGCGGAGGACAGATCGACGTCACGGACGAATTGCCCTTTGCCCTGATCTACTGCCCGCACTGCGGCGAATCGATGCGTGCGCGCTGCATCTTCAACAATTTCGAACTGGTCGAGATGATCGGCGAGGGGGGGATGGGCTCGGTCTTCAAGGCTTACGACCACACCCTCGGCCGCATGGTGGCGCTGAAGGTCTTGCGGCGCGAAATGAGCGCGCGCGAAGACGAGCGGACCAAACTCGAGCAGGAGGCGCGCATCACCGCATCGGTCAACCACCCGCACGTCGTGCGGGTGTATTCGTTCGGCGAAGCTGACGGGCAGTTTTACCTCGCCATGGAACTCGTGGAAAAAGGTTCGCTCGACGATCTGATGGGCATCCAGACGCGCGTTTCCGAGGCTCAGGTGCTCGATGTCGGCGCGCAGGTCGCGCAGGGGCTGGAGGCCGCGGCGGAGAGGGGCCTGATTCACCGCGATGTGAAACCGGGAAACATTCTCTTCGCCGATGCGCACACCGCGAAAATCGTCGACTTCGGTCTGGCCCGCGTACTCGAGGACGAAGCCGAGGCCCGCGGCGACATCTGGGGCACGCCGTATTACATCGCACCCGAGCGGCTCAACTATGAACCGGAGGATTTTCGCAGCGACATCTACAGCCTCGGGGGAACGCTTTTCCACGCTATCGCGGGACGACCACCCTTCGAAGCTGAGAATGCCAGTCTGGTCGCCCTCAAGCAGATCAAGAGCCAGCCCGTCAGCCTCGAGGCATTCGCCCCGGACGTGGCGCCGGAAACCGCCTACGTGATCAACCGCATGCTGGAGAAAAACCCCGACGACCGCTATGCGGACTACGGCGAGTTGGTCGAGCATCTCGAATTCGCACGGTCCAAAGTCCTCGAGCGCGCCGGTCGCCCGCCGGCGGGAAGGCAGCGCGAGGTGGTCAAAGTCGAAACGAACCGTACGAAGCTCTACATCGCCCTCATCACCCTCTGCGCCGCCCTCCTGCTGCTCGGGACGGGCGCGTGGCTTTTTCTCACCAGCGAACGTGCGGACATCAAATCCCTGCGCGAGCAATTGTCCGGTGCCGGCCGGTCCGGGAAAGATCCGCTGTCGTCCGGCTACAAGGCGCTGGCCGCGGGGCAGTGGGGCGAGGCGCGCGGGTTTTTCCAGGATGCCGCGCGGGCGGCCGAGCCGGGCAGCGAGGCCGAGCAGTGGGCCAAGGTCAACGTCGCTGTCTCGCTCGTCCTCGAAGGCCGCCGCGATCAGGCGAGGGAACAGTGGCTGCAGTTGGATCGCGGCGGGCTCTACTCCGACCGCGAAGAGAATCTCGCCCGGGCGAATTTGTTCCTCGACGCCTCGGCGCTCGGCTTGCGCGGATCGCCCGGAAAAATCGAGGATCTTTCCAAGTATCCGCAGAATGGCATCGGTGCGTTGGTTTACTTCTTCGCGGGCGTGTCCGCGTGCGGCGCTGGCGACCAAGGGAACGCCAAGGCGTTCTTCGAAAAATTCCTCACCATTTCCCCTGACAACCGTGTGCCGTCCTGGGTCGCCTACCGCGAGGCCGCCCAAAAATTGTCCGCGCCGCAGTAGATTTGCGCGCCGGGTCGGACGGCGTAGTATGGGCGGATGAGCGAGACGAGTTTTCCCGGGCCGGAGGAACTGCAAAAGCGGATCCAGTCGTTCCTGCAGTCCTCCTTCCCCCAAGGCGCGCGCCCTGCGCCGGCTCCGGCGGAGAGCGAACCCATGGAGGCCGGCCACGCGGCGCGGCCTTTCGATTTCCGCCTGACGCCGCGCGAGATCAAGGCGCACCTAGATCGCTTCGTCATCAAGCAGGAGGAAGCGAAGAAGGTTCTCTCCATCGCAGTCTGCGATCACTACAACCACGCCCGCTACCTGCAAGAGCGCGCGGCCCGCGGGGAATCGGGTCCGGTCGAATACGCCAAGCAGAACGTCATCGTCACCGGACCAACCGGCGTCGGGAAAACCTACCTTGTGCGCTCCATCGCCGAATTGATCGGCGTTCCTTTTGTCAAAGCCGATGCGACGAAGTTCAGCGAAACCGGCTACGTGGGCGGCGACGTCGAGGATCTGGTGCGCGAACTCGTGCAAAAAGCCGGCGGCGATACCGGGCTGGCCGAACATGGCATCGTCTACATCGACGAGATCGACAAGATCGCCACCTCGGGGAACATGATCGGCCGCGATGTCAGCGGGCGCGGCGTGCAGACGGCGCTGCTCAAACTCATGGAGGAAACCGAGGTCTCCCTGCGCAATCCGATGGACCTCGCCGGACAAATGCAGGCCGTGATGGAATTGCAGCGCGGCGGCAAAGCCGGTCGACAGGCGGTCAACACGCGCAGCATCCTCTTCATCGTGAGCGGTGCCTTCCCCCGCCTGCGCGAAATCGTCGAGAAACGGCGCAGCAAGGCGCAGATAGGTTTTGCCGCGCCGGCTCCGGGTGAGGGCGAGCGGCCTTGGCATCACGACACAAGCACCGCGGATTTCCTTGAATACGGTATGGAGGCGGAATTCGTCGGGCGCCTTCCGGTGCGCGTGGCCTGCGAGGAACTGGACGCCTCCGACCTGCGCAGGATCCTCACCGAATCCGAGGGAAGTGTTCTCCGCCAATACGAAAGGTCGTTCCTTGCCTACGGCATCGAAGCCGCGTTCGAGGACGATGCGCTCGACCACATCGCGGGATCGGCCGCGGCGGAAGGAACGGGTGCACGCGGACTCCTCACCGTGTGCGAACGCATTCTGCGCGACTTCAAGTTCGAGTTACCCGGCTCCGGAGTGACCGCCCTGCGTATCGACGCGTCTCTCATCGAGCAGCCCGATGTCCGGTTGGCCGAACTCCGTGCCGGCGGACAACGCGACCGCGATCTCGCGCTCCGCCGCGCGGCATCCGATTTTATCGTCCGTTTGGGCGACTCGCACGGCGTGCCGCTGCAGTTCTCCGACGAGGCCCTTGATTTGCTCGTGGAGAAGGCCGTCTCGCGCCAGCAGCCCGTGCGCGAGCTTTGCGCGGAACTGTTCAAGAACTACGAATTCGGACTCCGCCTCCTCCGTGGATCCGGCGGCCAAAACCCGCTCGTTCTCGGCCCCCAAGCGGTGGACGCGCCGGACAAGTTCTTGAGTGAACTGGTGGTGGGATCCTATCGTCATGGTTTGAAAGATGAAACGTCCGCTGACTCTGCATCTTAAGGCCGCGTTGATTTGCGCCCTGCTGGCCATCACGGTGGCTTTGCCGCTGCTTTGGGCGCCTTTGCTGCCGGGTTGGCAGGGATGGCGTCCGCCCGTGGTCGACCCTCGAGCCGAGGCGGTCATCGCGTTCATCATGGCATTCTGGGTCGCGTGGTGCGTGATCGATATTCCGCGCCGCGGACTGAAAGTCCTCGTTTGGATCGCTACGCTCTGGCTGCTCGGCAGCGGCATTTGGATTGCCGGTCTTTACGGCCATGTGACCAGCTCGCTGGTTCCCGTCACGGTTTCGATTCTGGCCGGGATCTGCGGCCTTTCCTTTTCCTTCACCCCGCTTGGTTCCCGCCGCGCGCGATGGCAGTCGTTGGTCGGCCCGCGCGTCGCGCCGCAATTTCTGCGCGCACGAATCGACGAAAGCCGCCTGCAGGGTGCTCCGGCAACCGAAGTCCTCGCTGTTGTCGAGGTCCTCTGGCCCGGGGCGGAAGCGGACGAGCATATCGCCTGGTCCGGCTTGGCCGATCGCGCCGGAAAGGCGGTGCGGCATTTCCAGCAAGCCGGCGGATACCTCGAGCGCTGCGATGCGGAGGGCGCGCGTTTCGTCTTCGGTATGTGGGGTCAGGATTGTCCGCCTTCCGAGCTCGTCGCCTTGCTATGGCAGTGGGTGAAACAGTCGGGTGGCTGCGTCGCTTTGACCCGCGGCGCGTGCGTTTCCGGCGTGGGCAACCTGCCGGTCGAGCCGCGCTGGACGGTCGGCGGTGCGCCGCTGCGACGGGCTGCGCGTATGGCCGCCGCCGCGCGCGGTTATGCCGCGGGTCTGATCGTCGAGGACGGCATCGCGACCGAGATTGTCGAGGGATGGCATTTTCGCCGTCTCGCGTGGTGGGACTTCGAGGGGAGCCGCTTTCTCCTGCACGAGGTGACCGGGCCGGAGCAGGATGCGCCCGCGGGTGCAGCCGACGACCTGAGGCGCTGGGAATTCGCGTGGGAGGCCTTCTGGAGCGGTGACTGGCTCTCGGCGGAAAACGGCTTTGCCGCTCTGGCGCGCGAGCGCGACGACGCCGCGGCACGCATCTTCGCCCTGCGCAGCCAGGCCGCCCGCCGCGCCGGTGCCACGACGTGAAGAGCGCGGATTACCCGGAGGCTTTCCGGAAACTTGTCGGCGAATTGCGGCGGCTTCCGGGAGTCGGCCCGCGCAGTGCCGAGCGCATGGCACTTTGGTTGCTGGAAGATCCCGGACGTCCGACCTTGCTTGCCGAGGCGCTGGGGGGCGCGCGTGATGGTGTGAAGCGTTGCCGCGAATGCGGGTTTTTCAGCGAGACGGAGTTGTGCGGGGTCTGCGATGACTCCGGGCGGGAGCCGATCCTCTGCGTGGTGGAGCGTGCGACGGACATTCTGCCCATCGAACGCTCTGG
>Ga0209598_10004451_pt1 | contig 10288 bp, 4 predicted proteins | sample M_140807_EF_Meta_FD_187317 | JGI IMG/M metagenome (GOLD analysis project Ga0209598, IMG submission 187317) | Freshwater microbial communities from Lake Montjoie, Canada to study carbon cycling - M_140807_EF_MetaG (SPAdes) (version 2) | ecosystem: Environmental > Aquatic > Freshwater > Lake... | reverse complement strand
CGACGATCTCGGCGTAGGTGGAACAGGTCTCGAGCAGTTGCTGGTGCGTTCCCAATCCCATGCATTCGCCATGTTCGAGTACAAGGATCTGATCGGCGTGACGGATCGTGGAGACCCGCTGGGCGACGATGATCATCGTGGCGTCGGTGGTGACGGGAACGAGAGCGGTTCGAAGACGGGCGTCGGTGGCCAGATCGAGTGCCGAGAATGAGTCATCGAACACGTAGATCGACGGTTTTCGAACCAGGGCACGGGCAATGGCGAGGCGCTGGCGCTGACCACCGGAAACATTGGTGCCCCCCTGTGCGATGGGCGAGTCGAGGCGGTCGGGCATGGCTGCGACGAAGTCAGCGGCTTGCGCGATCTCGAGAGCGGTCCAGATAGTTGCTTCGTCCGCTTCTGGGTCGGCGAAGAGCAGGTTGGACCGGATCGTGCCGGAGAACAGGTAGGGCTTCTGTGGAACGACAGCAACGGTGCGCCACAGTTCTTCGGGGTCGAGTTGACGGACGTCGACCCCGTCAACGATGACCTCGCCGACCGAGGCGTCGATCAGGCGCGCCACGAGGTTCACGAGGGAGGTCTTGCCTGATCCGGTCGAACCGATGATGGCCGTGGTTTCGCCCGGGCGAGCGGTGAACGAGATATTGGTGAGCACTGGTGCTTCGGCGCCCGGATAGGAGAAACCCACCGAACGGAATTCGATCGTGCCGGCTCGGCGCTCGATGGCGACAGGATCCGACGCCGTGACGATGGATGACTCCGTGTCGAGAACCTCTAGGATGCGATCGGCGCATACTGCGGCACGGGGCCACATGACCGCCACGAAGGTTGCCATCATGACCGCCATGAGGATCTGCACGAGGTAGGTCAGGAATGCGACGAGAGATCCGATTTTCATGTCGCCGCCACCGATCCGATCGGCAGCCACCCACACTGCAGCTGCGCTCGAGACATTCAGTACCAACATGACGGTCGGGAACATCGTGGACATATAGCGACTTGTGACGGTCGCAGTGCGCGTGAGGCGGGAGTTCGCGAGGTCGAATCGCTGGGTCTCCAAGGGCTCACGTACGAATGCCCTGATGACTCGCATGCCAACGATCTGCTCACGAAGAACCTGGTTGACCTTGTCGATTCGGATCTGCATGTCTCGGAACTGGGGCACAACACGAACGATGATCATGCCGATGCTGAGGAGAAGGACCGGGATGGCTGCGACGAGGATGAGCGAGAGTGGTCCGTCCTCGCGCACGGCGAGGAAGATCCCGATCGCGATGGTGATCGGCGCCGAGACGAAGGTTGTACAAAGCATCACCACGAGTGTCTGAACCTGCTGGACGTCATTGGTGATTCTCGTGATCAGTGACGGAGCGCCGAAGCCGTCGACCTCACGGGTGGAGAACGAGGTGACAGTGTGGAACAGGCGGTCTCGGACGTCGCGTCCGAAGCCCATGCCAGCCCGTGAACCGAACCATGTCGCACTGATGCCGAACACCGCCTGCACCAAGGACAGGACGAGCATCAACGCCCCTATCCGCAAGATGTACCGCGTATCGCCCGTAAGAACCCCGTGATCGATGAGCATGGCGTTGAGGGTCGGCAGGGTCATGGTGGCCCCGACCGCTACGACTTGCAGTGCAAGAACGGCGACTAGAAGTTTCCTGTACGGCAGCAGATGGCCCCGCATCAATCGGATGAGCACGCTCGACCCCTTCAATCGAGCGTACGGTGCCATGTGCTCCAGTGGAAATCCTGCGGAACGATCAGATCGTTGGGCTACGGACAGTCTCGGAGGCGCACACGTGTTCCGCATGGACTCTTTGGCGATGCCCCGCAGGGTTCGGTACCTCGGTTCGGCCGCATGTTGGTTCGAGAACATACAAAAGTTGACTAAATCTGAGATGGCTGGTTATCGTTTGTTTAGAAATATTGCCGTGCTAGACCTCGCTTACTGAAATCGTTGAGCGACCTTCACAGAAAGGGTCAATATGGCCTCTACGTCCTCGCTCCTCCGAAGGGCGGTTGGTCTTCTGGCCGCCGGCGCTGTGGTGGGCTCGCTCGCTATAGCGGTACCCGGCATCGCCTCGGCCACGCCGCCCTCGTCCGATCGTTTCAGTTGCGCAGGCGGAGACTACTTCCGTCTCGAGGAAGGCCAACTCACGCAAGCCAGTGATCCCAACGGCACCTGGACCACGTTGCGTGCCAGCACCTCAGTGAACAATGCCATCGGTTTTCGGGCATCGGACCGCTACATCTACGGCATGAAGTCCGGCAGCAACCATCTCTTCAAGCTCACAGCATCGGCAACTGAGGATCTGGGGGAAATTAACGGGCTGCCCCGAGATGTCTACAACGTGGGTGCCATTGACCAGGCAACTGGGAAGTTCTATGTGTCTTCGTCTCAGAGTTCGCTCCACGAGGTCGACATCGAGGCGCTCACGGCTAGTTCCGTAGCTTTCGACTCGGCGAACTTCAAGCTCGGACAGGATGTCGTCATCGTTGGTGGCTGGGCTTGGTCTGTGCGTGGCACTGAGGTCTACGGCATTGATCTGGCCGACCCGAGCCAAACGAAGTCCTACGCCTTCGATCACACGTACCTGCAAGGCGGAGTCGTCGGCGGTGCGATGTGGTTCGCGGAGGACGATTCCTCCCTCCTGATGGAGATTCGTGGAACAGGAGTGGCCGTCAAGTTCGTCGGCGTTGGTGGTGCGTCGATCACCACATCCAACGTTGCTTTCTCGGCGACGGGCACGGGTGCCATTGACGGTGCCTCCTGTCGTACAACGAGACTCACCGTCACGCCGGATGCGCAGTCAGTGAACTACGGCGATGCTGCACCGTCCTACACCGCCACTGTCACCGGCTTCATCCTGGGTGAGAATGCGTCCACGGCGACGGACTACGTTGCCCCGATTTGCACGAGCACATACTCGACAACCACTTCGGTGGCATCCTCACCGCTCACCATCTCCTGCAGTGGTGGGTCGGCAGCGGACTACACCTTCACGACAACGGCGACCTCGCTGCTCACTGTCTCCTACTCGTCGGACAGCCTCTCGTGTTCGGCGGCCCGTTTCGTCCGACTCACCCATAGAGACGTCTTTGTTGCCAGTTCCCTCACGGGAATCTGGACCAAAGTGCGAAGTGCCAAGCCGGTCTCGAACGCGATCGCGCATCGGGCAGTGGATCAGTTCCTGTACGGGTTCGCCCGGCGATCGAACTCGGTCTTCAAGGTCGGTATCGTCGGGAAGTTCAACCTCGGCGCTGTGACCAACCTTCCGGTCACGAACTACGTCGGGGCGGACTTCGATTCCGCGACTGGTCTGTACTACGTGGTCAGCGTTTCGGGATCGGTCTATCGGATCGACCTTGACACGATGTCGGCATCCCTCTTCACCTTGTCGACGAGTAGTGGGAGTGTGCGCGCCGGTAAGGACATCGCAATTGTCGGTGGCTACCTCTGGTCCTCTGCGTCCGGTTACATCTTCAAGGCCAATCTCACAACCGGTGAGGTCACGAAGTACACCGGGTGGACACACGGAACCCTCGGCGCCATGTGGGTCAATGCCGATGGTGTAACTGTGAGCGGCCAGGTTCGGGCCACCGGCGAGGTCTTCTCGGTGACTGATCTCTCCGCTCCTGCTTCGAGCAGTGTGAGCCTTGGAACGGTTCCCACTGGCGACAAGATCGACGGCGCTACCTGTCGCTGATCAGGATCGGAAATTCGAACTTTGAGGGGGCCCCCGCTGCGGCGGGGGCCTCCTCGCGTCTGGCGCGCGGCGTCGCGCCTCTCGATGACTGACCGGCGCGGGTGCGCCGATGGGTTGTGGCGGCCGATACCCTCTCCGAGCGATCAGTGGACCGAAGTTCGCTGATGTATCGAACACTCTAAGGATCCCCCCCCACATGTCGAACCTCCTCTTCCGTGTCGGACGCGCGTGCACCCGACACCGTTGGCGTGTACTCATCACATGGCTGGTTCTTGTGGTGGCTGTGGTAGCTGTCGGAAGAATCGCAGGCGGTTCGTTCACCGATCGCATCGCAATTCCGGGCACTGAGTCTCAGCGCACCATCGATCTCCTGCAGAGCACCTTTCCGGCACAGGCCGGCGGTTCGGCGCAGGTGGTATTCCACTCCCCGGAGGGCAGGCTCAGTGATGAGCCGACGGCCACGGCTCTGAACGCTGCGCTTGAGAACCTTGCGGCGGTCGAACATGTGGTCGCCCCGGCGCCCGGAGCCTCGCTCCAACGTTCTGCTGATGACACGATTGCGCTGGTCACCGTGCGATTCGACACCGAGGCCAGGGATCTTCCGACGCAGACCTACGACGACCTCAAGAGCGCAGCCGCAGTGGCGCGCGATGCGGGGATGCAGGTGGAGTACGGCGGCGAGTTGCCCCAGCATGTCGAGCGTCCATCTGCCAGTGGATCCGAGGCGATCGGTCTGCTCGCGGCCATGGTGATTCTGATGTTCGCGTTCGGTTCGGTGATCGCCATGGGGCTACCCATCGGTACTGCACTTTTCGGTCTCGGTTTCGGCATCGCCGTCATAACCTTGTTGTCCGCCTTCGTGGACATCCCTTCGAGCGCCCAGGCAATGGCCACGATGATCGGACTCGGTGTCGGCATCGACTACGCCCTGTTCATCATCACCCGTCATCGGGCGGGACTCCATCGGGGGCTCACCGTGGAGGACGCGTCGGCCAGGTCAATCGCCACCGCTGGGCAGGCGGTGGTCATCGCTGGAGGCACAGTCGTGATCGCCATCTGCGGACTCTCTGTGGCAGGGATTCCCATCGTCACCCTCATGGGCGTGGGCGCTGCAATCGTCGTCGCTGTCATGGTCATCGCTTCACTCACATTGCTGCCGGCACTCATGGGTTTTGCCGGGCACAACATCGATCGATTCGGCATCCCGGGAATGCGCCGGGTCAGCGAATCGAGGACCCGTACCGACGATGGTGAGTACCACGGCTGGGCGCGTTGGGCCCACCACGTGTCGAACCATCCGGTGCGCTATTTGCTTCTCGGCCTCGCCACAGTTCTGCTGCTGGCTGCGCCACTGCTTGATCTCCGACTCGGACAGACCGATGCCAGTCAGAACCCAACGAGTTCCACGCTTCGTCGTAGCTACGACCTGCTCGCCACCGGATTCGGCCCGGGATTCAATGGACCGTTGATCGTTGCGGTTGATCTACGTAATGCCGAGCTTTCTCCTGACGTGGTCGTGGCCCGGATCGTGGATGGGGTGACAGCCGACCCAGATGTTGCGCAGGTGTCGCGCGCCGTGGTCGGACCCGACGGGAAGGCAGCGGTGATCCAGATCGAACCGCGCAGCGCTCCTCAGGATGCTGCGACCACGGAACTCGTGACGCGCCTTCGCGACCTATTGCTCCCGTCTCTCACCGATGGAACTGCAGCGGTCGCGACAGTTGGCGGGCAGACGGCACTGTTCATCGATCTCGGGGGACGAGTGGCCGATCGTCTGCCGTTGTTCATCGGCTGCGTGGTGGGTCTGTCATTCATCCTGCTGATGCTGGTTTTCCGTTCGATCCTCGTGCCGCTCAAGGCAGCCATCATGAATCTGTTGTCGATCGGTGCTGCCTATGGCGTGATCGTGGCGGTGTTCGAATGGGGTTGGGGGGCATCGCTGTTCGGCGTGCATCAGTCACTGCCGATCGTGAGCTTCATCCCCATGTTCATGTTCGCGATCCTGTTCGGACTCTCGATGGACTACGAGGTGTTCATCCTGAGTCGTATCCGCGAGGAGTACAACCACACGGGCGACAACACAGAGTCCGTGATTGTGGGCATCACCAGCACGGCGAGAGTCATCACGTCGGCCGCGCTCATCATGATCTCGGTGTTCATCAGTTTCGTGTTCGGCGGCGAACCAACTATCAAGATGATGGGTCTGGGGCTCTCCACCGCCGTATTCGTCGACGCCACCCTCGTTCGCATGGTGCTCGTGCCGTCCTCGATGCGACTGCTCGGCGACGCTAATTGGTGGCTACCGCAGTGGCTCGATCGATTGCTCCCCAACCTCGACATCGAAGGGGAGAGTCGCCTGCCGGCTGAACAACTCGAAGACCGACCGGTGGGCTGATCGCTGGGGGGACGAACTCAGCAGCGAGGGTTTTCGCTCTCGGCACTGCGCCGCGCCGCCGGCGATTGATCTGGAAGGCGCCCGGTGAAGAACAGTGCGGCGACTGCCAGAAGGGCAAGCGCTCCGAGTGCTGCATCGAGTCCCTCAATTCGAGCGTGACGATTTTCAGAGGTGACGGCGTCGATTGTGGCCGCCGGCACACCGGAGCCCTCCAAGGACGTTCGGAGTTGGGCATCGGAGATGAAGGGAGCCCCAGAGGCCAGGGTGACGGTGGCTGACTGTTTCACCTGCTCGGGAACATCAGGGTTCTGTTGGATCCCGGCGATGAGCGAGGCACTGAGGGCCGCGATCATGATCGACCCGGCGAGAGCGGTACCGATCGATGCACCGAGATTGGTGGCAGTGTTCTGCATGCCACCCACTTCGCCGCTCTCATTCGTGGGTACCGACGAGACGGTGACTGCTCCCAATTGGGAGGAGAGCGCTCCCATGCCCAGACCGACAAGCAGAAGAGGGAAGCACACGACCGCGGCGTTGGCATCGAGATCGATGCCGCTCATGAGCGCGATGATCCCGGCAAGCATGAGGCCGACTCCGATGCGAACGACGCGGCGGGGAGAGGCAGCAGGCCAGAGTTTCGGTATGCCGATGGCTGCCGCGAGAAGTGCGATCGACAACGGCATGACACGCAGGCCTGTCTGGATCGCGTTGAGTTCGAGCACGACGGAGAGGAAAAGTGGGATCACGAAGAACACGCCGGCCTGCAACATGAACTGGAAGCCGAACATGATGAGCCCACCCGTCAGTTGGGAGTTGGCGAACATCGACGGCCGAAGCAATGGTTCGCGGTCCCGAGCGATCAGGTGGTTCTGCCAGATGATGAACAGCCAGACCACGAATGCGCCGGCCAGCATCAACCAGAAAGTGAGTGAGATGCCGGCCAGTGCGGGTGCCCCGGGCTTCGGGGAGATCCAACCCCACTCGCTCGAGCGAAGGACACCGAACACTGCGGAACCGAGGCCGAGCACCGATAACACCGTGCCGACCAGATCAAGACGAACACGGCCGGTCACGGGGGCATCGGCGATCCGACGAGAGAGCAAGAGAATGACCGCAACGACGGCAACCTCGCCGAAGAACACCCATCGCCATGAGCCATATGTGGTTGCCGCTCCACCGAGCAACGGACCCACGGCAACTGCGATTGCTCCAGAGGCAGCGATCAGACCGTAGGTGCGGGGCCGCTCAGCAGGACCGAAGTTGGCGGCGACGAGCGCCACGATCGCCGGCATGATCAGCGCAGCGCCAACGCCTTCCAGGAACGACCATCCGAACAGCAGCATCGGCAGACTCGTCGCGAGCCCGGTGACGAGCGAGCCCGAGCCATAGATGACACAACCGATGGCGAACGCCCGTCGTCGCCCGATCATCGAGCCGATCTTGCCGCCGGTGATCATGAGCGTTGCCATCACGAGCGTGTAGAGCGTGATGGCGGTCTGGATGCCCGTGATCGAGGTGTTGACGTCGTTGGCGACAGTGGCCATCGAGACATTCATGACCGAACTGTCGAGTGTCATGAGGAACTGCGCAGCCGCAAGCGTTAGGAGCACTGCCCCCGCTGCTGTTGACCCAGTGCTGCCATCTGGGGCGGCCGCTTGCGTCGATTCGGTCGTCATCAGTCCTCCGGGCGTCGCGTCGAAAGAGCGCTGTGTTTTGTTGGCGCAATCCGCACTTGATGGGTGCAGGATCGGAAACCGTATCCTGCGGCGCGATCACCGTACCTGAGTGACTGTGAGTAAGACCGATGGCGTGTTGGGACGATCGGGATTGGTTTGAGCTCCCGTGGCGAACAGGCCGACATGCTCATTTTCGGTCGACCACATGATCTGGGCCTGCTGGCAGACACCGGGAGCCGAGCAGGTGATCGGAACAAACCAGTTCCACGACACCACCAGCAGTGTTGAGCTTGAGGCAAGTGTGAAGTTGGTATTCGTGGAGGGGATGTTGAGGAAGTCGCGTTGCAGCCAGATGCTCGATGTTGTGAGGCCGGATTGGGACGATCGCTGGACCTGAGCTGAGAACTGAAGGTTGTACGCACCTGGTTGCGTGAAGGTGATCTGCGAACCACCGACAATCGTGACACCCGGGGTGTTCGCTGGATCGGAGTTGTTGAAGGTCATCGCATTTGCAACGTTGGGGAGGAATCCCGGGTTCTCAGCCGAGTCGCCTTGAATCTGCGAAGACCAGAAGGATCCGACATCGCCGAACCAGGTTGCGCCAGTGGCTCCCGTTGCGCCCGGTGCACCAGTTGCTCCCGTCGGACCGGGAACGCCCTGCGGCCCTTCGGCCCCTGTTGCACCAGTGGCACCCGCTGGGCCTGTGGGTCCGGCGGGTCCCGTTACGCCTTGGGGTCCATCAGCGCCGATGGGTCCTTGTGGTCCGGTTGGTCCTTGTGGTCCTGTTGCGCCGGTTGCTCTGTCGTTTCCGTTCGCACCAGCGGTTCCTGTTGCGCCCTGGAGTCCGGTGGGCCCTTGGGGTCCGTCGATGCCGTTTGTTCCGTTCGCACCGGCGGTTCCTGTTGCGCCGCGTATGGATTCAAGGAACGCGGTGACGTCACCGGTGTTCCCCTGCAACAACCACACGTCGTAGGCGCTCACCGCGCACTGGCCCTCGGGAGTGGTCGGGCAGGTCGCAGTACTCGTCGCATCCCATGCCGCACACCCGTACAACATCAGTGTGAGAAGAGTCACGGACGCCGTGGCCACCAGAAGCATCCTCATGATCCGTCGCGGCGGATGCGCTGGGTTCGGAGCAGGTGTCGCCATGGTCGGACGGTATGACCCGATGCACTGAACTCATCAGAAATTGGCCCAAGCGGGTGAGCGAATCCACCTGAACTGCGTAGGACATTCTCTTCGGAAGGTTCTCCGGAGAGATCAGTCCACCGGCGAGGTGAAGTACCCGGCGATGTCGATGATGATGTTCGGGCAACCGGCGTTACTCATGAGATTGATCGCACCGTCGGAGCCGAGCTTCACGATCACCATGTTCGGGATGGTCTGACCGGTCACGAAGTTGAGGTTTGATGCGTTCGGCCGAGCTCGCCCACTTGGCCACACCGTCACGAAGCCGGGTGCGCTGGGTTGGGTCACCGTGACGTTGAGGGCGACAGCACTCACTCCGGGAACGCCCGGGTTCGCGTTCGAGGGCACACCGAACCTGTCCGCGATGACCAGACGTCGGGGGGCGGATCTCACGCATGGTCCGGTCACTCGCGTGTCAAGCGCTCGGATCGGAGTCATACCGACGAATCCGCCGGCACCGATCGTGTCCGGCGTCCACGCTGTGTAGTAGCCCGCAATATCAACGATGACGTTCGGGCATCCCTGGTTCGATGCGATGCTGATCGCTCCGCCGGTTCCGATCCTTGCGGTGACCATGTTCGGAATCGTCTGGCCTCTCTCGAAGTTGAGGTTCGAGGCAGTAGGCCGAGTCGCTCCATTCGGCCAGACCGTGAGGAACCCGGCGGCAGATGATTCGGTCACGGTGACATTCAGCGCGACCGCTGACGCGTTGGCGGGAATACCCCGGCCGCCACCGCTGACGGTGAGCGTTCGGTTCGATGAACCAACGCATGGTGCGCTGATCCTGGTGTCGAGTGCACGCACTGGTGGGATTCCGACGAATCCTCCAGGCGCTGGTGCACCCGCTTTGTAGTATCCGGCGATATCAATGATGACGTTCGGGCATCCCTGATTCGTGGCGAGATCGATGGCTCCGCCGGTCCCAAGTTTCACCGTCACCATGTTCGCAATGGTCTGGCCAGTCTCGAAGTTGAGGTTTGAAGCATTCGGTCGGGGTTGGCCGGTGGGCCAGGCGACGAGAAACCCGGGGGCGGTTGCGTCTGTCACTGTCACGTTGAGTGCCACCGCCACGGCGTTGGCGGGAATGCCATTGGAACTGGAGATGCGCACGAACTGGTCGCTACCGTCCACGCATCGACCGGTCTGGCGGGTGTCAAGGAGCCTGATCGGGTTCATCGAAATCAGACCCCCATTCCCGGCGATCATGGCCGGCGGTTCCGGACCGACGCTCAACGCCCCGTCGACGATCACGAGGGGTTGGAGGTGGGCGCGGCGCTGACCCTGGCTGGCGCAAAGTCCGGCGGAGTCGCAGTTCGGGT
>Ga0209598_10004447_pt1 | contig 10293 bp, 9 predicted proteins | sample M_140807_EF_Meta_FD_187317 | JGI IMG/M metagenome (GOLD analysis project Ga0209598, IMG submission 187317) | Freshwater microbial communities from Lake Montjoie, Canada to study carbon cycling - M_140807_EF_MetaG (SPAdes) (version 2) | ecosystem: Environmental > Aquatic > Freshwater > Lake... | reverse complement strand
TCATGTGGACGATCACCCCAGTATTACCAGGCTTGGTGAAGCGCCATTCCACAGTGAAGCGATATTGTTTATAGCTCTTCTCAGTGCGCAAGAAGCCATTGGGCTTACCGGTGCAGACGAGTAGGTCGTCCTTGATGCTCCAAGTGTCCTTGGAGGTTGCTTCGGGAAAAACTACCCAACCGGCTGTGTCCTTGCCGTTAAAGAGTTCGGTCTTGGCCGTGGGCGTGATCGCGTCGGCGGCGGAGACATTGGCGACAGCCGACAGCAAGAGGGCGGCGACGAGGGGAAGGCGTACGAAATGCATGGGGCAATTTACGCATTTGTCCACGTGCCATGAAGGAAAAAACAAACTTTAACGCTGTGTAAGAATAAGCAGGGGCGAAAGCGTCTATCCCTTGAGACCCACGGAAAAACAGCTTTTTACAGAAGCAAAGCTCAAACGACTTGCCGTATTCATCGGTGATCTAGAGGGGGAAACAACGAGGCCGTGAAGCGGGGAAGACAGCCTGGGTTGCACTTTACTCTTTACATGTTACTCTCTGGGCCTATGAACGCGACGATGAACCAGCCCAAGCCGAGCAACCTGCGGGAGCAGGTGCTCCAGAGGATTTCGGCCATGCCGGAGAGCGATGTGGCTCAGGTTTATGAATTGTTGTTGCTGGCGGAAAAACTCCGGGTCCGGGCTGAAGTTTCCACACAGGCTGAGGCTGAAAATGAATTGGGTAGGTGGGTAGACTTGCCTGAGTTCATTGCCGCTTACAGAGCGCAAAAGAGGTCCGCATGACGGTTTGTCTGGACACAAATGTTCTAATTCAAGCCCGTGCTAGCAGCCATCCATATGGAGTTATTTTGGACGGATTTGTTTTCGGTCTTTTGAACTGGGCTGTATCAAATCGCGTGCTCTCCGAGTACGAAGAAATCATCCGCAACAAGGCGGGCCAAGCCGCTTGGGGTGCCATGTTTCGTCTGATCGAGTTGATCGACATGTCGGGCAATTTGATTTCGATCAGCCCGCACTATCAATTTCATGTGATCGGCAATGATCCTGACGACAACGCTTTCACCGATTGCGCAATCGCCGCGCATGCGGATTATGTGATCACGGAGGATCGGCATTTTGCGCCCTTGGCGAATTCCGGATACAAGCCGCAACCAATCACGCCAACGAAATTCATCGAGCGTTATTCGGGGGTCTTTATTTAGAGGCAGATCCCCGGATGGGAATGTCCCGGCGATCTCAGGCTACTCCATCACCGCCTGCTGCGGCCTCGCTCCACGCTGAGTACGCTGCACCAGGAGCCTTGCCTCGCCTCCGCCCACCAGCAAGTACTGCAAGCTCTCGGCCACGTGCGAGTAGTCGTTCTTGTCCGGCATATCCCGGTATTTGGCCTCCCCGCTGATCTCAACCCGCTTCAAACAGTAGCCACCCGCCATCGCCTTCCTAAGCACCACACACTGTGGATGCACAATCAATCCAGGAGCGCCGTCAATGAGCCTAGACAACGCTCCAGCCACAGATTCCCTGCGCTTAATAAAGTCGTTCGTTGCCGCCGGTTGTGCCGGGATGCCGGCCTTACGCAGGATCTGGAACGGCGTCACCTCGTCCGTCTGCGCCCGGACATCACCCGCCAAGTCTCCTGTGATCTTCGCAAAGGTGAACCCACGATAACGCTCGTTCATCACCCTTCGCAGCACCTCGCCAAAACGGACTGCTCCCATGTCCTCAGTCACCAATTCACTGAGAAACGGAAAACTACAAGGGACAGACACTTTCCGCACGCTCTGGCTCTGGGCCGGGCTAACGCTGGCAGGCGTCGCGCTGATCCAGAGCATCATCCAAAGACACGCCCGCCTGTCCTGATGCAAAGTGCGAAAGCGTCTGTCCCTTGCGGCCCATCGCAGATCTGCGGCACGCATTTCCTCATTATTGCACCGCTGTGATGCAGCACTCCCCCAAACGTTCGCAAAAAGGAAATGCCTCGCTTCCATTTCAAAGTAATTGACTGAGTAGAGTGCGAGCAGGAACCACGGTAGGTTCGTTTCGCGAAAAGCAATCAGCCGCTACATACTCGCGGTCCAATACGATTTGGAAGGCGTGTGGAGCTTTAATCTGCTCCTGATAATATTTGAGGGCCTTACTCAGCGTCTCACTGCTCGTCTTTACCTCGACGAGAAACCACGGCTTGCGGTCTCGAACCACCAGGAAGTCGACCTCCCGTTGCTGCTTGTCTCGAAGGTAGCGCAGCTCAAAAGTCCCCAACCCCAAGTCAGTCCAGCCTTCCACTGCCTTGAGTAGATGACATGCAATAAAGGTTTCTGCCCGCTTTCCTAGATCAGAAATTCCTGACCAGTCTCGCAAAAACCACTTAGGCTCCTTGCGTAATGACTTGGTCACATTGGCGAACCAAGGGCGGATAAGGACCCCAAAGTGTAGCGACACCAAAAGGTCGAGCCAGCGTTTGACTGTATCGGGCGCTACGTGCAGTGCTTCGGCTAGCGATTTCATCACAATTTGATCGCAGGAGCGCTCTTGCAGGATTTCGGCAAGCAAACCGATCTGTGCTACCTCTCGTACTAAAGTCAGGTCGCGAATGTCCTCTCGTACGAGTTGCTGGAGTCGGGAGCTGCGCCAGCGACGGGAGAAATTTGCGGCTCGATGGGAGAAGGGTTCCGGGAATCCGCCATGCTCCCAAAGCGCCTCCCATTCAGACTCGGATAATGGCTGTGGGGGGCGAACCGTAAGATCTGAGAGGGTTGGATCCACCAATTCGCCCACGGAGAGAGGGTGCATCCGATAGTGGAAATACCTCCCCATAAGACTATCTCCGCCGCGCCTGTAAACATCTAGGCGAGAAGATCCGGTTACAATCACCCGGCTGCGATCTGCATAAACATCGAAATATCCTTTGAGCCAATTCTTCCAACGCCCGAATTTATGAATCTCGTCGAGGGCAAGGATAGGTGACTTCTCGCTGAGGTTGCTGACGCCGCTATAGGTTGCGACGGCATCCGGCCCGGCTGCGATGGTTTTTCGATGTGAGGGATTGTCCCAATCCAAATAATGCCCAGCGAGATGCTTGGCAGTAGTGGTTTTGCCCACTTGGCGCGGGCCACTAATAAACGCCATCTGGCGGTAAGTCGCTAGATGTCTTGCAACAAGAGCATCGTAGAATCGCAAAAGCGGCGCGTTCATAGCGAACTAAAATCACATAAAACGCATTTTAGTACAGACCAAAATAGCACTAATCATATTTTGGTCCTTTCAAAATTGTGGTCACTATCCGTGGCTCTGCTTGTGACGGCCATAGGTATCGTTAGTTTAACGAGGGGCAGAGTGTCTGTCCCTTGCGGTTCCCTTTGAACAAATAAATGCAGAGGTCCAGGGGAGCCTGCGATTTCAGGACTGCGCGTAATGAAGCATGCCTTGGAAATCGACAATCACAGCAGGAACCTCGCCCACCACCCATGCATCATGGCCCGATGGAAGCGATGACACATCCCCGGGTTTGCACTCAAACTCGCTGCCGTCATCCATCCGAATGCGCAGGGTTCCCGCGACATGGTATTGAAAATGGGGTGCCTCGCAGCTGTGTGTTTTGACAATGGGTTGCACGCAGGTCGACCAGCGCCATCCGGGTTCGAACGTGCAGCGTCCAATCGTTTTCCCGTCAATGTGGATTAATTCGACGCGGCCCTTTGGAAATTCACGCACTTCGTTCGCCTGAGCGAAGCTTTTTACCGAAGCCTGTTTTGTTAAAATATCGATGCTCATATTTTGTAATAATGTTTCGTTAAACAACACTTTGTTGGACGCTTTGAATCACGCGGAAAGCAAATTTCCATCATTGCGCCGTTGCGAAAAACGTAGAAGGAGCGAGAAAAGTGTCTGTCCCCCTAACCACGCTAAAAACACAGAACTCCGCACCAGTGCGTGCACGAGGTCCACTTATTAAGTGATGCTTTTAACTTCTGGAAATCGTCGCAAAAAATTCAACAGCGTATTTCGGCCATCCCCGAAAATGAGACCGCTCAAAAGACCGTGGCCGAAAAAGCCCAATAAATGTGGGTCAACATTTTCGAGCTCATTAACGCGTACCTTAGCCAACAAAAGCCTGCATGGCTGAGTGTCTGGATACCGCTGCAGATCCAAGCAGGCGCTTGCGGTCACGCAAACGGGGTCATTCTAGATGGTTTTGTTTTTGGCCTTCCGAACCAAGCGGTCTCCAACCGAGCACTGGCCGAGTATGAGGAGATCATCGAGCCTTACGCTGGCCCGCAGCGTTCCTCAGGCAAGGATGTTGCGGATTACCTTTCCATGAACATCCGTCAACCGGAAATCGCGCCCCGAATAGCGGTAGGTGAGCTTCTCATGCTGGATGCCGAGTAGATGCAGGATCGTCGCGTGGACGTCGTGAATATCGACCGCCCCCTCGACGGGCAGGTAGCCATAGTCGTCGAGCCGCCCGTAGCTTTCGCCAGCCCTAAGCCCCCCGCCGGCCATCCAGATCGTGAACCCCCACGGATGATGGTCGCGCCCAGGCGACTTGGACACCTCGGTGTTTGGGGTGCGTCCGAACTCGGAAGCAAAAACAATTAAGGTGTCCTCAAACATTCCAAGCGACTTGAGGTCCTTTAAAAGGCCAGCAATTGGCCGATCAATCGCCAACGCATTTTCAAAGTGCTTCTTCTCCAGATCCGAATGCTGATCCCAGCCGCCTTTCGTTATTTCAATAAACCTGACGCCCCTTTCCAGAAGTCGCCGAGCCGAGAGACATTGCCGCCCGAAATCGGAGGTCGCCTTGTGCTCCGGGCCAATCCCGTACAGTTCCAATGTCGCCGCTGATTCCTTACTAAGATCGGTCGCCTCAGGCACGGCGTCCTGCATCACATACGCTTTCTCGTGATTGGCGATCGCGGCCTCGATGATCTGGTTCTGGCGCACCGTGTCCAGAAAGCTCCGATCGATCTCCCGCACCGTCTGCATCTTATTTGCCTGCAGAAGTTTTGACTTCTCCAACAGAGCGAGGTCATCGAGGGGTGAATTGCCGCTCTGGAAAAATGGTGATGCTTGAAAATTTGGGGGGAGAAACCCGTTGGTCCGGCACTGCCGCTTGCGAGAACCCATCACCACAAAGCCCGGCAAATTCTGGCTCTCCGACCCCAGTCCATACTGGGTCCAGGCTCCCACACTCGGAAACCCCTGCAGCAGCGACCCGCTGTGAAGAAATCCTATGGCACTCTCATGGTCCGGCGAGGGACTCGTCACCGCATGCAAAAACGTGATGTCATCCGAACAGGAGCCAATCTGGGGAAACAAATCGCTGACCATCTTGCCGCTCTTTCCGTACGGACGAAACTCAAAGGGACTCTTCAGGATGTCGGCGCTGGTTTTGCCGGTGATGTCTTCCTTTTTTCCCGGCAGCTTGAGCGGTTGACCGTTCTCGCTGTTAAGCTTCGGTTTGTAGTCAAAGCTGTCCAAGTGCGAAAGGCCGCCATCCATAAAGAACCAAACGACCCTTTTTACCTTCGCCGGATGATGGGGCATGCCAAGTTGGATTCCGGATCCAAAACTCCGGTCCGCAAACAGCCCGTTGAGTGCCAACCACCCGAAGCCTGAGGACATCGTTTGGAGGAATGTGCGGCGCGATGAAAGGGGTGCTCCCTGAGAAGCAAGGCGATGCAGAGCTGAAGGATTCATAGAAGTTAGGCAAACGGGTTTACTGAAGGTAGAGAAACTCCTTGGCGTTCAGAAGGACGTGACACACGTCGGTCCAGAGACGTGGATCGGTGCCTTGAGCGATGTAAGGCAGTTCATAGGCGGCGGCCTGGTTCTGGACAAACTCCACAAGCGACTGCGTTTCGCCTTGGGAGGGCTTGCGGCCAAGCGCCTCCGAAAAAAGACGTTCCACCCTTTGCTCCAAGGCCAGGTTTTTAAAAGTCTGCAAATCTCTCGCCGCCCATGCCTTCGCCTGCTGATGCACAAACGGGTTGTTTAACAGCAGCAACGATTGCCCCGGCACATTACTCGACTCGCGCGATCCCGTCGCCCGCGAAGGTTCCGGAGCATCAAACATTACCATCAAGTGATCCTGGGCCTCTCGTTTGATGTACTGGTAGATCCCACGTCTGAGATTGGCTGAACCGCCTCCGCCCTCAAAAGCGGCAGGTCCCGTGTAGCCGTACATCTGCGGATTTAACTGACCCGAGACCGCCAGCAAACTGTCGCGCACCGCTTCAGCCCGGAGACGCTGCAGGGGCATATGTGAAAGAAGCCGGTTTGCAGGATCTTTCTTTTGCGCATCCTCGGAAGCCACACTCTCTGTCTGATAAGCCTGCGTCGTAACTAAATACCGCACGAGTTCCTTCATCGACCAGCCCTGCTCCACAAAGTAAGTCGCGAGATGGTCCAATAATTCCGGGTGGCTGGGTTTCTCCCCCATCACCCCAAAGTTGTCGACAGTCCCTACGATGCCTTGGCCGAAGATCCAGCGCCATACGCGGTTCACCATGACCCGCGCCGTGAGCGGATTTTGGGGGGCGGTCAGATCTTTTGCGAGGGAGAGCCGTGCGCTTGTGCCGGGCGGATTTCCGTTCACTCCGCGCACCACTTCCAGATAGCGTCTCACCGTCGGCTCTCCGGGGGCATCCGGCGAACCCCGGCGCTGCACTGGCGCATCAAATCCCGGTCCCTCTTCGACCAGAGTCGCCGCCCGCTGAAACTTGGGGAGCGATTCCTCCAACCTGCGGTAGTCCGCCGCCAAGACTTTGAGTGGTGCTGGAAACGTCTCCAAACGGTTGCGTATGAGTCCTTGAGAAAGTAGCCAGTTCAGCAGGGACACCTCCTCCGCCAAAGCCTTGTCCTCCATCCAATGATCGACCGCTTTTTCGCACACCTTCTTCCACTCGCTCCCCCAGTCGTCGCCAGATTTCTGTGCGCCCTCACGCGGCACAAACAGCAGCGCCATCTTCAACTCGTCCTGCGGCGGATTGGGACTCTCGTGCTGGACGATTTGTTCCACATCAAACCAAGAGCGTCCCGTGGGATCCTTCGCCGTCAGCTTGTAGAATTTGTTTCCCAACTCCGACCTGCGAAAATGCGCCACATCGTCCTTGGTCAAGACTTCGAGGTAAGAACGGCGCCCCTGCCAGCTCGCCTGATGCCCCACATTCACCGTTACCCATTTGGGAACCCGAGACTCGAAGTGCTCCACTTTTTTCCCGTGGGCGATGTTTTCCATTTGTTGGAAGTTATGCTGAATGAGCCGCACATGGCCCGCATCGCCCCCAGCGACCTTCAAGCTCACGAATTGCGTTCCAAGATTGAAGTCAGGCGAGCGCACAATGGCCCCGTGCTTGCGAGAAAGCCGGTCCGAAGCGAGGCCGGGGGCTACAATCCGCTCGATCAACTCCTCCCCTGAGGGTGCGATGGAGAAGTCACTGCCCCGACTGTGAAGTGTCTCGGGCAAAACCCCGGAGACATTCCATCCTGCATTCCCTTTCGAGAAATCTGCGAGCACCTTGAAACCGGCTTGGTTGGCCGCGATGTGTTCAAGAGAGGCTTGCCGCAAACCAGCCTCCTCCGCTAGCAGCGCCGCTTTCCAGTCCCCCTCCCCCGCACTCCGACGCGCCTTCCAAATCACATAGGCGGGATCATCCATGTCCACCTTATCGCGTTTTAACAATTTGGCCCACGTAGAATTAGCTTCCCGGTTCGCCGCAGTACCACCCTGCAAAATCGCATTAAGGGAAAGACTCTGACGCCCCAAATCTTCTTTCCAGACTTTTTCCAGTGCCCCTTTGATCTCCCCCTTGAGCCGCCTGAGCTCGCCCACACCAGTCTGCCGAACCCCTTGCGTGTCGATCACCGTCTGACTCTGCCGAGCACTGGCCAGCACCCCGAAGATCCCGTAGTAATCGCGGGTCGAAATCGCATCAAACTTGTGATCATGGCAGCGCGCACAGGCAATCGTCAGCCCCTGAAAAGCTTTGCCCAGCGTGTCGATCTGGTTCTCGACCATCTGGGCTTCTTCCAGAGCGATATCCGTGGCCGTAGAGGAAATTTCCATCAAGCGCATGCACCCGGTGCCGATGGGCGCTTCGTTAATGCGCAACTCCTGGTTAATCCGCGCCGGAAGTAGATCGCCTGCGATGTGCTCCTGAACAAAACGGTCGTAGGGCACATCTTGGTTGAAAGCTCGAATCACATAATCCCGATACCGCCACGCCTCCGGAATCGGATAGTCTCGAACGTACCCGCCTGTCTCCCCAAACCGCATTAAATCCAGCCAGTGCGCCCCCCAGTTTTCACCAAAGGCGGGATCCTTTAACAATCGCTCTACCAGACGCTCGTAGGCGCGAGGCCTTGTGTCATTGACGAAAGCCTCCATCTCCTCCGGGGTCGGAGGAAGCCCCAAGAGTGCAATCTTGAGCCTTCGCATTAACACCAACCGCTGGGCGGGAAGTGCTGGACTCAGCTCTTTCTCGCTCATCTTCGCCAATAAAAAGCGGTCCACGGGATGTGTCGCCCAAGTTGGATGCTGCACCTCGGGAACCTTCGGAGACTGCACTGGTTGCCACGCCCAATGCGTTCGCCGCTCGGCGAGCTTTTGCGACCATTCTTGTCGCGAAGCCTCCGTCGCAGTCAGCGGTTTTTCCGGCAAACCCGGCGCGCCCATCCGGATCCATCGGGTCAGATCCGCAATCACTCCGTCGGAAAGCTTGGCTTCTCCCTTGGGCATCTTTTGGTCATCAACCTCGTGCCGGATCGTTTGGAGAAAAAGACTGCTTTCTGGCCTCTCCTTGTCGAGCAGCGCTCCGCTGTCCCCGCCCTTTTCAAAGCCGCCCAGATAATCCAAGCGCAGACCTCCCTTGCTCTTCTCCGCGCTATGGCATTCAAAGCAGTGTTTCAAAAGCACCGGACGAATCCGAGACTCGAAGAATACGTGTCCATCAGCCTCACTAGGAGCAGCTTCAAGCGCGCCCGCCGCGAGACAGGCAACGCCTATTACTGAGAGCGTAGAGATTATTTTCATTCCAGCGCCTCCCTTCCTCCAAGCGCCTCCGTCGCCATCGCACAGGCGCGGCGCACAATCGGGATCAGTTCCTCAATGCGCGCCTCATTAATCCGTTGGCTAGTTCCGGTGACCCACAAACTTGCGATTGGCGAACCTGCGGCATCAAAAATCGGGCCCCCGAGACAGTGAAGCCCTTCGAGATGCTCACTCAAATCCAAAGCGTATCGATCAGCGCGCACCTTCTGGAGGCACCGCAGTAATTCCTCCCTGCTCGCAATGGTCCAGGGGTGAAACTGCTCAAAACTAATCTCGCGCAATACCTCCTCGCGCTCAGCTTCAGGAAGGAAGGCCAGAATCACTTTACCAGGCGCACTCGTGTGCAGAGGGAAGCGGGTCCCGCGCTCGGTGTAGAATTTAATTTGCGCCTTTCCAATGACACGCTCCAAAACAATGCCTTCGTTTCCGCTGAGGATCCCCAGATGCGCCGACTCACCACTTTGCTCGCTAAGCCAGCGCATGGCAGGCAAGGCTGCCTCTGTCAGCGGCACATCATCACAAACCGGTTGGCAGAGTCCAAGCAGTCCGACACCCATGCTGAAGCGTTTTTGTGAGTCCCGCACAAGGTACTGGTGCGCAACGAGGGACTGCGTCACACGGTAAACAAAGTTCACTGGAAGTCCCAGCTCGGTAGCGATTTGGGAGAGGGTTAAACCGGCCGGATGACCGCCCAAACACTTCAAAATCGCCAGCGCCCGGTCCAGGCTGGGAGTGCTGAACCCGGAATCTTTCACTCCAGGGACATTTTTTGGGTTCTTTCGATCGAGCGCCATGTTTCTATATGCGGTAAGTTGTTCCTGTGTAGAAAAGCATCCTCCGGACCGATTCTTAGGAAAAAACTAGCGAAGTCCCCGAGCATGCCACGCGCGAGCCCCAGATATGGGACGAGATGTCAATTTTTTCTAACGCAGAGCCACTCGGGCGGCGTGAACGTAAACAGGAATCCCTACAAGGGTGTTAAGCGGAAAGGTCACGCCAAGGGACATGCCGAAGTAGAGGTAAAAGTGTCTGTCCCGAATGGCACTTAGTTAAGGCGCTTTTTCGAGCGATCGCGGTACGGCACTCCTTTTTGTTGAAGTAAAATCCCCACGAAAGACGACCTCAACTCAGTGCTATTCGTGTCATACCGTCTCTTTCAGTTTTATGGATAATTCAAAAGACCTCAGCACCTGGGAGCGCGGAGCCCCAGCTCCGCAATGCCTGTCTGAGCTTTTGGAGCGTC
>Ga0209598_10004445_pt1 | contig 10300 bp, 9 predicted proteins | sample M_140807_EF_Meta_FD_187317 | JGI IMG/M metagenome (GOLD analysis project Ga0209598, IMG submission 187317) | Freshwater microbial communities from Lake Montjoie, Canada to study carbon cycling - M_140807_EF_MetaG (SPAdes) (version 2) | ecosystem: Environmental > Aquatic > Freshwater > Lake... | reverse complement strand
CCCGCACAAGGAGAGGCTCGGCCTTGGCGTACGCCCCAGTGGAATAGTACAACCCCGCTAGATTATTCACCGAGGTCGCCGTGTCTGGGTGGGTGGGGCCTAGGACCTTCTCCCTGATCTCCAAAGCCCGCACAAGGAGAGGCTCGGCCTTGGCGTAGTCAGCAGCCTGGTAAAACTGATTTGCCTCTTTGTTGAGGCGAAGCGCTTCAGGGAGATCTGTCGAGTTATCTACTCCTTGCGGAAAACACATGAAAGTGGATAAAAGTACGAAAGTGAATGCGATAAAGAGACGCTTATTCATTGTTTTTCTGAAAAGAAATCAATTCCGATGCGCCTTTAGCGTAAAGTGAACCCTGCCTGCCTCGAACTCGGCATGAGCAAAGTATCCTGCAGAGGTCCAAGCGTGGGACTGAGGATGGGTAACATCTGCAAATCCCCACCAGGCTGGCCATTTAAGCGCAGCCTCAGGAAGAGGTGAGGCAATTAAAACTGCAATTTGCTCAAATGTTAAACGGAAGCTTTCGACGTGATTGGCGGCTTGAATGAGCAGAAACTCATTCAGTGGCGTATATCTTTTCCCATTCGCAAATCGGCGCAAAAGATAATGTGAATCGTGCATCTCGAGAACCAAGAAAGGAGGTTTCCCGTGCTCCCAGTCCTGTAAACCACGCTTAAAAAGCCATTGGCCTATTGCTTGATTTCGAAGCTCTGAACATTTCCGCCAAAAGGAAGGTGATAATGAAACTGTAATTTCACTGGATTCACATCCCTCCAGTCTTAATTTTATAGACTCTTGATCGGTGCTAAAAATCCTGTTTCTTCCGCTTGGCGAGATTCTGATCCCGTATCCAGCACCGCTGGCGTGCCGATCGCCGTTGTTCCAAGCTTTAACAATCTCACACTGTTTGGATTTCATCTTATTAAGAAAATTATTTACGGAGTTTTCGGAAACGTACTCACCACCATGTGAGCCTCCGACCACATTGCTGGTGCGCCGTTCTGCGTCGTGGACTGGGAGGCACCCGCTTCCGAAATACCCTTCGCAGCCATGCCACGGGTCATCACTGGGACCGGCAGTGAGGCGGTTGCCGTACTCAGTTGCTTGCCCACCAGTTTTTCGATCTCCCTCTCGCTGGTGCACGCGATGACCTGCACCACGTCGGAGCCGTAGGGCGGACCGATCTCGATCTCAAACCCGTGTTTTTGCGTGCCGGGAATGTCGATCGCTTTGCCTGCGGGAACAAACGTGCTGCGCTGCCAGTTGTTGGGAAACAAAAGAACACTCGCCCCATCGGACTGATGACAATACACCGCCACAAAACAGTCCCGATCACTTCGCACCCTGAAAGAAACCACTTCGCCCTGTTTGAAGGCGCGGCGGGTGTCCGTCGTGAAAAACTCCAGAGGAAACTCCTTGTTCACGCGCTTCAGACGCCCCTCTGTAATCTCCTGAAGGTTGGAGATGCTCGCCTCCAAGTTTTGAGGGTTGACGAGAGCGCCCATAGCCTGCTCCGTTTTGACTCCTTCAGGAAAGACACGGGCGGCAATTTGAGAGGTTGCCAACGTGACCTTCGTCTTTTCGACATTTCCACCCTCAAGCCACACCAACTCGGTGAAAACGGAAACGCCAGCCCCCGAAGCGTAAAACCGGCCGCGCACTATCCCCTGAATGCCCTTCACAGAGACTTTTTCCACTGCGGTGCCCGGTTCCAGAAGATCCCGCATCTGAAACTTGCCCTCGTTTTGAAGATCAGCGATGCGGTCACGGGTCACGACTTTGAACCCGTTTGTTTTACCAAGAGCCACCTCCAATTCGTCGCGCAACAGTGCAGAGAAAGGCGACAACAGATCGGTGTCTTGAAACGCGAAGTTTCCAACGCCCACGCTCACCGCCGTTTTATCCCCTAAAAGACTGGAAAGTTGAGTGGCGATTGCATCGAAAGGATCATCCGTGGAGGAACGGCGTGCACCGGCAACTTGCCGCTCTTGGGAAGGAACTGGGGCCATGACACGCCCCTGCTCCTTCGCTGCGGGATTCGGCTCGCTGGAATCCCTTTTCTTGGAGGCGTTGGGAGCCTGGCCGGTTGCTGTTGCCAGAGAAAGCGCGAGTGCACACCCCCAAGCAACGGCGCGGCTACTTGCGCAATTCGGAATCATCGCCGATGACGGGTTTGGTTCCGAGAACGGTCTCCACCTGCGTGCTGTCAGTGACATGCGCCTTCACTTTGGACTGCTTGTCGCTCGGAGAAGGAGGGCGTGAGGGAACGGAAGCTGCCGTTTTAGCGGCGTACTCGCGTTGGGCTTGAGACGGTGTTTTCTCAGCGGCGCAACAGTCGCCACTCGCAGTGCTTTTAGCAGCGGAATGAGTGCTGGGTGTGGAGGCGCAAGCGGGTAGCAACGAAGCGGTCAGCAGACATAGAAGAGTGTTTTGGTTCATAGGTGCTTCAGTTGTTCGCTGGCGTCTCGGAAACCACACGGCGCAGCGTTTCAGCCACCTGCACCTCCGTCACATCAGAACCGGAATCAGCACCCGCGCTAGGATCGTTGGAGGCAACGCCCGTGCCAGTTTCAGAAATCGTTTTCGCATCGATGGAATCTTCCATGTGCGTCTTACCCTTCACCACCCGAGTCACAGTGCGGATGACTTCAGAAAGTTTCACCTGCATGGTCACTTCGCAGGAGCCGTCTTTCTGATACTGAATGGCAGTGACATCCGCGCCTTTCAACACTCCGGACATGGACTTGACGACCTCGTCGTTTTTCAGAGCCAGGTCGCGAACTGTTGTGTCGCTGGTAATTTTCACGCCCATGAGGCGTTCGCCAAGTTTGCGGTAGGCGTCGCCCTCTGCGGCACGTTTGGCCTTGATCTTAAGGTGGCCTTCGGAGTTGGGAATGGCGCTGCTGCCCACGACATCGAGCTTTTCGTTGCGAGTGACGAACTCCGTTTTTTGAGAATCCGCGACTTTTTTAATGACGCCATCGGCCATGTGTTCCTCTTTGACGACCTTGCTCAAAACTTCGATCACTTGCTGGACCTTGACCGCACGAACGACCTGCACCCGACCGTCGGCAAAATATTCTGGCGGTTCAGTGGTGGTGACTCCTTTTATCGAAGCGGACAGGCTGCCCTTGATGGTGTCGTTGGCTAGAACCAGATCCCGCACGGTGGAGTCTGAATTAAGGTGGAGCCCCATGATGCGTTCAACAAGGAGGCGGGTCGCGTCGACTTCAGCGGCACGAAGGGCCATGAGGCGCTGTTGAGCTGGAACTTTCTGCCAGATATCAGGGAGTGGAGGAGCCTCTGCTGCCTCGGTGGGTTTGACTGCGGCGGATGCTAGGTTCGGCGAGACGGAGAACAGCGAAACAGCCAGGCTTACGGAGGGGATAAGGCGAGGAATTGTGATGTGCATTGCGATGCAGGTTGAGCAAGCATCAAACATGCCACCATCGAAGGCCGCTAGGAAATACCCATGCTACTTTTGTTGAATAACCTAGGCAAATTTTGCGTCAGCGATTTTCGAGCATCTTCGCGCGCCGGATAAATTCATCAACAGACATGTTTCCGCGCTCGGGATTGGGCTTTTCTGCGGGTGATAGAAGCGGCTGAGCCTTCGGTGGACGAATAGTCTCCTTCTTGACAACGCTCTCTTTGACGTCAGCCAGAGGCGCGATGCCTTCCAATCCAAGGGACTTCAAAGTAGGAAGGTCCAGAATCCCGCTCTTGTTAAGGAACGAATGCTCTTGCCATGAAATGATACTTTTCTGCGTGCCTGGCCCGGGAGTTCCATCAATGGAGCCCAGATAAAACCCATTCGATTTGAGTCTGCTTTGTGCTTTTTTTAAAATTTCTGTTCGGGAGGCCACGGAGTAGCCTTTGTAGGGGCTCCCAGAAAACAGTTTACCAAGATCAAAAAACGTATCCGTCGGGATTTCCCGTTCTGCCCCACCAACAGAAAACCCTGCTGGTGGAGGAGGAACAACTGGTTCCTGATTCAGGGGACTCACACCCGTGAGTGCCGCTGAGTTCTTGAAGCAAAATGTCCCATAAAACTTACTGTTGAACCATGGCTCCTGTTTGCCCCCAGTCGAATTCACGACCTTCGCCCCGACATTTTTAAACATCTTTTCAAAATCCACTCCGGGGCTGTCCAATTCCTCAAGTAACGCGGCTGCGTAAGGGCTATGCTTGCCATTTCCATCATCAGCCACTTTACCGGGGCTGGTTGCGTAGGCGATGAACATTCCCCGGGGATTGTCCGCCGGCATCACCAACCCTCCTCCAGACGTGGAGCGAGATCCACGCCAACTGCGGGAATACGGATCGTCACGACAGCAGTCGAGCACTACAATATTCAGCGATCCGCCCGCTAGCTCCAGAGCCCGCATCACGGTATCCATGCTCATTGTTTCGTCAGGAACCTCGAATTCCTCGGCCATATGCGCGTCCACAGGAACCAAATAATTGCTGCCTTTAATCTGAACGCCATGGCCTGCGTAATACACAAACGCAATACCCTCACGGGGAATTGAACGGGCGAATTCCCGCAGGGCTACCTTCATTTCCTTGAGCGAAGTGTCGTGCCTCTCAATCACCGAAAACCCTAGCGTTCTGAGTTTTGAACTAATGGCGGCGGCATCGTTCCCTGGATTGGCAAGTGCACGCGCATGTTCGTAAGCACGATTCCCAATTACGAGTGCGTTACGGCTCCCAGCCATTAAAACCGAGGCTGAAACGGCGAGGCAGATGAAACAGAGCAGAGCCCGCATAAACATGATCTGGGAAAGGAGGCGTTCGGTAAACTAATTAGACTTCTCAGCCGCATCGAAAGGCCTTTGAAACGGGATACCATCTGGGCCCGTGCCAGAAATCAACAGTCGGCCACCAGCGACTCGGACGGCACAGGAGTTCCGCGCGGAGCTAAGTCTTTTGTTTTTGGTGCTCTCTCCAAGAACTAGTGTTTTATATTTATGCTCCGATTCAGCATCAAAGAAATTTAGCGTCCAAACACCGCCTTCATTGTAGTTCCAGCGAACATTGGATTGGGTCACCATTTCGTTATTCCTCTTCGCGACTGATTCTTCGAGAAGGTACCCGACTCCGTAAGTAATCCAACCGAGATGAAGTCTACTGCTAATTTTGGGTTCTTTGGAATAAGACCGCCAAATCCCATATCCGTCCTTGCTTAGGAGCAAGCTTATATGAGGAAGAGCTACCCCCTTTCCGATAATTCCTTGCGAAAACCACATGCCGACGATCGCGTCTTGTTTAGGGTTTTGTTCAGGCTGAAATCCCTGAAACGGATCCGGCATACGGTATGGGCGTGAGGCGCAGGAACTCAGAAAAAGCATGCAAAAAACACCGACTGCAACAGGAAACCGAAATCTCACAATTGAGCACAGACGCGCGTGCACAGAGTCGTGATTGCCCGCAACCAGCTGATTATAATGGCCTTGTTTGCGGGGCCACTTCGAGGCAACAAGCGTAGGAATTGCTTTGCGAGTGCCATCAGGAAAAACGCTGGGGAACATGCTCTTGTTGTTAAATCAACATTTGACATCAGTCGAGGGCGATTGTAACCCGCGCTGATTTGGACGTGAGTGGCGTTGTGTAGCCCACTGCGCTCAATCTTTGAAAGCGGCTCGGCCCGCAAATCCGCCCAACACAGAAGTGCCTTGACCCGCACACGGTGAAGCCACTTTTGGCGCCATGCGGTTAATCTGAAGGAGTGGAGGAACGCAGGGAACAGACACTTGGCTCACTGTTTACATTGTAATTCGTTGCTTTTGATAAGGAGACCACTAAATTTAATCTGCCGAATGTTGTTTAAAAAAATCACGCAACCGCTTGGGGCGGAACGAATAACCGGACAACTTTAGTCGGATCGAAGGCCGCATACCACTTGGACGTCGCCCCGGTAAGCTCCACTTCTAAGTTGCTTGCCTTGATTAGGATTTTCTACAGCCCGATCTTTTCCAGCAATTCCTCGACGCTTAAACCGTGATGAACTGCAACAGGCTTCAGCACACCACCAAGAAGTGTTCCAATCTTGAGCGGAGAGTGGTTAGGAACGGTAATGTGATGAACGCCGTTCAACATTGTCGTCAGGCGAAAATGAGAGCCTTCCTGACGTACCTTTTCATAACCCAAAACTCGAAGCGCCCTCGAGATATCTGCACCGGTTAGGTCTCGAGGAACCCTCATGCAGTAAGGACTTCATCGCGAACAAAGTGCAGCCGGATAATATGCGGGGCTTCTCCTGCAGCACCATCGCCAAAATGACACCGCACAGCGTCTTTGACCATTAGACGAAGTTCATCCATCGAGTCTCCCTGAGTTGCGATGGAATGCCCCAGCGCTACCGCTACAAAGCCCCCATCAAGTTCGTCTTCACGGACTTCGAAGATGATTTCGCTCATGCCCTACGGTAGCTGCGGAGGCGACTTCCTTCAACGCTTTAATTATCTGGCCGTTGACCTTCCTCGGATGCAGGTCGGGCGCTTCAGCGTCCACGCTCACGCACAATACTCCGTCTACCTCGGATTCCGAAAGGTTTCTGTCCCATGCGCTTATGCTCTTGATCGCACTTTATCCCATCCGACTGAGAGAGTGCCATTCGTGTCTGTCCCCTGCGCTTCTCTTGCGGAATGCCGTGCAGCAAATTCTCGCCCGATGGGCTAAATTAGGGACACCACAACCTTGTGGAGCGAGCGCCTCCTCATAGGGTTCCTGAGTGCTGGCGTTAGCCGCTCAGATTTTGCGCTTTGACAAAGCGTACGTTTTAACGGACGCTTCGGCATGACTTCGTTGCCCGTCACGCAAGCCAGATCTAGGCTTTATGAATTGCTCGACCTGGCTGCTGCATCCCACGAGCCTATTCACATCACGGGCAAGCGGACAAATGCAGTTCTTGTTTCAGAGGAGGATTGGCGGAACATTCAGGAGACCCTTTTTCTCCTCTCCGTCCCCGGAATGCGAGACTCCATCCGCGAAGGTCTGGCTGAATCTTTAAACCAATCTTCAAACGCCCCAGGCTGGTGAACTGGACAATCGTCTTCACCAAGCAGGCTCAAAAAGATGCACATAAAATCGCTGCATCAAATCTAAAAGCACAAACACAACGGCTACTGGATATCCTCGCCATCAATCCATTTCAGAAGCCTCCGCCTTACGAGAAACTCGTTGGAGACTTGGCTGGAGCAATATCTAGAAGAATAAACATTCAACACCGCCTCATTTATCAAGTTTATTCAGAAGAACAAACAGTTAAAGTGATCCGGATGTGGACTCACTACGAATAAATAAACTCGGGATAAATCCAAACTTCGAAGTTAAAGGAAGTCCGAAAAGTGTCTGTCCCCTGCGCTCCCTGCGCTTCTACTCACTGCGCTTGGCTACTCTGGAAAAAGCTTTTCATTTTCCCCATGAGTTGGCGGGCGATGCTCTGCACTTTTTCCGCCGCCTCACTGTCGGCGATGCGCGAACGGGCCTGAGACAGGTTCATCTGGCGCTGCGCCACAGCTCGGGACATCCCTTCGAAAATTTCAGGGCGTTTTTCAATGAGATGTCCAATCGCCGTGTGACAAATCTCATAGACCACTGCAGGGGTGCGAGTCTGGATCGTGGCGGAACGCGGTTCGCCCGTGAGCAAAGACATTTCGCCAAAGAAGTCACCCGGGGACAACTGACCGACTGTTTCCTCGGTGCCCTCGCCTTTCAGATCCACCCGCACATTAAGCAACCCCTCGATCAGAATAAACAACGAGCTACCCGCATCGTTGCGACGGAACAAAGTCTCGCCTGCGGCAAGCTGCCGACGCTCCATCTCAGCCGCCAGTTGGTGCAAATCCTCATCCGCCAGAATTTCAAAAAGCGCGACGCGGGAAAGCAGCGCCATCTTGCCCTCGAGCGAGTAGCCTTGGAAGTGCCTCTTAGGCAGGGGCTCATAATACACCTCTTGCTTGGCACATGCAGGCGTGATGCCAGCCGTCAGAAGATGCTTGAGCGCCTCGGTCAGCACCAAGTCACGACTCGTACTTGGGGAGAGCGGCTGCCACGGATGAATCCAGTAGCGCAGCAGGTACTCCACGCCGCGTTCGTTGGCTGTTCCCAATAGCACCCTCGGTGCGTGCTCCTTGGAAAACCCGTCCCTAACAGTCAGTGATTGCAAGGCCGCGAGGAGAATGAGTCGCACCCTCTCCACAGGAATGGAATAATCGACGTTTATCTCCAACTGATACCGCGTCCACTCCGAAGGGCGCGAGATGTTGATGACTTTTTCCTCACCTAAGAGCGAATTGGGCACCACCACCGTAGTGCCATCTTCGCAATGCAGCCGCGTGCAACGCCAACTGATTTCATCCACTCGGCCCACCGTACCGCCTTGGCCCGTGCTGGCGGGCACAATTAACCAGTCGCCAATTGCGAAGTTGTTATCAAAATTAATCGCCAGCCCAGTGAAGAGATCAGACAAAAGATTCTTCAGAGCCAGCCCCACAACCACACCCCCAGCCCCTAGTGTGGCCATAAATCCCGTGATGGATTGATCGAAAATGACCACCGCAAGGCACACACTTGCAAGCAAGTACACTAACAGCGTACCCATATCTTTGATCACACTCGGTACAGTACGCCCCAGCTTCTGCACCATCAGACCGTCCCAGAAAAACCGACTCAGAATGCGGTTCACCAACGAAGCCCCCACTAGCCATATCAAGATGCGCACCCCCAGCAGCAACTGCGCAGCGTTTCGGGCCCCTACGCCCGCGATCAGACGCAGATACTCGGGATGGCCCGAACCCGCATAGGATTCCAGCTGCGCGACGATCTGCGACCAGTTGTCGATGGTCGCATACAGCGCGACAAATAAAACGACCCCGACAAGAAAAGACTGGACGCGCGCGGGCTTTGATCGATTCGGGTTTGCTGACATTTGAAGAGCTTAAGCTAAAAGTTAGAGGGCCCACTGCTAACGGCGGGCAGGATCAGGGGTATGAACGCACGAGTGATCGACTTGCTCGGAACCCCGCGACCTTTAAAGGGATGACAGCCTCAGTTCCATCTAAAACGACAGGGCCCGCTACGCGAGTGGTTAGGCGACTTTTGGGGCCATGCGGTTAATCCGAGGGAGGAAAAACCCACAGCTCAGGCCTCCCCACATTGCAATGAACACACCGGCCCAAAAGAGTGAGCGTTGCCAGTGACAAAAACAAATCGGTTCGCGCCACGTTGCCGATCACCGGGAGCGCGGGCGCTTTTCCCAAAGCACGCAACCGTTCCTGTGCCGAGGGAATCGGATAAAACACGCGTTGCAACACAGTCCTCGCGTTCCCATCCTCCCCCGTGAGGTTCGGAAACTGCTCAAGGGGGTCTTCTCCGCTACACGCACTTGCGCGGAATTTTACTCTGTGAGCGGTTCCGGTTTTGGAGGCGTCTTCTCTGTAAGTTTCTTCATCCCTCGCACCAAACTGCGGAACTCGGGCTAGGCAATTTGGCGGCAGCGATTTTCGAGGATCTTCGCGCGCCGGATAAATTCATCAACAAACATGTTTCCGCGCTTGAGACTCCCAGCCGAGGTCGCGGACATATCCTTCTAAAAATCAGCTAAAAACAAAACGCCCGATATGACTCCAGCACCTCTGTTCGGGTCCAACGCTTGAACAAACCAGAACTCTCGGCGGGATGAAACGGCAGGACATCCGAGTAGCCCGGAACCACCACTTGCACCACGGGGAATCCAGCCGCCGGGTCGGAAAGATCCACGACAATACAATCCTTCCCAAGGGTGGTGCAAATTGTACACACCTCCGCGATGTCCTCAAGGCAGTCCGCCCGAGCTTCACCATACGTCAGTGGAACAACTTCTCCCTCCCACAAGAAGTCTGCATTCCGGTAGGGCACGAACCCGAACATAAATGCGGACATAAAATTGTCGCAGTCCTCAGGCTGTGTGGGCAGTTTGCGAAAATCATGAGCCAGCAGCGTTTCGATTTGGGCTTCAAAATTGCTTGATCCCGGGATCAAGAACTCGTTCTTGCGCCGACCTTGGGCGTATTCGGTAAATATCCGTAGCAACGCCTCGCTGGTGTCGAAGGAGGTTCCGATTTTGAAAAAATGCCGGAATTGATAGTCTTCCGGAATGTTGTGATCCACAAAATACGCGCCGATGCAGGGAAGAACGCCGCCAAAACTGAGATCCTTCAGCACTACCTCAATTCCGTGGCCGCGCAAAAACTCAATCTGCCGCTGAACCAAGGGCTCTAAAACGGTTGCTGCGTCGATCGTCGGCACCACCATTCGATT
>Ga0209598_10004438_pt1 | contig 10310 bp, 8 predicted proteins | sample M_140807_EF_Meta_FD_187317 | JGI IMG/M metagenome (GOLD analysis project Ga0209598, IMG submission 187317) | Freshwater microbial communities from Lake Montjoie, Canada to study carbon cycling - M_140807_EF_MetaG (SPAdes) (version 2) | ecosystem: Environmental > Aquatic > Freshwater > Lake... | reverse complement strand
GGACTCATCCGGTTGCTGAGTGCGCAAATAATTTTTGGCTGTTTCAGCAGCCTGTTCCCACTTGCGGGCCTCGGTTCTCATAAACGCGGATCGCCCACTCTCCTTGCCTGGCTTGCGGAAGTCCTGCAGAGCATCAAGGGCCTTTAGCGGGGTCACGATCTTGATCATTTTTTCGATTTGGATGGCCGGCGAATCCGTGCTGGCCGCATGCAAATCACCTTGATGGATTTCCGGCTCAGAAGCAGTCGTTGCAACAGGTGTTGGAGAGGGTTTCTGAACCACAGGGGCTACAGACACAGCCGGCTTGGTGGCTTTGGTCTTTTCCTCAGCGAGGGCGATGGCTACATCCAAGGCTTCGTCGAAATTGGAATTCTCTTTCGGAATTCGAACAGTTGAGGCACCCATGGCTACAAGCACAGTGGTGTCATCAGCTCCGACGACCTTGAATGTCTTGCCGGGTGCGATTGTTGCACTGCCTGACACTTTTCCTCCCACAGTCAGCGGAACCATGGTTTCTTTGGTAAGGGTAACTTCAGGTGGATAAGGAACGAGCGTTGACTTGGGTTTGGCTTCGGAAGGTTCGTTTTGCGGCTGTTGAGACGGTTGGTCTTTATCTTGATCCGTCTTGACTGAAAGATCAGGAGTCTCCTCTGCTGGCTGGGTGGCAGGAGTCGTTGCAGCAGGGATGTTTTCTTGGGGCGCGGGCGTTGCTAATGGCGCGGCGGTTTTCTTTTCCGCTTCAGCCTTTGACCATTCAAGTTCCTCTTCAAGTCGAGTCACTTCGATTTCGAGTTCCTTCGTCTTTACCTTGGACGCTTCCCACGCCTGCTCGACTTCAGCGATCTTCTGCTGCTTTTGAACTCCAAGCCTACTTATCCTGTTCGTTCCGCCGATCCAATTCCATGTCGCCGCAATCGCAAGAACAGTCATAAACGCAAGGCCTGTCCAGAGGAACGGCTTACTCTTGGATTTCGCGGGGACTGCTCGTTTTTCTGTCAGTTCTCTGATTCGTTTGCTCAGCGTCATGGCGAGTCCTATGAGCAGGACGCTCCCAGCTGCATGGTTTTTATTGATGAACTTCTCAAAGGCATCGCGGGTGATGACCCAATATTCCGAGGGTTCAACAGCCTCTACCGAACAGACCGCTGTAGAGGGATCGAAAAGATTGATCTCACCAAGCCACTGGCCAGCGGTGACACTTCCGAGAATTTCCGTGTGTCCATCGTCCTCGCGCTTTGCATGCAGGAGTCCGCTGAGGGTAAAAATAAGTCGACCGTGTGGCTTTCCTTGGTGGATGAGTTTTTCGCCCGCTTTGGCGGATGCAAAGGATCCGACGCTACTTAGTATCGCACGATCTCCCTCACTCAGGCTTTCGATCGGACCGCTGGGAGGAAGGATCTGTGTGGTTGAAGACATCCAGTCCATGAACCAACTTTGAGGCGTCAGGTCAAGAAGAGGCGGTAGCCGCAAGAATCCCGCAAACTGCCTCCTCATTTACGGAAGGGTGAAGTCAATAGCCGGAGGCAGGAGGGGAAATGGCGGTGAGGGAGGGATTCGAACCCTCGGTAGCCTTTTGGACTACGGCGCTTTAGCAAAGCGCTGCTTTCGACCACTCAGCCACCTCACCTGTTTGAAGAAACTAATAAAACATCAAACGCTCTTCTGGTCAATCCCGCCGATTGTTTGAATTGGTCGCCCCCAGAAGATCACGGCGAAGGCTGGATTCCATGGTGTCCACCTCGGCCGCAGTGAGCGATTTCTCGCGCCATGAGATCGTTGCAGAGAGTCGCCCGCCTCGCTCACTGAAAAAAATACCACTGCCTGGTGGTTGGGATACGGAGGGAATGTGCCAACCGTCTGTGATGTGTGCTCCGCAGATTTCGATCAAACCTGGCAGGAAGTCGCCGGTGTGGGATTGAAAGAAAGAGACGATCTCGCCCGCCGTGTCCTTCTGCAGGAAACGGCGGTAGATTGCTGCTGGTAGGCGGCGCATCCACCAAAGCATCGTGGCGGATGAGGTTTCTAGGTGGTTGCGGACGGCCGATTCAAATTGGGCATGGATGGCGGCAGTGGATTTTTCCAGATCATCCGCCTCTGGAGCATTGAGTTTGAAATGCAGCACAGTGACTTGGTTTTGAAAAATCGGATGCCTCGCTTTGGGCTTTCGGGCCTGCACTGGCACTGGACTCACAAAGCAGGGAGGGCGCTGACCTCGTGCCTTGAACACGGCTGCATGAGCCCTAGCGGCAGTGGCGAAAAAATATGGCATCTGAAAAATCCCGCCCGTGAGCCGAACGGCCCGCTCACGCATCAGAGATGTCTCCTCTGTTGAAAATCGCAGCACGCGAAATCCCGGCGCGCCGGGTTTGGGAGAGGGTCCACCGAGGGAGCGGAAATCCGATGGCTTCATTTCATAATGCCGCTGCACGAAGGCACGCGTGCCAACCCAGCGTGCAATGAGGCCCGTGGCGGGTGGAAAAGGTATTCCCCAGGAGGCGACAGGCCTGGGGGCCTCGCATGGATTCCGCGCGAGGCGAGCGATTTCTTGCAATGCGAGTTCAGCGCCGCGCCCATCGAAGAGCAGGTGGGACCATTTCGCCAGGAGCGTGGTTTTATCTCCGGAACGAAGGGTGTGGATTTCCAAAAAGTGGCTACCTCCGGACCCTAGAAGCATTTCGCAAAAAGAATCCCGGTCGGTATTGGGGGACTGCTCCAAGATTGGGACAGCGTCGGGCAAAAGTATTTTCGGAGTTCTCCAGAATGGCACACCAAGAAACCAAGAGCGGCGAAGCTTCGCATGAAGCAATGGATGCGAGAGCGAGAAACGGCGCACGGCGTCGCGCAGAGCAGAGATATCAAAACCTGATCCAAGTTCGAGAACGGTGAGACCAACGTGCCGCCCCTGACCGCCGGCGGCCATGAGATTCTCAAGGGCGAGAAAAAAGGCATCACATCCCGTGAAAGGGACCTTCGCCGGGCCATTCACCGGAGCGGGGTTCATCAAGTAGCGGCTTTTTTGACAGCGGCTGCAATAGGCGTGACGAACTGCGTGACTTTTTGGATCAGTTCAGCGGATTTCCCATGCTCGCCGATGCGGCGCACGATCGCGCTGCCCACCACGACCGCGTCGGATTCCTTCGCGACTTCAGCGGCTTGTTCCGGCGTGGAAATGCCGAAGCCGACCGCGACAGGCAGGTTGGTATGTTTTTTGATTTCGGCGACCTGCATGGCGATGTCGGAAGAGAGACTCGTCTGCTCGCCAGTCACGCCCTCGCGCGAGACATAGTAAATGAAACCCTCCGCCGACTTGGCGATGAGTTCCATGCGCCCGGGCGGAGTCGTGGGCGCGATAAGACGGATCGAGAGAAGCCCGTGGGATTTCATCAACTCGGCATTGCGCGCAGCCTCATCGGGCGGCAGGTCGAGGATCAAGAGACCATCGGCTCCGGCGGCGGCGGCATCCGCATGGAACCGGTCGAAGCCGTAAACATAGACAGGATTCAAGTAGGTGAAGAAAACGATGGGAATCTCAGAGCTTCGGCGAATCTCCCGCACAGCATCAAGCACGCCAACTACGGTGGCGCCAGCATCTATAGCGCGTCCCGAGGCGGCTTGAATGGTCGCTCCATCCGCCAAGGGATCCGAAAAGGGAATGCCCAACTCGACAATATCCACCCCAGATTGCTCGAGAGCGGCAACAAGTGCCGGCGTGGATTTCAAATCCGGATCGCCTGCGGTGATATAGGCAATGAAGCCACACTGACCGGCGGCGCGGAGGGTTTCAAATTTCGTATCTATGCGATTGGGCGTTTTCATGTGATGAGTGCTTTTTCTGAGCCGCGTGTGATCCATACGCCGAGCAGCGCGATATCAGCCGGAGTCACGCCGCTGAGTCGAGCCGCTTGGCCGAGTGTCTCTGGACGCACGCCGGTGAGCTTCTGAACGGCCTCGGTGCGAAGTCCGTTGATCTTTGTAAAATCTACCCAGTCCGGAATAGCTTTGCCCTCGTGACGGGCGGTGCGGGCGATTTGCTCCTCCTGGCGCGTTATGTAGCCGGCGTATTTCAAATCGGTTTCGACCTGCTCCCAGACGGGTTGTGGAAACTGCAAACGGATTTCGTCAGGCACGGTGGACCAGGTGTTCTCGGGGCGCTTCAGCCAGCGCTCGAGCGGGACCGCGTCGACTTTGAATTCGTTCAGGCGGCTTTTCAGTGTGCTGAGCTGGCTTTGTTTTTGTTCGAAACGTGAGGCGCGCTCCCCATCCACCAGTCCGGACTCGATGGCCTTGCCGGTGAGGCGCAGGTCCGCATTGTCCTGCCGCAGCAAGAGACGGTATTCCGCGCGGCTTGTGAACATCCGGTAGGGCTCGGGCGTGCCACGCGTCACAAGGTCATCGAGCATGACGCCAATGTAAGCCTCGTGCCGGCCTATGGTGAGCGGTGGCTGCTTGAGACGCTTCAGCGCCGCGTTGGCGCCGGCGATGAGTCCCTGCGCAGCGGCTTCTTCATAGCCTGATGTGCCATTGATCTGCCCAGCGAAGTAGAGTCCCGGCAGGCGCTTTGTTTCGAGCGTGGTGTGGAGCTGGGTCGGCGGACAGTAATCATACTCCACCGCATAGCCGGGCCGCAGGATTTCGGCATTTTCAAGGCCACGCACACTGCGGATGAATTTGTATTGGACCTCGAAGGGAAGACTCGTCGAAACGCCGTTGACATAAATCTCATCGGTGTGGCGACCTTCCGGCTCCAAAAAAAGCTGGTGCTGATTCTTCTCGGAAAATTTGACGACTTTATCCTCGATGCTCGGACAGTAGCGGGGTCCGACCCCTTCGATGACTCCCGAGTAGAGCGGGGATTTGTCCAAGTTCGAGCGAATGATTTCGTGCGTGGTTTCGTTGGTGTAAGTGATCCAGCAACAAATCTGGCGTGCGTGGAATGAGCCGTCCCGCCATTCGTTAAGTGTGTGGAGCTCGTCCTCGCCCCGGACGAGCGTGTCCGCGAGGTAGCTGAAGAGCGGCGGTGGCTCATCGCCCTGCTGGGCCTCGCATTGGGAAAAATCGATACTCTTCGCAAGGAGCCGGCATGGTGTGCCAGTCTTGAAGCGCGCGACCTCGAAACCGAGTTCCCGCAGGCAGTCACTAAATGTCGAAACAGCATCACCCAGGCGCCCACCTGCCTGGTTTCGCAGCCCAACATGGAGCAGGCCGCGCATGAATGTGCCAGTCGTAACAACTACTGTGGCGCCATTGAATCGCAGACCGAGATTGGTCTCCACACCCTCGACCCCGTTTTCCCCCGCCACGAGTCGCGTGACATTTCCCTGCTTCATATCGAGTCGCGGTTGGCGCTCGAGAAGCGCCTTCATGCGGAACTGATACGCTTTCTTGTCGCACTGCGCTCGCGGAGCCCGGACGCTCGGACCTTTGGTGGCATTCAGCATGCGGAATTGGATGCCGGTAGCATCAGTGTTGAGCCCCATCGCACCGCCTAGGGCATCGATCTCCCGGACCATGTGGCCCTTGGCCAAACCTCCGATCGCGGGGTTACAGGACATCTGCCCAACGGTGTCAGCATTTTGAGTGAGCAGGAGGGTTTCGCAGCCCAGACGTGCTGAAGCCATCGCGGCTTCGATACCTGCATGACCAGCCCCAATGACGATAACGTCGTAGGATTTTGGATAAACGAAGTCGCTCAAATTACTGGGTCGTGAGGCCGTGTTCGGTGAGCTTCTTTTGCAAAGCTTCCGGCGCGAGCTTGAAGCTGTTTTTCAAAATGATGTCCCCCGCGACAAAGTTATCGAACGTCCCGCGCACAGCCACATTTTCGCCCTCGACAATAAACGATGTAGCATTCGAGAGATTGCCGTTCCAGTCGGCGTGGTAAACCGTGGCTTTCGTATCGTCATCCGCCACCGTTACGACGGAGGAGGGAATGAAGTCCGCAGAGAAGACAGCCTTCACATCCGGAGTGGTGCGGGTCGGTAGCTGCATATAAGCCGTGAGCGGATCGCCCTTCTCGTCATCAGACTGGGTGACCTGTCCTACACGGCCGTAAACACAAATGCGCATGCCATTGTATTTCTGGAGCGCTTGGGTTTCCGATGTCGCGAAATCATCCACGATCTGTGCCAAAGTCACGAATCCGTCTGGCGGCAGCGGTGCAAGCGAAGCCTGACTGAGGCCTGTGACAATTGAGGCGCATAGGAGCACGAAGGAGAGGGTGATGGTCTTCATTTCAGTGACAAAACATGGAGTATGCGGCGACATTGCTCAACGCTAAAACCTCGTGCACGGTTTCCATCGCTTATCCAAAGTTGGCACCTAGTCCGCTCTCTTGGGCAAAGCCTCTCAGGGTTCGCTAATTTCCACTGGCAATCCCCTTCCGTCCGTGCGATGAGAGGTTTCCATATTTAACACATGACACGTTCTAAATCCACCAAAGCCACGATCATCCCTCTCCTTGCCGCAGGCCTACTGACACTCCCCGCTTGCAAGCCTCCAACGCCTGCCGAACCCAAGCCCCAGGCTGAGGCCACACCGGTTGCTGATCCCGCCGCACAAGCTATCGTCACGAAGCTCAAGGAAGCAGGAGTTGACGCATCGGTCTCCGCCGACACCTCTGCCCCTGCTCCAGCTAACAACAAACCTATCGAACTCCCCGAGCTCGTTGCCACCGTGAATGGACAAAACATCACCAAGCAACAACTCCAGGACCTCTTCAATGCCGCACTCCAAGCCTCAGGTGCCAAGATCGGGGATCTTAACGCGCAGCAACAACTCGGCGGCTACACCCAGCTTCTCCAAGATTTGATCATGGATAAGTTGGTGGCCGAGGCAGCCTCCACTGAGAAAGTCAGCGATGCCGATGTCGATGCCGAACTCGCCAAAATCAAGGGCCAGTTCCCCGATGACAAGGCCTTTCAAGACCAGATCGCCCAAGCCGGGATGACTCCGGAGAAGCTGAAGGAAAACATCCGCACCGGCCTGCAACAAAGCCGTTGGATGAAATCTCAGGTGAAAACCACCGAAGTCACCGATGAACAAGCCAAGACCTTTTACGAATCCAACATCAAGGAATTCGAGCAACCCGAAACCGTCAAAGCCAGCCACATCCTTTTCATGGTTGATCCTGACGCATCAGCGGATGTCGTGAAGCAAAAGGAAGAAGCCGCCACAAAGGCCGCCGCACGCGCCGCTTCAGGCGAGGACTTCACCAAGCTCGCCAAGGAACTCTCCGAAGAACCCGGCGCCTCCGAGTCCGGTGGAGACCTCGGCTTTTTCCCGAAAGACCGCATGGTTCCAGAATTCGCTGAAGTCGCTTTCGTCCAGAAAGTCGGCGACATCAGCAAGCCCGTGAAAACCCAGTTCGGCTGGCATGTCATCAAAGTCACCGACAAAAAAGAAGCCGGCACGGCGCCGTTCGACCAAGTCAAGGAACAGGTCGTCTCCTACCTCAAATCCACCAACCAGCGCGAAGCCGTTCAGGCGGTGCTGAACAAGCTCAAGGAATCTGCCAAGATCGAAACCTTCCTGCCTGCGGCCAGCTAGAGCCCGCATGGAGCAGATACCGGGAAAACCCGCAGCAGGCGTCATCGGACTCGGCATCATCGGAAGCCGGGTTACAGCCTGCCTGCGGCGCGCAGGGCATCAAGTCTGGCTCTGGAACCGCACCGTGCGGCCGGAGCCAAACTTCCTCAGCTCCCCCGCTGAAATCGCCGAGGCCGCCCGGCACATCCAAATCTTCGTCTCAAACGGCGAGGCCCTGCATTCTGTGCTCCGCGCCATGCTTCCGGCGCTTACGCCCGAGCATATCATTTTAAACCACGCCACGGTCTCCCCCGCCGACACACTCACCGCCGCAGGAATCGTTGGGGAAAAACACGCCGCCTTTCTCGATGCCCCCTTCACTGGCAGCAGGGATGCTGCTGCCGCAGGTCAGCTTATTTACTACATCGGCGGCGACCCGCAGGCACTCGAGCGCGTGCGTCCACAGCTCGAAGCCTCTTCAAAGCAGATTCTGGAAATCGGTGGCGTCGGCCAAGCCTCGGTCGTCAAAGTCGCCACCAACCTCATCTCCGCAAACGCCGTCGCATCCCTCACAGAGGCTCTTGCCCTGCTTGACCGATACGGCGTGGAACTCCACAAACTCTCTCTCGCTCTGGAGAACAATGCCGCTCGCTCCGGTGTGATCGATCTCAAACTCCCCTGCATGCTTGGAGCTGACTTCGACCCCCGCTTTTCTCTCAAGAACATGTTCAAGGATGTCCAGATCGGCCTCGCGATGGCTGAGGAAAAAGACATCGAGCTCCCCGCCGCCGGCGCCTTCGCAGGCATCGCCATGGCGGGTCTCCAACGCGGCTGGGGCGACGAGGATTTCTCCGTCATTTCCCGCTTCTATGACTTTCCCGGCCAGGGCCACACGATCCCCGAAACACCAGCGCCAAGCGCCTCCGCATCCGTTTCGGCAGATGACGCCACCCACGAACCCGCCGGACTCAAAAACCTCTGGGGACTTCTCCGCCGGAAAAAATGACCCCCTCACCCGCGACAGGTTTTTTCGAAGTCCAAGGCCGCTCCCGCTTCCAGCTCAGCGGCCCCGATGCCATACGCTACCTGAATGGCCAAGTGAGCATCGATATCACCCGCCTCAAGCCTCTCATCTCACGCCCCGCCTGCCTTCTCACCGCAAAGGGAAAGCTCTGCGCCCTCGTGCAAATCTGGCGCGACGGGGATAATCTCCTCATCGAGTGCGACGAAGCCCTCGCTGACGCCGTTCAGGGTCGCCTCGAGCGCTATCTCATAGCGGATGATGCCCTCCTCGCGCCGGTGTCCGCACCGTCGCCGCTGCACCACATCTTCGGCATCGAGCCACCCGCTGGCGCCCTCTGCATCAACCGCACAGGCCTGCCCGGTTTCGATACAGTCGAAAAACCCTCTGACCTCACCGCCGCAACGCCCGCGCAACTTGCCCTCCTACGCATCGTCCACGGCCAACCCGCATGGGGCATCGAAATCACCGAAGACACCCTGCCGCAGGAAGCACGCCTCGAAGACACCGCCGTCGATTTTGACAAAGGCTGCTATGTCGGCCAGGAAACCGTCTCCCGCCTCAAGAGCGTGGGCCGAGTGAACAAGCGCCTCCACGGCTTCCTTGGCACCCTGCCAGCCAACCTCCCTCTTCCAATCCGCCTTCATCCCATTGGCCAGCCCGCTACCACTGCAGGACACCTCACCAGCACCGCGCCGCATTTTGACATCGCACAAACTGCCGCCCTCGGTTATCTCAACCGCCAGTTCGAAGACCTCGAGCGGTTTGGTATCAGCGATGAGCAAGGCCGCCCGCTCGGCGAAGTCGAACGCCGTGCATTCCCGATCCTATGAAATCTTTCATCGCCCTCACGCTCGCCGCGCTCCTCTGCGCCACCACCGTCCGCGCCGCCACACTCGGCCCGGATGTCGCTGTCCTCCAAATCCAATTCCCCAAGGAAAAGCAGCCGCGCCAAGTGACCATCGGCCTCTACGACGACTCCGCGCCCTACACCGTCGAGAATTTCAAAAAACTCATCACAAAAAAATTCTACAACGGCCAACGCTTCTTCCGCGCTTTCCCCGGCTCGTTCCTCCAAACCGGAGACCCCGCCAGTCGCCACGGGCAAACCGATACCACCGGCACAGGAGGACCCGGCTATACACTGCCAGCAGAAATCCGACTCAAACACGACAAAGGCGCCGTCGCCATGGCCCGCCTCCCCGACAAAATCAACCCCGCAAAAAATTCCAACGGCAGCCAATTCTATGTCTGCCTCCAGCCCCTGCCCAAGCTCAACGGCCAATACACCGTCTTTGGCACCGTCCTCGAAGGCCTCGACACTCTCGAAGAAATCAGCAAGGCCCCCACAAATAGCAACGATTTTCCCTTGCCCAAAATCACAATTAAATCCATTGTTCTTACCCCTCGCGACCAAGCCTCACCCACAAGGTAAGCCAAGCGCAGGAAAAAAGGGTAGATACCGAAGTGGCCAAACGGGGCGGACTGTAAATCCGCTGGCTTACGCCTTCACTGGTTCGAATCCAGTTCTGCCCACCATCCTCAAAACTGGCAACTTACAAGGGAAGTTTTGTGAGATATCTAGGCTCAGTTGCCCAGTTCAAGATCGGTAAAAAATAAGTGGCCATTTTGAGGTCTGAATTTTTCCAGTGTCAGGCCTTGAGTTGTTATTTGGAATTGATGGTTTCGAGCAAGAACCAAGCAGCTTTTAAAGAAGATTTTTTCGGCACCAGGCTGACTCCAAGACATGCCGGCTGATGTTGCG
>Ga0209598_10004436_pt1 | contig 10320 bp, 9 predicted proteins | sample M_140807_EF_Meta_FD_187317 | JGI IMG/M metagenome (GOLD analysis project Ga0209598, IMG submission 187317) | Freshwater microbial communities from Lake Montjoie, Canada to study carbon cycling - M_140807_EF_MetaG (SPAdes) (version 2) | ecosystem: Environmental > Aquatic > Freshwater > Lake... | reverse complement strand
AGAGCATCGAGATCACCGGTGAGCTGGGGCAGGTGGTGATTGTGAAAATTGACTGGCAATTCGTGCTGTAACGCCGCATTTTTTTTTGCGGTCGGGTCACGAAATCCTTGCCAAGATCAGCATCGTCTCCTACATCGCTCCGTGCAGAAACCCGCGCCGAAACTCTAATATCATTTCCCAACAGCATCATGAAAGCACCGCAAACCAAACACGATCTCACCACCCGCACCAGCAATGTCAAATCCCTGGTGGAAAGCGCCCTTGCCGCGACCGGGGGACTGCTGCGACTCGCCCCTTGCTGGGTGCCTCGCTCCTTTTTGCAGCCCGGCAAACGGTTGAAACTCCACCCCGATGATTTGTACGCGTTCGGACTCAACCGCGGCGGCATCGACGAGCGCTGGTTCGCCTCCACCACCGAAGCCGCGAACGACAATCGCACGGACGACGAAGGGCTTTCCTATGTGGTTGTCGGCCACGAGTGTTTCACGCTTAAGCAGGCGGTCGCCGAGTGCGGTGCCGCGCTCATCGGTTCGGCGATTTGGGACAAATACAACAAATGGCCGGTGTATTCGAAGTTTTTCGACAACATGGGACCGATCCCGCATCACATGCACCAGGATGCCGCGCAGGCGGCCTTGGTTGGTCAGGAAGGCAAACCGGAGTCGTATTACTTCCCGCCGCAGCACAACAACGTCGGCAACAATTTCCCCTACACCTTCATGGGTTTCGAACCCGGCACCACCAAGGAACAGGTGCGCGAGTGCATCGCCAACTGGAACAAGGGCGAAAACGGCATCCTCGATCTATCGAAAGCCTATCGACTGAAACCCGGCACCGGCTGGTTGATCGACCCCTGCATCCTGCATGCCCCCGGCTCGCTCTGCACCTACGAACCGCAGTGGGGCAGCGACGTGTTCGGCATGTATCAAAACCTCGTCGAGGGCCGCGAGGTCCCCTGGGCGCTGCTCGTCAAGGACATGCCGGAAGAAAAACACCAGGACGTCGACTTCATCGTCGAGCAGCTCAACTGGGAGAAAAACGTTGATCCGAATTTCAAGGACAACCATTACCTCGAACCGGTGACCTCGGTAAAAGGCGACGGTTATCACGACAAATGGATCGTCTATGGCAAGGTGGACAACTTCCAGTATTTCACCGCCAAGGAACTCACTGTCGAGCCGGGTGCCACCTGCAAGATCACCGACCTGGGCGCCTATGGCCTGATCTGCGTGCAGGGCAGCGGCACAATCAACGGGCAGGTTCTCAACAGCCCGAAACTGATCCGTTTCCACGAATTGACCGAGGACGAGTATTTCTGCACCGAGGCCGGGGCGAAAGCCGGCGTGATCTTCACCAACACCTCCACCACCGAGCCGCTCGTGTGTCTGCGTTACTTCGGCCCGGAGGTCAACCCCGACGCCCCGGCGATGGGTGCCTATAAAAATCAATAACCGAACAACCAAAAATCAATACCATGAAACTGCACAATGCCATGTGGCCCGGACTCGTTGGAAAAGAGCCCGACACCGACCATCCGCCGATCTCCCTTGATCACATGCTCGAACTCACCGCCGCCGCCGAGGTGGACGGTCAGAAATTCGATGGCGTGGATCTTTTCCTGTTCCACCCGCACACCGATCCGGACATTTCCGAGGATGATCTGAAAGCGATGGCCGACAAGATCGCCGCCAAGAATCTGAACGTCGGTTCGCTGGTCGCACCGATTTGGCCGGGCACTGTGGGTGATTCATCGATGGGCACAGACGAGCAACAAGACAAGTTTCTTCTTTCGATCGAAAAGGCCTGTCGCATTGCGAAACTTTTCAACGAGCACGGCGTCCGCAAGTATGGGGTCATCCGCGTGGACTCCGCGGAATTCGGTGTGCAAAAATGGGCCGAAAATCCCGAAGCCAACACCGCCCGCATTGTGGACACCTTCAAAAAAGCCGCGAAAATCGCCGCCGATCACGGTGAACGCATTGCCGCCGAAGGTGAAATCTGCTGGGCTGGCATGCATTCCTGGGAAGTGATGCTGCGCACTCTCGAAGGCGTGGGCATGCCCGGGACGTTTGGGTTCCAGGCCGACCTGGCGCATACCTATCTCTATCTGATGGGATACAACGCTCCCGAGTCCGCATTGCTGCAGCCGGGATACACCGACGCGGAGTTCTGGCCGGCCTACGAAAAAATGGTCGGCGCGCTGCGTCCCTGGACCATCGATTTCCACGTCGCGCAAAACGATGGCACGGTGCACGGCACAGGCTCGCACGAGAAAACCGGCCGCCACTGTCTGGCCGACGATCCCAACGGCAAACTCGACATCGCAAAGTGCTCCGCCATCTGGTTGCAAGGGGCTGCCGACCGCGGCATCAAGCACATCTGCTGGGACGGCTGCATGTTCCCGAACGCCGTGCTCGAAACTCCCGCCACCTGGAACACCATCCTCAAGGCGATGATCTCGGTGAAAAACGCCATCTAATTCTCAGCAAACATAATATGAAAAAACAATTGAACATCGGCGTGATCGGCTACGGCTTCATGGGTCGCACCCATTCGAACGCGTTATCCCAGGTCGGACATTTCTTCGACACCGAATACCAACCCGTGCGCAAGGCGATTTGCGGACGCGACGAAGCAAAGGTCAAGGCCTTTGCGGAAAAGTGGGGCTACGAGTCCTACGAAACCGACTGGCGCAAGATGGTCGTTCGTCCGGATATCGATGCGATCGACATCTGCACGCCCAACGACTCGCACGCCGAGATCGCGCTGGAGTGCATCAAGAACGGCAAAATGATCCTCTGCGAAAAACCGCTGGCATTGAACGGCACCCAGGGTGAGGAAATGGTCAAGGCGGTGGAGGCATCGGGCCTGCCGAACTTTGTTTGGTACAACTACCGCTTCCTGCCGGCTGTGACCCATGCCAAGAACATCGTCGATGCCGGCGAGCTGGGGCGCGTGTTCCACTATCGGGCGAATTTCCTCCAGGACTGGACCATTTCCGCCGATCTGCCTCAAGGCGGTGCCGGGTTGTGGCGTCTCGATGCCGCGGCCGCTGGTTCCGGTGTCACGGGAGACCTGCTGGCCCATTGCATCGACACCGCACGTTGGATCAATGGCGACATCGTTTCCGTCAGCGCGATGACCGAGACCTTCATCAAAGAGCGGGTGCACACCGCCACTGGTGAAAAGCAGTCGGTCACCATCGATGATGCCTGTGCGTTCCTGGCCCGTTTCGAAAACGGTTCGTTGGCGATTTTCGAATCCACGCGTTATGCCCGGGGCCACAAGGCGCTTTACACTTTCGAGATCAACGGTGAGAAAAAATCGCTGTTTTGGGATCTGCATGACCTGAATCGTTTGGAATACTTCGACCACGGTGTTCCCGGCGACCGCCGCGGCTGGAGCAGCATCCATTGTTCCGATGGAGATCATCCCTACGCCGGAAACTGGTGGGTCCCCGGCCTTTGCCTGGGTTATGAGCACAGCTTCGTTCACGGTCTTTACGAGTTCCTGAAGTCTCTGGAAAATCCCAGCGCTCCGAAGGCCTATCCAGACTTCCGCCACGCGCTCGGCACGCAGTATGTCTGTGATGCCGTGCTTGAATCCGCCCGCACCAAGCAGTGGGTGGATGTCAAGATGTCGTAAGACCGGTGAAATCAATCAAACAAAACGGACGATGGCATGGTTCATCGTCCGTTTTTTGTTAGACTGGTTGCCAAAAGTCCATTCGTCTATTGGCGAGGTAAGATCATTCTTCGTCCCCAACGGGGACAACGGTGAAAGCGAAGTGTCTATCCATTAAAGGATAAACCCTGGTATGATCATTCCATATCCCCGCGCCCCAACAGGGCACACGGAACTTTGTCTGTATCAACCTTTATGTTTCGTCGACCTGCGTGCGCCCCGTTGGGGCAAAGATAACTGAAAAGATTTTTGAGAAACGGTCCAGATCCTTATCGAAAAATGGGGAAGACAAAAAAAACCCGGCGCCTTGCGGTCGCCGGGTTTGATCTTGAAATTGTTAGAGACGATTACTGCGGAGCAGCCTCTTCCTTCGGTTTTTTATCGCCGTGTGGGCGTTTGCCTCCGGGACCACCGAAGCCACCTGCTTCGCGAGCGGCTTTTCTCTCCTCTTCGTTGAGTTTGCCGTCGCCGTCCTTGTCGAACTTGGTCAGCATTTCTTTTCTCCGTTCTTCCATGGCGGCTTTCATGGCGGCTTTTTCGTCGTCGCTGAGCTTGCCATCGCCGTCTTTGTCGAACTTGGCGATCAATTCAGCGGGGGGCTTGCGGTGTTCCCGTGGTCCGCCTTCGGGTGGTGCTCCGGCGGGTTCTTCGGCTCCGGCGAAGGAAGCAGCGCCTGCGAGGGCTGCAATTGCGATCATGGTGTGGATTGCTTTCATATTTGTTCTGTTTGTTGTAGAGAGCTGTTTTCGCTGTCTAAGATGATCAACACGGCAACAGGAAAATAGTCGCGAAAGTCATTTATTTTTTTTTGTGTCGACGAAAATGAGCACGTCGGCATTGCGGGTTCCCAACAGTTGTTGCGCCCTTTTGAGCGCGTTGCGGGTCGACAGGTTCGGGTTGGCGGGACTTTCGGGAAAGACGTTGGATTCACCGGTCTGCCGGTCACAACCTTCCTGCAAAATGTCCAAAGCCCCCGAATTTTTCAACACCCGGTAGATCGACCGCGGACATCCGCAGATCAGCAAGTGGCGTTGTTGCGAGCGCACGAACTCGGCCAGTTCCGAAAGGGCAAGCACCGATGTGGCATCGAGATGTCGGGCGTTTTTCAGGCGCAGAATGATGACTTTCAACGAGGGGTCGGTGGTGATCCGCTGCACCTGCGAACGGAAAATCTCGGTGGCTCCGAAAAAAAGATCGCCCTCGACATGGACCAGCGAGATCGAAGGGTTGTTGCGCGCTTTTTTCTCATGGATTTGACTGAGGTCGCCGGTGTCGGTGGCATTGTATTCGATCAGATGCGGACGGCTGGCGCGGCGAAGGAATAGGGCAAGCGACACCGCCACCCCGAGCAGGATCGCGGTGTGCAGCGGGGCGATCAGCGAAGCTCCCAGCGTGGTGATGAGCACGCCCGCGTCATCGGGCGTCGAGCGCAGACAGGCGCGGATGTTCTGTCGGTTGAACAGGGAAAATGCCAGACCGATGATCAGGGCGGCCAGCGCGGATTTGGGCACAAAGTCGATCAGGGGAATGCCCCACCACGGCGAGATCGCGATGATCAATGCTGCAATCAGCGAGTAGATTCCGCAGATGACCGAGGAGAAGCGGGTGCGCGCTCCTGTCGCTTCATTCAAAGCGGAGCGGGTGAGCGAACCCGATGCGGGCATGCCTCCCGTCAGGGCGCAGGCGATGTTTGCCATTCCCACCGCCAGCATGTCCTGGTTGACCTGGGGGTGTTCGCCCGTGCGGGAGGCGAGGGTTTTCGACATGACGCTGTTTTCCAAAGTGGCGAGAAATGCCAGCGCGAATGCGACGCCGAGCAGCGAGCTGATGTCGTCGAAAATCCCCGCCCGGCTGATATGGGGAAGTGCCGGGATCAGTTCCGCCAGACTGAAGGTAGAAAACCGTTCCATGCGACCGAAAGCGCCGACGTGATGGTAAGCGAGGCTTCCCCATACGGCAGACGAAAAGACCAACATGATCGCGAACGAGGGCAGCTTTGGTTTCCAACGCATCAAGGCGAGATAACCGGCCAGCGTGGTTGCCGCAGTCAACAGGGGCGGCCATTGCGTGTGGCTGACATTTTTCACCAGTTCGGTCAGTTGGCCGATAAAAGTCCGGGTGTTCTGGGAGTTCAGTTTCAAGCCGAGAACGTCTTCGCACTGATTGGCGATGATCAGAATCGCTGCCCCGGAAATGTAGCCGACCAAGACCGAGCGGGAGATGTATTGCATTAGATCCGCTGCGCGGAGCAAGGCACCGATGACGCAAAAAATCCCCACCATCATCACCAGCAGCGGGATCAGGTCGATTTCCCGAACGAGCAGGGCAGGGGTAGCGGCGAAAATGGAGAACAGCATGAATGCCGTCGCGTTGGTGGGACCGAGAATCGTATGCCTCGACCCCGCGAACAGGGGCGCGACGATGGCTGCCACAGAGGCGCTGATGATTCCATAAATGATCGGCAGTTCGGCAATCGTCGCATAGGCGATGCCCTGGGTGATGGACAGCACCGCGACATTCAAGGCCGCGCGGGCATCCGCTTTCAGTTTCGCGAGATCATAGCGCTGCAAGGGGCCGATCCACGGTGCCGCCAGCAGCGGTTCTCCCGCGAAAAATTTTCTTGCGCCCTGGATGACGCGTTGGATGGGGCGGCGTGGCGACATGGCATGCTAACGGAATCGGACGCGATGGAACAACAACAGACCGGCGACGAGGCACAACACGTTGGGGGCCCACAAAAGAGCCTCGGCCATGGAGGGGCTTTGCGCCTTCTGGCCCAGCAGCGAAAAAACAAAATAGGCGGCGCCAATCATCATCGCGGTCAGGATACCCGAACTGCTGTCCTTGCGGTGGCGCGCCAGACTGAGGGGAACGGCGACGAAGGCGAAGGCGAGACTGGCCATCGCAAAGGAGTAGCGCTGGGTGATCATCGACGAGAACTTGATCCGGTTTTTTTCGGAAAAATCCTCCGGGGGAGATTGCAACATCGCGCGCAGTTCCTCGTTGGTCATGCTTGTGGCGATCAACTTTTTCTTGCGGGTCAGGTCAACTTTCCAGGGTGCCGCGGAGGCAACATAAATGTCGAGATTGCCCTTTTTGTCCGGGCTTTCAATGTAGGCCGATGTCAGGGTCAGTTTGATTTGCTTGTTGTCGGGATCCACCGCGAAGGAAGCGTCCTCCGCATACACGTATTCGCCAAGACTGTCGGGATTTTTGGGGTCGGGCAGGCGGTAGATGTGCAGGTTGTGCAACTTGTCCTGTTCTTTTTTCTGGACGAAAATCCGCATGTTGGCGAGCTGGGAAACGATGATGCCCGGCTGGATCAGCGACTGCGGATTGCTTTCCACCGCCTCGTAAACAATGTTGTCCATGCTCGCCCCGGCCCGCGGCACGATTTCGACATTCACCCATGTGCACAACGCCGACAACAATGCGCCGAGAAGAAAGACCGGCAACGCGATGCGAAACAAGCCGACTCCGCCGAGTTTCATGGCATTGAGTTCCTGCTCGGCGGAAAGCCTGCCGAACACCAGCAACACGGCGGCCATGAATCCCCAGGGGATCGTGTACATCAGCGAAATCGGGAAGGCATTCAGAATGAATTTGCCCACCAGGGGAAGCGGCACATGCTGGTCGACCACCAGCGGCCGGATGTCCTGAAAGATTCTTGCCAGCACCAGGAACAAACTCAATGACACCACCCCGTAAGTTGTCGCCAGGAATACCTGCTTGAAGATGTAGCGGTCGGTGGTTCGCATCATTGCCCTTGCAGAGGATTGTGCAGACTGAGCCCTCCGCTGTCGAGCCATGAGGTGCCTGAGAACGAAAAACCCTGCCTTGGCGCAGGAGCTGGCCGCACGGGCAAAAGGAAATCAATGAGCCCCCGGATCACCAATCGACATTCTGACCGCGTGTGTCGATGTGGGTGAAGCCGGAGTAACCGCCCACGCCGCCGCGGAACAACCCCCGGTTGCGCAGGTCGCGGATCGTGCGGGTGATGGCCGAGGCACGCGCGGGGAATACCACATCGACGGCGCAATTGACCTGGTGCCAGGACGAGCTTTTCGCCCCCGGGCAACGGGCGTTGTAGGCCGGGGAGCGGTAAACCGAGACAACTTCCTTCACCGGCATGTTGATTTCACGCGCCAGACGGTCGATCACCTTGAGCGTGCCACCGATGTTGCGCCACATGTTTTGCGGCGCGATCGTATTCCAGCAGTTGCCCTTTTGCTTGGCGTGCGCGGAAACGACTTGCTCCACCTCGATGTTTTCCAGATTCAGACTGGAAAGGTAATCGATGTAGTTGGGAAGATTGCGACCTTGCAAAGATACCCATTGCTCGGGCAGGGTGGAGAGGTTGACTTCCGGATTGGCGGCCTTGCGGAAAAGAAACGCTGATGCCGGGGACCCGCCGCCGATGATCGCTGCGCCTGCTGCACCGAGGATTCCCGCCGCCTTGCGACGGCTGAGAAGGGAAAAGGGAGATGTTTCAGGACCGGGATTGCTGGATGGCTGGAAAAACGCGGGATCGGACATGATGATGTGTGATGTGCCTGAGCTGTTGGGATTGTGGAAACGATGCAGGTCGGGGTGGCAGCGATGTGATGAGAAGGACAAATACCGCGCCTAATTAAGCAAAATGTGTACCCACCTCAAGGACATTTTTCACTATTTTGAAAGAAGCGCCAAAATCCCCCGTGGAACAAAGGATTTTTGCTTAAAAAGACATAACAGTTTGCATCGATGTCGATTTTTGGTAGCCTGCTATATGACCTTTCCGATCCGCTCCGCTGCCGACAAAGTTTGCGGTCTTTTTGTTTTCGCACGCATTTTGGATAAAATTCGTCTCGAAGCCCGGGGCGAACTGCCCGCCGGGTATCATGTGGGGGTGATCGACGGCAAACGCACCTTCGATGACCGGCTCTGTCGATTTCTGCACGTCGGTTTCGATGACCTCAAATCCCGTGTGCTCGCCGGGGGAACCGACGAGGAGATTTTCGATTGGTGCCTGCAACAGGGATTTCAGCCCGATGCCGAACAGATTGAAATCTGGAACGGTTTCATGCAAAAACGCGGCTGGAATGACGCGGCTTCGGCAGGGCTGGAAGCGCAGAAAATTGCCGCAGGCCTGGGTGATCGCACCGACATCCAGACATTTTTCGCGTTGTTTGACGCGGAAGAGGGGCGGCCATCGTAAATGGGCTGGGTATGCTTGGTGGGTGGTGTTCAGAATGACAGCTCCAACGGAAGAGCAATCAAAATTCAAAAATCGTAAATAGGAAATCCCTCCCGTTTCCCTCTTCCCACCCGGCAGCCAACACCAGCAAGGGTTCAGCCCCAGCCCGGTCAAAAAGCCCCAGAGTCCTGAACTCAAAAACCTCTTGGGAATGCGCAGCCGCAAGAAGGGCGGTCTCACCGCCGCCACCGTTCCCGCATCCTCGAACAACCTCGCCGCTCACTCCGCAGCGTTCCTCGAACACCTCGCCGCCCGGGCCTACTCGCAAGGCTCCATCTCCTCCCACCACTGGGCGCTCTCGGGATTTCTCGTCTGGGCCGAAGCCGAAAAACTCGCCTCACCCGCGACCTTCACACGGGCCACGCTGGAAGCCTATCAACTCTACCTGCATCAGTACCGCTCGCCGCGCACCAAGGAACCACTGGTCACCAACACCCAGCTCGCCCGCCTCGGTTGCATCCGCCGCTTCTTCGCCTGGCTCTGCCGCTCCGGAGTCCTGCCCGCCAACCCCGCCGCCGATCTCGATCTGCCCCGCAAACAGGCCCGCCCACTCCCCAAAGCCCTCATCGACGAAGAAATCCAGCTACTTCTCGCCCAGCCCAACACCGCCGATCCCTTCGGCCTGCGCGACCGCACCATCCTGGAACTCTTCTACGCCACCGGCATCCGCCGCACCGAAATGACCAACCTCGACCACGGCGACTTCGATCCCGGCACCCGCACCCTGCTAGTTCGCAAAGGCAAGGGCGGCAAAAGTCGCCTGCTTCCTGTCGGCGAACGCGCCGGATTCTGGCTGACCCGCTACTTGGCAGAAGCACGACCACTCTTTTCCCACCTGCCTGCCGAAACCGCACTGTTCCTCAGCGGCTACGGCACCCGCATCAGCCCCGCCTACCTCGGCAACTGGGTGGCAAAACAAATGAAAAAAGTCGGAATCCCCGCTCTCGGATCGTGCCATCGCTTCCGCCATTCCTGTGCCACCGACATGCTGGAAGGCGGCGCGGACATCCGTTACATCCAAGAACCGAGCGGAGCGAGATAGACAGGTGTGAAACACCTGCCCGCAGGGTGCGACCGGAGGGGAGCATCAAATGCTCGGCCACGCCCGGCTCGACACAACCCAGATTTACACCCACGTCAGCATCAAGGCCCTAACAGAAGTCCACGCCCGCAGTCACCCGCACGGACGCATGGAAGAAGTCGAATTGGACAACACCGCAGATCAGCAAATGGAACACGAAGAAAATTCCGCTTCCCCAAATCCCCCGCATGAGCTAGCTTCAGATAAAGAGATGATCGCCACCCCGCCATCTGCGACCGCTGTCGCTGTCGTCGCAAACCCGACGACAGACACGCATCAACCAGGCGATGACGATGCCGACCCCGGCACAGGAGTGACC
>Ga0209598_10004433_pt1 | contig 10323 bp, 7 predicted proteins | sample M_140807_EF_Meta_FD_187317 | JGI IMG/M metagenome (GOLD analysis project Ga0209598, IMG submission 187317) | Freshwater microbial communities from Lake Montjoie, Canada to study carbon cycling - M_140807_EF_MetaG (SPAdes) (version 2) | ecosystem: Environmental > Aquatic > Freshwater > Lake... | reverse complement strand
CGCCCCTTGATCCCTCCAAGCCTCGTACTTTCCGGCCCCCGACCACTCCAAAAAGCTTGGCTGGGGCGATAACTTGGGCTCGATGTTCCGCACCGGAGGATGCCCCAACCTCACCTCTGCCCCGCAGATCGGGACACTCAGGGCCGCCGGCGGAACCACGCCCAACCGCCGGTAGACGTTTTGCAGATGCCCGCGGAATAGAGCATCGAAAATCATGTCACTATCCGTCTGGAAATCGGGTCCGTACCACCAGAACCAGTCGCTTCCCTCGGCTGCATAAAGATCGTCCCACGCCGCCGCCCGCACCGCCTCAGACAACTTTCCCTGACTCTCCGCTTTTTTCAAAAATTCGCGGGTGCGCCGGATCCACTCCCACCCCTGGTTTTCCTCGGGGTCCCCGATCCAGATGTCAAAATTTCCGCCGATCCACGAACCGGAATGCAACCGCCCGACAGGTTTCCCCTCGCTCCGATCCATAATCTCCCCCAAGGTCCGTGTTTTTAACGAAGCGGAGGTTTCCAGCCGGCGATAGAAGGCATCCAAAAAAGCCTCCCCGCTGTCCGGAAAAGCCTCCCAGGCATTTTCCCCGTCCAAAGCAATCAGCACGGCTCCATCCTTGGGCATCACCTGCCCGATGTGCTCGAGGTGCACCTTCAGGTAGTCGGCCGCTGCACCTGGCTCGGTCCGCGAAGCGGTGAAACCGATGTAATCCGAAAGAGGTCGCTCCCGGAAGAGGGCCTTGACGGTCGAACCAGCCTCCTCGACCCGCCACGCCTGAAAAAGTTCTAGATGATCGGTGGGTCGTCCCTGCGCCTCCAAACCCCGGAACAAAACGGCCTCGTCGGTGCAAAAATACTCAAAGCCCGCCTGGGCCATTAACGGGATCACCTCCGGACTGACCGAGCCCTCCGACGGCCAGAGACCCCGTGCCTTGCGGCCAAAGACGCGCGTGTGCGACTCCTGCGCCTTCTGAAGTTGAGCCAGCGCATCCTCGGGCGCCTGCATCCGTTCCGGTAACCGGGCCCAAGGCATTGCCCGTTTTGCGCTGTCGGTGTCCGCCAACAGAGGAAGAATGGGATGATAAAAGGGTGTGGTGGTCAGCTCGACTTGGCCCGTCTCGGCTAAAGCCCGGTACTCTCCGAGAATCCCCCGCAACACCTTCCGATGAATTTCCATCACCCGGGCTTTCTCCTCCTCGGTGAAGGCCGTCCCTTTTTCCACCAAGGCTTGGAGTTCGGGATATCTCTTCCGAACGGCAAAGCCGCACCACGCCAGATTGAACCAAACTTGCAGATCCCGCAGGTCGGCCTCTTTAAAGCGTTTTACATTCTGCATCGATTGCGCCGCCCCCGACCGCCGGCCCCGTAGATCCAGCAATTGCCGATACCGGGGGTAAGGATCGATACAGGTGGCCCAGTTGATTTTAAAGAAATGCTCCAACACCTGCTGTTTCTCCTCCGTGGAGAGTTTTCCCGCCTCTTTCTTGGCCAACATTCCCCAGCGGTCCTTCACTTTGCCTTCGGCCAGCTCCTCAATCTGTCGGACCAAAACCGGCGTCAGGTTAAAATTGATTTTCACCTTGGGATGACGCCGCGCCATCTCCGCCATGTCAGAGTAACCCCGCACGGCGTGCAGCCGTACCCAGGGCATCAACACCTCCCCACTCTCGGCCTCCACATAGGACGGTTGGTGGAGATGCCAAAGAAGGGCCACGTCAGCCATTCGTCATCGCCTCCCGCAGAACATTGGCCGCTTCTTCCGGCAACGTCGGATTGATGTAAAAACCGGTGCCGAACTCAAACCCGGCAATGCCGGTCAATCGGGGAAGGATCTCGATGTGCCAACGGAAATCAAAATCAATCGTGGACCAGGCGTCGGGACGCCGGCTGCGACGAAAAGGCGCCGTATGCAGAATGAGGTTGTAGTCCGGTTGATCCAAAGCCGTGGCGTACGCTCCCAGGACCCGTTGGATCGCCTCCGCCGCCAGCACCAAATCCCCATCGCTGGTGGCGTGAAAATCCGGCGACTGTTTTTTGGGCATGATGCAGGTTTCAAACGGGAAACGGCTGGCGAAAGGACAAAAGGCCACAAATCCGTCGTTTTCAAAAACCACGCGATCCCCCGTCTTCCTCTCCGCCTTGAGGATATCTTCGAAGAGATTCCGGTCCTTTTCCAGATAGTAGGCCCGGGCGGCGGTCAGTTTCTCCTTCACCACGATCGGGGTCACCGGCATGGCAATCAGCTGGGTGTGGGGATGAGGCATCGTGGCCCCGGCCCGCGCCCCATGATTCTTAAAGACGAGAATGTAGTGCAACCGAATGTCCCTCGAGAGATCGATGATTCGGCACCGGCACGCCTCCAGCACCCGGGCGACCCCGCTGAGCGACTGTTTTTCCAGCACCTGCTTGGGATGGGGTGTTTCGACCACCACTTCATGCGCCCCGACCCCGTTCATCCGGTCGTAAAATCCGACCGCCTCCCGATCCAGTTGCCCCTCGACGCGCAAGGCGGGAAATCGGTTCGGCACCACCCGCACCTGCCAACCCGGGGTGTTCGCCGCCCCACCGCCGGGTCGAATCGCATAAACTTCACCCGGAGTGTAGGCCTCATGCCCCTCCAAAAAGGGATCCTCCTCCGGCCGGGTGGCGGGAAGCTCTTCACAACGGTATCGCTCCGGTCGGATCTGGCGCTCGGGACTGAAAACAATCCAGCGTCCGACCACGGGGTCTTTTCTCAGCTCCGGCATAGTTCCTTCTTTCCTCTCTCTGCTTAGACCAGCACCGAGCGGTAGACTTTTTCGTAGGCCGGCACCGCCGAACCCCATCCCCACTCTTTTTTCATCCCGTTTTGACGGGCTGTTTTCATTATTGCGGGTTCATCCCACAACGCCAAGGCGCGATCTAACGCCCCCCGCAGGGCCGGCTCCGTGTGCGGGTGAAAAAGAAACCCGGTGCCCTTTTTCGCCGCACCCTCCCACTCTTCCACCGTGTCGTGGAGCCCCCCGGTATCGCCCACCACCGGGATCGCCCCGTACCGCATGGCATACATTTGGGTTAACCCACAAGGCTCACTGGCTGAAGGCATCAGAAAAAAATCCGCTCCCGAAAAAATCCGCCGCGCCAGGCCTTCGTTGTGCTCGTGCCGGACGACGACCTTTCGCGGATGCTTTTGGGCCAATCCCGCGGCCATCTCCTCCAGCCCTTGGTCGCCCGTCCCCAAAATCGCCAACCGCGCTCCTCTGCGCACGAGATGATCCGCATTGGCCAGCGCGAGGTTGACCCCCTTCTCCGCCGCCATCCGGGTCACCATACCGAAGATCGGCCGGCCGTTCGCCGGTTCCAGGCCCAGCTCAATCTCCAAAGCCGCCCGGCACTCCTCCCGCCCCCGCATCGCCCCGGGACGGTAATGAGTCTTGATTTCATGGTCGGTCGCCGGATTCCAGCTTTCCTCGTCGATGCCATTCAGGATGCCCGTCAGCTTGGCCGAATTCCCTTTTAGAACTTCATGCAGGCCGAACCCCTGTGCCTCCTCCTGAATTTCCTTGGCGTAAGTGGGACTGACCGTGGTCACCGCGTCGGCCAAAAGCACCGCCCCTTTCATCAAATTGACACTGCCGTAAAATTCCAAACCCTCCGGGGAGTACATGCCCGAAGGAAGCCCCAGGGAGGAAAACTCGCCGGCGGGAAACTCGCCTTGGTACTTGAGATTGTGAATCGTGAAGACGGTCTTCATCGGAAGTCCTAGGGCCACGCAGTGCGCTGGCACCAAGGCCGCATGCCAGTCGTTGGCATGCAGGATGTCGGGCGTCGGCTCGATGTAGCGCGCCAATTCCACCGCTGCCCTCGCCAAAAAATTGAAGCGGTCGAGACTGTCCGGATAGTCCCCTTTCCCGTCGCCGTACGGATGCGACCGGTCAAAGAATTCGTCCCGCTCGATCCCCCAAAGCATCACCTCACCTCGTTGTCCTTCCCAAATCCGGGCCGGCCAACTCCTTCCCGCCACCATGATTTCCATCGTCAAATCCGTCGGTCGAAATTCTCCGGATTTCTTCAGACTTCGGTGTAAGGGCACCGCCAAGCTCACCCCGTGCCCGGCTCGGGCCAAAGCCTGGGGCAAAGCCGCCATCACATCGGCCAAGCCGCCGACTTTGGCATGGGGAGCCATTTCGGTTGCCACGAATAGGATGTTCATCGGAAGTAGGGTACACTATGCCCTTAAACCCATGCCCGCCGCCAGCCGCTTGCCCGACCGCATTCTCTCCCTCCTTGAGGGCAAGAAAGCCACCCCCCTGGATGCCGCCTCCCTGGCCCGGCGCCTGCGCGTCCCTCCTGGAGCCGTCGTCCGCACGCTCACCCTCCTCGAAAAAGAGGGTCGGGTCGCGCGGGTCCGGCAAAATCACTGGATCTCCGCGCAAAGCGCCGATCTAGTCACGGGGACGATTCAGTTCCACTCCAAAGGCTTTGCCTTCGTTCTACCCCAGGATGGATCTCCCGACCTCCATATCCCCGCTGAGGACACCGCCAACGCCCTGCACGGTGATCTGGTGGTGGCGCGGCTGGATCGCCGACCTCAAACCCCCGGCCCCAGAGGTCGTCGCCCCGATGGAACCGAACGGCGTTGCGGACGCGTGCTTCGCATTCTGGAGCGACGCGCCGCCAACATCGTCGGCACCCTCCAAAAAACCGCCCGCTTTCATATCGTCATCCCGGACGACCCCCGCTTCCTGCACAACCTTTACGTCCCCACCCCCGGAACCGAGGGCTCCCCGGCCGCCCAACCCGGCGACAAAGTCGTCGCCCGTCTGATTGAGTGGAAAGACCGCCACTCCAACCCCGAGGGTATCATCGTGGAGCGTCTCGGCGCCCACACCGATCCCGGCGTGGACATTCTTTCGATCATCCGAAAGTTTGATCTTCCCGCCCAATTTCCGCCCGAAGCCATCGCCGAGGCCTCCTCTTATCCCAAAGTGGAACTGCCGGACCACCCGCCAGGCCGCGAGGATCTCCGCGGAGAATTCATCATCACCATCGATCCCGACACCGCTCGTGATTTCGACGACGCTATTTCCCTCCGTGAACTTCCTAACGGCCACGCCGAAATTGGGATCCACATCGCCGATGTCTCCCACTACGTCAAAGTCGGTTCCGCTCTCGACCACGAAGCCCGAAAGCGCGCCAACAGCGTCTACCTCGTCAATGGGGTCATTCCCATGCTCCCCCCGCGCCTATCCGACGACCTTTGCTCGCTTCGCCCACAAGAACAACGCTTGACCTACTCGGCCTTCGTTCGGGTCGGACCAGATGGCAAAGCCAGCTCATCCCGCTTCTCCCGCTCCGTCATATTTTCGCGCCACCGCCTCACCTACGCCGAAGCGATGCAAAGACTGAAACGTCCGCCCAGCGACGATCTGGATCGTTTCCTCCAGCGCGCCTGGCACTTTGCTTCCGCCCTTCGGCGACGCCGCTTTGCCTCTGGCGCCCTCGATCTCGATTTCCCCGAACTTCGCATCCTGCTCGACGCCCAAGGCAGACCCGACCGGATTGAAAAAGAGTCCTCCGACGAATCCCACCAACTGATCGAGGAATTCATGCTCTTGGCCAATGAATCCGTGGCCCGCCATCTCAACCACGAGAACCGACCCGCCGTGTACCGGATCCACGAAACACCCGATGAGTCCCGCCTGCAGGAATACCGTGAACTCCTGATCGCCCATGGAATCAAAGCGGGCGACCTCACCCAACGGGGCGAAATTCAGAAGATCCTCAAGCTCCTACCTGGCCGCCCGGATGGCTATGCCCTTAAGATCGGTCTTCTCCGCTCCCTCAAACGCGCGGTCTATTCTCCAAAAAGTCTCGGCCACTTCGGCTTGGCCAAATCCCATTACACCCACTTCACCTCTCCGATCCGCCGTTACGCGGACCTGCTGGTCCATCGCGCCCTCGCCCACCCCAAGGGGGCCGCCAAAACAGCTTCCTCATCCCTCGAGCAACTTGCCCAGCACCTCTCCCGTACGGAAAGGACCGCTGCCGAAGCGGAACAGGAATCCAAGAAACTGAAGCTCCTGGAATACCTCGAGATGCAGGCCGGCCCGCAGGCCACCCAGACCTTCCCCGCCATCGTCACCGAAGTGACGAATTTTGGGATGTTTGTCGAACTCCCGGACTTCCTGCTCTCCGGCCTGATCCACGTCTCGTCCATCAAAGACGACTTCTTTTCCTACAACCCTGCTCAACGCTCCCTTCGAGGCCGCCGCTCTGGCAAAACCTACCGTGCCGGTAGCCAGCTCCGTGTTGCTGTTCTCAAAATCGATCTTCCCAAACGCCAGGTGGACTTTCGCCCAGCCTAGAACTTTCCGTAGCGACGAGACGCCACGCTGGTCTTACCTGCCAGGGATGCGACAAACTCTGTAGGGCCACTACGCCGCGGCCACCACCCGCAGGCCCTCCATGCAGGTCAGCCGAATCCGCCTTGATGGACAAGGTGCTTGATTAGACTAATTTGCTAGACTAACTTAGTCATGTGAAGGTCAAAACCGGCCAACTCAAAGCCAAACTCAGTTCCTATCTGCAACGCGTCCAAGAGGAGGGGGCCTCCTATGTGGTATGCGACCGTGATCGCCCCGTGGCCCTGCTTTGCCCTTTGGATCAAATACCCGGAAACGATTGGTCCCGACGCAGAATGACCCTATTGGCTCAAGCCCGCGAAGCCGGGTTGCAACTCTCCATTTCATCCCGCTCTCCCGCCAAGCCCCGCCTGGTTCCCCAAAAACCTCCTCTTCCGTCCAAATCCCCGACGGTCGCCTCCATGCGTCAGGGTCGGAGCTGGTAGCTCTTGATGGATCTTTTCTGGGACACCAGTGCCGTCGTCCCCCTGATATTTGACGAGCCGCACACTCTCGGGGCCTTGCAGGCCTACCAAAAGGGAGAGGGATTTTTTGCCTGGGACTGGCTGACCATAGAAACGGAATCCGCCTTGTCTCGTCGTAAAGCCCGGAATTCCCAATGGGAGAAGTGGTCGGAAATCTCCAAGCTTTTTCAATGGGTGCATCTTCCTCAAAACGAATGGGCTGATATTCGAAAGCAAAACCGCAACTGGATGCTTCGGGCCGCCGACGCGGCCCACCTCTACGCCTTTCGCCGGGTCTGCTCCATCCTACCCGATCTCCGGCTCGTCACTTTCGATGATGAGCAGCTCTCCCTCGCCTCGAAAAAAGGGTTCCGTCTCTTCTGATTTTTTTGCCACGACTTCGGTCCGCTGCCCCTCTTCATCTTAATCTTCATCCTAATCAAAATTGCGCCACTCACCCCAAGCTCGCCTCTTGCATATTTAGGGGAACTCCACCTGCACCACGGTGCTGTCCTCCACCCCGTGCAAAAGAACCGAACCATGATCTGCCGTAACGAACCGTGCCGCACCTTTCGCCCATTCCTCCCCACTCGCCTCTTCTTTGATTCTCCCATCCGCCACGAAGAGGTAACGGAACGATCCCGCATCGGGGACTACTTCCCGAACTTCGCCCGGCGCCACCCACCAGCGGGTGATCTTGAAATAGTCGCAAACCAATAACCGTTCTCCCCTCGGCTGCACAAAGGTCGGCTCATGGTCCTCCCATTGGATCGAGGCCAACGCTTCCTTCACATGGAGCGCCCGCGCTTTCCCTGAAGCATCTTTCCGATTCCAGTCGTACACGCGGTAGGTCGTGTCGGAGTTTTGCTGGATCTCCAAAATCACGTTCCCCGCGCCGATCGCATGCACCCGGCCGGAAGGAAGAAACATCGCCTGCCCCGCCTCCGTGACCAATCGGTGAAAGCAGTCAGCCACCTTTCCCTCCACCAAACCCGACTCAAATTCCTTTCGTCCCACCCCCTTCTTCAACCCGGCATAAATATCCGCCCCTGGCTGCGTCTCCAAAAAGAACCACATCTCGGTTTTGGGATCTCCCCCCAACTCCTTCGCCATGGAAGCTGGAGGATGAACCTGCAGGGACAGCTTTTCTTGCGCATCCAGCAGTTTAATCAAAATTGGAAACTGGGCCGTGCCCGGAGCCTTCGCTCCAAAAATTTTTTTTCTATCCGCCGAATCCCAATACGAATGAAGGGATTCCCCGCCGCCCCGCACCACCGACTGCGCCTCCGCCCGGTCCACCAACTCCCAAGTCTCCCCGATCTTTTTTCCTTCCGGCAACACCCTGCCGAAGCGCTCCTCCAGATTTCTGCCACCCCAGATCCTTTCTTGGGCCAGCGGCTCAAATTCCCAAATCGCCATACTCTCTTCCTAGATTGAAACGCCCCTCGATGAAAGACTCCCTATATCCCATCTTTCATATCCCCTATCCGATTCAGAATTCCGGCTCCTCCCACTCTCTTCCGTCCCGATACGCCGCCCCCGCCCTCCACTTTCCCTCCTCCTGGATAAACGGAACCACAAACCTCTTTTCACCTCCACCCTTGACCCTGGCAATTTCCACCTCGGCATACTGCCCCGCCTCAAACTTGGGAAGATCCGCCACCCGATAGCTCGCCCCGTCCTCCCGGTCCTTTTTGGCCACTGCCAGCAGGGCCTGCGCCGGCTCCCAGCCCTCCGATCGGATCCTTTCCCGCAACCTTGTCGACATCTCCTTTTCCAACTCCTGATACTTCCTTTCGTTGGCCGCCCCCACCATCCTCACCACTTCCATCCGGAACTCCTCCTTGGGATCCGGGCCGCACCCCACACCCCAGATTGTTAGCAAAAGAGCCGTTGCCCCCCATAAACTTACCTTGGAAAAACCCATCGGTACGCTCAATTAGACTCTCTCTTCAAGTCATGGCCAAACCTAAAACCACTTCCCTTGGACCCAGCCTCGGCCAAGAGGTCATTGCGTTGGCCATTCTCGGAGCGGGCATTCTCCTTCTGCTCTCCCTCTTCTCCTTCGATCCCAAGGATCTCTCCTTTTACTCCCAGCCTGCCCAACAGCCCAAAGCTAACCTCGTGGGCCCGGCCGGTGCCTACCTCGGCGGCATCCTTTTTCTTCTCTTCGGCCTCGGCTCCTATCTTTTCCCCGTGGTCCTCATCACCGGTGGCCTTCTCCTCTTTTTTGCCAAGGAAGTCCACTACTCCCAAAAATTCCTCTACCTTGGAATCCTTCTCGTTACCGGGGCCTGCCTTCTCCAACTCGCCGCTCCCGTTTTCGGGCCCTCCCTCGCCAATCCCCTTTTCTCTGGGGCCCAAGGGCTGGATGGGGCTCCCTCGGCCGCCGGAAAAATGCCCGGAGGCTACATCGGCTATTTTCTGAACGACAAATTCCTCGCCCCCATTCTCGGTCAGGTCGGCGCCGTTCTGGTCTTCGGCCTCTCGTATCTCGTCGTCCTCGTTCTTTTGTTCGAATTCCGCCCCGCCGAGTTGGCCCGCGCCTTCGGCGAAGCCGGTCGAGCCATTGTCGACCAGTACTGGGATTATCGAATCCGTAAGGCCCCTCCGACGGAGCGCATCGAACTGGAACAAAAGAAACTCGAAATTGAACACAAAAGACTCCAACGCCGCCTGGCGAAAGAAAAGTCCGTCGTCCAAAGCAAGGAAACGCCGGTGGCGCCCACCCCCCCCGTCCACCGCCCCGCTCCAAAAATTGTCGACACTACGAAAACTCCCTTTGCCTCCTCGCTCCCGCCCTCCGCCGCCCCGGAAAAAACCAAAACCCCGAAACACGAGAAGCCCATCAAAACCCTTCCGCCCGCAGAATCCCCTCTTCCTCCTCTTTCCGAGGAACCCGCGCCCAAACCAAAATCCGCCCCCAAGGCTGTTCCCCCGCCCACCCCCGCCTCCACCCGCCCCACCTACACCTCCTACAAACTTCCCTCCGTCGATCTTCTCCAGAAGTCTGAGAAGGACACCCGCCCCACCTACACCGAAGACGAACTCAAAACGAACCAGCAGCGCATCATGGAGGCCCTGGCTCATTTCGACATCGAGGTCAGTCCGGGCGACATCACCCGCGGATCCACCATCACCCGCTACGAACTTTATCCCGCCCCGGGTGTTCGCGTGGAACGTATCGTTAATCTCGAGCGCGACTTGGCCCGCACCATGAAGGCCGAACGCATCAATATTCTCGCCCCCGTCCCGGGTCGCGACACCGTCGCCATCGAAGTCGCCAATGCCTCCAAGGTCAAAGTCCTTCTCCGTGACCTGATCGAATCGGAAGAATGGAACTCCTCCCGCGCCCACCTCCCCATTTCCCTCGGTAAGGATGTCTACGGCGCCACCCTGATCGACGACCTCGCCGATCTCCCTCACGCCCTGATCGCCGGCACCACCGGTTCCGGAAAATCCGTCTGCATCAACACC
>Ga0209598_10004429_pt1 | contig 10336 bp, 8 predicted proteins | sample M_140807_EF_Meta_FD_187317 | JGI IMG/M metagenome (GOLD analysis project Ga0209598, IMG submission 187317) | Freshwater microbial communities from Lake Montjoie, Canada to study carbon cycling - M_140807_EF_MetaG (SPAdes) (version 2) | ecosystem: Environmental > Aquatic > Freshwater > Lake... | reverse complement strand
AAGCGGTGGCCCGACCCGATCCCATCCCGAACTCGGCCGTCAAACACCGCATTGCCGATGGTAGTGCTTGTATAGCTTGCGCGAGAGTAGGTAGCCGCCAAACCTTTAAAAGCCGGACTTCAAAAGAGTCCGGCTTTTTGCTGTATTCTTTCAATGTTTTATCAAATGGGTCCCGATTTGTAGATTTGCACCCTTGGTCTGCGGTCACTGACGATCGGTTTATTGGCTCCAACTAGGCTGAAGTGATGAATCGACTTCGAGACCCATCTAAAGCCCTCCCCGGAAAAAGGGGTTCCTCGCTGTTTTCAGTGGGTTGACCGTCGAGATCGGCTGTTCCCGACGGCCAGTTGCTCCCAGCAATCGGGATTTCCCACTGCCTTGAAAGCCTGCAGGACCAGAAGTTTGGAAGGTGGGAACGACGATCTCGCCTGCGTTTAAAAGTCTCCAAACTTTCGATATGTAACCCCCGGAAAACTTGGGTTTTATCCGGTTTCGCAGCTTCTTGACGCAACCTGGACGCTTCTCACGACCAACGGAGCAATTGCTGTCGATGCCTAGAATCGATCCTTGTTGGGGCAAAAAACCTCCAAGTCGCTCTTTCAGCAACGTTCCGGAATCCACGGAAAGTGGCCGGTTTGAAATCCGCTGCTTTGCTAAATCCTCGGATTCGTTTTCTTTCCGGATGAGCTCCAGCGTTTTTACCTTCTTCCAGATGAGGCCGAACGCGTCCGCGGCCCACCAGACTGGATAATTGTTCCCTCGGGCAACCGACAAGCTGAGGCCGGATCGATGATCCGTTCAGTTTCTACGCCGAGCGTTTTTCAAACCGGCAGGTTTCATCGGTTTCCATACCGTCACTAACTGCGCTCCCCTTTCTTGGGAGCTACTGCTACTCACTGAAAGTAGCAAGGAACCAAAAAAGGTGGCATTGGCCGCTCCAAGGTAGTTCGACGGTGCGATCTCTGGTGGATCCCTATGTTAGATTGGGATCTTTCCTGACGGACGATGAAGACCGGTGACAGGCTATTTTCCGACGGCTTTCGGTGCTTTGATCGGGCGGCCGTAGGCGTCCACTTCAATATCTACCGGAACCTGAATGGTACGGCCATCTGAAGTGACCTCCTGATGCCACTGGCGCACCACCCTTCGAGTGTTTTTAAACGGTATTGTGGCGGCAGCAGCTGTTCCTTCTGCGACTCCCACCACAACTCCAACCGCATTTCCCCCCACGGCACCCACCGTTGCGCCGACCGCTTGTCCCACAGCTGGACCAGGTTGGCGGGGGTCGGTGATTCCCGGCAGATTGGGATCCGATGCGCAACCGATGAAAGTTGCCAAAATTAAACCCGTTCCTAGGGGCCGGAGGATGGAGTGAAGTGTCATGCAGCGTGCCAATGAGCGAAGGTTAGGGGATTTTATGGCCGGCGCAATCTCGCCGGACAAGGGACAGGCTTCTTTCCGATGGGATAGACGGACATTGTAGCCAGTTTTTTAGGTTGCTGGAGCGATTCTAAAAATGAGCTCGTTTTTATGGGGAAATTGTCTTAGCCCAACATCCCTGGACCTTTGGGGATGTCGACGCAACTTATCAGTTCCAAGCGATTTTGGTCGGCAGTTCTCCGTTGATATGAAGCAACTGCATTGGATTTTTGGAGTGTGGTTCTGGACATTTTCATTTCTGGTGGTCGAGGTTGCTTTGGTGGGCCAAGAATCTGCGCCGATATTAGGTTCTCGAAAGACGGCGCTGGTCGTCGGCAACCGAGCGGGTGAGGAATGCACGAAGTTCGCCACTCAACTGGAGGATAAATTATCGAATCGTGCAGCCAGTCCGGGGCTGGTTTTTATTGGTCGGCAGTTGGCCACCGACGCGATCGCCAAGGAAGGAGCCGCAGCTCAATTGGATGCGTTGGTCTCTGAGCGGACATCTGCCCTGCGATTGGCTCAGCCGTTGGGTGCTGATTGGGTTCTTCTAGTCTATTTGTCTTCAGTCATGCGGGAGGGACGTACCTTTAACGACGGAAATCTCCAATTGACCAGCCACAATCTTGTATTGCGGTTCGCGTACAAGATCGCCGAAGCGGCGAAAGGAGGAGTCTGGCCGGTGACAGCATTCGGGTATCCCGAAACATCCGGAGCACTTAAACCTCAGGCATCGAATCGACAGAGATTTTTAACCAGATGGTGGATGACGCCGGCATCCGCTTGCTCCAAACTTTTCCTTGTCAGTTGCTTCAGGTTGCCAAAACCGAAGTGAACAAACTTTCACAAATCGAGATCAGCGTTTCCGCAGTCCCGATGGATTTTACCCAGAATCCATTGCAACTCCCAGACTTGCGGTTAGGGAACGATGGTTCGATCGCCAAAGGAAGTTCTGCGTCGGTGGATGTGCTTTTAAGTGACGTCAGCATCGAGATGGATGGTGTGCTCGTCGGAACGACCCCGGCGACGCTGCGATTGGCTCCAGGCTTCCACAAATTGCGGCTGATACGGCCGGGCTTTGGTGCCGTGGAGCAAACAATTAACCCCGTGACTGGTCTCAAGTTGCGGCCGGTACTGCAGATGAACCATTTGGGCTTTGCTCGTTGGAAGGATAATGTCGCGTTCCTTCAGGGCATTGAGGTGAATCGAAAGTTGACCGATTCTCAGGTCAAAGCCGTCGAAGGATTTGCCAAGTCGCTAGAACAAAGCGGTGACCGGGTCGATGTCTGGGAGGACAACAAAATCCAGATCAACGGCAAGTCTCTGTTCGATGGGCCATCCTTCAAAATCGGAACCGTAACTGACAGCATTCCTAGCGAACCCTTTTTCTGACGATGAATTCTTTATTCCGACTCCTGTTGTTACTCGGTTGGTGTGCCGCCGCATCGAGTGCCTTTGCTCAGCGTGAAACCATAGCTGTCGGCGCTGTCAAGGTGACCCCAGCTGTATCGACGAAGCTTTCCAACGCTCAAAAGACGCTGTCTGCGGAGCAAATGTCGCAATCGTTGATGGAGCAGTTCAACAACAGTATCCAGGCGACGCGCAAGTTTCAGGTTGTGGTCCGCAGCGATCTCAATGACCTCATCACGGATGATGACAAGGCCCGCGCTCTGAATCCTGATAAGCAAAAGGGCTTCAACTTGGCAGAAACCAAGTACCTGACGGTGCTGACGGTGGACGATTACGACGACCAAACCCAGCGCCTAGACCAGAAGCTCAGCAATACGACGCTCACCAAGCGGACGATCCGTTTGTCGCTGATCACTAAGGTCTATGAGACGGCTTCGGGCAAGCTGCTGGAGTCTACCTCCAAATCCATCAGTTCGACCGAGGCTCAGCAGAGGTTTAACGAAGCGAGCACTGATGCCGAGATCACCGATGCCTTGATCCGAACCGTGGTGAAAGATGCAGCCGATTGGGCGGCGACGCAGATCGTGGATGTGATCTTTCCGGTAAAGATCATCACCAAGAATGACAAATCCGTGACCGTGAACCGAGGCGAGGGATCCGGTATGGTGGTCGACCAAGTGTGGCGTGTCTTTGCTGTCGGGAAGGAGTTGATTGATCCCGATACCAAGGAGGTCCTCGGCAAAGAAGAGGTGGAGATTGGCAAGGTTCGCGTCACCGATGTGCTACCGAAGTTCTCAAAGGCTTCCATCTTGGAGGATCGCGGTATTGCCGAAGGAGCTCTCTTGAGGAAGTGACTCCGGGATGCTGGCTTGTCGCTTCCAGCCCCTCCCATTGAACCTAGTAATTAATTAATTTCATGTTTTCTCTCCAAGCAGGCCGGATGGCTTTGGTTGTGTTGTCTGCGGTGCTTCTATTGACTGGTTGTCAGACCTACCAACAGAAGACCTCCGAGACCAAGGGTCTTTGGAACAGTGGTCATCTCGAAGCGGCCGGCGCCGATTACACACGCAAGGCCGACAAGGCCCAGGGAGGTAAGGACGCACTGGTGTATCGGCTGGAGCAGGCGATGGCGCTGAGGGCGGCCGGCAAGATTACCGAGAGTCAGACTGCATTCCAGCAAGCCGACGAGCAGATCCTGCGCTTCGATGAAAAGGCCAAGGTCAGCGTGACACGTGAGGCCGGCGCTTTATTTTCGAATCAGGCGAACCTGCCTTATACCGGGCGCGACTATGACAAGGTGCTGGTTAGCACTTACAAAGCGTTGAATTTTCTCCAGTTGGGTCAGCCAGAAATGGCGCGGCCAGAACTCTTTCGCGCTTACCAACGGCAGCAGGATGCCGTGGACAACAATCGCAAGCGCATCGAGCGCGATCAGAAGGAGGTTCAGTCGGCAAAGTCCGAAAAACCGGACGACTATCAGAGCATCCAGAAAGCTCAGTCGGATCCCTTGGTGAGTGGTGAGATGAAGAAGAGGTACGCTACGCTGGATCAACTCAAGGCCTACGCCGACTACGCGAATCCGTTCCCGGTGTATCTCGATGGTCTTTATTTTCTGTCGTTGTCCACGGGCGCCAGCGACTTAGAACGCGCCCGGAAGTCGTTCGAGCGGGTTCAGGGGATGTCCGGCGCCAACAAGTACATCAACGCCGATCTGGCCTTGGCTGAGAAGGCGGCCAATGGCGCTCCTTTGCCGCCACGGACGTTCGTGATCTTTGAGACGGGCAGCGCACCGCACCGGGATCAGTTCCGCATCGATATCCCGCTCTTCATCGTCGGGGCCAACCGAGTGCCTTACGTCGGGGTCGCGTTGCCCACGTTGGAGTTTAATCCCAACTATATCGCCCCGATCACTATTTCTTCGTCGGCGGGCACCGAATCCACCGTGATGCTCGCCAGCATGGACAGTGTGATTGGGCAGGCGTTTCGCAACGAGTTGCCGAGCATCGTCACCAAGACGCTCATGTCCACCACCATCAAGGCTACGGCGGCCTACTTCGTGAATAAGACCGCGGAAGAGCAGGGAGGTGCTGTGGCGGGGTTGGTGTCGATGCTGGCAACGGCGGCCACTCAGGCGGCCGTCAATATTTCTGACACCCGAACTTGGACGACACTCCCCAAGGAGTACCAGTTTTGTTCGTTTTCCACCCCGGCCGACGGCAAGCTCCGAGTTTCGGCTCCGAACACCCAGCAGGCGGAAGTTGCTGTCGATCCAAAATCCACTAACCTCATTCTAATTCGCTCTGTGAGTCCGCTGTCACCCCTCGTGGTCACTGCGATCCGCCTCAAATGAACTTCAATACTGTCCGAGTCCTCGCCACCGCCACTTTGATGGCCCTTCTGGGTGCCGGTTGTCATACCGTCAACACCACCGAGACCGCCCAACCGGTTTTCCAGCGCAACTTGGTGTCAGAAAAGCGGGTAATCACCGATGCTTCTCTTGCCCGAAAGGTCCAAATCCTGGGGGTAAATGTTTCCGACGGCCCCGGGGGATTTCTGAAGGTGCAGGCCGAGGTGCAGAATACCACCGGCCGGTACCAACGGTTCGCCTACAAATGGGAGTGGTTCGACAAGGACGGCAATTTGGTCGAAGGCCCTTCGTCGGTGTCCATCATTCGTCAGGTTGAAGGCAAAGAATCTCTGTTCATTAACGGGGTAGCCCCGAATCCCTCGGCCCGAGATTTTCGCCTGAAGCTTTACGAAAACGCCCGATAACTCATTTTTCATCCGTTTAAACCTTTCTGTCCGTCCATGAATCGTCTTCTTGTCTCCACCGTCCTCGTTGTCGCCACGGCCGCTTTTCTGGGAGGATGCGCTTCTAGTCAGGCCACCTATGTGGATCCGGCCAGCACCCGAACTCTCAGCAATGTGGGTGAGATCAATGTCCAAGACTGGAACATGGCCTCCGAGTCCATGATCAATTCGTTGATCGCCAAGCACATCAACTCCGGGAGTGTGAAGGGCAGCGGACCCGATGGTCGGGCTGTTCTGGCCATTAGTCGTATCGTCAATAACACGAGCATCCAGATTGATACGGACATGCTGGTAAAAAAGATCCGGGTGGCGCTGCTGGGGACCGGCAAGGTCGTCGTCGACGTCACCGCAGGCCTGGGTGGTCCCGAAGACCCTCTTGCGGCAGAAGCCAAGCGCGAACAGCAATTTCTCGGTACCCAGAAGGTGTCGGGCCGTCCGGATTACACGCTGTCGGGTAAAATTATCGAGAACCGCACTCGTCAGGGCAATCAGCGCGAGTCGACCTACGTATTCCAGATGGCCTTGGCTACCCGAGATGGCTTGGCCGTCTGGGAAGAAGAGAAGACGATCACCAAGCAGGGCAAGCGCGCTCCTGTGAGTTGGTGATCGGCCGAACTCGGAGAAGCGCCGAGAAGCGGAGTTTAAGCCGCGTGCCAAGAGAGGCTTGAGCACGCGGCGGGCAGCCAAATGGCCTAGTACCTCAGGGCTTGGTGGCGATCAGGCCGCTCCGGGCGGCTCCGCCGGGGAGTTCCTGACAATCGGTGAACCCGGTTTCTTGAAGCCAGTTTTCCATTTCACCCACGCCGTAGCAGCGGCCCTGTGTGGCGTGCATGAGCATTACCGAGTATTCCGCGACGTGAAGCGGGCCGGATTTGTCACGATTGAGGAAAGCGTCGTGGATGAGCAGTTGCCCTCCGGAGGGCAAGGCTTCGAACGATCGAGCTAGGAGTTCTCGGACGATGGGGATGTCCCAGTCGTGCAGCACATTGGAGTAGAGGTGGAGATCGTGTCCACGGGGCAACGGTTGGGAGAGCATGTCGCCCGCGACCACCTGAACGCGGTCGCTGAATCCGCGGGCCTCGATGGCTTGAGCACAGATTGTATCTACCGGGGGCTTTTCCAGGACGGTGGCTTTCAGTTCCGGGAAGTGGGCACAGAGCGAGCAAGCATAAATGCCCGATCCACCGGCGATGTCCAACAGGGAACGGGATTGCTGGATGGGTAGGTGTTCGGCAAGGGCTCGAGCCAGAAAGACGCCACGGCAATCCATGGCCTGGGTGAATTGGCGCGCGAAATCGGGCTTCTCCATGGCCTTGTGCCAGTCGGGTTGGGCCGATTGGCTGCCCCAGTTGGCGGGTTTGTCTGTCTGCAGGACTCGCAGGAGATCCTTCACCACGGGGCGATCTACCAGAGACTCGTAGTAGGGACCGAGGAACCACGGGGACGAGGAAACCAGATGCTCCCGAGCAGTCTCGGTCACTGCGTAGCGATTTCCACACGACTCGATGAGCCCCATGGCACGGAAGAGTGTGATCAACACGTCAGCAGGCCGCGGGTGGAGTTGGTGCCGAGAGCAGAGTCCTTCCAAGTCGGTCGGCTCTGCGGCCAGTGCTGTGAAAAAGTCCATTCGGACCAGTGCGAGAATGAGCAAATCCTCGGCGTATAGGCCGTCCCGATAGCGGTAGAGGGCCGTGGGATCGGTGGCGGATGCGGCGGTCAAGGAATGGCGCATGAGTCTTGGCAGGTCAGAGTGAATGGAAGGGAGCGCTGTTGCTGATGAGGGATGGTTTTCCATCGGGGATATTCTTCAGAACGGCACGTCGCCGTCGTCGATGGGGTCGGGATCGGGGTCGGGATCTCGGAATGGGTCGTGGTCTTGAGATCGGTCGGGACTGCTGCGTTGGCCTCGTGGAGACAGAGGTGCGACCGGGGCGTGGATCTTCCATTCCTCGACGAGAGTCTCCGGAAATTCACCCAGAAAACGGGACGCTGGTTGGAAGGCCTCGCCGGCTCCCGCCATGAATCGGAGCAGGGGGCGGCAGAGGTAGAGTTCGTCCTTGGCCCGTGTTAGCGCGACGTAGAAAAGTCGACGTTCCTCTTCCTCGCCGTCGGCAGTCTCTGCCGAGCGTCCGCTCGGAAATAGACCGTCGCAGAGCATGATGATGAACACGGCCCGGAACTCGAGGCCCTTGGCCTGATGGACTGTCGAGAGCTTGAGTCGATCCTCGTCGTCTCCGTCCCGTTGCTTGTTTTGCTCGGCTTCGATGTTGGACTGCAGAGCCAATTCCGAAAGGAAGAGACTGGTGTCTTCAAAGGAGTCGGCGTAGGCCGCAAGCTGGGCGAGGTCTTCCAGTCGGTTGCGGGCGTTTTCGTAAGTCTTGCGAAGGTAGTCCTCGTAGTCGGCCTCCAACACCCACCGGATGAGGCGACCGGGTTGCCCTCGACGCTCCGAACTCTCGCATTGGGCAATGGTGGCGGTGAACTGAGCCCAGGCCACCGCGGCTTTCTTGGGAACGGCGCGGCTAATGGCGCTGAGTTCGGGTGCGATGCGCCGAACTGCTGGCAGTGCACCGTCGTTGTCCGACACCTCGAACTCCGGCGTGGATTTCGACGTCGGAAGCAACCGGGCACTGAAAGCGTTCCAGAGGGTGTCTGCACTTTTCCCACCGACCCCGGGAAGCATCTGGGCCAGGCGTTTGAAGGCCAGCTCGTCGGAGGGGTTGACGATGAGCTTGAGGTAGGCCGCCACGTCCTTGATATGGGCTTGTTCGAAGAAGCGAATGCCGCTGGTGATGACGAAGGGAATGTTGCGGCGGGTCAGCTCCATTTGTAGTTCCAGCGCATGGAAGTGCGAGCGGTACAAGACGCAGACCTCTGACAGTGGTATTCCTTCGTCGCGCAATTCGAGGGCGCGTTGAGCAATGAAGGCGGCCTGTTCCCTGGCATCCGTCGAGACGATGAGGGCCGGCTTTTGACCCGATGGCCGATGGGCCTGGAGGGCCTTGGGGAACTGGCGCAAGTTGGCGGCGATGGCGGCGTTGGCCAGGGCGAGAATTTCCGGCGTGCTGCGGTAGTTGGTCTCGATCTTAAAAACCTTCGCTCCGGCATGGCGCTCGGGAAATTTCAGGATGTTGGCGAAATTAGCACCCCGCCAGGAGTAGATGCTCTGGGCGTCGTCTCCGACAGCCATGAGGTTGCGGTTCCGCAAGGTCAGGCAGTCGAGCAGCGTGGCCTGAAGGATGTTGGTGTCCTGGTATTCGTCCACCAGGACGAACTGGAAGCGTCGCTGGTAGGTCTCGGCGATGTCGGGGAAGTCTTGCAGGAGTCGCAACCACAGCACCAAAAGGTCATCAAAGTCCATCAGCCCAGCCTTGCGCTTGCGCTCAGCGTACTTGCGTTGGACGAGCCGGATGGAATCCATCACCCCGGCGAAGGGGCCTTCTTCACCGCCGGTCACTTCCTCCAAGGTTTGACCGGTGTTGACTTGCATGGAGAAGAGGTCCGACAGCGCCTCGGCCTTAGGAAAGCGGACGGCTTTCACGTCGATGGCCGCGTCGGTGATGCAGGCGTTGAGCAGATCCTTGGCGTCCTCGCGGTCGGCGATGGTGAAGTCGCGACGGTAGCCGAGTTGGTCGGCGTGCAAGCGCAGGATGCGGACTCCGATCGAATGGAAGGTGCCTCCCCAAAGGTCAGCCACACTGCCGCCAAGCAGGTCCCCGACCCGTTCCATCATTTCGCGGGCAGACTTGTTGGTGAAGGTCAGGAGGAGAATGCGGTCGGCAGGGATTCCGTGCTCGATGAGCCAAGCGACGCGGTAGGTCAGGGTGCGCGTCTTGCCGGCACCCGCACCGGCGAGGACCAGGCAGGGCCCCGGGGCCGCGGTGACCGCCTCATACTGCTGGGTATTGAGTTCCTGCGCGTAGTCGATCCGCAGGTTAGCCGGCGGACGGAAGGGGTTTAGTTGGTACTCACGCGCCACCCCTTGATGAAAGGGGCATACGGTCAAAATCCCAATCCGGAAATGACCGGGATTCAGTCCAATCGCTCGGGCTGCGGATAAGGCCCCATTCGGGAGATACCGGGTTCGGACGGGTTGCGACGCCGCTCGTTCAGTTGGGTCAGAAACTCAGGGAATGCTTCCGGCAGACGGGACCCTTTCAGATACGCTTCTGCAGCTTCTTTGTGCCCGCGAGCCCGGAGCGTGGCGTAGACGTGCAATTCGAACTGAAGCCCAAATTGCGCTGCTGCCTCCATATCTCCCAACGACTGAAGCACGGCGATGAGTGCCTCGGCCGTGGAGAATTGGTCCAGGCGTTCCTGAGATCGCAGCCAGTATCGACTGGCTCCGGTTTGGCTGAGGCGGACCAGGCGGCCCCAACCTTGGACGGCCCGCAGCATCTCACCCGCTTGGCCCCAGTTGCCATCCAACAGAAGAACCTGCGGAGCGGGTTGGTCGGCCGGGCGGGGCAGAAGGTTTTCCACCGGCTCGCCTTCCGGGTGCAGGATCCAGAGTTCGCGGTCGGGACGCGCGATGGCTTCGAGCGTCGGGGGATCGACGCGCTGATAAACATGCGTGCGCGAACCCTGAAGGGTGCGGGCCACCAGCTTGCCGGTGCTGGTGGGGCGCCAGTTCTCGCGGCGATGGATTAAGACGTCGACGGCCACTGGGCTCACGACGGGACGCAGCGCGGCGCAG
>Ga0209598_10004426_pt1 | contig 10340 bp, 10 predicted proteins | sample M_140807_EF_Meta_FD_187317 | JGI IMG/M metagenome (GOLD analysis project Ga0209598, IMG submission 187317) | Freshwater microbial communities from Lake Montjoie, Canada to study carbon cycling - M_140807_EF_MetaG (SPAdes) (version 2) | ecosystem: Environmental > Aquatic > Freshwater > Lake... | reverse complement strand
TGCTTTTGGCTTCTACAGTTTGCTTCAAGATTTGGATCGATAGTTTTTTACCACCTGTACCTTCTAAAGCTGATGTTGAACCTGCTTTAGTAGATGAATTGTCGCCAGAATATGCTTCTGCGATTTTGAACGGTGATAAAGCTTCTTCACCTGCAGTAGTTGTAGTTGTACCGCTTGATGCTTCTGCGTATCTTACTCTTAACGTGTGGATTTGTCCCACTGGACCAGTCATTGGCTGTACGCCTACTAATTCGTTGGCAATTACAGTTGGCATAACTCGTCTTATTACTGGTAGAATTACTCTGTTTAAAGTAGCAACATTGCCTGCAGAAGTGCTTCCAGCTGATGCTGATTCATTGATATACTTTCTAGTATTCTCAAGAGTCACATCCATAACAGATTTTCTGTTACCTTTTAGACCTTCTAACAATGCTGATTTTGTTTCTGACCAGCGTGCTTCTGTTAGTTCTGACATTTTATTTGTCTCCTATTTGTTTTGTTTGTTTATAAACCGGCAAGTCTTCGAATAGCAAATATATTGTTATCGAATACCTGTCTAACGTTAGTTTGTGTCTTGTCGCCTGTTACTTCAGTGCCTTCATTCAAAGCCTTTTTCTTCGCTGGTGCTGTACCGCCGTTTACTACTGATGGCATGTACTTGTCAAACGCTGATCTTAATTTTGCTGTTTGAACTGATTCCAGTAAGTTTTTCATTATTTCTTTTTGTTCAGTGTTAAGAGGAGCTGTAAGCTCACCAATAACTGCTGATCTCTCTGCTGCATCTTTTGCTGATTGGATTTCGGCGTCTTTTGCTTCAACCAATTTGGCATTCTCTTGTGCAGCTTTTTTCGCATCTTCTATTTGTTGGTCTTTGATCTTGACCACTTTTAGAAGTTTAGATGTTTCAGATTTTTCGTTCAAGTAGCTTGAAGCATACTCTTCTGAAAATGTCTCAAACAATCTGCGTCCAAAGTCGTTCTTACGAGCAGATTCAATGTCGCCTTTAAGTTGGCCAATTTCTTTGGTAAGAACTTTGCTAACTGTTTCAGTCACCACCGCTGAACTCTTCTCGATGAAATTCTTGCGAACTTTTTCAAAATGAGCCTTGGCTTCTCTGATTAAGCGTACTTTGGTCTCTGCTAGGTCTTGTTTGTCTTGATGAAACTCAGCTATTTCCTTAGATAGAGCTTCTACCACAAATTCTTCAAGTTTGCTGAAGTTTTCAGACACAACTTTTTGATCTGCGTGTAGTTCTTCGATCTCCGCTGCGAGTCTTTCAAACACAAAAGATTTCAGTGCATCTGTGTTTTCACGGATGGCCACTGCGTATTGTGCTTTGGCTTCTGCTAATTGATTGCGATCTTCTGCAAATTCAGCAATTTCCACTGCTAATTTTTCTGACACTAACTTGTCCACAGCATCAATTAGTTGCTGTTTGTCGTGTGCATACTTTTTAGCAAACTCTTCACGAAGTTCTGCTGTGGCTGCTAATTTATTTTCATTAATTTTAGCATTCCAAGCATTTTCGATTTCAGCTCTGATCTCTTTGGAAACAACATTGTTTTCAAAAAGCGATTTCAGTGCATCTAACATTATATTTTCTCCTATTTGTTTAACGGAGTTTACTGATGATATTCACCAGTTGTTCCTTTAAGTATTCTTGTGCCTGTGTGTCCCTTGCGATGTTTAAAGCTCTATAACCACCTCTTGTGTTCAAAAGATGTTCATAAATTGGTGTTGGATAGGCTCCCGGAGCTGACGGTTGAGCCACTATGTCCACAGTGATGATTTCAAAATCACTCACTTGTCCGGATCCGTCTTCTTTGACGTTGCCTGAACCACGCGACGAGACTCCCAGTTTAACTCCGCTTTCCAGCATTGTTTTAACTAGTAGTCCCATCGGCGTAGGTAATATTTTTAGTTTGCCGTGTCCATTTGGGCCGTCCATCCACATGCTTGACAGCATATGACTCACACGGTCCAAATTGATATTAAGTCCTTCTGGATGATCCACTTCGCCCAACACTGAATAACCACCTTTGATCTGATCGTTGAGTGTGTTGACAGCCCTACCGATTTCACTAACAGGATACACTCTTTGGTTGGCATTTTTCACGCCTCCCTGAATGCAGATACCTTTCATGTAAAGGCTCTTACCCCCGTTTTTGTCCTCTGTAGACTCCACGATCAAGCCTGCTTGATCGAATGTCAATGTTTCACGTAATGTTAACATCTTTTACTTTATAAGTCCTTAACTGTACTATTTGCTACCCACAACACTGGTCGAATTGTCCGACTTGTCAGCATTTTCTGGGCCTTTGGCTTTTACCAACTTGATAGATGCGCCAGGCGTATTAATATTGCCTCCGTCATTCAACTCCGCTTTTGGAGCTGGTCTACCTTTTTCTTCTGAACCTACGATGTCAACAGCTTTTCCGCCCATTGATTTCGCTTGCTTAGGAGTTGGAGATTTTGCGTTGTCAGAATGGTCAGCATGTTTCACTGCCACTTTGTCCACGTATTCTCTCATTCTTTCTCTTTCGCTTTTGTCTTCAGAGTTGGCTGGTTGTGTGCCAAGTGCGGAAGTTGCTACTGGTGCTACTTCCTCTGCATTTGGTTGAACTTCTGTTGCTACGGCTTCTTTTTCAGCTTCTTTATCGCCTTCACCGTCTTTAGCATCTTCTTTGTCGCCTTCGTCTGACATTAATTTTTCAAACTCGGCTTTTAGTTCTTCCACTGCATCTTCTAAATCAACTATTTTGTTTTCGATGTCTGCATCCGCAGGTTTTTCTTCACCTTTGTGTTCAGCATCTTTTTCGTCTTCGATGTCTGCGATCATGTCGTCAGAGGCATCTCCGCCTACTTCAGCAGTTATTGGAGCAACTGCAACTGGAGCAACTGCAACTGGAGCAATTGTTTCAGCAGCAACTTCTTCAGTAGATTCTTTTTTCATTTCTTCTTTAGAATCTTCTTTGTCTGCTTTTTTCATTTCTTTATCTTTTTTAGCTTCTTCCACAGCAGTTTCTTCCACTGCTATATCAGCTAAATCTGATTCTAATAAATTTTCGTAGATCGAACGTGATTTCTCAACTACTATTTCGTGAAATAGAGCTTCTGCACCAGTTCTGTCATCTGCGGTAAGTTTTTCAAGCATTTGCTCGAATTTATTGGTTGTGTTTTCTGACATTAGTGTCTCCTTGATTGTTGGTTAGTTTATTGATAAGGCTGTCTCCTTTATTTAACAAAATTTTTAAAAAGTGGGTAGATATAGGTCGATTTTGACTGGTTTTACACAGGTTTTGGTCTGCAAAAGCTGTTGCGAAAATCTGACACCCGCATTTCGGAGTAATTGCGATATTTTTTAAAATCTTCTGCTTGATAGCCTGCTCCACTGTCTGGCACCACCCTAATGTATTGGTTTTTGGGGTTTTTCTGTATCACAATGCCGGTTTGACGCTGCCAATTGCCGTGATATGTGGCTGGATCTGTGTTGTTGCGGTAGTTGCGTGTGCTGCCATAAAGGTTGTTGAGTTTGCCCTCTGCAGTGCCCACATAATCAAACCCTAATATATAAAGTGTGGTGTGCTGATGTGAAGTGGCCAACCACAGTGCTGTGGGTCCTGAACTCCATCCTTGACTGGGTTTGAAAAAATTCAATCCTTTGAACTTTTCCATGTTTTTGTTGGGATTGGTCCACACAGGGTTTTGCAGTTGCCATTGGCTTTCACAAATCTCCACAATCATCTTGGCATCCACTGCCACCAAAAAATCTGGTCTAAATTCACGATACAGTGCATTGCAACCATAAATTTTGCCCCATTCACGCAGATAATCCAGGTTGATATTTTTGCGACTCAGTCCATTGCCCACCACAAAAGCAATGTTGCCATCCACTGGTGGTCTGTGTTGAGGTGTGGGTGCAACAGGTGTGTGCTGATGAGGAGCAGGCTGCACTGTTGTGCTATGACCCTGCTTGGTCAGTCTGTGCTGTGCTTTGTCAGAGTTACGCTGATGTTTGATGGCTTTCCACTGTTCTTTGGTGTATAAAGATTTGTCTAATTTGGCCATGCTTGGCTGTTCAGGTTAGGCTGTGGGTTGAGTGCTGGCGATACTGTACATGTTTCTCACAAATTCCAGTTCTTTTTGCTGTTCATTGTTGTGAAATTCACTGGCTTTGCGAGCTCTGTTGATTTGTTTCAGAGTAAATCTAGTTTTGCGAGTGTCTGTGGTGCCAATAATGGATTGATCATGCTGAGGATCATACATTTTGTGATCAGAGGTGTTCACATCATTTTTGTCAAAATAGAAAATTTCACGCAGTAGCATGAAATTATTTATGCTTATGTGGTGGGAGTTGTGCCTGGAGTGGCGCCAGCACCACCTGTGGTATCTGTGGGTTCCACTGGAGCAGTGGTTTCTGGTTCTTGTGCTGCTAAATCCTGCTGTATGTTGGCAGAGCTGATGCCTGCGCTGCGCATTTCAGCAGCTGATGCAGTGGGTTTAACTTTGAATTTCTCATCATTTTCTTCACGCCATAATCTTTCGTTTTCAGCCAATTCATCTGCACTCATGCCCAAAAATCTCATCAGTGCATATCTGTTGCTGATGTAAGGCAGTGCTGCCACTTGACTGAATGTTTGGATTCTGTTGTTGTCCAATTCTGCTTGTCTGTAAGAAGCAAAGTTTTGTGGAGTTTGAAACTTGATATCAAACATGCTCACATCAATGTTGACTCCTTTTTCCAAAAGATATTTTTTAAAATCGTTGTTGAATTCATCTGCGACCAAGTTCTGTAATCTTTCACAATAGTTGTTGAATCTCAATTCTTGAATGTAAGCAGTGCCCACTCTGCCATCTGTGTACTGTGCATTGCTGTCATCTGGTCCTGTGGGCAGGTATGAGCTGGGAATACGCAATCCACGCAGCAGTTTATTAGTAAAGTATTTTAAATCATCAATTTCACCAAGGTTGGTACCGCCTGGCAGTGTTTCCACTTTTGATCCGCGACCTTCTGCTGTCTGAGGGAAGAAAAAGTCTTCATTGATGGATAATGGATTGTAGGCAGAATCTATCACATTGGTTCCACCGCCTGTAGATGATGGAATACGTCTTTGATGAATTTCTGTTTTGACTCTTTCCACAAACTGCATGGCCAAGTGTGAAGGCATATTGCCCACGTCCACATAGAACACACGACGTTCTGGAGCTCTTTGCACCCTATAAATGATAATTGCGTCTTCCAATAATTCTTTTTGTTTGTACACTTTAAATATGGACTCTAATAAAGAATTTCCAAATGGGAAATTATTGTCCAGTCCTTCACTCAAACTCAAATGTATCACATGTTCTGCACTCACAGCAGTTTCTTTCAAACTGGTGGTGAATCTTGATCCAGACTGTTCGGGGCTCATGCCCACCATACCACGCACACTGCCTGCCAAATAGCCAGAACCACCTGCTGTGATATTGTTGTTGGTTTCGTATGGAGTGGTAGCAATCAAATCTTTAAAATTTAAATTTATGTCACGTATCATGTACTGTTCTGGTTTCTTGCCTTCTGATTCATTCACAATGATCTTGGTCACTTTGGCTGGATCCACATGGAACCATTTTTTAGTTTCAGGATCTTTGATAAAGAAAGCATCACCGTACTTGAACACATTACGGAATATTCTAAAAATTCTCTTGTTGAAATTGTTCAGTTTGCACCATTGCTGTAGATATTGTTTCAGTATGGTGATTTCTGCATTGGTGGCAGGTTGTTTGAAATTCAGTTTAAAATTTGTGTCATTCTGTTTGTTCAGTTGCGAACAAAATTCAGCCAGGATGTCCAAGGCTGCATTCACTTCGGAATCCATGTCCATCACATTGTATTGTCCATAGCGTTCCACTCTGTTGGGTGATCCCACATACACATCTGGCAAATAAGAACTGTAGTTGGTCTTGGCTGGACCTGCCATGCGACCTGTGCGAGTGTAGATCTCGTTGTCACTCACTTGATTAAAATATCTTTTCCAACTCATATTATGTAATTTCTCCAACTGCTGTAGCAGTGTCTCTTTGATATCTTTTGCTGCCTTCTAGCACATAAAGAACTTGCTTCATAGTCATATTTAACTCTTCCAGCTTGTCAGCTGAAGTTTTTCCTGAGGCTGACACTGTGCTGCTCATATTGTTTTGTACCTTAGCAAAAGAGTCTCCCAGACTGTTTAATGCTTCAGTATAGCTGTCTATTTTACCTTTGTCAAGTGAATCCAATGTGGCATTGATGTTTTTGGCAAATGATTCTATGTTGATGTCTTTGATCTGACCAAAACCACCAGTGCTGCCAAATACCGCCATGGCACTGGCCAGTTCTTTGACTCCTTCGCCCACACTTTTTAATCTGTCACCATCCACATCTGCCACTTTGCCCAATCCTGTGCCCAATTTTTCCAGAGCGCCTCCCATGAGCCATGTGGCTCCAGCCAGTGCTGCACCTATGCCAACTACTGCCAAAGATAGTATTCCTATGGCTTTGGCAGATGCCACTGCACCACCAGCACTGAGCATTTTGCCGGCTACGCCTGAGCCTGCTGTTTTGCCTGCTGCTGCTGCAGGTGCTGCTGTGCTGCTGCCAGACATTAGATTAGATCCCATGCCCAGGACCTTGCTGCCCATATTCATGCCGCCTTTTACAATTGCTGCACTGCCGCGTGCCATGCCATACAGCAACAATGTGCCTAGAGCTATTTTTAATGCCTGTCCAAATTGGCCAAAATCAATATTAATTTTATCCAATTGTTTTCCAAGATAGCTGAAAGGCATTGTGACAACAGTGATGACATCAGACATGGCAGACAATCCAAATCCAACTGCTTCCAGTGCTGGAGATATCAAGTTGATAAGAGCGTTTCTAAATTTTTGCATTTGACTGTCAAAGTTGGTCAAGGCTTTTGTGGCATCATTCTGTGCTTCCTGCTGTTGTTTGGTGGCTTCAGTGGCTTGTGATTGATATTCGGTCAAACTCAACAATGACGCCTGCGCCAGATACATGTCATTGCCTGTGATGGCAGCTGCAGTGGCTAACCCTTGTAGAGATTCTCTATTAGCATTTGCTCCGGCAGCAGCTCTTCTCATGCCTGCTGCAAATTCTGCGGAACTCACAGAACCATTGCGTACTCCTGCTGCTAGATTCACCAATTCTGGGGAGGTGCTGGCCAGCATTCTTCCAAACTCACTCACAGGATTGCCTCCTGTGACTATCATTTCTTCAATGGCCGATTTTAATTTGGGATCTACATTTCCCAGTCCTGCCACAATTGCTTGTAGATTGGCTTGGGCGTCTTTGTCCATGGTGGCCATGAGTGATTTTAATCTGAGATCCTGTCCTTGACGTTTGAGTTCTTCGCTGAGTTGTTTTCTGCTCTGTCCTGTGACTCTGCTCAACATGTCCAACTGCAGAAGATAATCTTTGCTGCCGTCTGTGAGATCTTCTTGACTCATCTGCTGAGCTTTGCCTAGACTGGTTTGTATTTCCAAATAATCTGTGATATAATCTGAAGTTTCCAGCATGGTGAATCCCAATCTGCTCAATGTGGGTTGGAAATCTCTTTGAATATTTCTGCTGACGTTGGTGAACACTTTCACACCTCGACTCACACTGCCACCCAACAAGCCAAATGTGCCAGTGTTGGCCAACACCTGTTCTTTGAAAAGATCCAGACTCAATCCAGCTTCAATGGCTGCCATACGAGAACCAAATATGCCTGCACCAAAATCAGCGCCTTGTTGACTGAGTTCTCTGAACACGTCCACTTGACGATCTACTTCGTTCACCAAGGCCAATATGCTGCCATAGAACAATGCCATGCTGGGATTGAGTTTGCTCATCACTGAAGCCAACGGCTGTACCAAGTCGCCAAATTTGCGACCAGTCACCATCAGTGAATGACCAAAATCCTTGATGCCTTGCGACAACACCTTGCTTCGGTTCTGTAATTTTTCAAATTGATTTTCGGTATTTTTGGATTGTTTGCGCAGATCATCCAACCCTTTGGCTGACTTTTTAGCAGTGTCAGCCACTTTGGCTCCAGTGCCGGAACCTCTGCCGCCCAATGCATCCACCAATTTTTTCAGAGTGGCTTCAGTGGCAGCATTCTGCAGCACAGCATCGTCCAAATCCGAGCCGGGAGCTTTTATTTTTACTTCATCTGCCATTAATTAAATACCCAGTTAATTCTGATTATAAATACACACATATTATAAAAACATGCGAATTATACACTTATTTATACGGAGGTAATAATGCCAGAAAATACAAACCCATCAGCTGTTAATAATCCTTTACAGAAGTATTTTAGACAGCCCAAAAACTATCTGAGACTGCCCAGCCGTGGCAAATACTATCCTGCAGGCGCATTGGACATGCCAGTCACAGGTGAATTGGCAGTGTATGCCATGACTGCCAAGGATGAGTTGACTTTCAAAACTCCGGATGCACTGATGAATGGTCAGGCCACTGTGGATGTGATACAAAGCTGTGTGCCCAACATCAAGAATGCTTGGTTCATGCCCAGCATTGACATAGATGCTGTGCTGATTGCCATCAGATTGGCCACCTATGGTGAAAAGCTGGACATCAATATCACTGTGCCCAACACCACCATCAAGAAAGATTACACCATGGACCTACGCACAGTGTTGGATGATCTGTTGCTGGCCAAGTTTGAAGAACAACTCACAGTGGATGGAGTGCGCATCACAGTGAAACCGCTCAACTACAAAGAATTCACCGAAGGTGCCATCAAAACATTTGAAGAACAAAGAATTTTCAATGTGGTGAATGATGACAAATTGGATGAACAGACCAAAGTGAACATGTTTCATCAGAGCTTTAGAAAGCTCACAGAGATCACCATCAGACTGGTGGCCAACACAGTGAGCAGCGTGGAAGTGGAAGGTCAAACAGTGACTGATCCCAAGTTCATTGCAGAGTTCATCGAAAAGGCTGACAAGAATTTTTACACCAGCATAGTGGATCATGTGACCAGCAATCGCAACAGATTCGCCATCAAGCCACTGAGAGTGCTCAGTACCGAAGAAGACATCAAGGCAGGAGCTCCCAAAGAGTTTGAAGTGCCTGTAACTTTTGATCAATCAAATTTTTTCGCATAAAGATCCTAGCCAAGTCTCTGCCGGAAATTTTAAAGGAAGTGGATATCTTAGAGAATGAAACCAAAAACTTTCGCTTGGAATTGATGCGATTGTGCTGGTACATGCGTGGCAGTGTCACAGTGGATGATGTGTTTGCATTTGCTGTGGAGGATCGTGAAATCATCAGCAAAATCGTCAAGGACAATCTGGAAACCACCAAAAAAAGCGGATTACCATTCTTTTAATCGCCCAGCACGGCATCACAAACCAAATAATATATTTTAATAGTGCCAAGGTCAGTGTAAATAATCTTACGATGAGAGTGTACACACAGTCAAACGTGAATCACACCATACCGGACCAGGCCCATTGGTGGCCTTGTATCACCACTGAACCAGTGGCACATGAACCTGCTGTGGTTCAACCCTTGCTGATCACACACACAGCAGCACTGCAACACTATCAGCATGCCATCACAGATCTGCTCACTCAGCCCATTCAGTGTGTGGGACGTCACACAGCAGAACGTCTGAGACTGTGTGGCTTTGAACACATACGCTGCCGACTCAAAGCTGAGGACGTGACGATCCACACCAACACCACGTGGTTGCACGGCGACCACCACGCTAGAAATTTTGCTGAAGATGCCAGAGTCACTGCGATTCAGACTCATCGCAGTGTGTTGAATCACCACAACATTGAAAAATTGTTGAGTTCAGAACCCGACAGCATACATGTGTACAGTGCTCAGGTGCTCACTGTGTTGCAAACCAGATCTTGGCCTCGCACCACCTTGTACACAGTGCCTTCGGCACCTGCGGACAAAAATTTGTGGCACACAGTGCTGCAGTTTGATCCCAGCGATCCACTCAACTGAAATCAACCATATGGAAATAATTTTGGGAATTTTTGTGATTGTGATGGCTGCTTACATAATATTCAGAAACGAAGATTAACCCACAGAGGACAACACCATGATAGAACACATACTGACCATATCCACATTGTTGCTGATAATAGTGGTGGCCTTGCATATTGTGGACTCCGACACTGATAAAACCACAAACAGAAAAGATCAATCTCGTATCAAGTAGTGGACGAACCAGTTCGTCCAAGTGATCGCTGCGCTCTCACTGTTTGAATCAATCAAGTTGCGAAGCAACTGCTCGCTCATACAGATAGTGGATCCATACTTCTCCCAGAAC
>Ga0209598_10004424_pt1 | contig 10343 bp, 4 predicted proteins | sample M_140807_EF_Meta_FD_187317 | JGI IMG/M metagenome (GOLD analysis project Ga0209598, IMG submission 187317) | Freshwater microbial communities from Lake Montjoie, Canada to study carbon cycling - M_140807_EF_MetaG (SPAdes) (version 2) | ecosystem: Environmental > Aquatic > Freshwater > Lake... | reverse complement strand
TGTAGGTGAGCACGCCGCTGCTGAGCAGGTTGTTGTACGGGAACTCCGACTCGCCCAGACCCGGCGAGGTGGCCGCGGTGCCTGCCTGACCCAGACCGTTGCCGGATGCGCCGGGCTGCACGTTGTCCCAGCCGCGACCATAGAAGGGCACGCCCACCACCAGCTTGGACGCGGGCACGCCGCCCTGACCGGGGTTGCCCACCAGGTATCCCTGCACCGACGCGCTGACCGACCACTTGGCCGACGACGGATTCGGGTCCACGTTCGCCATGGGCGAGTTGAAGCCCGTGGTGCTGTCCCAGCCACCATGGAAGTCGTAGGACATGAGGTTGATCCAGTCGACCACATCGGAGATGGCCTTCGGGTTCAGGTTGGCGATGTTGCCGTCACCGGCGGGGGCAGCGATGCTGAGGTAGTAGGTGTGGCCGTCGATGGCGCTCTGCCGGTTCATCTCGGCGCGCAGCGCCTTCAGCAGCAGCACGTAGTTGGCGCTGTCGGTCGCTGCATCACCGATGCCCGACTGCTCCAGGCCGCCGCCGCCCGGATATTCCCAGTCGAGATCGATGCCGTCGAAGCCGTAGCGCACCATCACGTACACCGCGCTCTTGGCGAAGTCGGTGCGCTTCTGCGCATCGCGTGCGATCGAGAAGAAGGGCGTGCTCAGCGTCCAGCCGCCGATCGAGATCATGGTGCGAAGCTTGCTGTGCGTGGCCTTCAGCTCGCGCAGCTGGGCGAAGTTGCTGCCCGCGTTGGAGGCGGGGGACATGGTGAGCGCCGACGCGGCGGTATCCGCGCGCGCATCGGCCCACTCGTCGAACAGTGCCACGCCTGCGGTGCACTGCGTGCCCGCCGGCTGCTGCAGATAGGTGGCGTAGTTGGCGTACTTCCAGCCGCGATAGCTGGACACGATGCGATCCCACGACGCGGGCATGGTGCGGTCCACCGGCACCAGGAAGGCGTAGTTCACCACGTTGATGCGATCGGCGCGCAGCTTGGTCACGGGGAAGTTCTTCTGATAGATGCCCCAGTTGGGGTAGTAGCCGACGATCTTGCGCTGCTCCACGGTGGGCATGCGCGCGTAGCTGTCGGTGTCGGTGCTGGTGGGGCAGGCGCCGTAGTTCAGCAGCAGCAGGGCCGTGTCGCCGTTGTCGGTGATGCCGCTGCCGTCCAGGTCGTAGGCGGAAGGTTCACCGAAGGAGAGCAGCAGTTCCGCCATGTCGCCCGAGTCCACGGTGCCGTCGCCGTTGCCGTCGCCGGCGCAGTTGGACACGCTCAGTGTCAGTGTGGCGGTCGCGGAACCGGCCGCATTGGTGGCCTTGATCACCACGCTGGTGGTGGCGGCCGTGATGGGCGTGCCGCTGATCAGACCGGTGGCGGTGTTCACGCCAAGGCCGCTGGGCAGTCCGGTGGCATCGAACGATGTGGGAGTGCCCGATGCCGTGATCTGGTACGCGAACGCGCTGTCGACGAAGGCAGTGGCGGTGGTCGCGCTGGTGATCGCGGGGAGCGTGCCGCTTCCACCACCACCGGTTCCACCGCCACCACCTCCGCCACTCGCGGACCCGTTGATGCTGAGGTTGGTGGGCTGCAGGCCGGCCGGCGTGAAGCTGGCCGAGCATCCCACCGTGATCGAGGCGCCGGCGGCGATGGTGCCGTTCCAGCTGGCGTTGGTCACCACGAAGTGGTTGCCCACATGGCTGGTGATGGTGCCGTTCCACAGGTCGCCGATGGTGGCGCCCCAGTCGAACTCCAGCGTCCAGCCATTGACGGGTTGCGCGGTGTTGTTGGTGATGGTGAAGGTGCCGTTGCCACCGCCATACCACTGGCTGGCGAAGCCGAAGCTTGCGGTGGCCGCGAACGAAGGAGCTGCCGCGAGCAGCAGCGAAACGATGACAAGCAGGATGCGCTTCATGTGCAGGATCCCCATGAAAGGAGGAGGAGAGCGACGTCACCACCGTCGGTGATGCCGCTGCCGTCGAGGTCGTAGGCCGAAGCCTCGCCGTAGGAGAGCAGGAGTTCCGCGAGATCGCCCGAGTCCACGGTGCCATCAAGGTTGCCGTCGCCCATGCAGGCGCTCACGGTGAGCGTGAGCGTGCCGCTGGTGGTGCCGCTCGCGTTGCCGGCCTGCATGGTGATGGTCGAGGTGCCGGCTCGCACGGGTGTGCCGCTGATGACGCCCGTGGAGGTGTTCACGGCAAGGCCCTCAGGCAGGCCTGTGGCGCCGAACACATTCGGATTGCCGGTGGCCGTGATCTGGTACAGGAACGGCGCGCCCACGCTCGTCGCGGCGGCTGGTGCGCTGGTGAACACCGGCGGAAGCGTGGCCACGGCGCCGGTCGCCACAAGGCCGGTGGGCTGCAGGTTGGGCGTGGCGAACGAGGCCGTGCAGCCGATCTCCACGAAGGCGCCTGGCTCGATGCGCGCGTTCCATTCGGCGTTCTTCACCACGGTGTTGGTGCCCGACTGGCTGACGATGGTGCCGTTCCACACGCTGTTGATCTGCGCGCCCCAGTCGATGCCAACGGTCCACGAAAGGATGGGCTGGGTGCCGTTGTTGGTGACGCGGATGGCGGCCTGACCACCGCCGATCCACTGGCTGGTGAGCGTGAAGCGCACATCCGCCTTCACCGTGCTGACGGTGGGGTTGCCGTAGTCCACGCCACCGAAGTCCAGATCACTGGTCGACAAGAACACCTCGCCCGCCGGATCGATGCGCTGCCAGATCACGTACAGCACGTGACGACCCACACGCGTGGGCAGTTGCAGCGTCATGTAGTAGTTGTTGCCGGTGGTCATGCACATGCACTGCGAGCTGTTCTGGCCGCAGCTGCCCGACAGTTTCGCGGTCTCGCCGCCGGGGATCAGTTCCAGATCCGACCACTTCAGCGGCAGGCGCGGGTCGTAGCCGTCGCGGGTGATGTAGGCGGTGAAGGTGCTGGGATCATGCGGCGTTGCTGCGTAGAAGCGGCAGACGCGCGGACCGGGCACCACCTTGGTGGCGGGCCAGTCCACGCGTGCCAGATTCAGTCCGGCGTACTTGTCGCGACCGGCGCCGGCCAGTTGTCCGTCCGGAATCAGGCTCTGATAGTTGCGGTTCGGCGCGAGTCGGCTGACCTCATGCCAGTCGTAGAACGCCTGCGTGCCCGCCACCGCAATGGCCGCGCGCGCGGCCTCGGTCTGCGGCGTCTCCGGGTTCTCCAGGAAGATCGAGTACACGCGGCTCACCGGGTCGGCCATGGATCCGTGGCCGAGGGCACTGAGCGTGACGGCGAGCAGTGAGAGGATGGAGGTGATCGTGTTTCGCATGGGAATTTCCTTCTCTACGAGGATCGGTGGGTGGGTGTGAGACGGTGTTGCGTGGAATTACGGCAGCACGCCCGCGATCTGCTGTCCGTTGTCGTACACGGGGATCTTCAGCGTCTTCGCCACGCTGGCGTTGCCCAGGCCCAGACCGCCGAACGAGGGATCGTTGGACGCACTCCACGCCGTCGCCGGCACGCCGGTCTTCAGGCTCATGCGGAACTGCGCCTCGCGCCAGTACGACGATCCGGTGCCGGGCTGCACCATGCTGCCCTCGAAGCTCACGTCCACGTAGTAGATCTTGCGCGTGGCGTCGTGCACCTTCAGCGCCGGCGCCACCGTGCCGTTCTGCACGTAGTTGGCGTTGATCACCACCGCGGTCTGGTCGTAGCCCGCGGCGAAGAGCTCGCTCAGGTCCACGAAGTAGCGGAACGACAGGTGGGTGGAGCCGACCGCCGGGAAGGCGGAGCGGTTGTTGAGCAGCGCACGGATCTCGGTGAAGCCGCTTCCCTGCTGGTTGATCGAGGCTTCCACGAAGAACTCGTCATCCACGTTGCCCGCTTCCGACGCGGGCGGGAAGTCGGACAGCGGAAGGCCCGCGGTGTCCTGCGCCAGGCGGGCCACGGCGCCGGTGAATCCGGCGTTGTAGTCCATGGCGACCTCGTTGCAGATGTAGTTGCTGCGGTCATCCACATAGGACGTGTCGGTGGCCGCCGAGGGGCCGCCCACCAGCGCGCCGTACAGGATGTGGCGGCTGGCCGCGGGGGTGGTCATGCTGCCTGACCACGCTCCGTGCGCGCCGCGATGGTGCGGGTTCACGGGCGGATTCACGCCGAAGCCAACCACGTAGCTGCGCGCCGCGGGGTTCTTGCCCAGCATGTAGTCGACCTGCGTGCGCGCAAAGTCACGGTAGCGCGTGCCCACGTCGCCCACGCGATCGGCGTACACCAGGGCCAGGAACGCGGTGTTGGCGGCGTAGCGCAGCGAACCCCACTGGTCGAGCCACGCAAGGCCGCCCGGCGTGGTGGCGATCTTCGCGCCGTTGTAGCCGACGGTCCAGTAGTCGAGCCAGTTCTGCGCGGCGGTCTTGTAGACGGCCTTGCCGGTGAGTTGGGCCAGCAGCACGGTGGTGCCGTAGGTCTTGTCATCCCAGTTGTGGGTCCACTTCAGCGGCAGGCCCGAGAGGTTGGATGCGTAGATCGCCTCGGCCTTGGCCAGATAGGTCGCCTCGCCGGTGGCGCGGTACATCCACGCGGCAGACCACGCCAGCTCGTCGTAGTAGCCCGACCACGAGTTGTAGTACGTGGCGGCGTCGGTGATGGAGTCGCTGTACTTGCCGCGGTAGGTGTCGGCGAAGGCGAACAGCGTGCGCGCGTGCGCCAGCAGCTTCGCCGAGTACGCAGGATCACTCGTGCGGAACAGGATGGACGCGGAGGCCAGTGCCGCAGCGGACTCGCCGGCCAGGTCGGAACCCGGCTTGGCAGCGGTGATCGCGTAGGCGGGCCGCGCCATGGTCATGGTTTCGGCGGGGCCCCAGTAGCCGTGGTCCAGCGAGCCGTTGCCCACCTGGCCGTACAGCACGTTGTCCGCGGGATGCGCCTTGATGATGAAGTCGGTGCCCCAGCGAATCACGTCGCGAAGTGCGGCCGTCTGGCTGGTGCGGTCGTAGGCGGTTCCGTACTCGATGCCGCCCCAGGCGAGCAGCGAGAGCGAGGCAGCCATGGGCAGGCCGAACTTCACGTGATCGCCTGCATCGTGGTAGCCGCCGGTCAGGTCCACGCCGACATCGCTTCCATCAGCGAGGCCCGAATCGCCGCGCCACGGCACGCGGAAGCCGCTCGGCAGCTTGCCCGACTTCTGCGCGTCGAAGAAGTACAGCGACTTCTGCAGCACTTCGGCGTAGTTGAAGGTTCCGGGCGCGCTGGCCGGCGACACGGTGAGCGTGAGCGCCTGCGTGGCGGTGCCTGCGGCGTTGGTCGCCGACAGCATCGCGTTGGAGGTGGCCGCCGCGATGGGCACACCCGAGATCAGGCCACTGGTGGTGTTCACCGAGAGACCCGAGGGCAATCCGGTCGCTCCGTAGGCGGTTGGCGAACCGGACGCCACGATCTGGTAGCTGAACTGCGCGCCCACGGTGCCAGCGGCGCTGACGCTGCTGGTGATCACCGGAGTGGTGGCGCCGCCGGTGGTGCCACCGCCGCTTCCGCCGGTGGTTCCGCCACTGCCTCCACCGGTCGTGCCACCGCCAGTCGTTCCGCCGCCCGTGGTTCCGCCACCGGTGGTGCCGCCAGTCGAGCCGGAGCACGGGCCCCAGTTCAGCAGCAGCAGGGCCGTGTCACCGCTGTCGGTGATGCCGCTGCCGTCGAGGTCCCACACCGACGCCTCGCCATAGGAGAGCAGCATCTCGGCGAGATCCGCGGCGTCCACGCTGCCATCCAGGTTGCCGTCGCCCTCGCAGGTGCCGACATCCACGCTCGAAAGCGTTCCGACGGCGCTTGCATCGGTCACGCTGGCGCCCGTTGCGCCAGAGAGCTCGACCAGAAACTGAACCGGAGCAGCCAGTCTCTGTGCGGGCACCGTGATCGAGAGCGTCTTCGCCGTCTCGCCAGCCGCGAAGGCCAGCGTGCCGGCACCTGCGAGGTAGTTCACGCCAGCGATGGCCGTGGCGTCCTTGGTGCTCCACGCCACGCTCACCGCCGAGGCGGCCGCGGCCGACAGTCGCACCGAGAAGTTGATCGACTGGCTGGGGTTGGTGGAGGTGATGCCGCCGCCCAGCGAGCCCGCCAGGCTTGCGCGGATCGCCGACATGCGCGACTCGTTCACCGTGGTCCAGTCATCGTTCAGGATGCCGCCGGTGTCGCCGCTGTTGGGGTTCAGGCTCCAGTAGGTCCAGCTCATGCCCAGTTCGCCCGCGGCCAGATCCTTGGTGCCGTTCAGGTCGAAGTCGCCGTCCACGTAGTCGGTGAGCTTGTCCATCCACTGCTGGTCGCTGACGGTGGCCATCTTGCTGCCGAACTCGCCGAGCAGCAGCGGAGCGGTCTTGTTGCGGTAGATGTAGCCCCAGTGCGCGTACCACACGTCGTCCAGGTTGTTGGGATAGGTGGGGTCGCTGAACCAGGTCTGCGCGAACACGCTCGCGGGGTAGTCGTGCATCGAGTACACGAGCTTGTTCGACACACCCAGCACCACCGGGTAGGAGGCAACACCCTTCAGGTTGCCGCCCCACCAGGTGGTCTGGTTGTTGTACTTCTCCACGCCTTCCACGATGATCAGCCAGTCGGGGTTGGCGGCCAGCACGGCGTTGCCGCAGCGCTCGGCGGCCTTGTTCCAGTCGGTGGCCGCGCTGCTGGTGCCCCAGCTGGCGGTGCGCTTGGGTTCGTTGAACAGGTCGGCGCCGATCACCGTGCTGTTGCCCGCGTAGCGGCGCGCCAGCATGGTCCAGTCGTCGATCCAGCGCTGCTCGGTGTAGTAGCTGTCGCCGGCGACGTACCACACATCCTCGCTGAGATAGTTGTCAGCCTTCGCCGAGTGGCGGTCCAGGATCACGCGCAGGCCGATCTGGCCGCAGTAGGTGATGACCTTGTCCATGCACTCGATGGGGCTGAGGCCCTGCAGGTCGGGGTTCTGCGCGAAGTTGATGCTGTTCGTGGCAACGCCCGAGCGCAGCATCTCGTTGGAGAAGGGCAGGCGCAGGGTGTTGAAGCCCAGGCTCTTCACCTGGTCGAGCATGGACTTGTAGCCGCGCGACCACAGGCCGTGCAGCGCATGGTTGCCCGTCTCGAAGCCGAACCAGTTCACGCCCGCGATGCGCACCGCGTTGCCGCTGGCATCCACGATCTGGTTGCCGCGGGTGCTGAAGTAGCCACTGTTCGAAGTGCCGCCTCCGGTGCCGCCGGTGCTGCTCGACACGATCAGGCTGGCATCCTCGATGGTCATGGATGGGGTCGTGCCGCCGCCGCCCGTGCCGCCACCCGTTCCGCCGCCGGTGCCACCGCCGGTCCCTCCACCGGCGGAGGCACCCTTCAGGATGATGTTCGTTGGCAGCACGCCCGCCACCGCGCTGTTCACCGTGCAGCCAACCTCAATGGTGGCGCCAGTGGCGATGGTGGCGTTGTAGGCGGCGTTCGCCACCACGTAGTGCGTGCCCACATGGCTTGTGATGCTGCCGTTCCACAGACTGGTGACGTCGGCGCTCCAGTCGAACTCCAGCGTCCAGCCCTGCAGGCTCTGCGCCGAGGTGTTGGTCAGCTTGAAGGTGCCCTGTCCGCCACCGTTCCACTGATTGGTGTAGGCAAACGTGTCCGCGATGGCGGGGGAAGCGGCGAGCAGGAGGCATGCGACAGCTTTGCGGAGACCCTTCATATGAGGTTCCTTCCGAGTCAGATTTGATGAATTGCATGAAGACATGACCCACCTACGGTGTGGGGAATGTCTGCGTGAGGTGGTTCGAGTCGTAAAAGCCGACAGTCGCGGGCAGGTGGCTGCTGAGCGCGGTCCTGAACTTCTATGGGGGACTCAGTGTCGTGAAGAATCAGCCAGTGAGGTGGGGGCGCATGGGTTGCGCGTGGCAGTGTTCATCAGACACAGAATTCTTCGGCGTGTTGCAGCAGCGTGTTTCAGAACTCGTGAGAATTCGTGAAATCACGAACTTGCGTGCAATCAGGCGTTTTGGCACGGCTCGTGCGCCGGCTCAGGCCTCGTCGCTCTCGCGCAGTTTCGCCAGCACGTTGAAGTCCTCCAGCGTGGTGGTGTCCTGCGTGGTCTCCCTGCCGGCGGCGATGTCGCGAAGCAGGCGTCGCATGATCTTGCCGCTGCGCGTCTTGGGCAGTCCGTTGGTGAAGCGGATCATGTCGGGGCGCGCGATGGCGCCGATGTCGCGCGCGACATGTTCCATCAACCGCTTGCGCATGTTCTCGTCGGCGTTGGCGGCGTGATCGGGATGCAGCACGCAGAACGCCGCGATGCCCGTGCCCTTGATCTCGTGCGGCATGCCCACCACGGCGGCTTCCACCACCAGCTTGCTGCCCACCAGACTGCTCTCCACCTCGGCGGTGCCCAGGCGGTGGCCGCTCACGTTCAGCACGTCGTCGATGCGGCCCATGATCCAGAAGTAGCCGCGCTGATCGCGTCGCGCGCCATCGCCCGCGAGATACATGCCCTGCACGCGGCTGAAGTAGGTGTCGATGAAGCGCTGGCGATCGCCGTGGATGCCGCGCAGCATGCCGGGCCACGGCTTGCGGATCACCAGCAGGCCACCGGTGTTCGCGGGTTGCTCGTGCCCGTTGTCATCCACCACCGCCGCGTCCACGCCGAACATCGGAAGCGTGCAGCTGCCCGGCACGGTTGGTGTTGCGCCCGGCAGCGGCGTGATGATGTGTCCGCCGGTCTCGGTCTGCCACATCGTGTCCACGATCGGGCAACGACCGCCGCCGATCTTCTCGTGGTACCAGATCCAGGCTTCGGGGTTGATCGGTTCGCCCACGGTGCCAAGCACGCGAAGACTCGAGAGATCGTGCTTCGCCGGATGCTGATCGCCCCAGCGCATGAAACTGCGGATGGCCGTGGGAGCGGTGTAGAAGTGCGTCACCTTGTGTCGCGCCACGATGCTCCAGAAGCGATCGTCGCCCGGCCAGTTCGGCGCGCCCTCGTACATCAGCGTTGGCACGCGATTGGGCAGCAGGCCGTACACGATGTAGCTGTGGCCCGTGATCCAGCCAAGGTCGGCGGTGCAGAAGTACACCTGCCCCGAGTTCGGCACCAGGTTGAAGGTCCAGCGCGCGGTGGCGGCGGTGAACACCATGTAGCCGCCGGTGGTGTGCAGGATGCCCTTGGGCTTGCCGGTGCTGCCGCTGGTGTACAGCAGGAACAGCGGGTGTTCGGCGTCGACGGGTTCGCACGCGCGCGTGGTGGGCTGCTTCGCCACCACATCGTGCCACCACACATCGCGACCAGCCTTCATGGGCACATCGGTGCCGGTGCGGCGCAGCACCAGCACGTGGCGCACATCGGGCAGGCGCTCGCATGCGGCATCAACGTTCGCCTTCAAGGGCACCACGGTGCCGCGGCGATGCGCGCCGTCGCAGGTCACGATCACCGTGCTCTGCGCATCCTGCACGCGGTCCACGATGGCCTGCGCCGCGAAGCCGCCGAAGATCACGCTGTGCGGCGCGCCGATGCGCGCGCAGGCAAGCACCGCGATGGCGAGCTCGGGCACCATGCCCATGTACAGCGTGACCACGTCGCCCTTCTTCACGCCAAGTGATTCAAGCGCGGCGGCGCATCGAGCCACCTCATCGCGGAGCTGGCGATAGGTGATGTGGCGCACTTCGTGGCCGTGCGGTCCCTGCGCGTTCGGTTCGCCTTCCCAGATGATGGCCACTTCGTCGCCGTGACCGGCCTCCACCTGACGATCCACGGCGTTGAAGCACGCGTTGGTCTGGCCGCCCACGAACCACTTCGCGTCGGGCAGGTTCCATTCCAGCACCTTGCTCCAGGGCTTGAACCAGTGGAAGCCTTTCGCCACATCGCCCCAGAAACCCTCGGGGTCGCGGATCGAGCGATCGTGCATGGCCTGATAGGTGGCCAGGTCGGGCACATGCAGCGTGCCCATGCGTGCGGCGAAGTCGGCAGGTGGCGGGAAGATGCGGTCTTCGTGCTGCACGCTGTGGATGCCGGAGGACATGGCTGGAAATTAGGGCATTTCTCTTGGAAGGGCGTGCTCGAGGGCTAAACTGTCGCCATGCGCCCGACTTCCGCATCCAGCATCGACCAACTGGTTACTTCCGAGCCCGGCGTGCTTGGCGGAACGGCCGTGTTTGTGGGTACGCGGGTGCCGTTCACAACCTTCATCGAATATCTCGAGGCCGGCCAGACGGTGGACGAGTTCGTGTCGGACTTTCCGGGGGTCACGCGCGCGCAGGCGGTGGCGGCGCTTGAGGCTGTTCGTTTGATGGTTGAAGGCCGTGCGTCTGCTGCTTGATGAGTGCGTGCCAAAGGGGTTTGGTGCGCTGCTTGCACCCCTCGCGTGCGACCACCTGACAGCC
>Ga0209598_10004423_pt1 | contig 10345 bp, 22 predicted proteins | sample M_140807_EF_Meta_FD_187317 | JGI IMG/M metagenome (GOLD analysis project Ga0209598, IMG submission 187317) | Freshwater microbial communities from Lake Montjoie, Canada to study carbon cycling - M_140807_EF_MetaG (SPAdes) (version 2) | ecosystem: Environmental > Aquatic > Freshwater > Lake... | reverse complement strand
AGGAATGTATGAGAATGTGTGAGGTTGCTCAAGTGGGGTATCTTACACACGGACTAGAAAAAGAAGCATCGGGTGCTTTTTCTGTCAAACAATACATTGAAGAATATCTAGGAGTTGAAGAATGAAGGATGAAATCAGAGAGATGTATAAAGAAGGATTCCAAATAGAAGTAATCTCAAGGATATTGAATGTATCTCTTAATACAGTATTAGAAGCAATATGGGGTAAACCATGAACGAACGAATTCGTGAACTTTACGAACAGGCTAGACTACATGCCCAAACGGTCAATGCGGATCTTGATCCGAAGGGTTGGATGGATGAATATCACAAAAAGTTCGCCGAGTTGATTGTGAGAGAATGTGCTCAAGTATGCCGAGATCAGCCCAATGTCTATGCTCTAAAAGCAGACAGAGATAACTGTGCCATTGCAATTGAACAACATTTTGGAGTTGAAGAATGAAAGTTAGCGAACTCAAACGCATACTGGAACATGTCCGAGATGAGAATGAAGTAATGATTGCCATTAAACTGCCCTACTCTACAGTTGGTGCGATTCCTATGGTCGCTGTTAAAAGTGCTCAGAATGGATTTGATTGGGAAAATGGTAAGTTTATTCTACGAGCAGAAGAAGAACTCTCACCTGCTGATCGTGACTTTGCTCAACAAATGCGGGATATGCAGGAGAAACTTGGTTGGGCCGAATATGAGAAACGAAATCTCCGAGCAGAGATTAAAAAACTAAACAAGAAGTACGGAGTTGAAGAGTGAATGAACGAATTAAACAACTTGCCGAGCAGGCTGGCGTAAAATATAGCCTATGGCTTGGTAGTAAACCTGCTACTTATATGACTTATGATGAACTAGAAAAGTTTGCCGAGTTGATTGTGCAGGATGCTGTGCTTTCCGAGCGTGAGGCGTGTGCGAAGGTAGCCGACCGACAAAACGGTGACGATGAAGAAGATTCGGAGTCCTGCGTCTGGAGCAAGGCAGCCCGTCACATCGCCGCCGCTATCCGCGCAAGGGGAAGTAAATGAACGAACGAATTAAAGAATGTTGGTTAAAGGCTGCTAGAGAAGATTCCAGTGATAAGTGGGATACGCAAGAAGAATTTATTGAGCGATTCGCTCGGTTAATTGTGCAAGAATGTATTGATATTGTTAATAGACACGAGTACAGTTATCATGAAGCTGATCCACTTTGGGAAACTGCTCAATTGATTAAAGAACATTTTGGAGTTGATCTATGAGCTTAACCGTAAACCTAATGGTTCCGCAACCTGTAAGAGTCTATGACAACAACATTACTCATAACTTGAGCAAGATGGCCTCCGAAGTCAAATTGTCTAATGGACTCTCACTATACGATGTGTTATGGCGACCTGATGAACACGAGCTGGAATTGGCCGAAGATATTGCAGAATTACTAGACGAAGGCTGGAATATACTGCTCAGTGAACCTGATCGTTTTAAACAACTTAATCCAGAGAATGGCTGGGGCAATTACGATGCTCTTTGTAAGTTTGTTTATGAATACCGTAATGCCTGCTGGAACGAACCCGATGCTACTATAGAGGTGTGCCGATGAACGAACTAATAGAACATATACACGATACTGGCATTAGCTTGCCAGAAGATCTAACTGATTATCAACTACGCATCCTATGCGAGGTTGTCATTAGATACTGTGACGAACAGGTAAAAAACAGCCTCTGGGCCGAACCTGGCGATTTGTTAGATCACTTTGAACTGGAGCGTCTTGACCGTGACGAAGAGGATGAAGAATGAACAAGTTCAATACGTTAAAGGAACGCTTACAAGAACATGGCTGGTACTTGGGATGGGCATTGCCCTGCTGCCAAACTTGTGCTTGGATGGAATTGCCTGGTGAACACCCAGACGGTCCTTTTAAAGATCAAGACATTGATCTTGACAAAGTTCTGTTTAATCACGAACAAGACTGCCAACTAGATTGTGACTGGGACGATGAAAAGCAAGAATACATTCTACCCGAAGGCGTAACAAGGGATGACTACTCGGTATTCCCCCACACTACTACAGAACAACAGACTGACAGCTTGTTTTGCTTTTCAGGGGAAGATCAGGGCATTGAGAATCTCAAAATGATACTGCCTGTAATTGAACAAGCAGGATGCACCTACGAATGGAATGGCAGTCCCAATGCTAGAATACATATTGATTGGAGTTAAACTATGATTTGGAGCGCCTTAGTATTTGGATTTTTCTCAGTGTTTGGCTGGAATACTGGTCAAAAGGTCTGGGATAAGTACATTGAACCTCGAACTGAAACACACACACAAAAGGAAGAAAAGGATGATGCAAGGAACTTGCCCCGTTTGTAACGGCACAACTCGTACACCAGCAGATGGAAACTCACATACTAGAAAGTTTATCTCAGGCTACGATGACACCACAGATACCTTTGCCTGCACAAATTGTGGAGGACAATATATGTACGGACAACCCCGTGGCACAGTTGCTCTTAGAGCAGATGGCACACCCTGCAAGCATGATTACACAGGTGAACCAACTCGCTTTAGATACGTTACCAACTACCGTTGTCGACACTGCAACGACAGTTATGAAATTGACAGCGGAGACTAAGATGAGCAGAATTATCCTAAGCTGTGGACACGAAGTCTACGACGTCAAACATGCCTATACCATAATGTCTAAGAGCACTAACCGTTACGGTGATCCTGCTGTCAAATATCAAACAACCTGCGGCCCTTGCGAAGACAGATATAGACAACAAGGTCGAATACTAGATACTGAACACGAAGCCCTTGAATGGCTAAAGGACACAAAATGAAAATAATGATTGATCCACAAAATGGGTGGGAATACGACTTTCCCAAAGAATACGATCCTGATCGTGATGGCACAGACTTCTTTGCTTGGCTAGTTAAGGAAGGCTACCCACAAGAAATGATTGACAAAACTGTCCAAGCACACGGCATCTTTAAATATCGTAGCTGGATTTCACAAAGAGACTAACATGGAAATTTTTGAACCAATCATCTTGGCTGTAATCGCCTTCATTGTAGGTTATATGCTGGGCGGACATCACGCCATAGACACTGTCACAGATAAGATCATAGAAGATCCCGAAGGCTTTGTTAATCTAGTAAAGAATGCCAAGGGCGAACACAAAGAAACATTGGAACTACACCGGGACAAAGGCGTCATATACTGCTTTGGTCGTAACAAAGGATTCTTAGCACAGGCTGAAGACCTATATACCTTGGCCCTACGCATACGAGAAGCCCTGCCCAATACAGGCTACATCATTCCTGCACAGAAAGACTTTAGCACAGACGAACTTTACAATTTGGCAAAACTCCTACAAAAAACTGTTGACAATACAACTGCATCCTAGTATAATTGCTGTTCAAAGGAGAACACTATGAAATACTTTAACCCAGAAAGCAAGACCTACAAGGTCTTCTCAGCACTCTACAATGGCGAAACATTGACCCAGGCAGAAGCTACCAAGCGTTTTGGCGTGGGCAATCTCAGCGCAGAAGCAACTCGTATCCGCCAAAATGGCTATGCTGTATACAGCAATCGTCGTAAGGCAGGCAACGGTATCACTGTAACTGAGTACACATTGGGCCGCCCCAGCCGCGAAATCGTGGCCTTGGGTTACAAAGCCAAGAGCATGGGTATTACTCTCTGATACACACTAAGTATTAGAGTACAGGGGCTTGTACAAGCCCCTTTTTTTTAGACTAAATTATGGCACTGAAAGTTTATTACCACGTGTACACTACCGGAGACATCTACGGTGATCTCTACATAATCGACGAACAGATCAAGGCACTACAATGGAGCGGCTTGATCTACTACGCAGACATCAATGCTGTGATATCCGGAGTGGGCTGTCACTATGCCAAAGACCTCGTAGAAAGAACTCTGGGCGTGGATAGACGTCGTACAGTACGCATTGTGGAATGCACGGAAGGTGACCCAGAAGGCCTATACGAAGGACGTACCCTAAGACATCTTTGGAACGAAGCAGAACCAGGCGACGACATCTGCTACATACATACCAAAGGCATTAGCTACCTAACTGGACAACGCACTGTGGCAGGCCAAATGAAACCCAGACACATCAAGGCCATCAACGGCTGGCGAACAGAAATGGAAAACAAAATTCTCACAGAATGGCGTCAACGTCAAGCACAACTGGCCCATAGCGACACGCAAGGCTGCTACTTTAAACACCTGCCTTTTTGGCACTACATGGGCAATATGTGGTGGGCTCGCGGTGACTACATACACCGACTGCCCGACCCTGTGGCCTTTTCCCATAAACCTTATCCTGGCGAAGAATACCCAGAGACCAGCCCCGCTCGTATGAAGTACGAACAATGGCTGTTCCTACAAGAAGGCTATCATCTCAACTTGAAAGACTGCCCTGCTCCCAATGCCAAGAAGATGCCGGGATATAGCGCAGAATTCACTCCCTACGAAGACGACATCAGCGAACTATGATCAAACTATACTATCATATATACACCAGTCAACACCCTACAATAGGGCTACTGATGATTGATAACCAAATACGCAGAATGAAACGCACTGGCTTCTACGATGCTGCTCATCAACTTAACTGCGTGATCACCGGACCACACTGTGAGGCTGCCCGTGAACTGATTGAACTACACGGCAAATTCCGCATACTGGAAGTGGCAGAAAGAGATGATGATCTACTGTTTGAAGGACGCACCCTACATCACTTATGGCGGGAAGCAGAACATGGGGATCAAATCTGCTACATGCACACCAAAGGCATTAGCTTTGTCACAGCAGAAAATCGTCTAAACGGCTTTATCAGTCCTAGAAATATTAGAGCAGTAAACGGCTGGCGACATGCCATGGAATTCTATAACATAGACGAATGGCGCACTAGACGAGACATGATTGGCCTGGCCTGCGATACCATGGGCATTAATCTCATATTCCACCCCTTTTACATGTACGGTGGAAACTTTTGGTGGAGCACTGGACGACACATACGCAACTTGCCCGATCCCCTAGTATGGCAGGGCAATGACTACGAACGCACAGGTCTAAGCACTGATCCCAATCCTGAACTGACACTACGTCGTATGCGTCACGAACAATGGATATTCAGTCGCAACGACGATGGCTACTTTATGAGCCTATTCAACATATTGGATCTACCCAAGGACGATGAACATCATCTTTGCAAGAGCTTTTGGCTGTATGAGGATGACCTACTACCCCACGTGGTCAGGGATAGAGAACGCATATACAATCGTACGGACCTACTGGAGCGTATGAACTATCGCATTCTACCTCCTCCACAATGACATTAACATAAGTAAAACACTATGGCAATTAAAGTATACTATCACATTTACACCACGCACAACGTCAGCGTGAATCAATTCCTAATCGACGATCAACTCAAACATCTTCAACACACAGGCCTAGCCGATGTGGCCGAAGTCTACTGCACTGTGAGTGGATATAATCCCTTCCCTGCACTGGATCTAGTGACCAAACACAAAAGCTGGATCACGTGCTTGGAATGGCAGGAAGGCGATCCCAACTGGGAATACGAAGGCATGACCCTAAAGTATCTATACCAAGACGCACGAGACGAAGATCGCATCTTTTACATGCATACCAAGGGCATTAGCTTTCTAAGCGGACATAGAATGTGGGGCGACGATCAACGACCATTTGGCGCACGTAACATCAAGGCACTTAACAGCTGGCGACTGGTCATGGAGAACGAACTGATTGATCCATGGCAATGGCGCATAGCACAACTGGATCAGGCCGCAGACACTGTGGGCTGCTACTATCTAGGCGATCCATTCCCACACTACATGGGCAACTTTTGGTGGGCACGTGGCAGTCACATCCGTAAACTACCAGAACCACGCACATTTGACATTATCCCATACCCCAATATGATTGTGACAGAAACCAGTCCCCTACGCATTCGTTACGAACAATGGCTGTTCCGCAATGAAAACAGCTACTACCTCAGCGTGAAAGACTGGCCCTGGCATGGCAACGACAACAGAGAACCTGGCTATAGTCCGGGCGTTAACCCCTACGAAGATGACTACGCACTACTATGATTAAACTATACTATCACATCTATACCAGCACTAATCGTAACCTAGCAGTTATGATGGTGGATCAACAGATACGCAGACTACGCAACGCTCAAATAATTGGCAACATGCAATTGAACTGCGTGATTGTGGGCCCTCATCACGACATAGTTCGAGAACTGGTTGAAAGATACGGCTGCTTTAACATACTGGAAGTATGCCCACACGACGAAGAAGAATACTGCGAAGCACGTACCCTACGCTATATTTGGCAAGACACCAAGATAGACGACGGCATCTGCTTTATGCATACCAAGGGCATTGCCTATCACAGCGGAGAGAAACGTGTACACGGATTTACCATGCCACGTAACCTTACTGCCATAAACAGCTGGCGCTGGGGCATGGAATACTATAACCTAGACCTTTGGCAGGAACGCATTGAAAACCTTAATAAGGCATCGGACACAGAAGGTATCTGCATGTACCTAGATCCTTTCTGGCACTACAACGGTAACTTCTGGTGGGCTAAAGGCAGTCATATACGTAGACTACCGGACCCAACACGCATGGAAGGCACTATGGAACAACGCCTTAAACCCAGAGCTTGGCTGTTCTATCATAGAGGCCATCACGGCAACTACTTCCAATGCCTTAACTATCTAAGAGACGATAATCTCCCAGGACCCTTCCGTACACACGAAGACGATATGATGCCACATGTCTTGAAAGAACGTAAGAGATTGACAGAATTGAAGGCAGCACTGGCCCGCAATGACAGCGAAGCAGTTAGAAGACTCAGCATCTAAATGGCAGACTTCAGCCAACATATGTTTACTTGGGCAGCTACTCAAATGATTGAGATTGCCCAAAAGGAAGGCACCACAATTACTTGGCGTGCCATATATACACAACTACATATACCCCAAGAGCATTGGTACAATCGAGGAGACTTGGACGATAAGATTCCCTACTTGACTCCACGGGATATAGTTAGTTTAGTTGAAGCTAGATTCAACACAGACTAATCGTCTTTGGGAGCCAATGGTCCTGCACCATTGGCCCAATTAAAACTTTCCCATATGGCTTGATAATGCTTGATGCCAACAGTATCCCAAATGTCCTTGGGCCCAAAATAACTTAACCACATGTCACGTATGCCCGGACCTTTGGCTGTGCGAAAAGGTATTATTTCATTGACACAAGCATAGGTTAATAGCTTACGAGTGTTACGAGACGAAACCAAGGTGTATACTTCCACGGGATATAGGAGTTCTCCCACAGCATTGTCCCCTAGACTGAACGTACTGCTGCCTAATTCCTCCAAACCAAATGGTCGAAAAGCTGGATCCATTTGCGATTCAGCCAAGCTATATCCCCCTGAACTTTTTGATTTTTCTAGGGCAGCATTGTACCGATTTAGACTTGCTGCTAACTGAATACAGGCACCTTGACAATTCCAACTGTTTAGAAATACATGCTGACTATTACTGTCGTCTTTTTGACCAAAAGTACCCCTTTGATTGGTTATGGCTTTTAAGACTCGTTCATAACGACTGCCACCCTCAGGAAGACCTGCTCGAGCTGATATAGGTATGACATCCTGCGGAACATAATCATCCCAAGCATAACCTAAGTGATCCACAGGTTGATCACTGGTCCTGTAACCCATGAAACCATCCTTCTCGGGCAGCTGATTAGGATTGGCACCGTTTGAGTTATACTTGCCCACATCAATGTCATCAAGATCACTGGCACCAATAGCTGGCTTATTGGGCTCTTTACTGGCTGCAGGACTACTACTGGCCTTGTTTGGGGCTGCAGGACTACTACTGGGCGATGTAGGTTTGGGCTTGTCCGGTGTGGTATCTTTCTTATTGAACCAATTGGCTAGAGAACCCCCACCAAACCCTGCTAGAGCACCACCTGCTACTTTGGCCGCTGTGCCCAGCAATCCCTCATCTACCCTACGTACTAGATCAATATGCTCACGTAATATCTCTGCTGATGACTTCATATAAATAACCCCTTAACAAGATTATTTATACTAGGTCTAGCTGTGAGCCTGGCCAATAAGCGCTAGAATCTCTTCCACACTTTCATTTACTTCCCATGTACCATGCGGTGGCATGAACACATAAGTGACAACTTCACTGGACCCTGTGGCTTCATCACGTATGACTGTGGTACGCATCATACTGACAATCATTGATGTATTCAATACAATAGGACGACTCCTATGCTGAACACTCATATTGGTTAACTGAACAAACATCTCTAAGAACCTTTTTATAGGCCATACACAGAACTGCTCAACGGCATCTAACCAGCTAGACTATGTACAACTACATACACTATACATATACTGACAACCACAGTCAACTACTAATATAACCAAAAGGTCTAGCTGTGGGCAAGTACATACACTACATACACAAAAGGTCTAGCTGTGGGCAAGTACATACACTACATACACAAAAGGTCTAGCTGTGAGCACCTAGCATTCCTACACATACAAAAGGTCTAGCTGTGAGCCTTGCCCATGTACACGCACATAAATATCTACATGCTATACATACTACTGATCCTACTCTCACCCTTGGTCTTACTGAGCATACATACCATACTGACACACTGGAGTCACACTGAAGGCTTGTTTACTATGTTATATCTCTGTGTGTTCCTCAGCATACTGCTAGGCTGGACCTTGACAGATGTACTAGACATTAACTTCTTTTGGCACCCATGATTGCAATTCCCTACATACTAATACTCTTGACCTTACTGGCTGTGATTACCGTTTGGCGCATTGAAGAAACATTTGATTGGTCTGACTGGGCCTTCTTCACTGCTGTACTCATAGCACTGATAGCAGCTTTCTCATACAGTGCATATTTAGACTGGACTCTCTAAAACCCCCGTAGACACACTAGAACGTAGGTTGAGTATTTGTGCATAGTCAGTCACAGCCGCAGCCATTCAAAAATTTCTACCGTATAGAACCGTATAGGCATGGTGTCTATTGAACCTATGGCCCAGAAAGGCCACACAGTTCTACACCATTCTACACTATTAGACACCTTTTATACTATATGGGTAGGCTAGGGAACCTAGTATACACAGTAAGTCTGTGATGTTAGCTCGAGCCGAGTTAAATAACTTGTATGTATACAGTACAGTTAGACACAGCCACTATAGAGGGTCACTTAGAGCAATTAGCGTGGTGTCAAAGTCAGCGTTGGGTTCCAGGTCGAGACTTTTGGTTTGTTGGTATTAAGTTACCTTTTGTGCCGGTTGAATGGCATTTTCAGGATCAACGTAAGGCTGTATGGTTTAGTTTATATTGGACTTCAGTATAGTTCGAGGAATTAGTATTATTCTTTGAATTATAAGGGGCCGGTTGTATTTGGAATCATAACTATTATGTGGATCAGAATAGTTCTTGGCGTCATGATAATTATGCGGGCCAGAATAGTTCTGCGATTCATAACCTTTCTGAATTTCATAACAGGTCGTGCGAAAACAACACGGTCGCGGAAAAACAACGGCGGTTGACAATTCGTCGTTTTTCTTTTCAGAATCCATTCTGAAATTCATAACTACCAAACCCTTCGCGCAGCCTCGCCGTCCACCCCCAGGTATGCCTGTTCGAACACATGAATATAGTATAGCACCAGACCCCTGGGCCGTCAATGCTGTGGCTTTTTTGCCACTGTTGTACAGTTACAACAGCGTTGACGCAGACCTCGTAAGGCACTATACTAAGAACATGGACACAACGGAGCACACAATGCAAGTCACAGCAAAGATTCTTCTCTTAGACCCTGAGTACATGGGCCAGTTCTACTTCAAACCTAACCCACGTGAGACTGCACGAGAGCTGTTGGCCAAGGACCTTTACACTGCACAGGGCCAGTTCACGCTCAACGTCACTGACAGTGAAGACGCGGCGGAGTTCTTGTTCGATCTTACCAACAATCCCAGCAAGGATGACTTGCGGGCTGTACTGTACGGACGTGGTCGTTCGCTCAGTGTGGGCGACATTGTTGACGTAGATGGTGAGCTCTTGCTCTGTGCTAACACGGGATGGCAGCGTGTTGCATACGCACAACAAGCTTGACGGCACTACGAGCCGGTGCTATACTATTGAAACTGTAAACAACAAAGGACATAAATGACCAAAGCAATTGCACCCAGTAAACTGGTTCCAGGTACTCAATATACTTTG
>Ga0209598_10004421_pt1 | contig 10347 bp, 9 predicted proteins | sample M_140807_EF_Meta_FD_187317 | JGI IMG/M metagenome (GOLD analysis project Ga0209598, IMG submission 187317) | Freshwater microbial communities from Lake Montjoie, Canada to study carbon cycling - M_140807_EF_MetaG (SPAdes) (version 2) | ecosystem: Environmental > Aquatic > Freshwater > Lake... | reverse complement strand
CGGCCAAACTCCGCCGCCCTTTGATTTGCTCTACTGGAACAGCGACTCCACCAACCTGCCCGGCCCTTTTTATGCCTGGTACTTGCGTAACACCTACTTGGAAAACCGTTTGTCCCAGCCCGGCCAACTGACGGTGTGCGGTGAAAAAATAGACCTTGGCAAACTCAACTTGCCTGTGTATGTGTTCGGCTCCCGCGAAGACCACATCGTGCCGGTGGGTGGCGCCTATGCCACCACGGGTTTGCTGTCAGGCCCTATGCGCTTTGTGATGGGGGCCTCGGGTCACATTGCAGGGGTGATCAACCCGGCCAGCAAAAACAAACGCAGCTATTGGGTGCGCGCCGACGGCAAGCTGCCGCAAGATTTTCAAAAGTGGCTGCAAAAGGCTGAAGAACACCCCGGCAGCTGGTGGCCCGATTGGGCCCAGTGGCTGCAGCAACACTCGGGCAAGCTCATTGCGGCCCCAAAGACCTATGGCAACCGCCACTTTCAAGCCATTGAACCCGCGCCCGGCCGATATGTGAAGGCGCGGACCTGAATTTTTATAAAGAGGAACTCAAATGCAAGACATCGTGATTGTTGCTGCCGCGCGCACTGCCGTAGGTAAGTTTTCTGGCTCTTTGGCCAAAACCCCGGCGACCGAGTTGGGCGCCATTGTGATCAAGTCCTTAATGGAACGATCGGGCCTCGCACCTGAGTCGGTGGGCGAAGTCATCATGGGGCAGGTGCTGGCTGCAGGTGTGGGCCAAAATCCTGCACGGCAGGCCCTGATCAAAAGCGGCTTGAACAAAGAAACCCCAGCGCTCACCATCAACGCGGTGTGTGGCTCGGGCCTTAAAGCGGTCATGCTGGCCGCGCAAGCCATTCAGTATGGCGACAGCGAGGTAGTGATTGCGGGTGGCCAAGAAAATATGAGCGCTTCGCCCCACGTCATGCTGGGCTCGCGCGAGGGCCAGCGCATGGGCAACTGGAATTTGGTGGACTCCATGATTCAAGACGGCTTGTGGGATGTGTACAACCAATACCACATGGGCATCACGGCTGAAAACGTGGCCAAGGCCTACAACATCACCCGCGACATGCAAGATGCCTTGGCTCTGGCCAGCCAACAAAAAGCCACCGCCGCTCAGGATGCAGGCAAGTTCAAAGATGAAATCGTGCCGGTCATCATTCCCCAGCGCAAAGGAGACCCTGTGGTGTTTGATGCAGACGAGTTCATCAACCGCAAAACCAATGCAGAGGCATTGTCTGGCCTGAAGCCTGCATTTGACAAAGCTGGCGGTGTGACGGCGGGCAATGCCTCGGGTATCAACGACGGCGCTGCCGCGGTGATGGTGATGTCTGCCGCCAAAGCGGCGGCTTTGGGGCTCAAGCCACTGGGGCGCATTGCCAGTTTTGCCACCAGCGGACTGGACCCCGCACTCATGGGTATGGGGCCCGTGCCCGCATCGCGCAAAGCCTTGGACCGTGCGGGCTGGAAAGCTGCCGATCTGGATTTGCTCGAAATCAACGAGGCTTTTGCAGCGCAAGCCTGCGCGGTGAACCAAGAAATGGGCTGGGACACCAGCAAGGTCAATGTCAATGGCGGTGCGATTGCCATTGGCCACCCCATTGGCGCATCAGGCTGCCGCATTTTGGTCACCCTGCTGCACGAAATGCAGCGCCGCGATGCCAAAAAAGGCATTGCCAGCTTGTGTATTGGTGGCGGTATGGGTGTGGCCCTGACCATCGAGCGTTAAGACTTAGAGCCCACCCAACTATTTATAAAAGGAGACACATATGAGTCAAAAAGTTGCGTACGTCACAGGCGGTATGGGCGGCATTGGCACCGCGATTTGCCAGCGCTTGCACAAAGACGGGTTTACCGTGGTGGCAGGTTGCGGACCCACACGAGATTTTCAAAAGTGGTTGGACGAACAAAAGGCGCTGGGCTTTACGTTTTACGCGTCCATTGGCAATGTGGGCGACTGGCAATCCACCGTGGACGCTTTTACCAAAGCCAAAGCAGACCACGGCCCTATTGATGTGCTGGTCAACAACGCGGGCATTACCAGAGACCGTGTGTTTTTGAAAATGACCCGAGAAGACTGGGACGCGGTGATCGACACCAACCTGAACTCTATGTTCAATGTCACCAAACAAGTGGTGCCTGACATGGTCGAAAAAGGCTGGGGCCGCATCATTCAGATTTCGTCGGTCAACGGCAATAAGGGGCAGGCGGGTCAAACCAACTATTCGGCCGCCAAAGCGGGCATGCATGGCTTTTCTATGGCTTTGGCACAAGAAATGGCCACCAAAGGCGTGACGGTCAACACCGTGAGCCCTGGCTACATTGGCACCGACATGGTCAAAGCCATTCGGCCCGATGTGCTGGAAAAAATTGTCAACACCGTGCCGGTGAAGCGCTTGGGCGAACCCTATGAAATCGCGTCTATTGTGTCGTGGTTGGCCAGTGTAGAGGGCGGCTACGCCACCGGTGCAGACTTTTCAGTCAACGGCGGCTTGCACATGGGTTGATGCGGTCAGGTCGCAGACCAGCACGTACACGGTGCGTTCACCCGATGTGCTTTGGTAAGCGGCCTCCAATTGCCCATGGGTCATGGTGTCCAAGTAGGTTTGTTTTTGTAAATACGTGGGCATGCCCAGCGTGATGCGGGCTTCATCGCTGAGTTTGAGCAAATGTCGGCTTGAAATAACGTTGCAAATTTCGCCGCAAGCGTCTTGAAGATCGGCTTCTGAAAGCTTGCTAGGCTCTAGTCCAAACATAAACGAGGCCACCACGGTGGCGTCGCTGCGGTGCAGCAGCACCGAGACGGCGTAACGTTTGCCCGCGTCTTCCACTTCTACCGGTAGGAAGTAGGTGTGTTCTTGGTAGTCGGGCGGGGTGATGCTGTCAAGCGCTTTGAACTCTCGGTCTTCACCGCTCAGAAACTTCCAAGACTTGGCCAAGGTGGCAATGATCACCTGCGGCTCTGCCAAATCACCTGTGGGGTTGATCATTCAAGCGTCTCAGGTGGTCTGGGCATCAAGCTTCAAGAAGCGCTCTTCAATCATGGCCTTTTCCCGCAGAGAGCGGCTTAAGGCTTCTTGTGCTTCTTGTAATTGATCAAGCAACTTGGCGCGGTCGGCTTCAAGAGTCAGAACGCGTTTTTGCAGAGCCTTCGAGTCGTTCAGGCTGGTGCTAAAGGGCTGAATCACCTGCTCAGGCTTGCCAGCCACGGGGGCTTGCAGGCTCAGGTGGTCCATTTCGGCAGACAGGGCGGCCGCACGTTCTTCGGCTTGCAGCATGCGGTTGCGCATGGTTTTAAGCTCAGCAAACAAGCGCTCGTTGACTTGCTTGAGTGTTTCAAGTGCTGAACCTGACGTAAAGGCGGCTCGGTTTTCACGGCGTAAGTCCGCGATGGTGCGAGCAGATTCGTCCAAGCGGATTTGAAGTTGCTCCACTTCGGATGTGAGCCTTTCGCGCTGCCCCCGCAAACGGTTGAGTTCAGTTTGGTTTTCAGCGGTCAGCGGCTCTTTGAGGTGCATGCCACTGATCACCGCATCCAGATCGCGCAGCATTTGCTGCATGCTTTGGGTGTCCATGTCTTCAATGGACATGGTGATCCGCTGCAACTCGGTGAGCATTCTTTGCGCTTCTCGAGAGGTATTAAAAGGGTTGGGCTCCTCAGACGCCAGTTGCTGGTTCTCGTGCAACACGGTGACCTTTAACTCTGAAGTCCAGTGTTTAAAGGCCTTAAGGGCATCTTGCGTCATATTGGCCGCATTGATGATGGCCTTGGCCGATTGGTTTCCGGAGTTTTCAATGCGCCAAAGGGTGTAGGCTGCAACCAAAATAAACAGAATGTTGACAGCCAGACTGACGTAATAAAACAGCTTGGTGGTAAGGAGTTCCATAGCGATTAGCCTTAAACCAGCAAGAAGCCCATGCGGCCACTGCCATAACCCGGAATGTCGAGCTTGAAGTAGGCTTGACCACGGTTGTGTCGGAGCAGTTCCTGCAGTTTGGCAAAGTCTTTGCTCACTAAGCTTTGCTTGAGCATGGAGAGTTCACCGGGCTTTTCGGCCCGCATGGCAGTAGCGGCACGGCCTAAAAAGTCGGCGGCTTGGTTTTGGATGTCTTCGGTGGGGCTTTCGGTTTCCAGCATGGGTTTGACATCGGCAGGCTGCATACCCAAAGCACCGGCACCCATCATGGTCAAAGCGGGCAAATCTAAAACTGCAACGGCGGTCAGGGCTTTGGTGATTTCGCTGCGGTACAAGGCCAACAAGTTTTCTTTGCTCAAATCTGCACTAGTGAGTTCTTTTTCAACCAATCTGAACGGGACTTCTTTAAGCGTTTCGCGCACTACGGCGGTTAAACCTTCCAGCGTGATGGGTTTGAAAATGATGGGTTTGGAGGAAATTTTGTTGGCAATGGCGCCCAACTTTTCACGCAACTCTTCGTCTTTGAACGGTTTGTTTAAAACAAAGTTGGCACCGTTGTTAAGCGCCTCTTGCACACGGTCGTTTTGGGTTTCGGTGGTCACAAAACCCACATAGGTGTCCCGCAGACCCATCTGACGCATGGTTTGCACCATTTGCAAGCCGGTCATACCGGGCATATGCCAATCGGTCAGCACCACATCGGGCTTGAAACTTTGCACTTGGTTCAAAGCGTCATGGCCAGAGCTGGCGGTTTGAATATCTAGGGCTTCAATACCCGTTTCGATCACCGCTCGGCGCACGATAGCCTGCATGGCACGACTGTCGTCAACAATCAGAATTTTCACACTTCGACTCCAATAAGACAGAAACCGAACGATGGGCCTTGGCATGCACCCGTCAGTTTGAGATTGGCTAGGTTAGAGCGTCAGTGTGTCGATTTGATGTAACAAAGTTGTCATTTCAGACTGGCTAAAAGTTGTAGCCAGTCCAGCCAAAGCCCTTTTTTAAATTACCCGGGCTTCTTGAAGCTGCTTGATGCGTTCTTGAGAAATCCCCATTTGGGTCAAAACTTCCAAGGTGTGCTCGCCCAAGAGGGGGGAGCGGGTTACCTCTGTGGGGCTATCGGAGAGTTTGATGGGGTTGCCCACCGACAAATAGCGGCCGCGCTGGGGGTGGTCTACTTCCACAATCGTTCCGGTGGCTCGCAAAGACTCGTCTTCGGCAATTTCTTTCATGGACAAAATGGGGCCGCAGGGAATGTCAAACTCGTTCAAGATGTCCATGGCCTCCAACTTGGTTTTGGTTTTGGTCCATTCCTCAATGCGGGCAAAAATAGTTTTGAGGTGAGGCAACCGGGCCTCCGGCGTGGCGTATTGGGGGTCGGTGATCCAGTGTTCCTCGCCAATGATTTTGCAAATAGCGGGCCATACCGGTGCTTGGGTGATGAAGTAGATGTAGGCGTTGGGGTCTTTTTGCCAGCCTTTGCACTTCAAAATCCAGCCGGGTTGGCCGCCTCCTGAGGCGTTGCCCGCGCGCGGCACGGCCTCACCAAACTCCATTTCGGGGTATTGGGGGTATTCGCGCAGCTCGCCTGTGCGCTCAAGGCGTTGTTGGTCGCGCAGCTTCACCCGGCAAAGGTTCAGCACGGCGTCTTGCATGGCCGCCATCACTTTTTGGCCGCGGCCTGTGGTTTCACGCTGGAACAGCGCCGTCACAATGCCCAAGGCCAAGTTCAAGCCCGTGCCGCTGTCGCCAATTTGCGCCCCCGTGACCACGGGCGGTCCGTCTTCAAATCCGGTGGTGGACGCTGCGCCGCCCGAACACTGGGCCACGTTTTCATACACCTTGCAGTCCTCATAAGGGCCCGGACCAAACCCCTTGACCGAGGCCAAAATGATGCGGGGGTTGATCTCTTGAATCCGCTCCCAGCTGAAGCCCATGCGATCCAGCGCGCCGGGCGCAAAGTTTTCCACCATCACATCGCACTGTTTGATGAGCTCTTCCAGCACCTCTTTGCCCATGGGCTTTTTGGTGTCTAGGGTGATGGAGCGCTTGTTGTGGTTGAGCATGGTGAAGTACAAGCTGTCGACATTGGGAATGTCTCGCAGCTGACCACGGGTGGCGTCACCTTCACCGGCTTTTTCCACCTTGATGACATCGGCACCAAACCAAGCGAGTAGTTGGGTGCAGGTGGGGCCAGACTGAACATGCGTAAAGTCCAAAATGCGAATACCGTCCAGTGCTTTGCTCATGCGCAGTCTCCAAATTGACAAAATTTTAACGGTTTGAACCTTATTGGCCTCTTGCTTAAGGCCTATCAGGCTCCCGCTGATGGCTTCGATTCAGCTGAATGCGTTACAAGCTGGGCTTCCAGCTCGGCAATGCGTTTTTTAAGGGCGCGGTCTTCTTGAAAGCGCAGTGTTTCGTCTCGAATCACAGCAGCACAACCGTTTACCCTGCCATCAGGTCCATGCAGCATGGCCACCGTAAACGCAATGGACATGGCGTCGCCCGCTTTATTGATGGCCGGTACGCGCAACACATCGTGCCCATAACGTGTGGTGCCGGTTTCCATGGAGTGGTGGTAGCCCGTCCAATGGCGTTGTCGCAGCCGCTCTGGGGTGATGAGGTCTAGGTTTCGGCCCAGCGCTTCTTGGGCGCTGTAACCAAACATGCGCTCAGCACCCGGGTTCCAAAGGGTGATGGCACCTTGCGCATCGCACACCACCAAGGCGTCGCCCACGGCTTGAATAAGCTGATTCAGATCTACAGTTGGATTCATATGGATAACCCGTTATCGTGGCACAAAAACAAACGGCGCAACCTGTGCGCCGTTTGAGGAGAGGCAAACGTATCAGTTAAACGGCTTTGGCCTCATGCATTTTGGCAATGCTGTCCTTGCTGTAGCCCAGCTCTACCAGCACGTCATCGGTGTGCTGGCCCAGCAGGGGAGACGCGGTGACTTCGGGCTTGAGGTCAGAGAACTTGATAGGGCTGCCCACCGTAAAGTAGCTGCCACGCACGGGGTGAGGCACTTCTACGATAGAGCCGCTCTTGCGCAAAGACTCGTCGCGCAACAGTTCTTTCATGGACAACACAGGCGCGCAAGGAATGTCAAATTTGCGGAAGATGTCCACGGCTTCAAACTTGGTTTTGTCCTTGATGAAGTTTTCAATCGTGGCAAAGATGTTTTCAATGTGCGGTTGGCGCGCTTGAGCGGTGGTGTACTTGGGGTCGGTTTTCCACTCGGGTTTGCCCAAGGCGTCGCAAATCGGCTCCCATGCATGGCCCTGAATGGTGAAGTAAATGTACGAATTGGGGTCGGTTTCCCAGCCCTTGCACTTCAAAATCCAGCCGGGTTGGCCGCCGCCGCCTGCGTTACCGCCACGGGGGGTGACTTTGTCGGCAAAAGCTTCCATTTCATGGGGGTACTGTGGGTACTCTTCCAGGTAGCCAATGCGCTCCAAGCGCTGTTGGTCGCGCATCTTCACGCGGCACAGGTTCAGCACGGCGTCTTGCATCGACACCGCCACTTTTTGGCCCTTGCCGGTTTGCTGGCGGCCAATGTAGGCCGTCAAAATACCAATCGCCAAATGCATGCCGGTGTTGGAGTCGCCCAAGGCCGCAGCCGAAATGGTGGGGGCTGAGTTTTCGCCCTTCCACCAGCCGGTGGTAGAGGCCGCGCCGCCGGCACACTGGGCCACGTTTTCATAAACCTTAAGGTCTTCGTAGTGGTGGCCATCGCTAAAGCCTTTGACGGAGGCCAAAATCATTTTGGGGTTGAGCTCTTGAATGCGCTCCCAAGTAAAGCCCATACGGTCTAAGGCACCAGGGCCAAAGTTCTCTACCATGACGTCGGACTCGCGGATCAGCTTTTCCAGCACTTCTTTACCTTCTGGCTTTTTGGTGTCCAGGGTTAAAGAGCGCTTGTTGCTGTTGAGCATGGTGAAGTACAGCGCGTCAGCTTCGGGAATATCGCGTAACTGGCTGCGGGTCACGTCGCCAGAACCGGGGCGCTCGACCTTGATGACGTCGGCACCAAACCAGGCCAGCAACTGGGTGCAAGCTGGGCCCGCTTGCACGTGGGTGAAGTCGATAATTTTGATGCCGTTAAGGGGCTTGTGACTGGACATAAAGTTCTCCGTTGGTGTGATGTGAAATAAAAATGGGTGTTAGGCCGCGGCGGCCTTTTTGGGGTTGAGGCTGGTGATGCGTCCGCTTTCAGTGCCAGCGGTTTCGTCAATCACCGCGTTGATCAAGGTGGGCTTGCGCGAGCGCAGCGCCTCTTCAATGCCTTGGCGCAGCTCTGCAGGTGTGGTGGCGTTGACGCCCACGCCGCCAAAGGCTTGCATAAGCATGTCGTAGCGGGCGTTTTTAACAAACACAGTGGGCGCCACATCGGAGCCGCCAGTGGGGTTGACGTCGGTGCCACGGTACACGCCGTTGTTGTTCATGATGACCACGCACACGGGCAGGTTGTAGCGGCAAATGGTTTCCACCTCCATGCCCGAAAAACCAAACGCGCTGTCGCCTTCGATGGCAATCACGGGCAAACCGGTTTCTACGGCAGCAGCCACAGAAAAGCCCATGCCAATGCCCATGATGCCCCAGGTGCCCACATCCAAGCGCTTGCGAGGCTTGTACATGTCCACAATGCTGCGCGTGAAGTCGAGCGCATTGGCGCCTTCGTTCACCAGCAGGGTGTCGGGGTGGGCCTTGAAGATGTCGCGCACCACGTTCAGCGCGCTGTGGAAGTTCATGGGCACAGGGTCTTTGGCCAAGGTTTCGGCCATTTTGGACACGTTTTTGGTCTTGCGCTCTTCAATGGCGTTGAGCCATTCAGCAGGTGGCTTAGACAGCTGGCCTACCTGAGCCAGCAAGGCCGACACGCAGGACCCAATGTCGCCCACGATCGGCGCATCAATGGCCACGTTGCTGTCCATTTCTTGGGGCGAAATGTCAATTTGGATGAACTTTTGACCACCCCAAGCTTTGGCGTCTTTGCCGCCCCAGGTTTTGCCTTTGCCGTGCGAGAGCAGCCAGTTCAGGCGTGCGCCAATGAGCATGACCACATCGGCCTCAGGCAACACAAAAGAGCGCGCCGCGGCGGCAGACTGGGGATGCGTGTCTGGCAGCAAGCCTTTGGCCATAGACATGGGCAAGTAAGGAATGCCCGACTTTTCAACCAAGGCGCGAATGTCCGCATCCGCTTGGGCGTAGGCGGCACCTTTGCCCAACAAAATTAGGGGCTTCTTGGCGGCTTTAAGCAAGCCAATAGCGCGCTCAATGGCGTCTGGGGCAGGCAGCTGGCGGGGGGCTGGGTCTACCACCTTAATGAGGCTGGCCTTGCCTGCGGCGGCGTCTATCTCTTGGCTAAAGAGTTTGGCGGGCAAATCTAAGTACACGCCGCCGGGGCGGCCAGACACCGCTGCACGAATGGCGCGGGCAATGCCCACCCCAATGTCTTCTGCATGCAAAACGCGAAACGCGGCCTTGCACAAAGGCTTGGCAATGGCGAGTTGGTCCATTTCTTCGTAGTCGCCTTGTTGCAGGTCCACAATTTCTCGCTCGCTGGAGCCGCTGATCAAAATCATGGGGAAGCAGTTGGTGGTGGCGTTGGACAGAGCGGTCAAGCCATTCAAGAAGCCAGGGGCTGACACGGTTAGGCACACGCCGGGCTTTTGGGTCAAGAAACCTGCAATCGCGGCAGCATTGCCCGCGTTTTGCTCGTGGCGGAAAGAAATCACGCGCATGCCCTCGGCCTGAGCCATGCGGGTCAGGTCGGTGATGGGGATGCCGGGCAAACCATAAATGGTGTGAATGTCGTTGAGCTTGAGCGCGTCAATGACCAAATGAAAGCCGTCGGTCATGGGGCCAGATGAAGTGGAGGTAGAGGGTGTGGTCATAAGATTCAAAATAGAAGAAGCAGGGAATTGAAATGATTTATATTGATTGGTGACTTGCCAAAAAGTCCGAGACCATGAAGCCCGAGGGGTGCTGGCCATCATATGAACTTGCGGCTTGATCACGATTGACCGCGATCAATTTTTGGGACAAGAGGGTAATTTTTCTATGACAGCGATTGACCATCATCCTGAAAAAAATGTGGTGCGCGTGCAGCTGCGGCACAACCTCATTTTGAAAGACCTGGACGATGCGGCCTTTGCAGAGCTGGAGCCGCAGCTCACGGTGGTGGACTGCCAAAAAGGCGACCACCTGCTGCACCAAGGGGTGCACGAGATGGAGCAGTACTTTATTTTGAGTGGCATCCTCAAACGGGTGGTGGCCAACCAGCAAGCCAAAGAAATGATTTTGCGGTTTTCGGACGAGGGTGACATGGAAACCAGTTACGCCGCTTGGTGCCTGAAAACCCCCACGCCTTACAGCATTGTGTGTGTGACCAAGGCGCAAGTGGTCAAG